>Ga0075117_1001080_pt1 | contig 17247 bp, 17 predicted proteins | sample AntAceMetag02UKJ_FD_69789 | JGI IMG/M metagenome (GOLD analysis project Ga0075117, IMG submission 69789) | Saline lake microbial communities from Ace Lake, Antarctica - Antarctic Ace Lake Metagenome 02UKJ | ecosystem: Environmental > Aquatic > Non-marine Saline and Alkaline > Saline | place... | reverse complement strand
TAAATTTACCATGCATTATTAAGCAGGGCAAAATTTACACGTATAAACTTTATCATTCACAATGAAAAATAAATTAACAATGACAATACTCGCAACAGCCCTTGCCATGGCAAGTGTAATTAGCTGTAATACGCCGGAATTGATACCTGAGGTATTAGTATATGATGATTTTTCAATCATCAATCAAGATACGGTAATAACAAGAATAGAAGAGCGATTTGATGAAATGAAGGCTCAGGATCCCATGATGAATCTCCAGCTCGTTGTTGGTGATACTATTATTACTTATCGAAAACAGGTACTTCCGGCATCACCTCAGAGAACACCAGATCTATCGCAACTTAAAAATCATGAAGATGAAGAGCTAAAAGGAAAACCTTTACGTATGATGACCATTGGTGGTAGCCTTACAGCAGGAGTAAGAGATGGTGGATACTTTAATGAAGGCATAGAAACGGCTTACCCTAACCTGATAGCCCGTCAAATGGGCATTGAGTTTAATCAGCCCTATTTTGATGACCAAGATTATAATGGAGTTGGCAGAAAAGTATTGACTGGCTTTAACCCTACGGGCGGGCCAGTACCAAAGTTTAAAACTCTCAAAAATAATAATGGAATTTCTAAGGTAAGGGAATACTATTCCATTAAAAAAAGTAATGTCGTTGATATTTCGAATTTGGCTGTTCCATTTACCCGGAATTCAGTATACGATTTGAATAGAGTGTTCATGGGCGTTAATAGAGATTTGATGTATCCCACTCCATATACTGATGATTCTGAACTATACGTTGAGAGAATGTTTGAGCTTAAAGAAAGTACGAATGAGAAAGTATACAATGCAAAGTATGATTTCTATATAATAGAAAATGGATTAAATGATGTTTTAAACCACGTTTTGACCCTAGGTTCTAATTCTAGAAGAAGAGTGTCCAATCCGGATGCTATAAAAAAGGACCTGAGCGAATTAAATATTTTTAAAGATAAAGACTATCTGAAGGCTATTTCAGCTTGGAATTATGATATCAGTAACACTTATGCTTTTATAATCGACGCCTCTTTTAAAGGTTCAAAAGGAGTTATTCTGAACATGCCGAATGTTTTGGAGTTTCCCTATTTCTATAGCCTTCCTTTGGAGAAGGCCAAGGCTATATTTGACATTGCCCAGCAGTCCTTTGAGTTACCATCTGAGACTCGGAGTTCGGTAGATCATTTATTTCCAAACTCCAAAATTGACTCCTTGTTGAGCCCAAAAGTAAATGTGGCTCTAAAGCCAGGAATTAATACACACAGGCCTTTGAGTAAGTTTGATTTTGTTTCAAATTCTTATACAGAAAATTTTATTAAAGAGCATAATGAAGAAAAGGAGCTGCTTTCTGAAAAGTTTGACATTCCGGTAGTAGATATATATAGCCTATATGAAAAGATACTTAAAGGGAACTATATAACGGATGATGGAGTAAGAGTGGACCCTTCTTACCCAAAGGGGAATTTTTTCTCTAATGATGGTATTTTCCCTACTGCCTTTGGTCAAGCCATAATTGCTAATGAAGTTATTAAGGTCATTAACAAGAGATACGAAACCAGCATAGAACTTATAAATACCAGAGAATTGCTTCAGAAATTCTAGTACCTCACATTTAACTCCAAAAAGATGAAAAAATATATACCAATGAAAGCTTGGCTAGTATTTCTATGGCTTTGTTTTACACTAGCACAGGCAAGTGCTCAAACAGAAATAATCACCTTCCCCGTAAATGGAACCGTATTTCAAAAAGATAATGCAGGTAACTACAATTGTTATTTGGCGGGCCAACTGCAGAACACTAATGCCATGTACTACCGTATTCAAAAGAAAAACGGAACTTCGTGGAATGACATAGCCACAGATATACAACTTTCTAGCACATGGACGGTAGGAGACAGGAGAGGTTTCTATAAGGCTCATGGAAACCTAAGTACAGGCTGGTATCGTGTTAGGCTATATCGCAAATATAAGGTTTGGCTCTTCTTTAATAAAAGGGTTTATAAAGATACAAAGGAATTTGGTGTAGGGGATGTGTATTTTATTGGTGGGCAATCTAACGCCGCTGGCTATTCAGAAGAAGACCCATTATCTTCTGGTGTTGGGGGTGATAATACCAACCCGTTTTATCCCGTTAATATTTCCAATGAAGTTAGAGTAATTCATAATAAAAATGAAAACAGCTATTCCAGTGAGCTAAAGAATGGTATCCCATATAAATCCAAGTTTGACCCACTTGTTTCTGGGACTCATTTTTTAAATGATAAAAAAGGCTTCTACCCCAATGGTGCAGCCTCGTGGTGTTGGCCTGCTCTCGGTAAAATGATTTCTGATGGCGGAACTCCTGTGATGTTTTTTAATAATGCTTGGCCTGGGTCATCTGTCAATTCAGATTGGAATGATAACGCCACTTTAAAAGGGAAATTTACTAGGACGTTGACGCAATACGGGAATATTTTAGGTGCAAAAGGTGTTTTATGGCATCAAGGAGAGGAAGACGCTAATGCTCTGACCAGGAGTTCTAATAACTCAGGGGCAAATAGAATTAATTATTTAAATGCCTATAAAAATGGAATGAATAATCTGATTAATGAATCTAGGTCAGCAGTAAAAGACGAAACTACTAAGAACCTAAGTTGGTATATTTCACGAGTAGGATTTACAACTGGCCAAAATGCTGACTTTGGTGATGGAATTGGACCTTATAGGGTTAAAAATACTGCTCCACAATCAGCTTTCCAATATACTTCTACTTCATCTGCTTCAAGGCTTAGAGAGGTAAGCAATAATAATAATTTCTCGGATTTAAATGACTTAACAGATGCCCAGAGGCAACTACAAAGTCCCTCAAATAGGATATTCCCTGGAGTTTTCTCTGATGAAATTGGTATAGATTTAAACTCGGATGGATTAGTGGATAGTGATGGCAAAAGAGCATCAAATTGGAGGATTCATTTCTCCGGGAACTCGCTTAACGATCTGGCAACTGAATGGAAGGCCGCTATCGATAATAACAATCCGTCAAATTCTGTTTCGCCTACAAACCTTGTAAAACTAGAATCTGTAACAGGTGGTGGTAGTTCATACTCACTTTCTGTCACGAATCAAGGTTCAGGTAGTACTTATTACTGGGCAAAGAATGATGACGGTATATACAATAGTAGTACTACGGCGAATACAAATAATTCTTTTTCATTTAATGGTGTCGTGGGAGGAGATATTCTTACATGTTATATTATGAAGCCCGATGGTCGCCTAGCGGCTTCTCAGCCATTTATTGTTCCTGGAGGTTCTTATGACCTACAAGTATTGGATGCTACTAATAGTGCTTTAATCTTCAATTCAAACATAGAAACTAAAGAGACTATAGTTTTGTCTCAAAACGTAGATTGGGATGTTGTATCTATACCTAGTTGGGTTACGCTCAATGTTGATGACGAGAATTCAAAGCTTTCAATAACTACTCAGCAGAATCCAAATTCAACCCTACGACAAGGTAATGTATTCCTTCAGCAAATAGGTGGGGGTATTTCAAAAACTATTAGTTTAGAACAACTAGCTCCTAGTTTAGCAGACATACCTATTACATCTGCAACTTTGGTTAGTGCTAGTATAGGTTATAGTAGTATTAGATATAATGGTTTAAACATAGCCGGCAATACGATGACGGTTAGTGGTCAGCCTTATTATCAGGGAATTGGCACACATGCACCGAGTAATATCGTGTATAATATACCCTCGGGCTATTCTTATTTTAAAGGCTTGGTAGGGAGAGATGATGCAGAGGATAATTGCTGTGGCCCCAAAACACTTGATTTTTCCGTAAAACTAAATGGGTCAGTAGTTTGGAATAGTATTGTGCATGGTACCACCACAGATGCACAGGCCTTCTCCATACCACTAAATGGAGCTTCTCAAGTAGAGCTTATTGTAGGTATTAACGATGGCAATAATTGGGGAGACTGGGCAGATTGGATAAATCCTGTTCTAAGCACTACGGCCGGTACTACAAGTGGTTCACCAGCCCCACCAAATACTATTTCTGCAAATCCAAGTACAGTATCTGCAAATGCAGCCAGTCAGCTTAGTGCTACTTGTGCCCAAGGAACCGTGACATGGAGTACTGGTGCTACAGGAAGCCCCATTACCGTAAACTCAAATACCACTACTACATATAATGTAAACTGTGTGGTAGGGAGTGCCTATAGCGGCTCAGAGTCTATCACTGTTAACGTTTCTGGAGGAGGAGGTTCTTGTTCTGCGGTGACAAATTTAGCCGTAATGGGTACATGGAATGTAACTGGGAGTCAGCTTGTTTCTAGATTCCTAAATGGTTCTAACTGGCTCGTCCAGAAAGTAAATGTGAACGGTGGCCAATATGATGAATTTGTGGTGAGAGGCTCTGAAATGTTAACAAGAGGCGACGTCACTTTGAATAATTCTTCTTATTCCGGTTTAGTTAGTTGCTATTCTTGGCAATACTCAGCTTACGGTGGCTTGTTAGGGCCTAATGCCACCTCCTCACCGGCATTTCCCACGCCCACAGGTTTTCATGCATATACAGCGGGAGATGGTACGCCGTATTACAGTAATTATGTAGCTCCTTCTAATTCTTGTAGTACTTTATCCAATAATCTGGTCATGGGAACATGGAATGTTACGGGACACCAATTGGTTTCTAGAAACTTCCATAGTAATTATTGGTTGGTACAGAAAGTTAACGTTAACGGCAGCCAGTATGATGAGTTTGTGATGAGAGGTTCTGCTATGTTGACACGTACAGACGTAACACTGAACAATAGTGCGTATTATAACCTAGACGGGTGCTACGCTTGGAGGTACAGTAACTATGGGAATTTAGAAGGTCCCCCAAGTTCTACTTTCCCCACACCTGGTGGCTTTTACTTCTTTACCGCCTCAGACGGGACACCGTATTATACCAATTATTCAAATGGTTATAATAACGGAGCTAGATTAGGCTCACTTCCTGAAAATGTAGAAGAGGAACTAACGCCCTTTTTATCTTTTACTCCAAATCCAAACGAAGGGGAGTTTGAGGTCATCATTTTCCTAAAAGAAGACACTAAAATAAACGTGACTTTGTCTAACGGAGTAGGAAGGCAGGTAATCACCAAAGAATTAAAAGGTGTGAGAGGTTTCAATAAATTAAACCTAGAATTAAATAGTAAAACCCCGGGCTTATACATTCTTAAAGCAGTTTCTGGTGAGAATAGCGACTCTAAAAAAGTGATAGTCAATTAATTAGTAAAATTTTCTTCAAACAAGCCGTCTGTTTGCCGCTTTGGTAAGATAGACGGCTTGTTCTTAGAGGGTATTCTAAAGGTATCTATCAGTGTAGATGCGTCAAAAACTCCAAAGAGTATATCTGTATTTCCAATATCTGCTACGAGCATTTTCTTTCTTTTGGGAAAAATAAGAAATTAATATTAAGATTATCTAAAACCAACTACTCCTTTTGCCGAGTTTAAGCAGTATTGGTATTTCGATAGTACGCAAAAAAGCAATTTTCAAGCATCAGGTAGTTTTGTTCCTGCTCACTTCCTAACCTTGACTGTTTAGTTTTAAAAATTAATTATTTACGTATGCTGAAACTTCAAGGAGATAATGGTAATAGCAAAGTTCAGCATGTTTCAATGGAGAAGTAACTAGAGAATATTCTGATTATGAAGCAATTGAATAATTGCGAGTTTCCTTACCGTTAAATAACTTAATTAGGATTTATGCCCCCCCCCTTAATTTTATGCATCGATTGAAACATAGCTATCAAAAATCTTAAATTTACCATGCATTATTAAGCAGGGCAAAATTTACACGTATAAACTTTATCATTCACAATGAAAAATAAATTAACAATGACAATACTCGCAACAGCCCTTGCGATAGCAAGTGTAATAAGCTGTAATACGGCAGAATTGATTCCGGAGATTTCGTTTGATGCCATAAATTATAGTATTAGAGCGGATACTTCGAAAATAAAAATTGATAAAGACTACAAAAAACTAAAGGACAATCACCAATTCTCAAAGGTTTTAATAGTTACATCCGATACTGTTTTAAATTACAAGAAGCCAAAAATGCCGAAACCGCCGAAAAATAAGGTGGATTTAAGCAAACTAAAAAAGGATAAGACGGATAAAAAGGAGTTCAAAATGATAGCCATTGGCGGTGGCTTAACGGCCGGAGCCCGTGACTTTGGTTATTTCAATGAAGGCATGTACACTTCTTACCCTAATCTAGTGGCTCAACAAATGACCATAGAGAAGTTTGAGCTGCCGCTCTTTCCCACCGGTGATTATAATGGAGTAGGACGGATGGTGAAGACCGATGTAAACCCTTCCGGTGGACCACTTCAGAAATTTGCCAATATTAAGAATAACGGTGCCTCAAAAGGAATTGATGAAACTAGAGGCCGCCCTGGATCGGGATCAAAAGATCCAATATTAGATGAATACTCTGGTGATCCGGATAATCTGGCGTTCCCGGATATGTCTCGTCAAGACATCAGAGAATATATACCTTACGTCTCCCCACTTCATGGAAGAATTAAGGCCAAAGACAAAACTATGTTTGAAAAACTTAAAAATAAAGAGTTTGATTTCTTCATCCTTGAATCAGGTTATGATGACCTTCTTGCAGCCTTGACTTCTTCAAGAGATGCACATTTAGGTTTTGAAAATGAACTAATGTTAGGCAACAACCCTAATAATTTAGATATCCGTACTTATTCTAACCCCGAATGGGCTCTCATTAGAGATGTAATATCACCTAAAAAAGTAAAGGGGGTTATTCTCAATATGCCAGATGTCACTAAATTACCCATTGTTTTATCTGGTGATCTGGTCTTTAAAAATTCACTATTAATGTTCGAGGGTTCGCCATTGCGTAATTACGGTGAAGTTCCATTCCTAATGCCATCAGGACAAATTGACAGTTTGTTAAGCACCAAAGTGAATATCGCCTTAAAGCCTGGGATAAATCCTAACTATCCATTAAAACCTCAATCTTTATTAAATGATTATCGTTTACAACCTTTCCCTGTCACGAAAAAAAACTTTCAGGAGCAAGCTGAAATCTTAAGTAAACAATATGGCTATGCCATAGTAGATATTGCCACTTTGTTTGATAAGGTTTTATCGGCGGAAGGGACTTACACAGAAGATGGTTTAAATGTAACAGCAGATATGTTTTTCTCTTTAGATGGAATGTACCCATCCGCCATAGGGCAGGCCATGATAGCCAATGAGGTAATTGTTACCATCAATAAAGCCTTTGAAATGGATATTCCCATGATTTCCATTCATGAAATGATGTATTAAATAAACCTCCAACCTTTAAATATTACTCCAATGGAAAAAATCATAAAAACTATGAGTGCACTATTACTATGTGAACATACCTTGGTATTTATATCCGCCAAAGCTCAATTGCTTGAGCCTGACCGATCTGTTCAAATTACCTATCCAATTGGCAATAGTGTGTTTCAGTGGGAACCTCTTTTTCTGAAATTGTTGAAAAAGTGAGGAAAAAATATCCTGATTTTGATAATTTCGAACCGAAAAAGTATAAGGAGTACTTTCCTAAACTTACTCATGATGAAATTGTTGAGAATCAAGAAGATGTGTTATCTTTTGAAGAAATATTAATGGGTTATGAAGTAGCTATATCATTTGCACAGGCTCAAAATAAAAATGGAAGAAGCACTTTTTCTGTAAATTACGAAGGTAGCTCTTGTGAAATGTGGTATTACGCTGCTCATTTAAGGCTTGATGAAGACGGGCTAAGGAGTGCAAAAGACAATGCCGAAACGTATGCTGGACTAGGCTACCAAAACAAATCTGATGCAAATAGGCATGCAACTTGGAACGTGTTTATGGGTAAATAGACGGCGTATAGGTATTCTACAGTTGACAAAGTAAAAGACGTAGTTAAAGGGTTTTCTAATGCACACGAAGAATGTGGTCCAGGTACAGCTGAAGACCATGCTATGGACTACCATAATAATTCTGTCGATATAGAATATTTAGGCACGATTGCTGAAAGTTATAAGTTGGGCTTTCTAAACTATAATGTACGAGTTAATACTAGTGATCAGGATATCTATAATTATATAAATGCACTACCTACGGTTTTAAAAACAACTGTTTCAGATATAAATAGTCAGAACAATACTACCCTTGTAAAATTGGTAAATTAAATTATGAAAAACTTAATAATGATTTTAGTATGCTTATTATTTACTTCTTGTGAAGAAAGGTACAGCAATGTAAAGTATGACGTGACATTTAATGTTGTTAACAAATCTAGTCTAACAATTAAGTTGGATATTGTAGAAATAAATCAAAATAAATTTTGGCGTGATAATGAGTTAGAACCTGAAGATAGCTTTGAAGTTTCTTTTAATATTAAGAAGGATATTGATGAAGCGGAAAGTGGTTTTTTGATTAAGGCCTTTAAACCTTGTGGAGACTCAATAGTTCTCAACACGGGTTATTTTACAAACTATCAGATTCAAGGCAAAGCATCGCAATATTATATTATTAGTGATAATAAAATTGACCTTCAAAATTGAATTAGGATATTTCCCTCCCCAATTCTCCGTTTTGGGGAGGGGACAAAAATTATTCACAAAAAATGGGCTGAGATATTTTCAGTGTTTCTTCTATGGCGTGTAAAATTCGTAACTTTTAGCCGCTGTGGTCTGGTTTTCTTGTGAAATTAGAATGAAACAAATATCCAATCAAAATTTCACCAAGAATAAAAAAGGTTGTAGTTTTGCAACCTTGTAAAGGAGAAGGTGAAGAAACTACATGCTACATATCAAATAAACATTCAAGGTCTTGATAATAAAAGACATGAGTTTGAATTTGATGGAGGCCAAGAGTTCTTCGAGTCTTTTGAGCAGGACATCATTGAGAAAGGCAGTTTTAAGGCTAAAGTTAGTCTAGAAAAGTCTGATACAATGATGCGGCTGAAAATTGACATACAAGGTCTTTTGACTCTTGTATGTGATAGAAGCTTAAAGGAGTTTGAGGAGGTTTTGGAATTAAGTGAGCTTTATGTTTACAAATTTGGAGACCGTTTTGAAGTAGTTTCAGAAAATATGGAAATCATTCCTACTGAGTCTGTGGAAATTAACCTTGCTAATAACCTCTTTGAGTGCATTTGTTTGGCCGTTCCAATAAAAAAGCTTCATCCTGATTATAGAGATGATGATGAAGGCGGACTAATTTATTCTGATGATTTTGAGGAAGAAAATAGTTCTAAGGAAGAGATTGACCCAAGATGGGCGGCTCTAAAGAATTTTAAAAAAGATTTATAAAGATTTTATTAAAGACGTAAGTAATGGCACATCCTAAACGGAAGATTTCAAAGACAAGAAGAGATAAGCGTAGAACACACGTTAACCTAGGTACTAAGACACTAGCTGTTGACGCTACTACGGGCGAAATTCACGTTCGTCACCGTGCACACGTTTATGAAGGAAACCTTTTCTATAAAGGTAGATTGGTAGCTGAAGATTTTAAATAATCTATTCATCAGTTTGTCACCTACATCAGGTAAGACGGTCATTGCTATAGACGCAATGGGGGGGGACTTCGCTCCAAAGGCGGTAGTAGAGGGGGCTTTATTGGCTCTTTTGGACTCTCCTGAGAATGTTGAGCTATGCCTTGTGGGTAGAGAAAATGAAATATTGGCTATTCTAGAGCATAAAAATTATGACAAGAATAGACTTACAACAAAGCATGCGGAAGATGTAGTGGCTATGCACGAACATCCTACAAAGGCTTATTCTCAGAAACCCAACTCTAGCATTAGCGTTGGGTTTCAGCTTTTAAAGTCGGGTGAGGCCGATGCTTTCTGCGGTGCGGGAAATACCGGAGCCATGATGGTTCATGCCTTATTTGTGCTTAAAACCTACGGCAATGTGCTGAGACCACCTATCGCTGGTTTTTTTCCATTGAAAAGCGGGAAGTACAGTTTAATGTTAGATATAGGAGCTAATGCAGACTGTAAGCCGGATGTTCTGGTACAGTTTGCCGAGCTGGGTTCTCTTTATGCCAAGTTATCGTTTGGTATTGAGGAGCCTAAAGTAGCTTTACTTAATATTGGCGAAGAAGAAACGAAAGGTTCTGCGGTGGCTTTGGCTACGCATCAATTGCTTAAAAATAATGAATACATAAATTTTGTAGGTAATATCGAAGGCAGAGACCTCTTTGAGGGGAATGCAGATGTGATAGTGACTGAAGGGTTTACTGGAAACGTTATTTTTAAAATGGGGGAGTCTTTTTATGATTATGCCCATAGCCAAAACATTTCTGACCCCTTGATTGACCGTATGAATTACGAAGTAGGAGGAGGAAGTCCTATCATTGGCGTTAAGGGAAATGTCATTGTTGCTCATGGCATATCTTCACCCCTTGCTATAAAAAATATGATTTTACTTGCCAAAAGGCAGGTAGATTCGGGAGTAAATGCTAAAATTGCAGAAGTTTTCGGAGACTGATTGTCTAGAAACTAAAAGAATCTTAAACCTTTTATGAGTTTAAAAGCCGCTATTACCGGGGTACATGCTTACCTCCCAGAGGACATTTTGACTAATGCCGATCTGGAGAAACTAGTAGATACTAATGACGAATGGATTGTTAGTAGAACAGGAATCAAAGAAAGAAGAATTTTAAAGGGAGATAATTTAGGAACGTCCTATATGGCTGCGGAGGCTGTAAGGGGCTTGCTTAAGAAGACTAATACAGAGGCCTCTGAGGTGGATTTGGTGATAGTGGCTACAGTTACGCCAGACTATTTTTTCCCATCTACTGCAAATTTAGTTTGCACTCAGACCGGTATAGGGTCTATAGGTAGTTTTGATATCATGGCAGCGTGTTCCGGGTTTATTTATGCCCTTTCTACGGCTAGTCAGTTTATTGAAACAGGCAAATACAAAAAGGTAATAGTAGTAGGGGCAGATAAAATGTCGTCGATTGTAGACTGGAAAGACAGAACTACTTGTATCTTGTTTGGTGATGGGGCGGGTGCTGTTATGTTGGAGCCGAATGACGAAGGTTGTGGAATTTTGGATTTCAAACTTCACTCAGATGGATCAGGAGAGCATCATTTGATAATGAAAGGTGGAGGAAGCAAATATCCAGCTTCGTTAGAAAGTGTGGCACAAGATTTACACTACATCAGACAAGAGGGGCAGGCAGTTTTTAAATTTGCGGTCACTAAAATGGCCGATACTGCTGCAGAAATCATGGAGGCAAATGGCCTATCTGGTGATGATATAGCCTATTTAGTGCCGCATCAGGCAAATAAGAGAATTATAGATGCCACTGCCAGAAGAATGGGCATTGGTTTTGATAAAGTGATGATGAATATTGACCGTTATGGAAATACCACCGCTGCCACTATACCTTTATGTTTGTTTGACTATGAGTCTAAACTGAAAAAAGGGGATAATATTGTTCTCGCAGCTTTTGGCGGAGGCTTCACTTGGGGATCTGTCTACATTAAATGGGCCTATTAAATTATAATAAAAACTAAGAAATGTCAACTACAGCAGATTTTAGAAACGGTTTATGTATTGAATACAATCATGGCCTGTATATAATTACCGATTTTCAGCACGTAAAACCCGGTAAGGGTCCTGCCTTTGTAAGAACTAAACTGAAAAACCTGAAAACAGGTAAAGTTTTAGACAATACCTTTACTTCTGGTGTTTCTGTGGTAACAGCTAGAGTAGAAAGAAGGAAATTTCAGTTTTTGTATAGTGATGATATCGGCTATCATTTCATGAATAGTGAGAATTTTGAGCAGATAAACCTTCCTCAAGAGATGGTTACGGCTTATGATTTATTAAAAGAAGGGCAAGTCGTAGATATTTTAATTCATGCTGAAGAAGAAATACCACTTATCGTGGATATGCCTCTTTATGTAGAATTACGTGTAGAATATACAGAGCCGGGTCTCAAAGGCGATACCGCTAATAGCCCAATGAAGCCCGCTGAGGTGGAGACTGGTGCTACTATTAAGGTTCCTTTGTTTATAGAAACAGACGAACTCATTAAGGTAAATACTAATACCTACGAGTACGATTCTCGAGTAAAGGAGTAGGATATAAGAGAGCCACCTAACCAGGTGATTTTTTATTTGGGCTTCATCCTTTAAATTTGTAACAACAACCTAACATACACTTTCTTCGAAAATGGAAACAAAAGAAATTCAAAAACTGATAGATTATATTTCAAAGTCGGATTTAAACGAAGTCAATATTGAGACATCCGAGTTGAAATTACATATTAAAAGAAATTCGGGTGAAGTAGTTACAGGAGCAGCTCCCCAACACGTGGCAGCTGCTCCTGTTCCAGTGGCACTTCCGGCGGCAGCTGCTCCAGTAGCACCTGCGGTAGCAGAAGCTCCTGCATCTAACCTCATAGAGGTTAAATCACCTATGATAGGTACTTTTTATAGGTCGGCAGGGCCGGGAAAACCTAATTTCAAGGAAATAGGGGAGGATATGGGTGAAGGTGATGTGATCTGTATCATAGAAGCTATGAAGCTTTTCAATGAAATAGAGGCAGAGGTCACTGGTAAGATTGTGAAAGTCTTAGTGGCAGATGCTACGCCGGTGGAGTATGATCAGCCATTATTTTTAGTAGACCCATCTTAATTAGTCAATTTTCTTTCTAAATAAGTCTATGTTTAAAAAAATATTGATAGCAAATAGGGGGGAGATAGCCCTTAGGATAATGCGTACTTGCAGCGAAATGGGAATTAAAACGGTAGCCGTATATTCCACCGCTGACAAAGAGAGTTTGCATGTTCGTTTTGCTGATGAGGCGGTTTGTATAGGCCCTCCTCCAAGCTCAAAATCTTATTTGAGTATTCCGAATATACTTTCGGCAGCAGAAATTACTAATGCAGATGCCATCCATCCGGGTTACGGATTCTTGTCAGAAAATGCCGAGTTTTCCAAAATCTGTGACGATTACGGCATTAAGTTTATTGGTGCCACGGCAGAACAGATAAACCAAATGGGTGATAAGGCCACGGCCAAAAAAACCATGAAAAAAGCGGGAGTACCTGTTATTCCTGGCTCAGACGGTTTACTAGAAAGTGTGGAAGAAGGGATAAAGTTGTCCAATAAAATGGGCTATCCTGTGATAGTAAAAGCAACAGCTGGTGGTGGTGGACGTGGAATGCGTGTCATAAGAAAAGATTCTGAGTTCCAAAAAATGTGGGATGATGCCAAAATGGAATCTGGTGCTGCTTTTGGAAATGATGCTTTATACTTAGAGAAATTTATAGAAGAACCTCGCCATATTGAAATCCAAATAGTGGGTGACAGTTTTGGAAAGGCTTGTCATTTATCAGAAAGAGACTGTTCTATTCAGCGTCGTCATCAGAAGCTGTTAGAAGAAACTCCTTCGCCAGTACTGACGCCCGAACTTCGTGAAAAAATGGGTGACGCAGCAGTTAAAGGAGCCACAGCAATTGGATACGAAGGTGCAGGAACTGTAGAGTTTTTGGTAGATAAGCATGGAGATTTTTACTTCATGGAGATGAACACGCGTATTCAGGTTGAGCATCCGATTACAGAAGAAGTAACAGACTTTGACCTTATTAAAGAGCAAATTAAAGTGGCGGCAGGGATAGCTATTTCGGGTACAAATTACTACCCGAAAAAGTTTTCCATGGAATGTAGAGTTAATGCCGAAGACCCAGGGAAAGGTTTTAGACCATCACCTGGTACCATTAAATCTTTGCATTTCCCAGGAGGGCATGGTGTACGTGTTGATAGTCACGTGTACGCGGGCTATACTATTCCACCGAATTATGACTCCTTGATAGCCAAGGTTATTGTGACGGCTCAGTCTCGTGAAGAGGTTATTGTGAGAATGAAGCGTGCTTTAGATGAATTTTATATTGAGGGTATAAAAACAACCATTCCTTTCCATCAGAAATTAATGGAGAATGAGCAGTTTAAGTCAGGTATATTTACAACGGCCTTCTTAGATACCTTTGATTTTAGTGGTCTTTAAAATTCTAAACAGATATTTTGTAAAAAGGAGTTGCGAAAGCAACTCCTTTTTTATATGCCCAAATCCCAATGATCCTTATATTAGGGGCGTATGTTATATCATTATGATGGAAATTGAATAAACAAAATGAAATTTCACACAACACTTCCCGAAAAGCTAAAGCAATATTTCGATGTGGAATTGGAGAAATATCGAATTGATCACTCCAATGGAAGCCTAAAAGAGGCTTGGAATCATTTAGAAAGAGCTCACATTATTGGACAAAGATACCCTTATGCTCATACACTCGTACACTGGAAAATGCTTCAATTCGGATTTAATATCAAAAGCGGAAAAGAAGTTTTAGGACAAATACCTCGTTTGATTTTTGGAGGTGTGAAATCCTTTGTAGGAAAAGTTCCACTGGGTAACCCTGGAGGTGCAAACGTTCGGCCATTAAAGCCATTTCCTATCGATAAAGAATTACAAGCAATATTTATTAAGGCGGGCGTAAACTTAGAAATGTAGTGTGGGGACTTGGAACTTTAACGATTTCTAGAAATTCGAAAAGGAAATAGGCTTCTCAAGCGAAATGATGGATTCTGGGAATATAAAGCCGGCCTTTTATCCGATTGCCCAAGAAACCTTTGATTGCTTTTCTCTGTTTTTTTTGAAATAGTTTATACTCAGAATTTAAACGCTGTGTAGCTCATTTTTAGAGAAGAAGCCCTTTTACGAAGCGGGATAAAATTCGTCCAGCCATATGCCTAAATAGAGTACTTTGCTACAAAGCCAAATGTGCCTATTCTTAGACTTTAAATCAAGTTTTTGGTCTTGGACTTTTGATAAATGTACTTCATAAACCGTTTTGTCTATATAGGTCCAGAGCAGATGTTGTTCCAGAAATAAACCATCACAGCTTGCCTCCAGTTCTAACAGCACCGCATATCCAAAATCATTAAAAGTGGCTTTCTGAGTCCTTAATCGTACATTTTCTGGTAGTATGCCGTGCATAGCTTCACGTAAAGTTCCTCTTAGATAACCGACGGCATAATTGGTTTCTGGCGGTACACTCGCCGAAATAGCCAAGAGTTCTTTATCCAAAAACGGATAAGTACTGATGAGTTTGTATTGTCGACCCATGGCATCTAGAATTTCCATAGTATGACAGCCAGGAGCTAATAAACTGTTTTTTAAATAAAGAAACTCATGTCTGTTAGCATGGCTTTGATACCAATTCTTCAGATGATTTCTCCTTTTTGTGGGCACTTGCTTTTTGAGCAAAATCGAAGCATCTGATGAAGCGATAATTTTTCTTTGAGCCCTCTTTCTTAGCAAGTCCCAAAGTATCTTTAATGGCACCGTACCGGATAGAGCTATTTGAATAAATAATCTTCCTTCAGGAATTCCAGAATGAGAAAGTAACTCTTGAATAAAATATTCCTCAAAGGGAATTTGAGCCTCTTCAAAATACCATTTACTCTTCAGGGCTTCTTTAGCTTTTCTAAGCTGATTTTTGGCGATTAAGTCACGAATAAATTCATAGCCATAACCTACCGTACTTTCTCCGCCGTGGTCAGATACCAATATTTCGCTTTTATGCTGAGCGGCGGCATTCATAATAGGTAGAAAAATAGCCGAAGGAATTATCATGCTTTCTGGCTTGCAGGTAAGGGCTGTGATTTTTTTGGTAGACGTGTATAAATCTTCTAATTTAAGCACAGATTCTAATTCAAAAACTCCCTTACTTGCTACTTCTTGTGCAAAGGCTTTCTCAAAGGAAGCATCGCCTTCAGAGTCGAAAAAGATGCCTTTTAAGTTTTTATTGGATTGATGGCTTATGACAGCACAAATACTGGAAGAGTCTAGGCCACCACTCAGGTTGGCGGCTATGTTTGATTGGTCTGCCGTTTTTTTACGAAGAATGCTTTCAAATCGTGCTTTGAAGTCCCTAATTAAGCTTTGAGAGTTTCTTTTTATTTTTAAACTGGCTTCCCAATAAAAGCTTCGCTCCATTTTTCCGGCTCTAAAATGAAGTAACTCCCCTGGTAGTACCCTTTTGATGTCTTTGAAGAAAGTATTGTCATTTACAAAATCATCTGCCATCGCTGGATTGAAATAGTCAGCGATTTCATCTTCGTCCGCGGTTGGCATACTAGGCAGGCACGCAATAACGGCCCTAAGTTCATTAGAAGCTATTAGGAGGCCATCTTTGAAATAATAATACAAGCTTTTTACACCAAAAACATCTCTAAATAAATCGATAGAGAATTTCATTTTATGGAAATATAGGCCTGAAAATTCTGCGTCTAGCTCAGAAAGGTTATCGAAAGGCTTAAAAGCATTTTCTGGATAAATGTCTAAAAGCCAACTTTCTTTGGCTTCATCTATTTTTTTTGCTTTTTGGCCGAATTGTTGGAAACTCTGTCCGTTTCCTAAGAGGGTATAGTTCAATGGACGAAGTACTGGCTGCATATCTAGATAGTCTAGGGCCTTATTGAACTGCTGTATGTGAAGAAATTTTGCCATTTTGTGTTGCAATATATATCATTTACACTTCCAAAACATGAATAAATTGGAGCAAGTTTTGTGATTAAATCTTAAGAGGTGTTCATGAGAAATTACTAAGAATCTGTGAGGGGCTGTTCAAGCTTTCCTATCTTTGTTCTTCCACATTTACCCAGAACTGTGATTAAATACCTAGACGAACTTAACCCACCCCAAAGCCAAGCCGCTACGCACCCAAATGGCCCTTTAATGATTATTGCAGGTGCGGGATCTGGTAAGACTAGAGTCCTTACGTATCGCATTGCCTGGTTGATAGAGCAGGGGGTGGATCCTTTTAATATTCTGTCTTTGACCTTTACAAATAAGGCTGCAGAGGAGATGAAAAAGAGGATTGAACGAATTATCGGACCCAATGCCCGAAACCTCTGGTCTGGTACGTTTCACTCTGTTTTCGCTAAGATTCTTCGTTATGAAGGGAAGGTGCTGGGCTATACTTCCAATTTCTCTATTTATGATTCTGATGACTCCAAGTCTTTGGTGAAAACCATTGTGAAGGAGTTTGGCCTGGACGATAAAGTCTATAAGCCTCGTCCTATTATGAACAGGATCTCCAACGCTAAAAATTCGCTTGTTTCCTGGGAAATGTACAATGAGAACTCGGTATTTAGGGAAGAAGAT
>Ga0075117_1001076_pt1 | contig 17314 bp, 10 predicted proteins | sample AntAceMetag02UKJ_FD_69789 | JGI IMG/M metagenome (GOLD analysis project Ga0075117, IMG submission 69789) | Saline lake microbial communities from Ace Lake, Antarctica - Antarctic Ace Lake Metagenome 02UKJ | ecosystem: Environmental > Aquatic > Non-marine Saline and Alkaline > Saline | place... | reverse complement strand
AAAATCCTTGAAACCTATCTCTAAACGCCCGCCTTTTTCTATGCTGCCGTACACCAAATACGATGATGGTTCCTTGCTCATTACGCCCCCGTCCAAAAGTTCGTAGGGCTGGGCCGCAAAGGCCGATTTTCCCTTTTTTTCACAAGATTGACTAAGTTTGGTCAAAGTCAATTTTGATGTCATATGAGTAAAATGGTATGAGAATACACAATGTATTTACTAACACGAATTCAACTCTCACGAAGTGCCATCTGCTAAAATCATACAGGTTATCGGGTAGTGCCTGTCCCTAATAAAGAAGATATTTATTTCTCGTTTTCCCGAAGGCGTCCAAGTCTTGTTCCCAAGATGCAAAAATTTTTGAAGGAGTTGCCCCGGAATAAATCATTTTTTGTAATTTTCTACTGGATACAAGCCTGTTCATCGTTTTTTCGTCCCATTCCATTAAATTAGGATGAATTTTATTAATGGCCCAAACCATAGCTATCCCTATTTTATATGGCTCAAAAGCATTGCGATCTGTAATCTTGACAAAAATACCATTGGACGACTTACCCGTAAGATATGGGCTTCTGCTATGGAAAGCCTTCTTTTCGGGAGTGAATGTAATGGTGTCAAATTCCACGCCCTTAAGCCCTATGCTATTCAACAAGGAAACCGTTTCAAAATTTTTAATCCAAGGAGCCCCTATGTATTGAAAAGGTTTTTCAGTGCCCCTGCCCGCCGATATATTGAGTCCTTCAAAAAGACAGGTGCCAGTATAGGCGATAAGGGACTCCAAAGAAGGTAAATTCGGAGATGGTTTTACCCAATCCAACCCCGTTTGGTCAAACCACATGGATCGGTCCCAATTTAACATTGGGACAACGGTAAGTATTGCAGTTCTATCTCCGTTGAGCATGTGTTCCCCGTTATACAATTTGGCGATTTCCCCCACGGTCATACCATGTATTACCGGGATATTGCCGAATGCCCCAAAAGTGAACAGGAATTCCTTATCCGTTGTAAACCCATCGGTCTTAATACCGGTCATTGGGTTGGGCCTATCAAGTACTACTACCTCAATGTTATTTTCGGCTGCGGCTTCCATTACGAAACCCAGGATGTTTACGTGTTCATAAAACCTGGCGCCAACCTCCTGTATGTCGAAAATTATGACTTCAACTCCGTCTAGCATTTCATTGGTCGGTTTATGTAGCTCTCCGTAAAGGGAGTACTTGGGCAGACCCGTTTCTTTGTCAATATCGATTTCCTTGTCTTTAGGTATGGAATAATCGTTGGTTCGAATATTGAAATGCATCCCAAAAAGAGCCACCAATTCGGCATGCGGATAGCTATAAAGAGCATCGGCGAGATGTGTTCCATCCTTCAAGCGAGCTGTGTGGTTGGCCACAAGCGCTACTTTTTTTCCTTCTATAAGGTGGGAAAACTGGTTGAACAATCTATCCGCGCCAACTATTACCAGTTCATCAGAATGCTTAGGGGAGGTAAATGGAATGTCTATTTCACGAACACTACCAAAAAGAGCTGTACAAAATATAGTTGCCAAAAATAACGTTAGGCCTTTAATGGGCAATGATTTTACTGAATTGGTCATATTTTTGAATTTTAATGTTGTTAGATTAGTCTTGTCCCTTTATCCCTATATTCTCTTAATGTGGAATCGTCCGGGTCCAGTTCGGTAATAATTATATCAATGGAGCTTATATCACAAATCTTGTATCGATTCGAGGTGTTCAATTTTTCAGATATGGCCAGGGAAACAACTTTGTCCGAAGCTTTTATCATGGCTTTTTTCATTTGTGCTATTTCCCAGTCCACTTCGGTTATGCCATTTTTAAAATCAATATAGCCGGTTCCCAAGAAACAAATATCAGCGGTAATATCTGAAAGAATAGCAACGGAACTGCCCCCTGTAGCTAATTGTGAACTTCTGGACAGTTTCCCTCCTATAACGTAGATGTCACATTTGTTGGACAGGCCATTTGCCAACTCTACGGCCATTGGCAAGCTAGGGGTAAAAAATGTCAACTCCATTTTTTTAGGAATTAGTTTAGCGAATTCTAAATTCGTAGAACCCCCACTTATCAAAACTACATCTCCATTATTTAAAAGTGATATCCCCTTTTGAGCGATAATATGCTTTTTTTCATATCCATAGATTTTTTCTTCACGGTATGAATAATTATTGAAACTATTGGATATCGCACCTCCATGCACTTTTTTCAATGCTTTAGACTTGTCCAGTTCCTTTACATCCCGTCTTACCGTATCCGTTGACACATCTAGTATTGTAGACAAATCGTTTAAAAGGACTCTATTATGAATATTTACTTCGTTTAGGATTATTTGATGGCGTTTATTCTTTTCCAATACACAAAGATTAAAGATTTATGTTAATATTTATTTCCTGTTTAGAATTTAGACTAATAAATTAATCAAGCTCTATGCTTATTGGGCAAGCCAATATCAAACGAAGGAGCGAATCTCGAAAACTTGTTAGTATAAATTAACATAATTACAAAAAAAATAGCAAAATATGATATTTATTCAATAAATAATTGCATTTATGTTATAAATAAATAACTTTTGCTGTTTTTTATTGCAAAATAAAAACAAATAATTATATTTGAAAGCAAACCATCCATTTATTATGAATTTCTAACTAATAATTTATGAAAACTGTTACGTTTCTACTTTCAACATTAATAGTATCGTTGTTGAGCTATAACCTTCAAGCGCAAACCTTTTCTACTTCGGGAGTCGTTTACGACGAGTCGGGAATCCCATTGGCTGGCGCCAGTATTGTGGTAAAAGAAACAACAAATGGAGTAATCTCCGATTTCGACGGAAAATTTTCTTTAAATACGAAAGCTGACGCTGTTCTCGTGGTTTCCTATTTAGGATTTACAACCCAAAATATACCTGTAGCCGGTAAATCAAACCTTACAATTAACATGGTGGCGGATGCCGCCAGCCTTGACGAAGTGGTCTTGGTCGGTTACGGTCAGGTAAAAAAAAGTGATTTGACCGGATCAGTAGCCTCGGTGACATCCGAAGCAATAGGGCTTCAAGCTGTCTCCAACCCTGTTGAATCGCTTACGGGGGCCGCAAGCGGTGTTCAAGTTCTTTCAGATTCCGGTCAACCAGGTAGCGCCCTTAATGTATTGATAAGGGGTGGTAACTCTGTGCTTGGAGGTAATAATCCCCTATATGTGGTTGATGGTTTCCCTTTGATAGGCGACATCAGTGTACTAAATCCAAATGACATTGCTTCGATAGAAATCTTGAAGGACGCATCCTCTACGGCCATATATGGCTCAAGGGGCGCCAATGGTGTTATATTGGTAACTACCAAGGGTGGTAAAGATGGTAAAACCGTTGTTGAATATAATGGTTACACGGGATTTCAACAGGTTAGGAGACGAATAGATATGTTAAATGCTACGGAGTTTGCAACACTTGCCAACGTAAGAGCCTCAAATGATGGTCTAGACCCATATTTCACAGAAGCTGAAATTGGGTCGTTCGGTGTAGGGACGGATTGGCAAGATGAAATATTTCGTGAAGCTATTATACAGAACCACTCCGTGACAGTTTCAGGTGGGAATGACAAAACCTTGTTTAGCGTATCCGGGAATTATTTCAGTCAAGACGGAGTAATAATAAATTCGGGGTTCAAATATTTACAATTGACCAGTAATATAGAGCACAAAATCAATTCAAAATGGAAGATTTCACTGAATAATATAATAAATAGAAGGAATAGCAACAGCATCTTTAGCAACAATACGGAAAGAGGAGCGGGTGTTTTAAGTGGGGCGCTCATAGCCCCCCCTACCATACCGGCTTTCGACGGCGAGGGGAACTACAGTAATGTTCGTCAATATGCCTTTAGCCCGGACATTTTAGAGCATCCGGTAGCAATGGCTCGCGAAACAAAGGATTTAAGAGCCACCAACTCCTTGCTCTTGAATTTAAATTTGGAAGGCAAACTCGCTAAAAACTTGGTCTTGAACTCTTCTGTCGGAGTTCAATATGAAAATGTACGGGATGATTTTTATTCTCCTACTATTTTTCAGCCCTCCGCAACGGGAACGGCACGTATAAGCTACCGTGAGCTGAACTCAATAGTAAACGAAAACATATTGACATACTCGACCACGATAAACGAAGACCATGATATTACGGTGTTGGGAGGAATCACAGGGCAAAGAACAACCAACCAGTTTGTGAATGCTAGCTCTACCGGTTTTTTGTCCGATGCCTTGGAAAACAATAGCCTTCAGTCGGGGGATACCCCGGGTACACCTACTTCAGGTAATAATGAGGCTACTATTCTTTCTGGATTAAGTAGGTTGAATTATGGCTATAAAGGAAAATATCTACTTACTTCGAGCTTCAGGGCTGACGGTTCCTCGGTATTTGGGGATGCCAACAAATGGGGATATTTTCCGTCAGTTGCCCTTGCCTGGCGGGTAAGCGAGGAATCTTTTCTAAAAGACAATGATGATATAAGTGGTTTGAAACTTAGGGCAAGTTGGGGACTTACGGGAAATACTGCGGTGTCCCCCTATCAATCGCTTGCAATATTGAACAGTACATCAACAGTTTTTGATGACAATGTAAGTATCGGTTTTGCACCGGGAAGCTCAAAACCAAATCCAGATCTAAAGTGGGAGACCACTTCGCAATTGGATGTTGGGGTAGATATTGGATTTTTGAACAACCGTATCAGTTTTACGTTTGATTATTATTTGAAACAAACGGATGACCTTTTGGCCTCGATACCTGTAATCTTATCATCAGGATTTACAAGTCAAGCAGCCAATTTGGGCAGTATGGAAAACGAAGGCTTTGAATTGAATTTAAATACCGTCGTATTTGATCAAGCATTCAAATGGAACCTGAACGGTAATTTTTCAATGAACAGAAATAAAGTATTGTCCCTACCAGAGGGCGGAGATATATTTGGGGCGGGTCTGGGCGTGGCCCTACCTGCGATGAGCCTAGTACGCGAAGGGGAACCAGTTGGAGTGTTTTTTGGCCTGGTGGAAGACGGCTTGACCGACGAAGGCTCAATAAGGTATGTTGACACGGACAATAATGGTGTAATAAACGGTCTTGATCGGCAAATTATCGGAGATCCTAATCCTGATTTTATATTCGGCATCAATTCAACTATGAACTACAAGAATTTCGGATTGGACATTCTAATCAATGGAGTTCAAGGGAATGATATATTGAATTATAATCTAGCGAACGTGGCCGACGGTTTTAGCTTTGGAATTAATCAAGTGCAGGATGTACTGGGCAACTTTTGGACAGAAGCAAATCCCGACCCCAATGCCAAGTACCCACGAGTCAGCCAGGATACGAGATATCAGGGTTCGGATAGATTTGTTGAGGACGGGTCATACGTTCAGATAAGGAACGTGAGGCTTTCTTACACCTTTAAGGGGGACATGTTCGAAAACACCTTGTTAAACAATTCCCAGTTGTACCTTAACATCCAAAATCTGGCAACGTTCACTGATTATTCCTTTTATTCGCCCAGCAACAATACTCGTGGCGGCGGTATTTCAAAAGGAATAGACCAGTTCGGATATCCCGATACCAGAACCCTTATGTTGGGATGGAGATTTAAATTATAATACTGACTTTATCTAAATACTTTATCATGAGAAAATATATATTTATTGTTGTATCCGCTCTTTTAATTATTTCCTGCAGTGATGCTTTGGAAGAAAATCCTACAGACCAAATATCCGAAGTGAATTTTTATAAAAACAAGGATGATGCAGTTGCCGCTGTCAATGCAATTTATGAGCCCATGAGAGATAACTTCAGATCCCTCTATATGTTGATGTTGGACATACAGGCCGATTATGCAGAGGGCAGGGGCTCCACACAGCCGTTAGGCTCATATCAGGGTTTTGACCAAACTAATATAAATAGGGCCGGGCAAATGTGGGGGCGCTTTTATCAAAGTATTAGAAACGCCAATATTGCGATTGAAAAAATTTCCGATATTCCTCTGACTGAAACAGAAAAAAACCAGCTGATCGGAGAGGCTCGTTTTTTAAGGGCATACTGTTATTATCATATCGTCAGACATTGGAATGGTGGCCCACTATTTATGGATACGGAAAATGCAGATTCCAGTAAAAAGACGGCTAATGAAATTTATGAGGCGATTATCTCAGATTTGCAGATGGGCGAAGATAATCTACCTGGAGCCCCTTCACAGTTCGGAAAACCAACCCAATGGTCGGCCAAAGCGCTGCTTGCCGAGGTCTATTTGACTATCGGGGAATGGGCCTTGGCTAAAGCTAAAGCTAAAGAAGTGATTGATTCCGGTAATTTTTCATTACTTGAAGTAAGTGTTCCCAGTGATTTCAATACAATTTTTGGTCCATCGGCCAATGGGACGAGCGAAGAGATTTTTTATTTAAAGTTCAACAACCTAGATGGGTGGGGATGGCCTCTGAACCTACTTTGGAGCGAGACAACATTCTCTCCTTTTGGTAATTACGTTATATATTCCGTTCCTGGCCCCTTTTTCGAGAACTGGAGCGATGAGGATCTAAGAAAACAATGGAATGTTTTTAGCGAGTATATCAACAGGACTACTGGCGAACTGGAAACATTGCCCTCGTCAACACCTATATTGTGCAGCAAATTTAGAGATCCAGCTGCCCCTGGAAGGAATCAACATGCAAATGATTATCCGATTTTAAGGTTTGCGGACGTTCTGCTAATTTACGCGGAGGCGTCGGTCATGGCCGATAATACGGTTTCTGCGTCAGCATTGGAAAGTTTGAATAAAATTCGTAGAAGAGGCTATGGATATCCATCAAATACTATTTCCCCGGTTGATTTTACATCTAGCGGGTTCACCCCAGAAACTTTTAGGGAAACCGTATTACAAGAGCGAGCCTATGAACTGTACATGGAGGGTAAACGTTGGTTTGATCTTAAACGCACGAACACTGTAAAGGAAACAATTTTGGCGAACACGGGAAAAACAGTCTTGGATATTCACCTCCTTTGGCCCATCCCACAACAGGAAATTGATACCAATCCCCAAATAGGACAGGAAGATCAAAACCCGGGCTATTAACCCATATAAAATTAGCCTTGTGTTTTGTGACGGCTAAAGTGACTTTTGGGTTTATTTTACATGTGGCTGACAATCTATTTGGTTTAGTTTTTATGAATGTTTGTTTTGACTTGACACAAAAATATTCAAGTACATATTTAGCTAAAAACACAAAAATATGTCATCAAAATGTATGAACACAACGAACAATCAGGATTACTGAACACAATATGTTCTTTCCCATTGGTTTTGATACTTCTGGCTACTCTATCGTTGCCGGCCCAGTCCAATAATAGTGTAAGACTAACAGAAGGTAAACCTGAATTGATAATTGACAATAAAACTTATCCGCCATTTGCCTATATGTCCTATTTGGGAGAGGATAGGTACTACAGGGAAATAAGTCAGAGTGGTATTCATATTTATAATTTACCTGCCTATTTGGGTGAGCGGGGCATTAACTCCACTTCGGGTATCGGGGCCTTTCGAAAACCTATTTGGATAGGTGAGAACGATTATGATTTTTCTAGCCTAATATATGATTTTGAGGAAATAATTGGTGCGGACGAAAAGGCCAAGGTAATCGTTAGACTTTACTTAGATCCCCCTTTATGGTGGGAACTGTCAAATCCGGAAGCTTCTTCCCAATTGCCCGGTGGCGGAACCTTTCGACAGTCCTTCACTTCGGATGTCTGGAAAAACCAAACGGGGAAAGTGCTGGAAGCCTGCTTGGACTGGTTGCAAAATTCTCCTTACGCCAAACACTTTATTGGTGTTCATGTGGCCAGTGGGTTTACCGAGGAATGGTTCTACCATCCAAAACAGTACGATAATATAAATCCGGTACGTAGAATAGCTTTTCAGCAATGGTTGAGAAAAAACTATAAAAATGAAAACGCCTTAAGGAAAGCTTGGAACGACAAGGGCGTAACCTTTGAAGATGCTTACTTAGCTAATATCAACGAGGAGGCAAGGAAGGAATGGCGCGATCCTGATCACGATATGAACTACGTGGATACATTTCGTTTTCATAGTGAAGTAATGGTGGACAACATTGCCTATTTCTGTAAGATCGTTAAAGAAAAGAGCGCGGGAAAATTGCTCACAGGCGCATTTTACGGATACCATTATTATGTTACGGATCCAAGAAGAGGTCATGGCGCCTTGGCCAAACTACTTGATTGTCCTGATCTGGATTATCTGTCCAGCCCAAATGTTTACAACAGGGTTTTGGGGGAAGATTGGCCGCCCATGATGGCGATCCAGTCATTGCGGTTACACGGGAAATTATTTCTTGTCGAGAATGATACCCGAACCTCTCTAACTACATTGTTGAAAGACAGGTCGGAGGGAATTGCTCCGGTTGGCCAGTACGAAACCGGTGTTTGGGTAGGTCCCGAAGAGATGGATGTTTCTGAATCTTTTTTATGGAAAAATACGGCAAGAATGCTTGCCTATGGTTATGGCGGATGGTGGTTCGATATGTGGGGCGGGTGGTTTAGCTCTCCGCAACTCCTGAATGTTTTGGAAAAAACACAGGAATTGCACTCCAAGTATGCCCCGGAAAAAGTGGGGAAGATGAAATCCGAAGTTTTAGTACTTGTAGACGAAGAGCTTTCCTTTTGGGATACAAGCTACGGTACGCTGACCGAAAGCATTCTATCCAATCGATATCCACTGGCGAAAACGGGAACATCGCATGATCTTTTCCTCAGGACAGATCTAAATGCAATCGATACTGAACAATATAAGGTTATTTGGCTGATGGGTGTACTGAACTTGAATAAAAGTGAAACACGCAACATAGAGGAGTGGAACAACAAAGGAGCCACTGTAATATGGACTTCGCAGAATGGTACAAAAGTTTTCAAAGAAAAAAAGGAATATTTTTTCAAGGGAAAATTAAAATGGAAGGAATCGGAAATACGTTCTATCCTGAAGAATGCCGGGGTACATATCTATAACAGTGATGGCGATGTTTTTTATATCGGCTATAATTGGTTGGGCATTCATACAGTAGAAGGAGGGGAAAGAACAATAAATTTCCCATTTAGTGCGCAAATTATTGACCCATTGACGAATGAAATAATGTCTGAATCAACAGAACGATTGAAATTGACCATGAAACCAAAATCAACCATACTTTTAAGAGTAAATCCACTACAAAGTTAAATGTTCAATTAATAAAATATTTATGAAAATGGCAAAAATGTATTTACACTTACTTTTATGCTTTACCTTAATAGTAGGTCTTGGTTCTTGCAACCCTGATGAAACCGCAAAGGATTTATCAATAGACAATGGGAAGATAAAACTAACTTTTGACCCGGAAAATGGTTCACTAGTTGAATTTGTTGATTTGCTTCATGGTTATGAATTTCTGGATGAAAATAAAACAAGGGAATTACCCTGGCAGATTAATTACAATCGATCAGAGGGTCTTATAGATACGTCTCCTGATTTCGAATATTCGAAACCGGACCCGCTAACCCTCGTTTTAAAATGGGGAAACCTTGAAGGGGAATCTAGCAAAGAACTCGTCATTACGGCGGTAGTTAGGTTAGATAAAGATAAGGCCCTTTCCTATTGGAAAATATCGCTTGACGGTACACAGGGCAAAAAGATCAATAGTGTTGTATTCCCGAAAATTAGTGGGTTTAAGGACTTGGGCCAGGAGAAATTGGCCATACCTAATATAATGGGAGAATTGATATCGGACCCAAGGGGAATCCTTTCAGCAAAAGAGACAGAAGAAAAGAGGATGGATTGGATTTATCCGGATAACCTTTCGTTACAATGTTTGGCACTATATAATGATGACAAAGTTGGGTTGTATCTTGCCGCAAACGATACGCTCACCTTCCGGAAAGGTTTTTCTTTCGAGTTGGACAAATCTAACAATTTAACGTACCAAATGTCCAATTACCCATCTTTTGATGCCAATGTCAATTCATATTCTCAATCTTACGAAGCAGTAATCGGTTCCTTTAAAGGGGATTGGATTACCGCTGCCGAAATATACAGGGAATGGGGCTCCCAACAAGAATGGGCCGCTAAAAGTAGGTTTAAGAACGGTCTAAATTCAGATTGGCTGGATGAAACGGCATTATGGGTTTGGAATAGGGGTAGATCGGATAACGTATTGTTGCCAGCGGCAGAATTAAAGCAACGATTGGGATTGCCCGTCAATGTATTTTGGCATTGGTGGCATGGAGCCTCATATGATGAAGGTTTCCCGGAATACTTTCCTCCAAGGGAGGGGGGGGAACCCTTTATAAAGGCCATGGATTTGGCACAACAAAAGGGTGTTCATTCCATAGTTTACATGAATTCTTTCCAATGGGGAGATTCCACCGAAAGCTGGAAAACCGAAAATGCTTCGGTTCATGCAGTTAAGGATATAAACGGGAATTTGAGGTCGCATGTGTATAATATTTTTACAGGTAATTCCCTAACGAATATGTGTATGGCTACTCAATTCTGGAAAGATAAATATACCTCACTATCGGAAAGCGCTGTTAATGTATACGGCACCAATGGTGTTTATATGGATCAAGCTTGTATGTCCAGAATGTGTTATGATAAATCTCATGGTCATGAAATAGGTGGCGGTAATTATTGGTTCAAGAATTTTGCTATGCTTACCGATCAAATCCGTTCGAAGATTTCTGTTGACAGGCAACCGATTTTAGCGGGTGAGCATTGTAACGAAAGTTGGATGCCCTACCTTGATCTTTTCTTGACGCTCCAGGTAAGTAGGGAAAGATATTCCGGAGTTGGCCAATGGGAGGTTATTCCATTTTTCCAAGCAGTCTATCACGAATATGCCATTACCTACGGTAATTATTCCTCGCTCGTCACACCTCCTTACGATGAGCTATGGCCTAAGGAATTTGAACCTGAAAATCAGGAGCAACCATTGGACCCCATGTTTAACAAGCAATTCTTAATGGAACAGGCCAGATCCTATGTCTGGGGTTTGCAGCCAACAATTTCTAACTACCATAGTTTTTTGGACAACCAAAGGAAAGAAGAAATTGATTATTTGATGGCTATTGCCCGTGTTAGGTACAAAGGATTAAAATATCTGTTGTACGGAGAATTCTTAAGGCCTCCGAACATGGAGGTTCCCGAAGAGGAATTAGATATTTCCAAACTATCCATTTATGCGGGAAGAGAGGGTAAAAGTGTAACCGCGTATAAAAAGAAATATCCATTGGTATATTCCGGAGCGTGGAAAGCCGATGATGGCAGTATTGGTATACCGTTAACCAGTATAAGTGAAAACGATATACAGATCAATTTTACGGTCAATTCCAACGATTATAAGCTTAGGGATTCAGGGAAGGTATTTATTACAACCAGCGGGGGCACAAAATTGTTGTCCTCATACGAAGGTGGTGAAATTCAAGTAGAATATAAGCTTTTGCCAAGGGAGGTATGCCTTGTCGAAATAGTCCCTTCATCTTAAACCCATTATATTATAAATGGAATTATTATTAGTTTTTGTTTGAGTTAGTTTTTGAACCCGGGGCTCTTGAGCCCTAGGTTTATCTATTCCCGAAAAAATATGAAGAAAGTACTGACAGGTGTTGATGTTTTATCGGATCGCGCTCATCTTTACAAAGGACGTGTTGGCTTGTTGTGCCATAATGCATCGGTAGATTCTAACTGTGTTCACTCGACCTTTAGGTTCAAGGAAATGTTCGGATCCCGATTCGTGAAAATATTCGGCCCCCAACATGGTTTCTTTACGGATGCTCAGGATAATATGATAGAGACCGACCATTCAATACATCCTTATTTCAAAATACCAATTTATTCTCTTTATTCGGAAACACGGATTCCCACCGATGAAATGTTAGCGGGAATAGACCACTTGTTTGTCGATCTTCAAGATGTAGGGAGCAGAATGTATACTTATATCTACAGTTTGACCCTCCTCCTGGAAAAATGTGTTGGTAAACGTATTGAAGTGATAGTGTTGGACAGGCCGAATCCGTTGAATGGAGCTGACCTAGAGGGCAACATATTGGAATCTGATTTTCGATCGTTCATCGGTAGACATCCGATACCGGTAAGGCACGGCATGACCATTGGCGAGGTCGCCCTTATGCACCAAAAATACTGGGCTAGCGCCAAGACTGATGTAAGTATAATAAAAATGGAAAATTGGAAGCGTAAAATGAATTTTATGGATACGGAACTACCTTGGCTTCTGCCATCCCCAAATCTAGCAAGAGCCGAGAGTGCGTTCACGTTTCCAGCTAGCGTTCTGTTTGAAGGAACCAACCTGAGTGAAGGGAGGGGAACATCACAACCACTTGAAATTGTTGGCCATCCAAAAATCGAACCGTTCTCCTATTATGATGCCCATTTAAAGAAAGTTGTGGGGAAAAGTGGCTTAACGGGTTTTGTTCTTCGCCCAATAGTGTTTCTACCAACCTCTCATAAGCACTCCGGAATCGTATGCGGTGGATTTCAAATCCATATTACCGATAAGAAAAAATTTAAACCCTGGCGAGTTGGACAACTCCTTTTGAGGGAGCTCTATCATTATTTGGAAGATGATTTTGAATGGCTCAAACCGCCTTACGAATATAACCATGTAAAAGAGCCTATCGATATAATCAATGGTTCCGATAAGCTTAGAAATTGGGTAGTAAATAATGATCCGATTGAAGTGTTGGATTCGTTTGAAAAAATTGAGGACTTTAGAGAGCAGCACGAGACGGTTAAACTCTACTAGAATATAATAATTAAATAAAAAAGTTTGGATCCAATATTAGTACTGTCTGTCATTACTATTTATTTTGTTTTATTGATGACAATTTCATATTTCAGCTCCAAGGGAAGCAGTGATGATTCCTATTTTACCGGTGACAGGAAATCTCCATGGTTTTTGGTGGCATTCGGAATGGTTGGTGCGGTCCTTTCCGGTGTTACCTTTGTTTCGTTGCCCGGAATGGTAGGAAATAATAGTTTCTATTTCTACCAATTCATCTTGGGCAATGTAGTCGGTTACCTTTTTATTACGTTCGTGCTGATACCGGTTTATTATCGTCTGAGATTGGTATCCATTTATTCCTATCTCAACGAAAGGTTTGGAAACAAAACATATAAGACTGGATCTTTGTTTTTTTTGATTTCTCAATCTTTTGGTGCAGCGTTGCGATTACTTTTGGCTGCTAAAATTCTTCAATTTGCATTTTTCGATAAGTTAAATATTCCGTTTTTTTTAACGGTAATCATTATACTACTTCTGGTGTGGTTGTACACAAACAAATCGGGGATAAAAACTATAGTATGGACCGATACTCTACAAACTATTTTTTTGATATTAGGAGCTATAATAGCGATTTACACCATAATTTCCTCTTTAAATCTCTCGATTGGACAATCGGTTCAAGAAGTAATACAGCATAATTATTTTGATGTTTTTAACTGGGATGTTCGGTCAGGTAATAATTTCTATAAACAGTTTATAGCAGGAATTCTTGTAGCTATCGCAATGAATGGCCTGGATCAAAATATGATGCAAAAAACACTGACTTGTAAGAACAAGTGGGACGCACAAAAAAATACTTTGACCTATAGTTTGATTCTGGCGATAACTCAGTTTTTGTTCATGGGACTAGGTGTATTGTTATATATCTATGCGGAAAAGAATGGCATATCCCTACCTTCAGGCCCTGACGGTTCACTTTTGGATACTGACGAATTATTCCCCAATCTCGCATTAAATCATCTTGGGTTATTTGCTGGAGTTTTCTTTTTATTGGGTATCATTGCCGCCTCTTTTTCGAGTGTTGATTCCGCACTTACCGCACTTACCACATCCTTTACTTATGATTTTCTTGACATATCCAATAAATTTGGAAAGGAAAGAAAAAGGCTCAAAAACGCTGTGCTGATTGGTTTTTCCGTTATTATTTTTATTATAATAATGGTGTTTTCAAACAGTAGGGGAGATATTATTTCCCTTATATTTAAAGTAGCAGGTTACACTTATGGGCCGTTATTGGGTCTTTATTTGTTCGGTATGTTTACAAAAATTGATATCGATGACAAATGGGTGCCATTGATTTGTTTAGCCGCCCCAGTTGCTACCTATATGCTGAGTAGATACTTTGAAACTAATTGGAATTTTGATTTTGGATTTATAAATATTGCGGTAAATGCCCTATTGACTGTATTGGGATTATTAATTATTAAAAAAAAACAGAAGACAAATGAACACTGGGAAACCGACAACGGAACAAACTTCCAACTATGATAATTTGGAAAAAATGAGCATTCGCGAATTATTGGACAATATTAACAAAGAAGACAAAAATGTTCCCCTAGTAATTGAAAAAGCAATACCACAGATTGATAAGTTCGTAAATATTACAGTTTCTCGTTTGCAAAAAGGCGGCAGGCTTTTTTATATAGGGGCCGGAACGAGTGGTAGGCTAGGCGTTTTGGATGCCTCTGAATGCCCACCTACCTTCGGTGTTGCCGAGGATAGAATTATAGGCCTGATTGCTGGCGGAGACAAAGCCTTAAGAAAAGCTGTGGAAAATGCGGAAGACAATCAAGATCAGGCTTGGATCGATTTGCAGCGATATAAAATAAACGAGGATGACGTTCTTTTGGGAATCGCGGCCTCGGGCACGACCCCTTACGTATTGGGCGGGCTAAAGGAGGCAAAAAAGCACAATATCGTTACCGGTAGTATTTCATGTAATAAAAGTTCTCCACTCTCCATTGAGGCGGATTATCCTATTGAACTAGTAGTGGGTCCGGAATTTGTTACTGGTAGCACTCGGATGAAGGCGGGAACAGCCCAGAAATTGGTTTTGAATATGATATCGACCGCCGTTATGATAAAGCTCGGTCGAGTTCTTGGCAATAGGATGGTGGACATGCAATTATCCAATAAGAAGTTAATGGACCGTGGAGTAACAATGCTGATAGAAGAGCTTCAGGTTGATAAAGAAACAGCGTTCTTGCTTTTGGAAAAGCACAAAAGCATTAGAAAAATATTTGACCAAAATAAATTGAATTTTGATTAAAAAAAATCAACAAATGACGGATACATTAGAAAAAACAAGTATTTAATTTATACTTAAGCATAATTATATAAAAGAATTACATTAATCCTATAAACGAAATGACATGAGGAACATTGTTAAATTAACGGGTCTATTTACACTTTTTAGCACATTTGTGCTGCTTTCAATATTAGGCTGTGGACAGTCCCCAAAAAAAATTGAAATAGAGACTCCTCTTCAGGAAGAAACCATTGTGGTCGGGGCTAACCAGATAGAGGGGTACTTAAATCTCCTTAAGGGTAAGAGGGTGTCGGTCATAGGCAACAATACTTCGGTCATTTTTAAAAGTGGGCAAGGGTCTGAGGGCTATACGCACCTTGTGGATTCGCTCCTTTCCCTTGGTGTCAATATTTCTAAGGTTTTCGCTCCTGAACACGGTTTTAGAGGGGATGCGGATGCCGGGGAAAAAATAACCGATTCCAAGGACAGCAAAACCAACTTGCCGGTTATATCCCTTTACGGAACAAATTACAAGCCTTTGCCGGAACAAATGAAGGATATTGACGTAATGGTGTTTGACATACAAGATGTAGGAGCGCGTTTCTACACCTACCTTTCTACCATGCATTATGCCATGGAAGCCTGTGCCGAAAACGGAATACCAATCATTGTCTTGGACAGACCAAATCCAAATGGACATTATGTCGACGGGCCAATGGTCGCAAAAGGATTTAAGAGCCCAATAAGCTCACATGCCGTACACCCCGTTCCAATCGTATATGGCATGACCATGGGCGAATATGCGAAAATGATAAACGGGGAAAAATGGCTAAAAAACGATTTACAGGCTGATCTTACTGTAATTCCTTTAAAAAATTACACTCATTTATCAACTTATAGCCTGCCTTTTAGACCCTCTCCCAATATTCCAAACGACCAGTCCATAAATCTTTATCCCAGTTTATGCCTGTTCGAGGGAACAACTATCAATAGCGGTCGAGGCACTGAAAAACAGTTCCAGGTTTTTGGGTCGCCCTTTCTTCCTAGTACCTCTTATGATTATACCTTTGTGCCAGAGCCGAACTTCGGATCCAAGAACCCGAAACATTTCGGTGAAATATGTTATGGGCTAGATTTATCAACACATAAACGCTTAGACAGCCTTGATTTTTCTTGGTTAATCGATGCTTACAATTCAACAGACAAACAGGAGGATTTTTTCAATCCTCCCGAACGCTTCGATAGGCTGGCGGGTTCAAAGGATTTGAGGGAACAGATTATAGCCGGAAAAACATTTAACGAAATCAAGGAAACCTGGAAAGAAGATTTAGCCGCGTTCAACAAAGTAAGAGCCAAGTATTTAATATATCCATAAACCGTATATATAACCTTCTTAGATTAGAACAATCTTAAAAGCTTACAAATCTGAAAATGATGATAAATAGAACTAATAACGATAACCTTAAAATGAAAAAAAATGAAAAACTCAGTTAATCTCAAAATAGGTTTTAAGACCTTGATATGGTGTATGTTAATTGTAATATTGGGTTGTGGGACATCATCCAATAGTAAATCAGCACCGAAGGAACAGGAAATAGTGGTCGGAGCAAACCGCACTGACAAATATTTGCACCTTTTAAAGGATAAAAATGTAGCAATAGTAGGTAATAACACATCGGTTATTTTCAATAAAGAAAAAAACAACCAAGGCTTCGTACATTTAGCGGATTCCCTTCTTGCTCTCAACATCAAAATTACCAAAGTTTTCGCACCGGAACATGGTTTCAGGGGGGATGCGGATGCCGGTGAAAAGATAATAGACTCTAAGGACGCCAAAACAGGCCTATCCGTCATATCACTTTTCGGAGAAAATTATAAGCCTTCAGCAGAGAACATGGAGGATATTGATGTTGTCATTTTCGATATACAGGACGTTGGGGCAAGATTCTATACATATCTTTCAACTCTACATTACACAATGGAAGCGTGTGCAGAAAACGGTATTCCTGTAATTGTCTTGGATAGACCGAATCCAATAGGACATTATGTAGATGGCCCTTTGGCCAAGAAGGGCTACGAAAGCTTCGTAAGCCTACATCCCGTTCCAATCGTATATGGCATGACCATAGGCGAATATGCGAAAATGATAAACGGGGAAAAATGGCTAAAAAACGAT
>Ga0075117_1001071_pt1 | contig 17346 bp, 16 predicted proteins | sample AntAceMetag02UKJ_FD_69789 | JGI IMG/M metagenome (GOLD analysis project Ga0075117, IMG submission 69789) | Saline lake microbial communities from Ace Lake, Antarctica - Antarctic Ace Lake Metagenome 02UKJ | ecosystem: Environmental > Aquatic > Non-marine Saline and Alkaline > Saline | place... | reverse complement strand
AGAATAATGTAGTGAAGATTGCTGCGGAACACGGCACACATGAAATACCAATCGGGAGACCGGATTCATTCGATGTTTTCGCAAAATACTTTATCCAGGCAACCAGCACAGCTCAGGACATGGGCGTTGATGTTTGGACTATAATCGCTGGTTACGCAACGGTTCGCAGCTTTGATACGATCAATAAGTCTATCGACTCAGTAAACTCAGCCAGCGGCAACGCTGTGCAGGCGGGTGCCGCAGGGTTTGGTGCAGGATCCGAGGCAACTATAAACGGAGTCACCACCGGAGCTTCTCTCGTTCAATAAGAATCGCACGAATTTAATGCTAGGCCAAAAACAGTTACCACTGCGCGACGGGGATCAGGGCTTCCTGGGGATGGATGCCTTTGCCCCGCCCGATGAGCTGCGGCCTGGCTTCTACCGCTATGCGGAGAATTGCCGAATCGAGAATGGCGAGGCTGTGACGCGCAAGGGGCTCTCGTGGGTGCTGGGGCAGGGGGATTTCGGCGTGGAGTTCCCGATCACCTTCCCCGTGACCTGGGATGACATCCTTAACCGCAAGGTTTACGGCACGGGGGAATACCGCGACCCGGATGGGGCCGCCTGGTCGGTGCGGGTCTTTGCGGACCAGACGACCCTGCTGCGCTCGGGCTACCCGGAGGAGACTCTGAGCTACCCGACAGGCGAGGAGATCAGCGGGCCGGTGCGGGTGGTGCAGGCCTTTAACCAAATCGTGCTCCTGCGGGGGATCGATGCGGCCCCGCTGAAGTGGGATGGTGACTTTACCAACGACTTCCAGGATTACCCTGGGAGCGCCATCGAGAATGGGTTTGACGGGCTCTACTTCCAAAACCGTTTGTGGGTGCTCTACGGGCGCGACCGGCTGCAATACTCCGATGTGCTCTCCTCGACCTTTGCCACGCTCTCGGACTTCTCGATCAATGAGGGGGATGAGAGCAACCTGGTGCGGATCTTCCCCTTTAACGAGACGACGCTGCTGCTTTTCAAATCCCGGCAGATATGGGGGCTCAAGGATGTTTACGGCGATCCCGCCACAAACTCGCGCCTGACCCTGATCAACTCCTCGCGCGGGTGCATCGCCGGGGATACGGTGGTGGATGTGGGGCCGGATGTGTTCTTCCTCTCCGATGGGGGTGTCTTCGCCCTGACGATGGTGGACCAAACGCGCTCGCAACTGCGCGACCTGCCGATCTCGCGCCCGATTCAGCCGATCATCGACCGGATCAATTGGCGCTATGCCTCCAGCGCCCAGGCAGCCTACTTCGACAACAAGTATTACCTGGCGGTGCCGCTGGACGATAGCACGATCAACGACACGGTGCTGGTCTATGACCTGCTGCGCCAGGCGTGGGTGAGTGTGGATACCTTTGCGGCGGTTGAGGGCTTTGCGGTGGACCGGTGGATCCGGTTCCAATACCTCGGGCGCGACGTGTTGGGTGCGGTGCACCCCAATGGCTATATCCTGGCCTACGAATACACGACCCTGGCCGATGACAACCCGGCCTTTGCTACCGGTGGGCCGCAGGAGCAAATCCCTTTCCGCCTGGATAGCCGTTTCTACCGGGCGGGCTACCCGGAGCGCAAGCGGTGGCTCTCGCTGCGGGCAACGCTGGAGACGGTGCATCCGAGCCTGACGGTGTATGTGGAGACGCAGGGTGTGGGGGAGAGTGTGCTCTCGCCGATTAACGGGCTGACCCGCCGCACGGATCGCTTCGTGCACGCGCACCAGACCGACACGGCCATCGACAACGCAGCCGATACCTGGGAACTGCCCCACCGGCAGGACTACTACGCGCCGACCGATACCGACTTTAACCTGGGAAGCGGGATGCTGCTGCAACGGATGCAGCGCTGGACCCTGCCCCTGCCCTGCCGCCGGACGGCGACCGGGCTGGCCATCTCCATCCGCAACGCTCAGGGGCGGGTGCGGGTATGCGACATAGAGGCCGGAGCCGCCCCCCTGCCCACCTCCCGATTAACAACGTAACCAACAAAAACCTATGCCAACCTTTCAAACACACATCACGGTGCCCGATCCGATGAGCAAGGCCCAATTTGAGGCGCTGCTGGAGGAACTCCTCCCGGTGGCCGGCCTCGTGGGCAATGGGCTCAAGATCGTGGCCAACGAAATCGTCATCGACCCGGCTACGGCGATGGCTACCAGCTCGACGCAGAGCGGCGACTTTACGGCGGTGGCGGGCTACCTCTACTTTGTGACCCCGGACGCGAGCACGACGCTCGTGGCCACGCTGCCGACGAGCGGGCGGGGGCCAATAGGCTTCAAACTCCTCAACGCGGCCAGTGATCGCCAGATCGCAGTGGACCCGACCACGGACGCGGTGGAGGACAATACGGCGGGTGACCGCATCATCATCGACCACGAGGATCTTGTGGTCTGGTTCCATTGGGACGGAACTGTATGGAGGATTTCATAACATGGCGGACGTAAACGCACACAATCACCTGCCAAGCTCGGTTCGGAGCGTGCAACGGGGCGCGTTCCCGCTCGCCGCCGGTATCAGCATCATCATAAACGTGACCTCATACGACACGGGCAAGGCCTCGATCTCGATAGAGGCGGGGGCTATTCTCCAGATTGCTACCTCGACCTCGATCCAAATCTATAACACCTCGGGGAGCCAAAAGACCTTCTCGTGGGAAATCGTTGAATACTACTGATCGGGGAAACTTATGAATTATCGATATGCACAGACGGATGGCTCCAACAAAGTGATGAGCCTTTTTACCAGCACCAAACTTGAGGATTCGGCGGCGTTGATCCTCCTCTCGGAGGGTCAGACCCCGCAACTCGGCGCGACCTACGACTCCAGCCAGGGAACCTTTACGGCCCCCCCCGCGCCGCCTTCCGGCGCGCCGGATTACCCGATGGTGAGCAAGACCCAATTCCGGGCGCTGCTCACCCCGGCGCAAAAGCTGGTGTGGGATAACTACGACCTGCTCAAGACCACCCTGGGATTGAGCGATGAGCAGTTTATGGCGATGCGCAGCTTTCGCGCAGACTTTGAACTGGTCGAGGGATCGGTGGATCTGAGCGTGCCGCTCATGATCGGCGGGATGCAGACAATCAGCTCTTGGGATCTACAATTCCAGGGCGGTGCGATCTTCCCGGCGAGCGAAGTGACGCGCATCCTCAACGGTGAGGAGGTGAGCTGAGATGGCCGGTGAAATCACAGTGGCCTGGAACAAACTGCTCTCGGGTATCGAGGATGTGGACAACGCCCGCCTGAACCAACTGGTGAGCGATCTGGTGGCCACGCTCGATGACGATGCAGTGAGCAGCGCGAAGATCGCCGCCGCTGCAGTGACCCCGGCAAAGATCTCGGACTGGTCCACGGGGCTCGATGACTATGCCAACGATGCCGCCGCCGACTCGGGTGGCGTGGCCGTGGGCGAACTTTACCGCAATGGGTCAGTGATCCAGGTGCGGGTGGCGTAGCACGCAAAATTAGGAGATACGATATTATGGCAAAAGGACGAGCAGAAGTATACGAGCGGCAAAAGGCCGCGCAGGCCTCCAACGCGGACCCGAGCGGGCCGGATTTCTCGGACCCCGGAACGATTTACAGTATGTTTGAAGGGCTCCAGGCCCCCGCCCCGCGTGACCTCGGTGGGGAACTCGACACCCTGCTGCAATACTCGCCTCAATTCTACCAGCAAACCCTCGGCTTGATGCGCGACGGGATGCTGGGCGACGAAGGCCTGGTGAACACCTTTGGCACGGCCCGCTGGCGGGAGACTCAGCAAGGGCTGAACCGGCTCAACGACTACGGCCAACACTATGCCAACGAGATTCGCGGTCTCTATGATTCGCTTTACCAGGCTCCCGAATCGAGCGAGATACTCAAGCGCCTGGAAGCCGGAGCCATCGAAGGCCTTGACGCCGGTATGGGGCTGACCGATGACGAGAACCGCCTCATCCAGCAAGCCAGCCGCACCGCCTACAATGACCGGGGTATGGTACGCGGGAATGCGGCCATCGGCGATGAACTCCTCCAGACCTACGGCATGGGCCGCCAGGCACAGGACCAGCGCCGCCAGTTTGCGCTCCAGGTGGACCAGGTGGGAGAATCGCGCGACCAGGAGGCCCGCAACCGCGCGCTCGGGATGAGTGGAGCGATCAGCGATACCCTGCTGAACCCGACCCCGGCGAGCGCAGGCTACGCTGCAAGCCTCACCGGGCAAGCCCCGGCGGGCAGCCAATACGCCAGTGGCCTATTCTCGCAAAACTACGAGGGAGCCTTTGCCGGATACAACAACGAGGCCAACCTCCTGGCCTCGCTCTACGGCGGCCAGATGCAAATGGACGCGGCGAACAACGCGGCCAGCGCCTCGAAAAGCGCCGGGGCAATGAGCGCCTTCGGGAGTTTAGGAGGGATGGCCTTGATGGGATTAGCAATGAGCGACCAAAGATTAAAAGAGAACATCACCCGCAAAGGCACCACACCGGGCGGCCTGCCCTGGTATAGCTACCACTACAAAGGCGACCCGACCCGCCGCGAAGGCGTAATGGCCCAGGAAATCATCGACCTGGCCCCGGATGCCGTGATCGACCTAGACGGCCTCCTGGCCGTGGATTACGCAAAAGTGCGCTAAAACCTCTTAACTTCCCAAACCTCCCAACCAGTAAAAGTCATGCCTAGCCAAAACCAAGTCGGAGCGATCCTCGCCAATTCTTACGACAGCGCCTCGCGCTCCATCCGCGAAGGGGGCCGCGCCACCGGTGCGGGAATCGCCAGCATGGGGAACAGCATCGGCAGGGGAATCTCGCAAGGGGCGTTTCTGGCGGAGGACCGCAAGAAGAAGGATGGAGTGGCCAAGGCCTTTCGCAACATGATTGATGCGGATCCCGACCTGGCCGCAAGCCTGGGAATCGACCCGGCGAATATGGACGACTACTCGACCAACGACATCCTGGGAGCCACGCAAGCGCTTAAGATGAAAAGCCAAATCGGCGAGACGGCGATGATTCAGGCCGCGCAAAAGCAAGCACTCAATGAGCGGCAGAAGGTGAACACGCTAGCCGACCGCCTCCTGCGCACAGCCGACGGCGAGGGCAAGGGTGTGCTGACCCCCGAAGCGCAAGCCCTGGCAAAGCGATTTGCCGAAAGCCCAGCAGGCCAGGCCCGCCGGATGGGCGTGACCCTGACCCCGGAGATGATCACCCGCTACGGCGGAGCGTCGCAAAAGCCAGCCTTCTCGCCGGAGATTGTGGATATGGCCGGTGGCCGCCAAGCGATGACGACCTCGCCGAGCAGCGCCCAACTAATCCCGCAGGATGATGCAGTAGCCCCGCCTCAGGAGGGCGGCCCGACGATGAGCGCGGACGGGCGCTTCTACCTGGATGGAGATTCTTGGAAGCCGCTCCGCTCGCAAAGTGATGGACTGGATCCGTTGGTGCGCGAGACCTATGTGAAGCGGGTGGCCATTCTGAGGAGTGAAATCGCCGAGCTGCAAAAGCAGGCAGCGAAGACACCGACCGACCCGATGGGGCCGAACTTTCTGCGGACGACCCGCGACGACGTGAACAAGAAAATACAAGAAAAGCGTCAAGAGCTGGCCGCGAAAGAAGCCGCATTGGGTGGAGGTGCGCAGATGGGCAATGCCGCTACAGCGCCCCCGCCCCAGGCGGCCCCCACGGGCGGAGCTTTCAATATGGATGGGCTGATATTCTGAACCGGTGGCCAGCGATGAGCAGAACCGGATACCCGGACTAATCGAAGAGATGGGCCTGCCCGGAGCGGACCCGGTAGCCCGCGCGACGGCGCTGCCCGGTCTGGTGCTGGAGGCAGTGGCGCAGAACTTCACCCCGGAGCAGTGGAATGCGGGCAGCAAAGAGGAGCGCCAGGGGGTGATCGATAAGCTGCAAAGCGGAATCCGCGAGAAATACCAGGATGTTTTCAGCGTGGAGGTTGCGCCCGCGCGCAAGGAGACCCGCACCGATATGATTACCGATGGAGGCTTCGGGATGATGCCCCGCGAGCGGGAGGTGGAGATCCCGGCAGTCAAGCGCCCCCTCTACTATCCTGAAACTGAGAAGCTGATCGCCGACGTGCGCGGGGGTGGGGATCTGCCCGACTTCTCGGCGATGGATCAGAAGAATCTCCTCGGGACGTATGCGCTCCTGGAACAGGCGGCCCCGGAGCGGGTCGAGGAGATGACAAAAGCTGTCAAGTCGCGCGCTCAGGATATTCTAAAAGACCGGGGATACCCAACGTCAACGTTCGATGATGTGCGGGAGGAGCATGAGATCATGGATGAGTTGACAGACGATTCGCTGAAGGAACCCGGTTTCTTGGGTGTGCTGAAGACCCTGAATCGGCAGCGGGTGGATTTGGCCCGTCTGAATATTAGGAAGGCAAAGACTTTCCTCAAGGAGAGTACGGCGCAGGGCTTGGCAATAGCCGGGCCGATGGGCGCGGGGCCGTTGACCGATCTCGCGAATCAGTGGAAGCCGGGCGATGCGGAGAAGGGCGGCGGTTTCTTGGGTTCGCTGAAGAAAGGGGTCAGTGAATTGACGCAAGACAGTCTTCTCTCAGCGGATAATCGGGCACTGGCGACAATCGCCTATGGGGATGAACAGCAATGGAACCGATTCCTCGGCACTACTTTGCCCTACATCGCCCTGGGCAATGCCGCCCTGCGGCGGTTGGGGGTGTCAGCCCTCTCGGTGAAGGGAATCGGCGCACAGGCGGCGGTCTCCACGGCCATAGGCGCGGCGCAGGGGCCGGAGTATGTGCCATCGATGATCGCCGAGGCCGCAGGGCTCGAACCCAACCGATTGAACGCTGCACTGGAGGCGGGTGGGATCGATGCCGTTTTCGGGATCGGGCTGCGGAAATTTGGCCAGGTTCGATTCCTGAACAGGCTGCGGCGGGAGAAAGGCTGGGAGGATGTGAAGACGATGAAGCAGGCGAAAGCCCGCTATGAGGACTGGAAGGCCGCTAACGCCAAGAATGTAAGCAATTCGACCCCGGAGCTCACCGATGCAGGCCCACCAGCGCAAGCAGAACCGCCCCCAGCGGCCCGTGACCCGCGCGCCGAGGTGGAGGCCAAGATCGACCAGCAGAACCGCCGCGAGGCCGTGACCCCGGCAGAGCAGCCGCCGGTGGTGATGCCCGCCGATGAGATCGGTGGCCGCGCGGTGGATGATATTGAATACAGCGAGATGGATACCGGCGGAGGCTCGCCCGTGGAGGCCCCGGCCCCCGAGACCGGTGCGGTGCAGTGGCAGCCACCGATACCCCCGCCCGAGGCGCTGCGCAATGTGATGGTGCCCGCCGCCGGTGCCAAGGCTACCCTGGCCGAGGGGCAGGTGATCGAGGCAAACCCGCTTCAGGAGATCGCCGTGCGCCCGGATTTAATGCAATTCAAACGGATCGAGGAGGCCGAGACCGGGGTGAATGCCGAGGACCGTCTGGCCGACACTGCCGATTGGGACCCCTACAAGGGCGGCAACCTCCTGGTGTGGGAGCCGGTGGACCCCAAGGCCTACGAGCTGGGACCAGGCGAACGCTTCATCGTGGCGAACGGGCACCACCGAATGGAGTTTGCCAAACGCAAGGGAGTGGATACTGTAAATGTGCAAGTATTACGCGAAGCGGATGGGGTGAGCGCCGGGGATGCGCGGGCCTACGCCGCCGAAATCAACATCGCCGATGGCAAAGGAAACATTTATGACCAAGCAAAATTCATACGAAACGAAGCAGCAGCATACGGCGCGGATGCTGCGATGGAGAGAGCAAGACAAATCGGCGCTAGAGGCCGGAAAGCTGCGACCATTGGAATCGAGGCCGAAGATAACCTTTTCGACGCCTTCACGAACGAGCAAATAAGCCCGGAGGCGGCGGCGGCGATCGCCACTACCGCCCCAGGCGATGCCGGGCTCCAAGCACTGGGGATCAAGCAGTCCGCCAAGGGGCGGAGCCCGGCGGAGATCCGCGCGGATCTGCAACTGGCGGCGCGGGAGCGCGGCGCCGCAGGCACCGGCGACCAGAGTGACCTGTTCGGCGCGGATGACTCCGCAATGCAGGCAATGGAACGCACGAGCGATGCAGCCATCGCCCTGCAACGGGCCGCGCGGGAGAGAATCCTCTCGGTGCGCGGGGCGCTCAACAACCCCGAGCTGGCCCGCAAGATGGGCGTGGACCCCGGCGATACCGAAACCCTGCGCGCCCGCGTGGAGGCACTGGTCGAGCTGGAGAACCGGGCCAAGAACTTTGCCACCGATGACGAGATCCTGCGATCTCTGAGCGCAGAAGACTTCGACCCCCAGGCCACGGTCGAGCGGATGGAGGTCGGGCCAGCGCGCGAAAACCAGGGGGGCGTCGTGGGGGAAGAACGGCAAGGGTATGGGCAGGGGCTCTCGCCCAATGAGGCGCTGCAACTCAACCAACTGCAAAAGCGGGTGCTGGGTGGGAGGACTTTGACGCCAGGACAAACGCGGGAGATGGAACTGCTCCAGCGCAAGCTGGGCCAGCAGGATTTTGACTTCTACCAACCCGCCGGAGCGGATGCCAGCCAGCGCGAGCTGGAAGATATGCGCCAGAAACTCAAGGCGGGTGCGGCGGCCCGGCTGCGGGGTGAGGAGCTGCAAACCCAGGTGGATCTATTCGGTGCCCAACCGGCTGCCGATGGCCAGATAAGCCTCTTCGAGGCAGCCCACCGCTACGCGGCGGTGCGATCAATGGCCGAACAGGTAGCAGATCCGACTCGACAAAACCAGATTTTTGAGGATACTTACAATAAGTTACGTGAAATCGAACGAATCAGACAATCGGGAAGATCCTACCAGTTCGACCTCGACCTCGACCTCGGCGACAAGGGGCAAGGCCCCCTCTTCTCCCAGGGAGGAGGTGCCGGAGGAGGTGCGCCGGGTAACACTGGACGGCCCCCTGCGCCCAGGGACGTTCACGCACACCCCGAGGCAGCCCTACGGGGCAACCCGCAAGCACTAAAGCAAGCACTGGAGGCCGGGGAGACGATCACGGCCTGGGTCTCGAAGGCGATTACTGGCAATGTGGCCGGATGGAATCCCCACGGGAAGATCGTGAGAGGCCCGGCAGATATGGCCGCCCTGCGGATGGAGCTATCCAACCATCTTCGCGAGATCGACACAATCACCGCCGTCGATACCCGCACGGGCAAGGTCGTAGCCAACGAGATCGGGGGGATCGGCGCTTTGTCCTCGTCTATCGCGGATCCGGCAGCCTTCGCCAGGGTAATGGATTCGGCGCTGCGCACGGTGCCCGTAGAGCATTTGAAGGTTTACGATGTGCACAATCACCCCAGCGGCGATGTGAATCCATCGCAGGAGGATCGTAATGTGTTCCTGAACCGAGTGAAGCAGGCCAGCCTGCGCGGCCTCACTACCGACCAGGTGGAGGTGCTGGTGACTGATACGAATAAGTATTTTGAGGTCTCGAAAGACAGGGAAACGAAGGTTAAATCCGACAAAACCCTGGCGTGGGAAGCAGTGCCACGGGATGATTTGTTCCAATTTACTGCGAGTGGGGCGGGAACTTTGACCAAGCAAACAGCAGCGTTGATGAATACCCTGCGCCAAAGTAAAGAAACCCGGCTGTATGGGATTTTCCTGAACATTCAAAACAGGATCGTGGCTGCCAAGCGTCTTCCGCATTGGGATGAAAGCAACGGTGTGGGTGCATCGATCCGGGAAATTGCCACCTTCTCCAGTAATCAGGGGGCTTCCTCCGTAATCCTTATCGATACCGCCGAGCGCACGCTTCTCCCGCTTCGGAGTCTAGCAGATCAAATCCGTTCGGCCACCGGCGGCCAGGTATATCTACAAGATGCGGCAAGCGGAGAGGTGCCCAGCGCCTACGAGGCCGGAATACTCAGTGAGCCAAAAAAGAATTTCTCCGTAAAGCTGCGCGGCAAGCAGTTGCGCGAAGAGGGCAAGCCCTACGCCGAGGGCGAGGAGCAACCCCCGGAGCCGGTCGGGCCTTACTACACGGATGGGGTGCCCGATGTGCAACCGCTCGCGGTGCGGTTCGGGGCTCCGCCAAAGAAGCTCCAGGGCGATATGCCAGACCCGGCCCCGGATAAGGGCTGGATCAAGACCGGGATGGGTGGCCTGGAGAAGATCAGCGCTATCGAGATGCCGGAGCTGGTCGATCTGGTGAAGGCTCTCCAGGCGGAGGGGCCGATCCTCAAGCGCCTCCCCAAGGCGAGCGGGTATTTCCGGCCAGGAAGCCCTTTCAATGCGGCTCAAATCGTCATCGATCCCCGGATCTTCCAGAACTACCGGATGGCGGAGCGGACGATCTCACACGAGATCGGGCACTTAATCGATTTCCTGGACGAGGGCACGATGAATCGCGGGAATATCCTGGGCCGGATCGGCAAGCTGCGCGAATACCTGGCGCGATCCATCGACCGGCTGCCGAAAGACCCGAGCCAGGCGCTCACTCCAAAAGACCGCGCTGGGCTGCGCTCGGTGGCTGTATCAAAGGCAGGCCCACGGCCCCCGAAGGATGCGGAGTCTGCGGTGGCGGACTGGAATGCCGAGGTATCCCGACTCTACAAGGAGGAGGTCGAGGTGGCGATGGATGAGCGCGATCTGATCACCACGGAACAGGTCGGCAACGAACTCAAGGAGTTGACCCGGTGGTGGCACCCTTTCGACCCGGCAACTGCGACCGAGACCTATCTCAAGTATCGACACTCGGGCGTGGAGCTGTATGCGGAGGCGTTGAGCGTGTTGCTTTCGGCCCCGAGGGAACTTAAGACGCGGGCTCCGAAGTTTTGGGATTCATTCTTTGGCTACCTGGACCGCTCACCCGAGGCAAAGCAGGAATTTTTCTCAACGTGGGATTTCCTCAACAGGCCTTATCGGCAGGTGATCGAGAAGCGCCGGAATAAGCGCCTCGCTGGCTACGCAACGGGCGATGAGCTCATGAAGGATGCCATGGAGCAGCGGAAGAACCGCAACAACAATTGGACGGGGTTGAATGACCGCATCCGGACGGAGTTCTGGGATGTTTACTGGCCTATCGTGAAGCGCGCCAAAGAGGCGAAGCGCGCGGGCAACCAGGTGAATCCCAATTTCGACCCGGAGAAGTTCTTCGACGAGCATCCTTTTGCCGAGGGCGGGATCTACAAGTTCATTCAGGATGTCCACGAGAAGGTGGTGCGGCCCCTTGAGGAACGGGAGATTTCCACGCATCAACTCGGGGAGTTTCTGGAGATCAACCGGGTGGCAAACGAGGCGTGGGTCGATCCGGAGACCGGCCAGCGCGGCGGGCGGGCCAGCCTGGCGAATCCGGGCGGCGAGACGACGGCGACGGCGCGGAAGGCTTTGATGGAGATGAGGGTGAGGCTCGGGATGGAGACCATGACTCATCTGGAGTTCTACGCGCGGAAGTTTCAGGATCAGGTCTTCAAGGTCATGCGCGATGCAAAGGGAGCGGGGCTCCTGGGGGATGATCTCTGGGAGCTGATCCAGAAAAACCGCTACAATTATGCGGCGTTTGTGTCGCTGAATCACGTCTCTGACCGGGTAAGCGGGGCGATCAAGGCGCAGTTTGGCACGCTTACCGATACGGCCAACCCGTTCACTTCTTCAGTGCTCAAGATGGCCTCGGTCAAGCGGGCGATCCAAGAGAACCAGGCGAAGATGACGACGGTCGGGTTTATGAACGAGTTCGCTCCCGACGAGATCAAGCCCGCCCCGTTGGTATGGAACGGTCGAGGACAATCCCCGAAAGCGCCGGAAGATCCGGATCTCGGGTTGATCGAGATGCGGGTCGACGGCAAGGCCAAGGGGTATCATGTGCCGAAGGATGTTGCGGAGATGTTCGAGCAATTAACTCCGGGCCGTGTGAATGCGGTGTTGGGGACGATGAATCTGCTTTTCCGCCAGTATTTGTATCCGCTCATCATTACTTACAATTCTTACTTTCAGCTGATCTCGTCGCCAAACAAGGATGTGCAGCGCGCGCTCGTGAATATGCCCGGCGGGCAATTGAAGATGACAGGGAAGACTCTCGTCAACTACAAGCGCCTGATAGGCGATCTGTTTGGCCGGGAAGCCCTGAACGCGGAAATTCCGGAGAGCCTTCAGGCCACGCGGGATTTCCTGAAAGGCCGCCCGAACCCTCTGATCTCGGAGATGCTGGAGTTGAATATGCTGGGCTCGCCGATGGAAGCATTCTCGGCGTTGCCCCGGAACGACCAAGAGTCCTTCACGGCCATCCTGGAGAAATTTCGGGTGATCCCGGAGGCGCCGAAGGGCCGCATTCTCTCATCGCTCGGCGGGCGGGCCGTGCGAAAGCTGGGGAAGGGGATCGAGTTCGCGGGGGTGACATTCGAAATGCTCCCAAAAGTCGAGGGATACCGGATACTGACGCGGGATCTGGGCTGGCCCAAGGAGAGGGCGGGGCATTATGTGAGGAATTACATCGGGGTACCGAATTTCCGGGCCAAGGGGAAGCATACTGATTCCTTGCAGGGGCTGTTACCGTTCTGGAATGTGTTCCAGCGGGGACTTGTCTCCGATATGAACCTCGCCTTAGCCGGATCGAAGGCGCGGGTTGGCGCTGGGAAGCGCGGCGGGAGCCGGACGGCGTGGTGGATGCGATTTGCCGGGATCGTTGGAGTGCCGACGATGCTCCAAGTGCTTGCGGAGATGGGGATCTTCGGCGAGGAGTTGCAGCACTGGTATGAGGGGAAATCCGAATACACGAAAACGAACTATCTGGTCGTCCCGTTGGGCTGGTCTGAGGATGAGGGTGACTTTGGGAAGAAGCCGGTCGGAATCCGTGTGCCCCTGGATGAAACTCACCGGTTGTTGCGCGGCATCGTTCGCAAAGCGATGCTCTCGGCGTGGTCTGCGGCAGAAGGGAAGGAACGAGACCACAGCCCGTCGCAGATTCTTTCCTTCGGGGCGGGCCAGATACCCGGACTGAACCCGATAGCCAGCATCCCGGCGAAATGGGTTACCTACCTGAGCGGCGGCAATCCGACCGATGATTTCCGTGATCAGCAGATCATTGGCCGCGCGGAACGGGCGGCTGGAGGCTGGCCTGCACTGAAAGATATGATTGTATGGACCGCCGGGGCTACCGCGGTGACGAATTTCGTCCGTTACAACCCAGAGGCCAGAACAACAACCGAAGCGGTGATCTCGGGCATCCCCGGCCTAAACCGGCTTCTTGATTTCTCGGACTACGGCTACCGGGAGCAGCAAAACTACGAGATCAGCCAGGAAGAGGCCGCGCGGGCGCGGGTGCGGCTAGGGTTGGGCGAAACCGCCCAACAATTGGCTGGTGAATACTTCGGGCTCCGGAGAATCCCCAATGACAAGAAGACTCCCAATCAAATGCAGCGGTATAAACTACTGAGCGCCTGGCATCGGGAGATTTACACTCCGGTTTACGAGGGGCTATTGATGGAGGACATCTCCCCGGAAGCAGCGGAAAGCCTGAATAAAACGCTTGAGTCGGCTAGTCAGGCGTTTGCGGATTAGAGGCCCGCAAAAGCCCCCGCTCCTCGAAAGGTGCGGGGGCTGAAAGAATTGGAAGCTTGATGGAAATTTATTTTGATCATAATGAAATGGTCGGCAAAATCCCCAGGTAGCGCGCATAGTTTTTGCGGCAAACCTCGGGCGAGTTGCCGAGGAATGCGGCTGCGGCCTCAATCGAGTCGGTCTGGGTGAGGATCGCCGATCCGGCGTGTTTGCGCAGCTCGTAGGAGGTCTTTGTCGCCTCTGAGTGGACGTGGGGCCGGACGAGCGCCGAAAGTGCCCGATATAGAAGGGAATGCGCCGGGCCGCCCGCTCGTCGGCGTGTGTCCTCGCGAAGAATGATGTATTCGTCGGGGTCCGACTCGCCGGCACCCCGCACCAGGCGCTCCAGTGTTTCGAGGTGGATGGGCACCTCTCTGGAGGTTTTTGGGCGATAGTCTTCCCTGGGGCGGATCGCCAGGATGGCGAGCCCTTCGGGAGTTGTTTCAAGCCACCCCCACTTAGCGGCCAGAATCTCGCCCGTTCGCAGACCGAGGCACCGCACCAGGAGATAGGCCCTGAAAAGGTCCACCTGGGTCTCGTACAGGGATTCGGCCAACTTGTCGAGCTTCTGCAATTGCTCCCTCTCAATGCCTCTGAACCCCCCGCGTGGCTCGCGGAGGAATGAAGCTGCCAGGAACCCTTCGACCGATGAGGGGATTTCGAGGCCTGCGCGGGCGTAGTGATCGCGCGCCCGCCGGGCAAATACCTGGCGCGCCTGGCGCACAGTGGAGTTGATCGATGTTTTCACCCGCTCCTGGCTCTCGGGATCACCGGCTGCCGATAGCCTGGCATCCTGAAAATCGAGAACAAGGCCTCGGTCAACCTTGTCGGCGTGGATTTTTTCGCGATCTCCTGGGTGAACCTCGTTGACGACCCGCCGCAATGCCAGCTCGGCGGCCCGGATCGTGGAGCCCTTCATCCTTCCGGCGGCCTTGGCCTGCTCACCGTAATCCCGCCAGGCTTCGAGAATCTCCCCTAGAGTAAGGTGAGCCCCCCGGAACTTGGTAGCATTGGCCTCTCCCAGGCGATTCTCCGCAAGGAGAGATTTGAGTCGCTTCTCGAAAGCGAGAGCGTGTTTGTAGCCAACCAGTTTCAACTCCGCCGGATCGATTGCCGGAAGCCCCTGGTATTTTTGAGGACGGTCGAAGCCAGTTTTACGATTATACGCTTGCCCGGCATATCGGAAATAAGTGTAGTAGGCGGAGAACTTAGGAGAACGAACGATGATAGACATATTAGATTGCGCTTTGATTGCGGACTTGATTGCGGTTAGAACTGCATCAAACTGCATTCCAGTGCTCGACGATCCGCACACTCAGGAGCGGCGACAGGCGCGCGGCGACCTCTCGCGCGGAGAGGTCGCCTTTGGCTGCGCGGAGCCGGTCTGCGAATGTTTGGTCGTAGCACATTAGTTGTGCTCGTCGATGCAGACCTCAGAGGCGTTTAGCTCCTCGACTTCCTCCGGCGTCAGTTGCCACCGCTCGATTGCCGACGAGCCGTCGTCGTCCACGCTCGCCGCCTCGTCGGGCCAGAGGATGCAGTCGCCCGCATCGTCTTGGAGCCACAGGTAGGCTTTTGTTCCGGCTTCTGTGACTGCTGCAATGATTTCTTCGATTTTGGTGCTCATGATTGTGTCTTCGAAAACTGCGAGATCATTTGTGATGTAGTTTAGATTTTTCATGGTTTTTATTGTTTTGTTGGTTTTGTTGGTTTTAGTCGTTGGGCTTTTCCCTCTGATTTGGTGTTGGGCGAAAGCGCCACCAACACTTTTGCAATGCGCTTCAGCTCGTCATCCGAGAGCGTTTTTACAGCCCCGAATTTCCAGTTTCTGAACCGCATGTAATCGACGCCTGCCTCTAGGCAGACGCCCTTTGCGTTCAAAAGGGCTAGCCTTGCGACTAGCCCCTCCGGTGTTAGTCTCGAATCCATTATGCGTTTACCTCTTCGATGAGCTCGCTGACGGTTGAATCCTCTGGTCCTTCGGTTGGATCTTCAGATTCTAGATCTTCTTGAAACCAGACATCTTCGAATGTTTTCTCAAATGAGCACATGAGCCCGTGCTGAGTTTCGACATAGAAGAATTTGTGGCCTGTAGTTGGTGTGTGTGAGTTGATGTTGCTCATTTTTATATTTCTCGTTTTCGTTGTGTTGTCGTTGGGATTGTCCCTCCGATCTGCAACCAACCTACACCCCAAAGTTTACAAGTCAACCCTCATTTAATCTTTTTTGTGTATTTATTTTATTTAGTAATGCGGGGCTCCAGTGATAGCAGTGAGAGCCCAACCATCCGCGCCCGCGATTGTTCCAGTGGATTCCCGACCCGCTCAGGTATTTGCATGGAGGATGGCAGATCATCAGATCCCAACCATCATCTATCACGTCGCGCACGTCTCCCTCGTAGTGGTTGCCAGGGCGATCCGTTGGCAGCAGATCGCAGCTCATTGCGTAATGCCCACCGCCCGATCCCGAACACCTCTCGCGTGCAGCCGCTAGATCACCCGTTTCCTGTGCGGATTACTAGATTGGTTGGGTCAACACCAGCTATCTCTGCAAGATCTGTCAGCCAGGCCACGACGATTTCCCGTTGCTCCTCTTTTCGGAATGCCCCCAAGACCCGCTTTATGGTTTTGGCGGATGGGAACCGGCCACGGAAGAGGCGGGAGACCATCGACGCATCCAAATCTGCGGCTGCCGCCAGATCGGTCATGGACCAATTTCGGTGGCTCATCGCCGCCTGAAGACTCAGAATTGTCCTGTTCATCTTGCCAATTAGGCATTTTTTGCAATTGACAGCAAGTGTTAAGCGCTGAAATGTGCCAAACATGCAAGACGATATCCGAAGAGCCGCTCCCGTTTCCCATGGCCGCCGACCGTTCGGAGGGATCGCAATGATCGCCCGCATCCTCCAGCTCCTGCCCCTTCGCTGGTCGCGGGGTCGCAATATTTTTTCACGGCAAACTCACTCGGCAGTGTTTTGCCGCCATCTAGTCAACCAGGGAGGGATTGAGACCATGGTGGACCGCCGCAAACGCTCCAAATCCCCCTCCCGCCCGGTCCGCAAGCCGATGGGGGTCTCCTGGTCTCCGGATCTGTGGGAGTGGGTGGAGAGCAACCAGGTAGTTCCGGCGCGGCTGTAAATTTTTTTGATGTCTACGGATCCCCACAAACCACAAATGGACCTAGCATTTCATGACGACGACCGGCTGTTGCTGGTCGGCTCGCCGAGCGCCAAAAATTTTGATTTGTCTCGGTGCAGGCACGACGAAGAGCGCATCACTGAGATGCTGAGGGCTCGGGCCGAGGGCCTGGGTGTTCGGGCCTGCGCCCGGATCTTCAAGATGAGCGAGCATACGGTCCTCGCGATCGAGGAAAAATACTCCAGCGAAGTAGCAACGTTAAAGAAAGAGATAGCGAGGGACTGCCGGACCGCCGGGCGGATGGCAGTCTCCCGGATGATTGAGGAAATGGCCGACATGCCCAAAAGCTCACTGCCGATCATCGCCGGGGTGATGATCGACAAGATGCAGATCCTCGAAGGCGAGCCTTCGGCGATCATTGGCAACCACGCCGGGGGGATCGGAAAGGAGCGGGAAGACCTGAACTCGATGATTGCGGCGCTTCCGGCTGCTGCCCAGGAAGTGATCGATCTGCCAGAACCTATTTCGGCGGAGGATGTCCCGGACAAAAAGGGCGGCGATGAGGGTGGCGATGAGGGTGGGCAGGGTGCGACTGAGGAGGTGGGCAACTGATATGCAATCAATTGCGTGTAGCTCCTCA
>Ga0075117_1001070_pt1 | contig 17356 bp, 15 predicted proteins | sample AntAceMetag02UKJ_FD_69789 | JGI IMG/M metagenome (GOLD analysis project Ga0075117, IMG submission 69789) | Saline lake microbial communities from Ace Lake, Antarctica - Antarctic Ace Lake Metagenome 02UKJ | ecosystem: Environmental > Aquatic > Non-marine Saline and Alkaline > Saline | place... | reverse complement strand
TTTTTTGGCATCGTTAAGACTAACTTCTGAATTGGAAGGGTGCATAAACTGCAGTACATAGTTAAGTCCACCAGCTTTCATTCCGAATCCAAAGTTAGAGGCTTTCATGCCACCGAAAGGCTGACGCTGTACAATGGCTCCTGTAGTGACACGGTTAGCGTACAGATTTCCAGCCATTATTTTACTTTTCCACAGAGCTACTTCGTTTTTGTCCAGAGACTCAATACCACTGGTCAAACCATAGTCTACGCCATTGGCAAGTTCTATGGCATGGCTCAGGTTTGAGGCTTTCATTACAGATAAAATAGGCCCGAAAAGTTCATTATTATATTCAAAATCATCTTTTGTTACGCCCCATTTAATACCTGGGCTCAGAAAGAATTCGCCTTTTAAAACAGGCTTAAGGAGCCAATCTTCTTCTTTAGTGTTTTTTAAAACAGCCTTTATTTTAGCAGATACGGGTGAAGCCATTGGGCCAATATGAGTCTCGTATTTCCAAGGATTGCCGTGAGACTTGCTGCTTGTGGCATCTTTTAAAAGTTTTTTAAAATTTGCGTCATTAAAAACCTCTTCTTCTAGTATAAGGAGTGATGTGGCTGAACATTTTTGACCAGCGTTTCCAAAAGCACTTTGTACAACATTTTTAACAGCTTGCTCTCTATCTGAAAGTGCTGTAATGATAGTGCTATTTTTTCCGCCCGTTTCTGCATGTAAGTTTAAGAACGGATTTCTTTCTAATAAAAATTGAGCAGTATCTGTCCCTCCTGTTAAAATGACGGCATCAAAGGTATTGCCAGTGCTTAAAAACAGGTCTAGTGTTTTTTCATCGGTAGGTAAAAAGGCAAAGGCTGATTTGCTTATGCCCGCCTTCCAAAGACAGCAGCTCGTCAAATAGGCAGTGGCCGCAGCGTTGGTTGACGGTTTTAAGATGACTCTTTTTCCTGCTGCTAAGGAGGCTAAAACGCCACCAATAGGAATAGCTACTGGGAAATTCCAGGGAGAAAGTATGAGATTGACACCTTGCTTAACGTCAAACGACACTTCAGATTCTAACTCTAAAATGGATGCGGCGTAGTAGTTGGCAAAATCAATTGCCTCAGAAATTTCTACATCCAATTCGGCTATGGTTTTGCCTAATTCGCTTACAGACACAGAGGTGAGTTCACCTCTTTTCTTTTCTAGTTCTACAGCGGCTTTTCTTAAAAGAGTGGCTCTTTCACTACTTGGCTTAAGGTGCCAGTCGTCGTCAGTGTTTAAAAAGTCCGAATAGTCCTTATCATCGGCGAGCTCATAATTCCATTTTGGCAATCCATTCCAACCGGCTATTTGTACATGTTTCCTGTCCTTAAATTCTTCCAGGAAAGAAATGACAGGGATCGATGTTAATTCTTTGGCTTCCCAAGCTTGTTTTTCTTGGGTCATCCACTTTCTATTATTTTCTAAAGTCCAGTCTGTGTTGGGTACGCAGTGAAAGCTTATCTGCTCTTTAAAGGATTCAGTCAATCTGTTTTGTGTTCTCAGTGGACCTTCTTTGACAGACGGAATGGCAACAATGGATTGTAGGAATTGATTTTTCAATTCATTCCACTTTGGGCTTCCAACACTTAGTCCAAAACCCTCTTTAAGGAAATTGCCGTCTTGCGTTCCTTCGTCTAGTCTTCTTACCAAATAGGCTATAGCTGAATTATAATTCTCTTTCTCAACAATAGGTATGTACAAAAGAATTTTGGCTCCTTCCTGAAGAAGTGTTTTTACAGTGTCATTGGCCATGCCTTCAAGCATCTCAAAATCTACCCATCGATTTAGGTTATCTTTTTTAACTATATGAAGGGCAAAAGCTAAGTCAAAAATATTATGGGAGGCTATCCCCAAATTCAAGGCTTCTAGTTTTTCTTGGTGGAGAAGGAAAAGTAAGATTTTTTTAAAGTTGGCGTCTGAGTCAATCTTCTCTGTGTAAGAGGCCACTTCCCAGTCTTCCATGGAGGCTTCTGTCTTTTCCATTTCCATGTTTGCTCCTTTTACTAGCCTAACTTTAACAGGAGATCCTCCGTTATCCGTTCTGTTTTTTGCCCAAGCTTGGAGTTTTACTATTTCTGTGTAGCTGTCTGGAAGGTAAGCCTGAAGCACTATTCCCGCTCTTAATGTTTTGTATTTTTCTATAGAAAGAGTTTGTTTAAATGTATCTAAAGTTATCTGAAGGTCACGGTACTCCTCCATATCCAGGTTTACAAACTTCCAAACGCCGGTTTCTTTATGTATGGCCAAAAGCTCATCATATATGATAGAAAGCTTTTCTACCAATATTTGAACAGAGTGATCGTGAGCCAATGTTGTGATTTGAGAATAAATTGTAGATATTTTGATGGATATGTAATCTACGTTTGGTTGGCGAAGGAGTTCACAGTATTCATTAATACGTTGGGCCGCTTCTTTTTCTCCAATTAAGGCATCACCAATAAGGTTTACATTGAGTTTGATACCCTCATGGCTTCTTCTCTCCGCTTGTTTTGCGAACTTCTTGTCGCCTACAAAAAAGAGAATTGGACCAGTTACCTCTTTAATTTGTTTAAGCATTAATGGAATACTAATTGCTGGGAAGTAATGACCGACTCTTCTATATAGGGTAACGAGAAAACTTTCAAAAGCACTAAAAAGGCCTTTATGGGTATTTTCGGTTTTGAATAAATTCAGTACGTAATCGGATACACGTTTGTTACTGTTCGACCTGAAAGCTACGTCCATGAGGCGGATTAAAAAGTGTTTGGAGGCAGGGGATTCTAGTATAGGTTCTAATCTGTCTGCAAAGGCATTATTTTCTGATGCTTTATGGCCAGATTGAAGGTTTTCCGCTAAAATTAGCACTGATTCTAATTCTTTCTCAGTAAGCATGTTATAATAGTTTTGCACCTATTTTGGAGATGCCGTTTTGATGATGTAAATAATCCTTCAAAATTAGCTGAATTCTTCTGGATACAATGCTTCTTAATACTTAAGAATTACTACATTACTTATGGCGAAAATTCGCTAGCTGCGAATATCTCTTTTTCAAGTAAAGATGTGCTGATTATTAGTATGATCCCAGCTTGACAACGAACTCATCTAGGAACTTTCGAACTCGAGCAGCGGCCTCAGGGTTGTATCTATTTACAGCTACCATAAATGCATATTCTACGCCGGACTTATCTTTGAGGTAGCCAGCAAAGGCTCTAGTGCCTTCTATGGAACCACTTTTGGCATGTACTCTTCCTTCCGTTTTATTTTGTTTGTCTTTATACCGCACACTGCCCTCTTGGCCTAGAATGGGTATTGTAGATTTAAACATGTCTAAGGATGTCTTGTAATTTACCGCTGAAAGAATGTCAGTCATGTTTTGGGCTGTTACGAAGCCAGAAGGAGAGAGACCGCTGCCATCTTTTGGTTGAAATCCAGCTAGGTTCGGTACCGATGCCAACCAGTAATCTTTTGTACTCTCTAAGGCTGTTTGGAAATTTCTAAATCCGTAGGTTTCTGTATCCTGAGTTTGCAGAAAAGTGTCGGCGTAGATATTAATGCTTGAAAAATTACAATCTCTTGCTAAATCTTCAAGCTTTTGTGATTCGAATCGTTTCAATAAATGTAGATTATCTGGCAAATCCTGAAGGTCTTTTGCTATTGGAACCAGAGATCTTTCGTCAACGCCAATATCAACTTTAAAAAGGTAATCAATTAAAGCTGTTCGGAATATTTTGGCAGGATTAGGAATGGCTCCTTTAACGGGGAAATCTGATTTACCTAGCGGAACGGTTCCTTTTAAAGTAATTGTCTCTGAGCCTGGGCTGCCGTATATATACACCTGGTCGCCACTGTTTGCCTCGCCAGTTTTTACCAGATTGATGATTCTCCAATCTGGGTCAAAGGGTTCTAGTTTCTTTAATTCTGCGGGGGCATCAAGGCTGTTTCCTGGCTCAAAATAAACCGTATACAAATTTTCGTTAAGGTTAAATTTATGGGGAATAGCTCCATAATAGTTACCTATATCTCCCCAAATCCAAGAGTCTGGCACATCAAGGCCAAATGCCGTTTCATCATTGATAATGATGTTTCCTCTTATTCTTTGAACTCCCAAAGACTTAAGCGTTTCTGTTATTTCATTTAAAACGTCATTGAGTTGATTTATGCCTCTATCGGATCCAAAACTGGGGTCACCATTCGCTTCAATTCTCAAATCTCCATTTAAAACCCCCGCCGAAATACTTCCTGAATAAAGTAGATCTGTATGATACCTGAAAGTAGGCCCAAGTTTAGCCAAGGCAGTAGCAGTGGTTACAAGTTTTAGAGTGCTGGCAGAATTAATAGCCTTATCAGAATTAAAGCTTAGTACATTTTTCTTATCGGATATTCTCTGAACTGATGCCGCTACGGTGGCTTGGTAAATGCCTTCACTTTCTTGAAATGCTCTTAGTTCCTTTATAAGCTGAAATTGAATACTAGAAAATTGAAGAAGTATGAAAGCGAATATTTTCATTTATGTTTTTGACTTTAAAAGTCAAATTAGGTTTTTGTTTTTAAAGAATGGGCTTGGTCGTATGATTTTAAGAGGTTTTAAGTTTCATTATTTTTAAGCAAACAAGAGTTGAATAGAACCTATTTAATTGTTCTGTAGACTCAAATATCAATATCTTTGCCAATCTGAATTCGAGAACAAAGAAATAATTAATGAAACTTTCATTTTTTGGAGCTGCTAGGCAGGTTACGGGGAGTACGTTTTTATTGGAGCTTCAGGATGATTACCGCATTTTAATAGATTGTGGTACCGATTTAAGTAGAAAACCTAAAGAGGAAGAATCTGAAGACCAAGAAGAGGCTGAAAGCTACGGCCTATTTCCTTTTGATGCCAATAGCGTAAACCTAGTCTTGCTGACTCATGCCCACATAGACCACAGCGGCCAGATTCCAAACCTTTATAGAGAAGGGTATGAAGGGCAGGTGCTTTGCACCGAACCCACCTTGGATTTAGCCGAATTGCTTTTATATGACGCAGCGGCTCTTTATCAAAAGAAACTTAAGGCGATTGGGAAAAATAGAAAATACTCAAAAAAGCGACGATCCCAAAAGTCTGAGCCCTATTACTTATCCAATGATGTGAATAGGGCAATGGATAGTTTTGTGTCCATTAGTTTTAATAGGCGGTTTAAATTTAAAGAAAATGGCTGGGTAACTTTTTTGCCAGCTGGCCATTTGCTAGGAGCGGCTCACATTCTTTTAGAGGTTGAAAACAATGGGAAAATGGAGCGAATTTGTTTTTCTGGTGATATAGGAAGGACTAATTACCCCCTTTTACAAGATCCTCAAGAGGTACCACAAGTAGATTACTTAGTCTGTGAAACTACCTATGGCAATAGGCTCCATGAGGATCAAATGAAACCGGAGCAAAGGCTTAAGGAAATTATCCAGAAGTGCTGTATAGACGTTCCTGGTAGATTAATAATACCCACTTTTAGTGTTGGCCGCACCCAAGCCCTACTTTATACCTTAAATAAGCTTTACGAAAAACATGAGATAGAGCCTATAAAAGTGTTTACAGATAGCCCACTGGCCAGGAAAAGTACAGAGGTACATGAGAAATACACAAAGTACCTGAACGAAGAAGCCAGAGAAATAAAAGAGTTGGACGACAGTCTTTTTGATTTTGAAAACCTGCATTATTTAAAATCTAATCAGGAATCTCAATCCCTAAAGTACCATAACGAACCCTGCGTTATTATTTCTTCATCAGGGATGATTCAGGGAGGGCGGATAGAACATCACATTGCAGAGAACATTGAGAATCCTTACGCTACCATACTTTTCATTGGTTATGCCACTGAAGGAACACTAGGTCATAAATTAAGACATGGGCATATCTCTGATTTGTTAATTTTAGGAGTTAAAAAGGAAGTAAAGGCCAATATTGAAAGTACAGATGTTTTTAGTGGCCACGGAGACTTGGATGATTTAAAGCTTTTTGCAAAGCAACAAAAACCAGAAAAACTAAAAAAGATGTTTCTGGTTCATGGAGAATTAGATTCCATGATTAACTTTAAATCTGTTTTAGAAAGTGAAGGCTTTAGTAATATAAATATTCCGGAGAAGGGAGAAGAGTTTGAGTTTTAAGGCGAGTGCCAGAAATTATAGGAGAATTCATTAAGAAATAGTAGATAAGAATGAGAACATTATTGGAGTTTGAAAAGCCGATAGCTGAGTTGGAGTCTAAACTAGAGGACATGAAAAAGTTAGCTTCTGAAAATAACGTCGATGTAAGTTCTGCCGTAAGGAATTTATCTGGAAGCATAGAAGAGCTAAGGAAAGAGACCTTCAGCAATTTAACCAGATGGCAGCGTGTTCAGCTTTCACGCCATCCAGACCGTCCTTATTCATTGGATTATATAGAGCTTATTTGTGAGGAATTCCATGAATTACACGGAGATAGAAATGTAAAAGATGACCCTGCCATGGTATGTGGCATTGCCAATGTTGACGGAAAGTCTGTCATGATAATAGGACAGCAAAAAGGTAGAAAAACGAAAGAAAGACAGTATAGGAATTTTGGAATGCCAAATCCTGAAGGGTATAGAAAGGCTCTTCGAATGATGAAAATGGCCGAAAAGTTTAATATACCTATTGTTACTCTAATAGATACTCCAGGAGCTTTTCCTGGCTTAGAAGCAGAGGAAAGAGGCCAGGCAGAGGCCATCGCCAGAAACCTTAAAGAAATGATGACCCTTAAGGTGCCGGTTATTTGCATAGTGATAGGAGAGGGGGCTTCTGGTGGAGCCTTGGGAATTGGCATTGGAGATAGAGTGCTTATGCTGGAAAATGCATGGTATTCTGTTATTTCTCCTGAAAATTGCTCTACCATTCTTTGGAAAAGTTGGGATTACAAAGAACAAGCCGCGGATGCTCTCAAACTTACTGCCGAAGATATGAAGGGTTTTGGGCTCATAGATGATATTATAAAAGAGCCAAGAGGTGGGGCACATCTAGATTTCGAAATGATGGGCAAAACACTCCAAAAAAGTATTCTAGCTGAAATAAAGGCTTTATCTAAAGAAGATCCAGAAGAAAGAATAGCTAAGAGAATTGATAAATTTTGCTCCATGGGAGTAGTTCTCGAAAAATAATGACTGACCACAAAGCGATACTTTTTGATTTCGGGAATGTTGTCATTAACATAGACCCTGAACTAACTATTAAAGCTCTTTCCGAGATATCTAACAAGCCTTTAGAGAGGGTGAGAGAGAAAATGGAAATGAGCCAGCTAAATAGGCGGTACGAAATGGGCTTGTTTACAGATGATGAGTTTCGGGAAATTGTACGGCAAACCATTGGTTATCCGTTTAGTGATGCTGAGGTGGATAAGGCATGGAATGCTCTTTTATTAGATCTTCCGCCACACAGGATAAAACTAATATTGGAGCTGCAATCTTCCTATCCTGTTTATTTATTAAGCAATACCAATAATATTCATATCACTAGGTGTAACCGTATCTTCCGAGAGGAGTTTGGTATTCCAGATGTGAAAGCACTCTTTAAAAGGGCTTTTTATTCCTATGAAATGGGTTTATGGAAACCAGACCCCAAAATTTATCAGGAAGTTTTAGACGAGATAGAACAAAAGGCCGAGGATGTCTTGTTTATTGATGACAATGCTGCCAATATAGCATCTGCAGCAAAAATGGGATTCCAAACTATTTTAATGGATCCACATAACGACGACATCGCCAATCATTTCCAAATTTAAATGGAACGTAAAACTTTATTAATTCAGTTAGGCTTGTTTTTGGCAACGCTACTTGTAACAACTTTTGCAGGCATGGAATGGGTGACGGGGAAGTCCATTTTGTTAGTAGGCCTTGATTGGGATGCTATAGGAAAAGGTTTCTTCTGGTATGCTTTACCCTTTTTAGGCTTCTTAACAGTGCATGAATTTGGACACTACTTTATGTCTAAATGGCGAAATGTCAAAGCCACACTTCCGTATTACATCCCTTTTTGGATACCTATTTCAGTTTCACTTGGTACGATGGGAGCTTTAATTCGCATTAAAGAAGAAATAAAATCACGGATAAATTATTTTGACATTGGTATTGCTGGACCACTTGCTGGTTTTGTGGTGGCTTTTGGTGTTTTGGCGTATGGCTATGCCAATTTGCCGGCTCATGACTTTGTCTTTGACATACATCCAGAATATGAAGAGTATGGAGCTAATTATGCAGACTATGTATATGAGCCCGTATATGTGCCAGATGCCTTTGGAGCCGTTGATAGTGCACAAATCAGGACCGATATAGCAGGATTTAGACTCGGAGATAGTTTTTTAAGCGGATGGATAAAGGACAATTATGCCGACCAAAAACTGCTACCTCACATTAATGAGCTGTCTCATTATCCGTTTATTTTGGCTGGTTTTTTGGGCTTGTTTTTTACTGCACTAAACCTGATGCCCATAGGGCAATTAGACGGAGGCCATATTCTCTTCTCACTGATAGGAGAAAAGGCCTTTAATGTCGTTTCACCACTTCTTTTTGGCTGTTTTGTGTTCTTTGCAGGTCTAGGTTTTTATACCCTGGACGAAATGCCCACGCTTATTTTTGAGGGAGGATTTAGAGCCATTTCGAATTTCCTGATTTACGTTTTTGTCATCTATCTGTGCTTTAGCAGGGTCACTCCATATCTTAAAACGAATTGGATTATTGCACTTTCTGTGGTTTTGGGTCAGTTTGTTGGTGCTCACTTTTTTCCGGATATAGAGGGTTATTCAGGTTTCTTGGCTTTTGGCTTACTCTTAGGTCGTTTTTTGGGCGTATATCATCCGTCTGTGGAAAACCAAGAGCCACTAGGCCGGGGCAGGGTAGTTCTTGGCTGGATAAGTCTTCTTATTTTTGTTCTTTGCTTTAGCCCATATCCTTTTTATTGATACATAGACAAGATGATTGACAAATTCCTTTTTAATATCTCTGGTTGGAAATTGGTCGGGAGTATTCCTCAAGATCTTAAAAAGGGAGTGTTGGCCGTATGCCCACATCATAAGTGGCAGGATTTTGTTTTGGGAATAGCTGCTAGAGGAGAGATGGGAAGAAAAATAGGGTATTTAGGGAAAGCGGAGCTGTTTAAACCTCCTTTTGGTTGGTTATTTCGTTGGCTAGGCGGAACACCAGTTATTCGGAATAAGAATATGAATATGGTAGAGAGCTATTCCGCATCTATCAAGGGTGCAAAGGATATGCTTTTTGGAATGGCTCCAGAGGGAACAAGGGTAAACGTGGCCAAACTTAAAACGGGGTTCTATTATATGGCTCTAGGAGGTGAAATACCTATTATTCCTGTAGGCTTTGATTTTAAACTTAAACAAGTGATCATTAGCACGCCCTTTATGGCCACCGGAGATTTTAAAGCAGATATGCAGAAGTATTTTGTTCCTTTTTTTAAGACCATAAACTATTGTGATAAAGACTGGGTACAAAACTACGAAGCCGGTATTTTTTAAAAACTGTTGGGGCTAAACTCCATACAATAAATTACAAATGAAGTGCTCCACTCGGAGTGGCTTTTTCGATTAGACGAATGAAAGACGAAACCAAATCCATTAAGATTCAAACAGAGAGAACACAGCATAAGGAGCACTCCACGCCGATGTTTTTAACCAGTAGCTTTACCTTTGATGACGCTGACGAAGGTCGGGCACTTTTTAATAATGAAATTGAAGGGAATATCTATTCCAGATATTCTAATCCAAGTGTTCAGGAGTTTATTGATAAAGTATGTATGCTTGAAGATCTGGAACAAGGCTTTGCTACATCCTCAGGGATGTCTGCTGTTTTTGCAGGTTTTGCATCTCATTTAAAATCGGGGGACCATCTAGTCTCTAGTAAGGCACTTTTTGGTTCTGCTCATCAGATTATTACTCAGATTCTGCCCAAATGGGGCATTACCCATACCTACTTGAACACGGACGCTACGGAGGATGATTGGGATAATGCGGTTCAGGAGAATACAAAAATGATTTACTGCGAAACGCCTTCAAATCCGGGATTAGATATAGTGGATATGGAGATGTTGGGCAAGGTGGCTAAAAAGCACCAGTTGATTTATTTTGTAGACAATTGTTTCGCTACACCTATTTTACAAAAACCTGTAGAGTTTGGTGCAGATTTAGTAGTTCATTCGGCCACTAAATTTATGGACGGTCAGGGTCGCGTTATGGGAGGGATAATCTGTGGCACGGCAGAGAGAATGGAGCCAGTTACGTTCTTCTGTAGGCACACTGGCCCAGCTATGTCACCTTTTAATGCTTGGGTACTTTCTAAAAGCTTAGAGACCTTACAGCTTAGAATGGATCGCCATTGTAGTAGTGCAGCTGCCTTGGCTGAAGCTCTTCAGGGCTTGAAAGGAGTGAAAAAAGTAAATTATCCTTTCTTGGATTCTCATCCTCAGGTGGCCTTAGCCAAAAAACAAATGAAAAGCGGAGGTGCTTTGGTGACATTTGAGTTGGACGGGGGGTTTGAACGAATTATCCGTTTTACAAAATTATTGACTATTCCATCAAAGACTTCAAATTTGGGCGATAGCCGTACTACCATCACAAACCCGAATACCACAACACATTCTAAAGTAGCCCAAGACATCAAAGATGAACTGGGTATAACAGAAGGCCTGATGAGAGTTTCTGTGGGTTTGGAGAATATAGGAGATTTAATAGAAGACTTTAAACAAGCAATAGCGGGTAGTAATACTTAAGATAAGTACTTAATATTAAAATCATGAAAGTACATTTAAAAAGAGTAGACGATGCTTTTCACATGGTGGGGCAGGGATCTTCTGATAGTTTAACACACATAGACGCCTCTGAGAAGGTAGGCGGAAACAATGCTGGCAACAGGCCCATGGAATTGCTTTTAATGGGTTTGGGCGGCTGTGCCTCCATAGATGTAATTTTGATTCTCAAAAAACAGAAACAAACCATTGAAGATTTCAATGTTATAATTTCAGGAGAAAGAGCAAAAATTGAAGGAACCCAGATGTCTCCTTTTACTGATATCAATTTGCATTTTGAGGTCAAAGGGGATATCGATGCCAAGAAAGCAAAAAAGGCTATTGTGATGTCTATGGAGAAGTATTGTTCAGCCACAGCACAGTTTCAAAACTCTGCAAAGATTACGCATAGTTTTGAAATTTTATGATGCTGGATGTCAGATGTTCTCTAACGCTACAATGATTTAGCCTTTCTTTAACAATTTAGGTTTCTAAAAAAAAACATCAGACAACTAAGTTCAAATTTCTAGCAAAAAAGTAAATTTGTTTATTATCGTTCGACCTAAATAATGATCCAATACCAAGACCTATTAAAGCACATTCTAGCGGAAGGGACCATGAAAACCGACCGTACAGGGACGGGAACAAAAAGTGTTTTTGGTTACCAAATGCGTTTTAACTTGAAAGAGGGTTTCCCTTTGGTCACGACTAAGAAAATCCATGTACCTTCTGTGATTCATGAGCTGCTTTGGTTTATCGCTGGTGATACCAATATTAAGTACTTAACCGAGAATAAGGTGCGTATTTGGAATGAATGGGCAGACGAAAACGGGGATTTAGGGCCTGTTTATGGTAAACAATGGCGTTCTTGGCCTTCGGGAAAAGGGGAAAGCATAGACCAACTTAAAACGGTTATTGACCAAATAAAAACTTCACCAGACTCTAGAAGGATAATTGTTTCGGCGTGGAATGTGGGAGAACTCTCTGAAATGGCTCTAATGCCTTGTCACGCACTGTTTCAGTTTTACGTAGCAGACGGCAAGCTTTCTTGTCAGCTGTACCAGCGAAGTGCCGATGTCTTCTTAGGCGTACCATTTAATATAGCATCGTATGCTTTATTAACAGAAATGGTAGCCAAAGAATGTAATCTGGAAGTAGGGGATTTTGTGTGGACAGGAGGCGATACTCATATTTATACTAATCATTTTGAGCAGGTTAATGAGCAATTAACAAGGACTCCTAAAATGCTACCTAAATTGGTTTTAAACCCTAAAGTAAAATCTATATTCGATTATACTTCCGAGGACATACGTATTGAAAACTATGATCCTTATCCACTTATCAAGGGCAAAGTAGCGGTTTAGGAAAGGCTTAAATTCTCTTCTTAAATACTTAGAAGAAAGCTCAGATTTAACTTAAAATGGCCTTTAATTTTTTCAAGAAAACACCTTCGGCTTTGTTTTCACCATAAAATGATTTTGCAATAGCCTGAGCCGTACCTTGAATTAATAACCTGTTTTTATAACCAAAGAGGCTTGGATGCTCTTCCTTAAAATCTTTGAATTTGCCTAGGATATCTTCTTTGTTCCAATCATTATTATTAAGCCAGGCAAAGACTATTTCTATTTGATAAGCGGAGTCCGTATTAAATTCGTCAAATGTGTCCTCCAAATCAAGCCAGTGCTTTTTCACAATGTTATCTAGTCTTTCAATTTCCTCTTCCCTAACTACTCCATCTGCAGCTGCAGCCCCGTAAAATACCTGGCCCAGTTGCTGATAAAAATGAAGCATTGTCTCGTTTGATGGTTTCATACTCAGTAACTATTTAGACAAAGCTTTGTCTTTTTGTTCGACTTATTACCATCACAAATTAGTGAAGAAGCTAAGTATAATCATAGAATTGTTGTAGAATTTCAAATATTCCTTTCAATTAAGGGTGAACTTATTGAAAAGGTACTAAGTAATTGGATTCTCAATCTTGACTTTATTAATTGCTTTTTTAAGACACTCTACAAATTGTAAAATAGGCCATTGTTATTTTAAAGACTACTAGATTGAGATTGGATGGTTTACTAATTCAATAATGCCAACACAAAACCCTCGTACTTTTATTGCCTGTATTCATAGGAAGGGTTGTGATTTCTTTCGCTTCCAGTCGCTTCAAAGCTTTGGTAAAAGCTTTTAGGTTCTCTTTTTTTGAGACCAAGGTGCTAAACCAGCCAACCTGATGGGCTACATGTTTGCTATCGTAAGCCATATTAAGAAGAAAAGCCTTTTCTCCTCCCTCATACCATAGTTCATTACTTGTTCCACCGAAATTTGATGGGGCATCTTTCCCGAGTTTGAGATTTTTTACTTTTCTACTAGAACTATCAGAGGCCTCTTTGGCGGAAGCATGAAAAGGTGGATTGCAAATGGTCAAATCATAATACTCTCCTTTTCTAATGATGTCTTTGAAGATTTGCCTGGGATTAAGTTGCTGTCTTAAGTCTAGCCTGCCCCTTAGATTTTTATTTGCTTTAACTATATTTTCCAGATTAAGTAGAGCGTCACGGTCAATATCTACTCCTACAAAGTTCCAATCATATTCTTGGATACCAATTAAGGGATAAATTCCATTTGCTCCTGTCCCAATGTCTAAGCAATTTATTCTATCTCCAGTAGGAACGTTTCCCATGTCTCCTGCCAGTAAATCAGCCACATAATGTATGTAATCTGCACGGCCTGGCACTGGCGGACAAAGGTAGTTTTCAGGGATATCCCAACTTTCTATATTGTAATGAAGCTTAAGTAAGGCCTTATTTAGGCACTTTACGGCACTCGGGTCAGAGAAGTTGATACTTTCGTTTCCGTATTTATTGACAGACACAAAAGCCTTTAATGAGGGTGTATCCTGTATAAGTGCTTGGAAATCGTAGCCATTTCTATGCCTATTTCTTTCATGCAGCTCTGTTTTAACATTGGCTTTTTCCATGGCGTGAAGGTAGTCTTATTCGTTTATTTTTTAGAACCGTAGGCTATTTCTGTGAATACCTATTTCTGGCTCAAAGACATTAAAAGCTCTCTATTTGATTTCTGGTTAACAGGGTGAACGAAATCAGGAGATATTTCGGCTAATGGTTTCAGAACAAAATCCCTTTCAGCAATGAAGGGATGTGGAATTTCAAGCTTTGACATTTTAAAATGCAAATCATTGAAGTAAAGGATGTCTATATCAATGAGTCGGCTGTCCCATTTTTGAGTTCTTATTCGACCTAGTTTTTCTTCTAATTTCAGAATGGAGTCAATCAACTCTAATGGCCATAAACTAGTTTTGATTTCAACTACTAGATTTAAATAATCAGGAAGATTCGTTTTGCCCCACGCGGCCGTTTCTATAGTCGAAGAAGTTTTTTGAATAGAGCCTAATACTTTCTCAATTTTGTCTAAAGCCAGGGAAATAGCTTTTTCTCTATCACCTAGATTAGAACCCAAGCCTAGAAATACACGGTGCATTAATGAGAGTTTTTAGAGATAAATTCATTTCTTAGAGCTCCTAATTCGATAATGAAATTAGGGTCTTTTTCTGTAGCATTGCCTACCACTATCATGTCAGCACCAGCTTCATAGGCTTGTCTGGCTTTAGCAGTTGTATTTATTCCTCCACCCACAATAATTGGTAAACTTATATTGCTTTTAACAGCATCAATTAGTTTAGGTTTTACAGGAGAATTTGCACCACTCCCTGCATCCAGATAGATAAGTTTTAAGCCAAGCATTTCTCCCGCCATAGCTGTGGCTACAGCTATATCCGGTTTGTTGTTGGGGATAGGAGTGGTACCACTCATATAGGAAGCCGTAGTTTGTTTTCCGCCGTCTATTAGCATATAGCCTGTGGGTAATATATCTAAACCTGAACGTTTAAGGGCAGGAGCCGCCACTACGTGCTGGCCTATTAAAAAGTCTGCATTTCTGCCAGAAAGAAGGGAAAGAAGCAAGATTCCGTCTGCTTTTTTGTTTACATGAAGCCCATTACCGGGGAATAATATTTTTGGGATGTTCTCGACGCTAGAAAGAGTCTCCAAGACCATATCCATATTATCAGAGCTAATGAGGCTTCCTCCTACAAGGAATAAGTCCACCTTCGCTCTTATGGCGTTTATAATGAGCTCATTTAAAGAGATCTCGTCGACCTTATCTGGATCAATCAAGATGGCCAAGCCTTTTTTCTTTAAAGCGACAATATTTTCAAGAATCGTTGGCATTATCTAGGCTCTCAATGTATTCAGAAAGTTTTTTTTTAGCAATCGCCAATAGTACGGATGTTGCCACTCCTTTTAATGTAGAAGCCACTATGGAAGGCTTATCAGTCTCCTCGAGTATAGTTTCTGTTTCAGGCTCACTAGACTGAAATACCCTCATAAGAGAATATGCTGCTATTAAGATACCTCCAATCACCAATACGTCTCGGCTCAAATCTTTCAGACTTTCAGCTTTGGCATGAAGCTCTTCTGTGGAGTCCTGAATTTGCTTATTAAGGGCTATTTTTTTCTCGTTTCTGTCCAATGAATTTGAATTAGTTAAGAGAACTCAAAAGTAGTAAAATGCGTACAAAATTGCATCATGTATCTAGACAAAGACAGAAGTCTATTATGCTTATTTTGCCAATTCAATTAATCCTTCTTTTAAAATCCATTTTTTTGTGTCAACAAAGTAATGGATAACCTCTTCTAGACTTGTAGAGGTAGTTTCTTGGAAATAAATTTCACTAATCATAAGGGGAAGGGAATGCTCTAGTTTTTGACCCAAATTGATAATTTCTTTAACTTTCAAAACCTGTTTGGCCTTGTGAAGACAATAGTCACATAGGCCGCAATCATCTGGGTTTTCCTCTCCAAAATAGTCTTGCAGCTGGGCCATCCGACATCTTTTTACAGTAGAAACATAATTGATCATGGCGTTCACTGCCTCTTCATCACGCTTCTTTTTTAATCTAATGCCGGGGCGATCGAAAGGAAGCTTATCGGCATCATATCGACTTCCAAGGAAATTAATGGTCGGTTTTCCCGACTGTTGGAAATAAGAGCCTATGTTTCTTTGCTCCAGTCTCCTTAGAAGTTTTTCTACTTGCAGTCTAGATAGTTTGAGGACTTTACCTATTTCAGATTCTGAAATCATTAGTGAATTAGTGAAGAGTTCCCCTCCGTAAATTCTAAGCAATGTTTTTGTGAAATTTTCTAAAGCCTCGTTTTGGGACTGTAAATCAAAGAGTTCTTCGTTTGTTACTGTAAATTGGAATCTAGAAGGAGATTGATAAGCATCATTCAGCTCTATGATTTCCTGGTTTTCTAGCATTTTCATAGCATAGAAAGTAGGGATACTTTTAAGCCCAAAAGTGCTATTAAAATGATAGGCATCAAACTCAAATACTTCTTCAGGAACAGAACCCATGGCCAATTTATAGCTATTGCAAAGAGACTGATAGACTTTGGCCAAGGCTTCATAGCTTGGATATGCCTGTTCTAGGTTTGTTTTTAGTCTTTCAATGTCCAATTGATTGTAAATCAGGTAGACAGCCGAGGGCTTGCCATCTCTTCCTGCTCTCCCAATTTCTTGATAATAGGCTTCCATACTCTCTGGAACATGCGTGTGATAAACAGCCCGAACGTCAGCTTTGTCAATACCCATTCCAAAGGCATTCGTACTCACCATAACCCTAGTTTTGTTTTGAATCCAAGCATCTTGCTTTTTAAACCTAAGCTCATTTGTAAGGCCAGCATGATAGTAGTCTACAGAAATCCCTGATTTGTTTAAGAATTGACTTATTTCTTGTGTTTCTTTTCTGGTTTTGGCGTAAACAATGCAAGAGCCGTCTGTTTTATGAAGAAGTTCTGCTAATGCGGGATTCTTACTTACAGATTGAAAACTTTTAATAGCCAGATTATCTCTTTTAAAGCTCTTTTTAAAGGTTTTGGACTTCTTGAAATGAAGCTGTTCTAGTATATCTTTTTGAGTATAGTCTGTGGCAGTAGCGGTTAGAGCTATCATGGAGGCCTTTTTGCAGTAGCTCCTAAACTTATTTATTTTTAGATAGGAAGGCCTGAAATCATGTCCCCATTTTGAGATACAGTGTGCCTCATCCACTACCAAAAGTCCCACTTTCATCCTTTTGGTTCGTTCTATCATGAGTTCAGTCAGAAGCCTTTCAGGAGAAACATAAAGAAATTTGTAATCTCCTAAGACGAAGTTATCCAGTGTCCTGTCAATATCACTTTTGTGCATTCCTGAATAGATTGCAGCAGCCAAAATACCTCGATCTTTGAGTTGACTAACTTGGTCTTTCATAAGGGCTATGAGCGGAGTAATGACTATAGTTACCCCGTCTATGATTATTCCAGGCACTTGGAAACAAACGGATTTACCCCCCCCCGTTGGTAATAGAGCTAAGGTATCGTTGCCCTCCAAAACGGAATCAATGATTTGGAGCTGCAAAGCCCTAAACTTAGAGTAGTTCCAATATTTTTTGAGGATTTCTAGTGGGGTGGCCATACCTTTTGTGTCTCTATTACGTAATAGACTATAGCATTGGCATAAAAGTCATTAAATA
>Ga0075117_1001069_pt1 | contig 17357 bp, 17 predicted proteins | sample AntAceMetag02UKJ_FD_69789 | JGI IMG/M metagenome (GOLD analysis project Ga0075117, IMG submission 69789) | Saline lake microbial communities from Ace Lake, Antarctica - Antarctic Ace Lake Metagenome 02UKJ | ecosystem: Environmental > Aquatic > Non-marine Saline and Alkaline > Saline | place... | reverse complement strand
AAATCGCACGCTCCGAGCAACGGCAGATGATAGCCTCAAACTTCAGTCCGAGGACAATTTTAAACCCCGAACCAAAGTCGCGGAGCGACGACATGCGATCGGTGCATCACGCATTCCACATGTCGCCGCTCCGCAGCTTTGCATTGACGACGACAAATCCCTGACAATCAATCATCAGCCGTTTCGTCCATTTCCTCATCGGCAACGCTGCCCAACCACTCTGCTGACTGAAGTTGCTGAGTCGCTGCGTGGTGAAAGAATTGAAACTCTTGGGCTGTATCGAGGAACAATCGAAGGCACTGACCATCTTTAACAGACTTGACCACTTCGGGATCGCTGAGCCCTTTCTTCCAGAAGTCGATGTCACTTTCAAATCGGCCTTGCTGCCAGACGTAAGCGTTCTTTGTCCGTGCGGCCATAAACCAGCGGCGCTTACCACCGAGTCGAAATCTCAGGATTCGCTTGGGAAGGTATGATTCTCGATCTGCCGCCAATTCTTCCTCGAAGTACGACGTGACTGATGGATTGCTGACGCCAGCCAAAGCTGCTTTCCAATCCGGCCATTTGACCTTGCTGGTACTGCCATGCTTTCGCCATCGGCTTTTTCTATGACGAGTGCTGCGGAAAACTGCAGCAAATGTGCAACCGCTTCGCGATAACCGTCGCGGTTTTTTTTGTTGGGACACACACTTGTTGATCAGCCGAATCACCCGCTGCGGATTCGCGGCGATGGCCTGCAATTTCTTCTGACGGGCGGCTAACTGAGCAGACTATTCCACTTCTCGGTCGCGACGTTCGGTTTCGTTACAGGACTGGTACAGTTGGCCAAACGTCCGTGACGGTTTTGACACCTGCCACGCCGGTTGCTCGCCTGAACGCCGAATCTCCGTCAGCAAAACGTGACGCTCAGAGCCGTCACCCAGCAGCAGTTGTTCGGCGAGTTCGTACAGTTCCGCTTTGTTCTGCCGACGCAGCCACTGGCGCGCGAGATCATTCGCATCGTGGGCATCGCCGGTGCTCGGAAGCGGCAACGAGTTCACAGCCGCAGCGGCCAGCAAAGCGTCTGGGATTTCTTAGAATTCGGCGATGGGGTCGAGCGGATCGTGGAGCTGATTGAGACCAGCAGGAACGGGTGCTTCTTGTCGTTCCTCTTCATCGCAGGTCGCCAGCCAAAACAGGTACAGTGGCCGAGTGTCGCCCCGAATCAGCATTTCTCGAACGTTGACGATCTGGTCGAGCAATGAGGCGGGATGGTCAAGATCGTCCCCGGTTCCCCCATCACCATCCGGCTGAACCGTCAAAATTCCCGCGCGGCCCTTCGCATCCTGATTCCATTTCAACAGGTATTGCGTTTCCAGAGTTTTGAGTGTCTTGCGATCGCACGGTCGTTCGGGCAATCCGGTCTGATATGTGCTCACGCCGATGCGATCGGCCGCGTCCGTCAAAGCCAGTCGAACTTGGACAGAATCAGCAGACCGGCACAGCACCAATCCCAGCGATGGAAAACAGAGACGATCGCGCTCACGGAAGTCCATCACGGCAGTCTGGCGCTACTGTCGCTGCTGCCAGCGTTCGATCAGTGACTGCAGTTCCGGAAGTACGAACTTGCGGCCAGCTTCGGCAAGATTATTATGGTTCACGTTGGTCATGCTGACCCATTGTTTCGGGGTGCCGTCGGCGGATGTTGCTGCAGCGGCATCGAACAGTTTGCGTCCGAATTGTTGGTCAACCAGAGTGTCGCGATCGCCGTGCAAAACCACCACGGGACATTTCACGGTCGGGATGCGTGTGTCGGACGGATAGCGATCCACCAGAATGGCCTTCACTGGCAACCACGGATAGGTACTACCGGCGACATCGACCATCGACGAAAACGTGGCCACGACCAGCAGTCCTGCCGGAATATCGTCGGGCTGCACATGAGCGACCGCAGTCAGTACGGCTGCGGCTCCTCCCAGTGAAGTCCCCGCCACGATAATGTCGGCCGGTTTGTAGCCCAGTGTTTCCGTGGCATAGTTCCATGTGGCAACGCAGTCGGCTTGCATGGCGGATTCCGACATCGCGCCTTCAGAATCGCCGTAGCCATGGTAGTCCATCGCCAGAACGTCTGCTCCAGCTTGCTGAAAAATGCGATACCAGCCAACTCGCCCCGCGCGATCGCCCGCATTTCCGTGGAAGAAAATTACCAGCGGTCGACGTACCACATCCGTATGAGGATCGACGGCTTCGTTGTGCAACAACCAGCCTCGAATCGTGATTCCATCTGTGCAGCGAATCGACACATCCGACGCTGCAGGAAAGATGCTGGTGATGTCACCAAACTGGGCGACGGACAGATCCGGCGACTTGCGAGGGTGATACAAAAGTCTGCGTTGGAAGAACCCGAGCAAAATAAGCACCAGCATGTAGGAAACAAAGATGATACGCAGCAGACGTCTCATCAGATTTCCCAGTGAGCGTTTGGGTGTGTGGGGTTCACTCATATTGGCCATCGATCGGTTGTCTGATAAACCGATCCTAGCGTTTGTTTCCTCGAAGTCCAAGCGACGGAAGGTCGGCCCGCGGCGGCCCGCGGCGATCAGGTGTGTCAAATCTCCCAAGCCGTGGACGCCAACCTCCCCCAAGCGCAGCGCCAGGGGGAGGTCGGACCAGCGGAGCGATGTCCGGGAGGGGGCCAGACGCAATCTTCAATCTTCAATGACCGCCGGCCCTCCCCCGAACTTGCTCCGCTCGTTCGACCCCTCCCTTGCCTGCGGCGGGAGGGGTTGTGGAACAATCGCGCACCGTCCTTTCTCCCCCCTCCCCAAATAGAAATTTGGCGATAACGAATTCCTGACTCCACGCCAAAACACAGCCCAATAGCGCCCCGTCGATCCGGCCGCCACGATATTTTGCCACGCCAAGACGATCGTTGCCGCGTCTCGACAATCTTCTGCCGCACGCTTCTTGTCAGGCGTGGTCAGTTACGACAGAATCCCGGTGTCAATCGGTCACAATGACAAACGCGACGTTTCCAACTCCGCCGGCCATTCTGCCACTAAGTCTTCGATGTACTATCTGCGAGTGTTCTCCACCTTCTTCCGCAACGCCATCGTTCGTGAAATGATGTTTCAGGGCAATTTCCTGATCCAGATTATTACGCGTGCGTTCTGGTTCTTTGCGCAGATTGCGTTGTTCGGCATTATTTTTGAGTCTGTGCCTGAGATCAACGGATGGACGCGAGATCAATACTTTGCGTTTATGGCCACCGGCATGCTAATTAACGGAATAGTGGAAACGTTTTTCATGCCCAACTGCGCGAATCTCAGCGAACAAATTCGCACCGGAAAACTCGACTTCGCATTACTGAAGCCTATCGATTCGCAGTTTCTGGTTTCGCTAGAACGAATCAATCTCGCCATGCTCAGCCAACTGGCCCTCGCCACGGCACTGTTGCTGCGATCGTTGTGGAATCTGGGAGAACCCATCTCAGCCATGCAGCTGGCATTGTTTGTGCTGTACGTCGCTGCGGGAGTGCTGTTTTTCTATTCCATGATGATGGTTACGGCGTGTTCCAGCATTTTTCTGGGACGCAATCAGGGACTTTACGACTTCTGGTTTTACATCACCGTCTTCGCAAGATACCCGCGCAGTATTTACGATGGGACCGACAGCGACCGATTCGAAAACGGTGAGATCCTGCAGTTTGGGTTTTCCTACCTCATGCCCATTCTGTTGGTCGTCACTGTGCCGGCCAGAATTATTGTCGGCACGCTGGAAGAAAAACACTGGGCGGTGGTCGCCCTGCTGAGCGCGCTGCTTGGCCTAGCGATTTCCAGATTCGTTTTCCGCTGGTCAATGAATCACTACCGCAGCGCCAGCAGTTAGCAGTTAGCAGCAGCTGCTGTCTTCGCTGCAGCAGTCGCCGCCGGGCATGATGTCGAGCCCCGTTGATTTTCCCTGCTTGGTTTCCGCTGGATCACGCAGCAGTCCTTGGCGACAATCAAATTGTGCCGCTTGTTCTAGCGGAATATTCTGCACGGAGACAATCGGAGTCATCTGGCTGGCATAGGGGCCTGAATTATAGATATTGAATGTCTTGTCGCACACCGCCGTCCGCTGTCCGCGCAACAGCTTGTGGCCGTCATCATCAATCACAGCTTTCCACGGGCCGTTGTAAATGACCGCTTGTTTGCGATCTAGGCACGGACCATCTTTTCCCTTCCACGCGCGGACTGTCAAACTGCGGAATTCGATTCCGTCGACCACTGCCCACGCTTCTGCTTGGCGACTGACAATTTCGACGCCATAGAATCCCGCAGCTTCGAAGGCTTCCAGAAATCGATCCTCTCGAAACGCTCCGCTGATACAGCCGCTCCACAGGTTCGGATTGTTCTGCAGCTCTGGGGGAACGTCTTCATCACTGACAATGTCACTGATGATTGCGCGACCGCCTCGTTTCAACACGCGAAAGACTTCCGCAAACAACTGCTGACGATCTTCGTTGCGGACCAAGTTCAATACGCAATTCGAAACTACGGCGTCCATGCTATCGCTGGCGACCAACGGGGAGGCCTGCCGCAGGCGCGACGCTTCTTCATCTGCGGCCAACCAGTCGGCCGCAGAACCGACAGGGTTCTGCTGCAGATAGGTTTCGAACTGTTCCATATTCAGTGCCAGATCCTGAATGCGGCCCTTGCGAAAATCGGTATTGTGATAGCCGATGCTGTTCGAAACTTCGGTCTGATACTGCTTGGCGAGACTTAGCATTTCATCGTTGATGTCAACGCCGACCACATAGCCTTCGGGACCAACCACCTGAGCCGCGATATAGCAAATTTTGCCTCCGCCAGATCCGAGATCCAGCACGTGATCGCCGCGTTCCAGATGTTTCGAAGGGTCTCCGCAACCATAGTCGCGTTCAATGATTTCTGCCGGAATCACTTTCAGATATTGGGCGTCATAATCCACTGGGCAACACAGGGCAGGTTCGGCTGCCTGAGCGGCGGCTCCATAACGATCGCGGACCGCAGCATCGACGTTCAGGGAATCACTGGTTGCAGACATAATAACCACTCTCTTGGCGTGCAAAAATAGCGAAGGGTTTCAAACGGCAATGATCAGCGTCAGGGAACGAAGCTGACTGCGATTTCGTTGATGGAATAAAATCCGTCGGCTACCGCCGACGCCAGAAGTCTGACGTCCCGCTGGGACTAAATCACCAAGAAACAACAACACTCGTCAACACCGAATCGACGGAGCTAGTCTAAACCAGTGAGACAGAACGACCCAAAGTAAAAAAAAAACGGCGACGACAGTAAACACCATCGAAGCCCTTTTTAATGTTGCTTGAGCAGCTGTGTTGTGAGCGACTACTTAGGACTTGCTGTACAGGTGCCGTCTGTTTCTGCCATGGAAGTTTTTTGTTCTGTGATGACCGGCCATTGAGTCGCCATTTCGGCATTCAATGCGGTGTACTCAGTCCATTGTTCCGGCAGGTTGTCTTCGTGGAAAATTGCTTCGACGGGACATTCCGGAACACAGGCTTCGCAGTCAATGCATTCATCAGGATGAATCACCAGAATGGATTCTCCTTCATAGAAGCATTCGACCGGACAGACAACAACGCAATCGGTGTACTTGCAGTTGAAGCATGGTTCAGCGACGACGTGGGTCATTTCTCTACCTTTCAGAACTATTAAGTGTGATCGGAGACTGTGATCAGCTCCGAACGGTTGTGATATTTTGAGCGTGACTGCCGCATTTTGCTACTGAAGCGACTTGGCAAACAGTAAAGCTCAGCCGACACTGGGTTTTACGTGATTGATGTCGACCATTTCCATCGAGGTTTCCCCTTCAAAAGTATCGCGAGCAAATTGAGACTAGGTCTCGATCCTGTTTACGGCGAAAAGATGTAGCAATCTGCCAGTATTCGGTGTCAACGTCCTCCTTTTCCGCTTAATCGTTGTTGTTCTTCGAGCCGGTCGGCGTCGATTTCCAAGTCAGCGTTGCTCATCGAGCGGATTCTGGTCAGAATAGCGCTGGTTTTTCTTCAGGTTTGAACGTTTCGTCCCGAAATTTGCTGTTTCACCAATCCGCCATGCCTTTGACCGATAAAGACAGAATTCTGATCAACGATCTGCTGTCCGGAACAACCGGGGCGTGGAATACGTTTGTGGATCGGTATGCGAACCTGATTGAGCAGGTCATTAGTCATACCACTCATGCCCACAGCCTCAAATTGAACCGACACGACATCGACGATCTCACAGCGGATGTCTTCACAACATTGCTGGACCGAAACATGGGAGCCATCCGCGGCTTTCGCGGGCGCAGTTCGTTTGCAACGTATCTAGCAGTTGTTGTTCGTCGAGTGGTGTTGCGAAAACTGACACAGCGTCGGTACCTGCAAGCTTTCGGTCATGTTCAGGCACATCAAGCGAGTGTGGCAGAAGCAACGGATTCCAGCGCCAGCCAGCGAGTTGACGAAAAGGACGAAGTCGATTCGCTGATGCAGCAGCTGCCAGAAAGCCTGCGACCGATTGTCCGGATGTTCTACCTCGACGGCAACACGTACCAGCAAATCAGTCAGCGCCTGAGTATCCCGCTGAATTCCATCGGCCCCACGCTGGCCCGCGCGAAGGCGCTGCTGCAGCAAACTCGCAAGCCTTCCCCCTGACGCGATCGCGTGCTCCACGGACAACGTTCATGCAGCTGAATCGATTCTACAACTTCGGTTTCACACTCCTGATTTTCTGCGGCTTCGCGACCGGCGATATCTTCGCTCAGGACGTTCAGCGAGGAGTGGTGCGGAATACCGCCAACGCTAGTCCGGGTTACACGCTGATCGCGCCGTTCGGCGGTCAGCAAACGTTCCTCATCGATCTGAACGGCGACGTCGTTCATTCATGGACAACCGAACGGAACCCCAGCCAAGCGGCCTACTTGCTGGACGACGGTTGTTTGTTGCGGACAACCAAGATTCCCAACGTGACGTTCGATGTCAAAGGCGGACCAGCTGGAGGGATTCAGAAGTTCAGCTGGGATGGACGGCTGCTGTGGGATTACGCAATTTCCAGCGAACGCCGATTGTCTCATCACGACATCGAACCGTTACCCAACGGAAACGTGCTGGTTGTCGCATGGGAACTCAAAACGAAAGCGGAAGCAGTGGCCGCAGGCCGCGATCCGCAAAAGATCGCCGGCGACGCGTTGTGGCCGGAAGTCGTGCTGGAAATTCAACCCGCTGGTTTACGTGGCGGCAACATCGTTTGGGAATGGCATCTGTGGGATCACCTGGTGCAGTCATACGATCCGACAAAAGCAAACTTCGGTCAGCCGGCAGACCACCCCGAACTCATCGACATCAACTTCGTCGAACGCCCCATCGCCGATTGGATTCACATGAATTCCATCGACTACAATCCGGAGCTAGATCAAATCCTGCTGTCCGGCCGCACGTTCGACGAAATCTGGGTGATCGATCATAGCACCAAATCGGATGCCGCGGTCGGTCATTCCGGCGGACGTTCTGGCAAAGGGGGAGACCTATTGTATCGGTGGGGCAATCCGTTTGCGTATTTTGCGGGCACGCCGTTCGACCAGGCGCTGTTTGGGCAACATGATCCTCATTGGATTCCGAAAGGACTGCCAGGAGCTGGCAACATCCTGATCTTTAACAACGGCAGTGATCGCGACGAACGCCCTTTTTCTACGATCGACGAATTGACGCCACCGCTGGCCGAAGATCACAGCTATGAGCGCACGCCCGGAGAACCATTCGGCCCCGGCCAGTTGTCATGGACGTATCAGGATCGAGACCGTCTGTATTCTCAACGCGTGTCCGGAGCTCAACGACTTCCCAACGGCAACACCCTGATTTGTGCGGGCGAAACGGGCCATGTGTTTGAAGTCACGACGACAGGAGAAGTCGTCTGGGACTTCCACAACCATCTGGGAGCTCCCGCAGACACCGACGCGACGGACAACGCGAAGAACGACGCCCCCTCAAATCGCGGCGGCCGCGGCGGCGCGTTGAACGGCGTGGCCATGTTTCGAGCCACACGATTTCCGCCCGGCTATCCAGCCTTCGTCGGTCGAACATTCAACCGCGTGATCGCTAAATAAGTCCACACTTAGCAGTTCGCCGTCTGCCACTGGTACCGCACATGCAAAACCTTGATCGGGAAGCAACGCCTGTTCGCCGATTCATCCCCATCCTCGCGTTGATAGTGGCTGGCGAAGCGATCTTTTTTTTGCCGTTTGTATTGCCCCGTCTTTTCCGACCGACACTGTTGGATGTCTTCAACCTGACCAACCTCGAACTGGGGTTCGCCTTTTCGGTTTACGGCGTCGTTGCAATGCTGGCGTACTTTCCCGGTGGGCCACTCGCGGATTGGTTTTCGGCGCGAAAGCTAATGGCGTCCGCGTTGTTCGTAACCTCGCTTGGCGGCTTGGTGATGGCATCGATTCCATCGCTGGCGGGACTGAAGCTGCTGTATGGTTTCTGGGGCGTCACAACGATCTTGTTGTTTTGGGCCCCGCTGATTCGAGCAACGCGTGAGTGGGGCGGGACCAAGCTACCCGGTCGCGCCTTTGGGGTACTGGACGGCGGACGCGGGCTGGTGTCTGCTGCCATTGGCAGCGGAGCGGTGGTGCTATTCGCCTTTTTTATGCCCCCAGAAGTTCACAGTGCGACGCCTGCCGAGCGGGCGAATGCTTTACGGCAAGTGATCTTTCTGTTTTCGGGGATCACTTTTGCCGTCGCCATAGTCGTATGGTTTGCGTTACCTCGGCGAAGCGAACCGTTCAAAGAACTCAAGACCAAATTCCAGCCACAAGGAGTCGGCCGTGTGTTAAGAATGCCGACAGTGTGGCTTCAAGCAATTGTGGTTGTCTGCGCATACGTTGGATACAAGGGTTTGGATGATATTTCGCTGTACGCACACGACGTTTTGGGTTTTGACGAAATTCAAGCGGCCAGAGTCGGCACGCTTTCGATGTGGGTTCGGCCTTTCGCCGCGATCCTTGCAGGCTTGCTGGCCGATCGTTTTGGCGTTGCCCGGATGACGATGCTGAGTATGCTGGTCTTCGGAATTGGCAGCGGTGTGATGGCCACAGGCGCATTTCGTCCCGGCATGACTGTATTCTTCTTTGCGATCTTGATGTCCACCAGCGCAGCGGTGTTCGCGTTGCGAGGGTTGTATTACGCGATGATGGAAGAAGGACGTGTGCCGTTTGCTGACACTGGCAGTGCGGTAGGCATCGTATCGGTCGTGGGATACACACCGGATATTTTCATGGGACCACTGATGGGCGTCTTGCTGGATCGCTGGCCGGGTGAGATGGGACATCGATACGTCTTTGCGTTACTCTGCTTCTTCGCGATGGTTGGTTTGGTCGCATCGATCTTCTTCAGACGCACTGGCGTTGCCGCAGCTGATGGCGGACAACAGCATCGGCAGGGTAAACAAGGCAATTGAATTGAGCGATCACGGATGGCAATCTTCCACATGTCGATTCTTCCCCATATTTTGCTTGAAGACGACTTTCAGCGGTCTACCATCGGGCCTAGTTGTAAAAGATGGAGCGAGTCGGTTGTGGGGACGCGGTTTAAGTGCTCTTGCAAGGCGCTTGATAACCTGTTTTTCCCCTGATATTGGCTGCACATTCACTCATGACGCAATCTCAATGCTTGGACTTGAATCAGTCTGATTCTGACTCACTGAACACGACCGAACAGACCCCGGGTTTTCGAAACGACGTACTTGTCGGATTGTCCAAGCCGAAGAAAGAGCTTCATTGCAAGTACTTCTACGACGAACGCGGCTCGCAGCTGTTTGATCAAATCTGCGAACTGCCCGAATATTACCCGACTCGAACAGAAGCCAGCATTATGCGGCACAATGCCGACGCGATCGGGAATAGGATCGGTGACGACGCCGTATTGGTCGAATACGGCAGCGGTAGCAGCACCAAAACTCGCCTCTTGTTAGATCATCTGGTCGATCAACGTGCTTATCTGCCGGTGGACATTTCTGACGAGCATTTACTGCGAACCGCCGATCAATTGCGACTCGATTATCCCGAACTGGAGATCGACCCGATTGTCGCCGATTTCACCATCGGTTTCGATCTGCCCGACGCCTATCGAACCACTCCGGTGACCGTTTACTTTCCCGGTTCAACGATCGGAAATTTACGCCCCGATGCGGCGGTCAACCTACTGTCCGAAATTGCCAAGCAGTGTCATTCTGGTGGAGGATTGCTGATTGGTTTTGATTTAGACAAATCGCCTCAGACTCTGGTCGCGGCCTACGATGATTCGGCCGGGGTGACAGCAGAGTTTAACCTGAACTTATTAAACCGAATCAATCGCGAACTCGATGGTGATTTCGATCTGGAACAATTCTCGCACGTGGCGGTTTATAACCAAAAACACACGCGTATTGAGATCTATATCGAAAGCCGGATCGAACAGACAGTTGCAATCGGGGAAGTCGACATCGCGTTCGCTGCGGGCGAAAGGATCTTTACGGAGTATTCACACAAGTATTCCATTGATCAATTCACGGCGATGGCTGGGCAGGCTGGTTTTGCGAAGGATGAAGTCTGGTCGGACGAAAATGAACTGTTCGCCGTTATGCACCTCAGCGTGCAGTAGGCCGCATCCGTTTTTATTTTGGGGCTGAAGCCTACGTTTCGTCAGGCAACAACCGGGGCTAACAATGCCAAGAATTATTGCCACCCCCAACACCTAATAGGTTCACCAGCGCATGCCTGAAACCCAACCAAACTCCAACGCCTTCCTGTCGTCTGATCATGCCGCGTCTGACGATATTCAACAGCCATGGGACCAAGACAATCAGCAATGGTGGGACTGGTACATGTCGTTGGCGGAAAACTCACCCGAACCACAAACGGATTTGGTGACGCTGCCGAAACCGCCTTCGCATCCAACACCCAATGCCGATGCGATGCAGCAGGAGCTTGATCAGGCGTTCGAATTAAGTTCGGAGCAAATTGCATCGTTTCAGACCAACAGTTTCATCAAATTCAAAGACGTCTTGAGCCCCGGCTTGCTGACGCTGCTGCGAAACGAACTGGCCACCCTGCTGAATGCGGCCGGCGATCAAATGGGCAGTCGTTTTGGTAGTTTGGAAATGATGTGGCCCGACAACGAGATCATGCGGGCACTGGTGTTTAGCAAGCGACTGGCACGGATGGCAGCGGAACTGCTCGGTGTGGAAAAGATTCGGCTGTATCACGACAACGCGCTGTCCAAACAACCCGGCTGTGGTCGAACCCCTTGGCATTATGACGCACATCATTTTCCGATTGCGACGCCAGACGTCTGCACGGTCTGGATACCGCTGCAGGCAATCCCTGCGAACATGGGGCCGCTTGGTTTCGCCGCAGGAATGAACCTAGTCGACATGGTTTCCGACATCCCGTTCAACAAATTCGACACCAGCTATGACACACGAATCATTGAGCGGTTCCGGGAGCGGAAGGTTCGCATCAACAACACACCGTTCGATCTCGGAGAAATCAGCTTCCATCACAATTTCAACTTCCACACTGCGGGCGGAAATTTGACCACCACGCCGCGGATGGTGTTGGCAACGACATATTTCGCCGACGGCGCGAGAGTGATCGACGCTCCGCACATGGTCAACGGCGACTGGCAGCGGTTTATGCCGGGACTGAATCCCGGTGACCTGATCGATACGCCCAACAATCCGATTCTGTACTCTGCGTCGTCCAATTCGTAAAACGGCGTGCTTGGCTGTTTAGCGGTTTAGGTATTCACCAGTTGTTCCTTCTTCCCGTTCACGAATTAGCTCCCAATGTCATCCGAAACTCCCTCGATTTCCACCTTCGATCGCAGCTGCCAGCATTGGAGCGAAGACGGACGGCTGGGGATGGAAGCTTTTTATCGTTTGGCCGCCAAAGACTATCGACGCCTTGCCATAAGCGTCAAATGGGTCGATGTGATCGCTGTTTTGCGGGCACAGTTTAGTCATCGTTTGCGAGTGCTGGATGTGGCTTGCGGCAGCGGGCAGTTTCCTTTGGCGCTGCAGCAATACGGCGGGTGGGGGGCAAATGGTCCTGCCGCCGGAGATCTGACGATACCCTACACCTTGCTGGATCCGTCGCAGTTTTCGATCGACACCGCAAAACAGAAATTGCAGCCGCCTTTCGCGGCTGCTGATGAGCTGTTATGCACGGCGCAAGAACTTGACGCTGCGTCGGATCCCTTTCCGATCGTCTGGGCGACTCATGCGTTGTATTGTGTTCCGAGTGAAGAACTGGAACTCGCGATTAAAAAAATGGTGGCGGCGACTGACCTCGCAGGCTTGGGGTTCATTGCTCACGCCAGCGAATCCGCGCACTATCTGAAGTTTCACCAAGAGTACTTACGTTCGAAGCATTCCAGCGGCTCAGTGCCTTATTGCACGGCTGAAGAAGTGATGGCAGCGTTGCAGTCACAGATAGGCGCTGACCGATTGTTTTTTCATGCCATCGATTACGATGGGACCGTCGATCTGGACGACAAGGAAACTGCGGAACGTTATCTACAGCGATGCTTGTTTGATGACGACCTGACACTCGACCAAATGCTGGCCGACGAACATTTGGCACCGTATCTGCGTGATTGCATGGACGAGCCTAATGGAGTGTGGCGATTCCATCAGCGGACATGGATGATGTTCTACGGCGAACAGGCATCACGAGCATCAGATTGGATCCACGACGTCGCCGATTGATGGATCACAAAGACATCTACCGGGTGCGGTGCAAGCACCTTGCCACCGTCGACACGGCTGATTGATTGCAGATAGTCCAACACGCTGCGGCGAATCGGGTCTGATAAGTTTTCACAATCTGACTGGACGATAAAGTCAAACGTCAGCCGCCCGTTCGAGCAGTCGCTGTCGAAACAAGCGGTGATGTCGACTTCCGCATCCAGTCGCGAGCGTGTGAATGAGATCCCTGTTTTTTGCAGGTGTTCGTCCAAATCCGCACTGAACCAGATGAGATTTTTGAATTGGTCCTGCCAAAAGCAATCGGCCAACAGATTCAATTCGCCTTTGGGAGCCTGAAAAATGACCAACTCACCATCTTCGGCCACGTGCTGAATCAGCGTTTGCAACGATGCAGCAGGTTCAGCGAAGTAGTACATCGAATGGACGACGTGCGTCAAATCAACCAGTTGATCATGCTGGTACGATTCAACCGTTTTTTCAAGCACCGATAGTTCAGTCGACGCGAGTTTCAAGTTGCGGAATTCATCTCGAAAACGACTGCATGCGACGGGGTTGGGATCGATCCCTGTGTAGTGGATCATGCCACCAGAGCCCGAAGTCTCGATCTGATTGTTCAGCGTCTTGATCAACGGAAGGTCCAGTATCCCGCTTCCACAACCAACGCTTAGAACGCGAAACGTATTCCGCTGGCCCCCCGCTGTATTCAAACGACGTTCGATCTGATCACCGCCAAACCGCTGCAGCCATTCAAGGATTTGCGTCTGCTGATTGCTCTGCCCTTCGAACCGTTCGTGCGATTGATCGAATCGACTATCAGAGAGTGGACTTGGTTGACGATCGCGTAAGCGACGCTGCAGTTCATTCAGCATTGAGTCTGTAGCTTCGTTCAGGGTTAATCGGATCAAGGTGATCTGACAAGGCGCGTCGAATTCTTCTCAGCGGGCAAGCCAACTCAGATCATGAAACCCGAAAATGCCGGAGTTCCGACTTTGTTAGCACCTTAGCCATTGGGTGGCGTCACAGCAAATCGCTGTTGAAATTCAGCGCGCGTATTTGACCTTGGAAACGGTTCTGCCGGGATTGGCAGCTGCAGGAATTCGCACAGCGGTGGCCACCCATCGGCCACGTCAAAAATCAGCAGTTGTGTGTCAGCAAAAGCGGCGGCAACGCTGTGGTTGTGCTGTTCGTAGGTCTGGATCGCGAAGTCTTTGTCCAAAAATCGGCCCTGAAACATGGTATCCAAAATCAGCGTGCGCGCCATCTTCTGCACCTGACGATGAGCTTCATCAGGCGCGTGTTCGAGGTGTGTCATCGCTTGGTAAATGGTTTCCAGACAGCTGTCATACCACGCCTCAGAATCTCGAACGGTCAGAATGTACTTGGCATCCGGAAAGCACTTTTGCAATGGTCGCCAAAAGTGACAGGCCGGGCAATCCGTGGTGGCCGGGAAGTCTGCAAAGATGGTGCTCCAGTCGGTACCGTCTCCCTGCGTTTCCAGCGCCGACATCCAGAACGAAACATCATCCGGTCGACCAAACACCTCGATCATGTGATAGCAGGGGCCCAGTTGCAGGGCTTCCAAAGCGAACTTCAGAGACATCGTCCCGGTTCGCGGATATCCCAATCCGATGACGTTTAACATAGCATCTTCAGTGAATCCCGCTCAGAAATACAGCTTCACACCGCTGCGCCACAGGCTGAGTTTAACACCAAACAACCGGGAGGCAATCGCGAGGCCGCTCTGGCTGTAACCTTTGTGCTGCAAGTCTTTAACCACGAATGGACACGACTGCGATCTGTACAGCAATGGATCGAAGATCCTCCTCAGCCGCTTCCGTTCGTCGGGCAATCGGCACACAATTGCAATAGGCAGCCTCAGATCTCGCCAAGTGTATCGTTGCGTCGCTTATTGAGCGGAAAAGCGGGGCCACCGCCCCTTACTGTGACGAGGCTGGACCACGCGAGTGCTGTTTTCGTCGATCAAATCAAAACGCGCGTGCTTCTTTCATTCAGACCGGAATCCAAGTCTGTCAAATTCGTCACCACGCTCCGACCATCGCAAGATTGAAACACTGGAAGGGCTCATTCTGATGTCTGCATCCGGCATGGACGTGGACGTCGAGAACTTGGATCTGGACGACATGCCGGACGCACCGCCGGAAGGCGCGCAAGACACCGAGTCGGAACCTGATCTGCCAGTCGATTTTCTGCTGCCGGTGGAATTCACCGATCCGCGAATCGCCCAGTCCGGCGTGGTCGGCAGTGAAAGCGAAGCCGGCGTAAAGATCGAACAAATCGAACAAATCGAACAAATCGACGAGAGCGACGAGAGCGATGAGCAAGAACTCTTCCCTCTACCACTTGAAGGCAAGACCGACGGCGAAGTATTCACAGTGGACGGCGAGCTGGAAACACTGCCTGAGTTCCTGCTGGTGACGGCGGCTGGCGAAGACCTGAACGTCACTGCGGCGGCGGACTCAACCGGCGCAAATGATGCGCCCGCTGACGCCGCAACAGCAACAACACCGGCGCCTTATTCGCAGTACATTGTCCTGAATGGCTTAGACAACGCTGCTGTCCTAGAAGACAACGGCAACTTGGCCGACGACCTCGTCCAACTGCGTAGCACCAACGGCACGTTCGACACCATCGTGTTTCGGCTGCCCACAGATGTGCTCGTGATTGAATTGGGAGGCGGCAATGACAGCTTGGTCGTTCAAGGTTTGGAACTCGGTTCACTCACCGCAAACGTGTTCATCAATGGGCAGGGCGGCGATGATGCGGTCAACCTGCGAGGCCTGCAGACAGTCAACGACGTTTACGTGACTGACATGGAGGGCGACAACAGACTGGATTCCGTCGGCCTAAACATCGGCGGCAATCTGTTTGTCAGTGATGGCGACGGTGATCAAAACGCATTCATTGGTGGTACGGTGAATGGCGATGTGAACATCAGCAGTACCAACGGCGGCAGCGAAATAACTCTCGGCCGCGCTGGGATGGGAACCGCAGCAGCAGCTCGAATTCACGGTTCGGTCACGATTGCCAACCAAGGCACCGGCTCTGACAGCGTTCGATTCAGTGGAGGGATCAGTGGCGACTTTTACATCGACGCTGGCGACGGGGACTTTGAGCTGCGTTCTATCTTCTCCTCTGTCGGCGATTCGTTGTTTGTGAATGTTGACAGTGGCGATTCGACCATCTTCCTCGGCGACTTTAGCGTTGGCGAACAGAGCTACTTCATTAATGGAAATGGGGACACCGACACTTGGCTGACAGCGGCATTCTTCAACAACGGTTTAACAATCCAGAACGGCTTGGGCTTCGACGAATTGCGACTGGATGGGACACAGATCTTGACTGCAGAGTCCGCAGGCACACCCGGACTTCTGACGGTCAACAACGGCGACGGTGGAAGTTCGACCGCGCTGAACCGATCAGAGCGTCTGTTTTCGTTGCGGATCGGCGAATTTCGACTTTCCAATGGATCGGGACCGACACGATCGATATCAATCTGCGTGACCGCGACACGCTGAACACATTCTACGCCGACAACGGCCCCGGTGACACAACGAGAGACATTACCGGAACCGGGACCATGCAGGCCGTGACGTTGATCAGTGATGACGGGAATGACGATTTCTCAATTGACGGCGTCGACATCCAGAATGATCTGATCATTCGCAGCGGTGCTGGCGAAAGCACGGTCGACATCCAAAATTCTGAAATCGGCAACACCGACATCAGCGGGGCTGAAACCGAAACCGTTGCAGGAGCCGGTGACGACGAAATCTACCTCTCGGCTGGCAACAACATCATCGATGGTGGAGCCGGTGACGACGTCTTGTACATCTATCAAGGCGTCAGCACAGACTTCGACATCACTTACGAAGCCGACGGGCGTGTCATCGTGGAAGGCCCCGGCCTGAATGGTGCCACCGTCCGCCACGAACTGACAAACGTGGAACGCATTATTTTCAACGACAAGCAGGTCTTCCTGAACGATCCTGGCACCGGAGGACCGTCAACGATCTTCGGAACGGACGCTGACGACTGGATCGCCGTCCCAGAACGCGGTGGCAACGTCGAAGCGGGTGCTGGAGATGATTCCATCTATGCTCCATCCAGCCAAACCTTCAACGAAATCGACGGCGGTTCTGGAACGGACACGTTGATCATCTACCAAGGCGGTGTCGCAGATTACATCTTGCGACGACCGACGAGCTCATCATTCGTAGAGGTCGAAGGTCCGGGAATGAATGGCAGCACGGTCATCAATCGCCTGACCGATGTCGAATTCATCGGCTTCACCGACAGCATTGTGAGAGTTGCCGATCTCGAAATCACACCGGGAATTCTGCGGCCGGCCACAACATAGGCCACAGACCTCGCCGTTGTTCTGTCGCAGATTGGCCAGATCGGTACCAGATCGGTATCGTTTGCGTTTTGAGAAGGGGCTTGCTTCCATTGCAAGCCCCTTCTTGATATTTCTGCTTCATGCCTCTGAACAGAAACGCTTCGATGATCCGCTTGCCACAGCTTCAGCCGTATGATCAGTACAATCAACGGCTGGAGTCGTTTGTGCATCCACGTGATTGGGTGAACCCC
>Ga0075117_1001068_pt1 | contig 17371 bp, 12 predicted proteins | sample AntAceMetag02UKJ_FD_69789 | JGI IMG/M metagenome (GOLD analysis project Ga0075117, IMG submission 69789) | Saline lake microbial communities from Ace Lake, Antarctica - Antarctic Ace Lake Metagenome 02UKJ | ecosystem: Environmental > Aquatic > Non-marine Saline and Alkaline > Saline | place... | reverse complement strand
ATTAAAATAGGAATGGCTCCAGAAGGTATTGAGGCAATAGAGCAAGCCAGGGAGATGGATGCTTGGTCAGAAGAAGACTTATTGAAAAACATTAAAATAATTTTAGAAACAGAGGGAGACTTAGACAATTTGCCCGAATATTCTAAATGGGCACTAGAATTGGACAGCCTGCCTCCAGAAATAATATCCAAACTTGGAATTGACACAAGTGGTGTGCCAGATGTGAAAGAGTTTGGAGAAATGCTTCCAGAATTAAAGGGGCTTGCTGATGTTCTTTTAACTCTTCCAGAAGAGGACAGATCTTTTGCAACAAACTTTATGATGAGTTACGATGCAGAGGGAAATGGTGAGCCAAAAGACCCTATTCAGTTTGCAAAAGATATAGTAGGTTTTGACAAGTTGGTCGAGGGACTTAGTAGTGAAAAAAGAAATGTAAGAAAAGAAACTGTTGTAGACATCATTCAAACAGTTTTTGATCACAACGGCAATCAGATTGATCCGCAGCAAGCATCTAGTGTTATGAATAGAATGGTTGAAGAGTTGGGAATTGGAATGGCAGAGTTTTTGCAATTACCAACTGATACAATCCTTCAAATAATTGGATTTCAGGTTGAGGTTAACGGATTAAATGAAGCAGCAGAGGCTTATGATAGGTTGGCAAACCTTGCTATGCTGGCAGAAGATAGTGCCGCTGCATCAAAATATGCTGCCTTGGCGACGGCGGCGAGAGAAGCATCTTCTTCTGCTGCTAGATCCGCTGCTGCTGCGGGAATAGTGCGTGGAGGAAACTCCCTCCCGTCTGGCAACGGCGGCGGCGGCGGTGGCGGAGGCGGCGGCGGTACGCCAGAAGCAACTGGTGCAGACATTCTTAAAGAATACATGGAAGACCTAAAGACCCAAAAAACTCTTATTGATAAAATAACAAAGGATGGTAGTACTATTAAATCAGGTTTTGCCCAAGCCTTGAGATTAGCGGGGGCACCAGAACAACTCATTGCCGATATTGTTTCTAAGGGCAAAGATGGCATTAAGATGGCAAAAGAACTTCTTAAAGATAGAGCAAAAAAATTAAGAGAACTAACTAATCTTATGCTAGAGGTAAATAGGCTTGCATTTATAGAATCTCAAAGATCTGCTGCTCAAAGTGCTCGCTCTCAAATGACCGCGCAAAGAGGTTTGCTTAATAGTGGGTTCTCGTTTGGCGTTGCTTCAGACATAGCGTCTGACAGTGACACTGCCCCCGCTGTTGCGGCATCATACCAAAGGCTGCAAGATGCTGAGCGTAATGTGGAAAAGGCTACTAAAAAGGGTAAAGAGGAAAGGGCTAAGGCAAACAAAGAATTGGCGGCAGCCAGAAAAGAGTGGGATGGTTTAACGTTAGCAATTAGACAGAACATTAAACAACAAGAGAAGTTAGAAATATCCAACCTAATTGGTGAAGCAGAGCAAGAAGCGACTAATGCTGCCAATAAAATGAAAGCATCCATGGCTTTGATTAGCAAGGGCTTTGACATTGGCTTAGTGGGAAGAATGACAGAAAGTGAGGCAGTGTCCAATCAGGTTTCTGCCTATGTAGACAAGTTAAGACAACTAGAAAGACAAAAGGATAGAATTTTAAAGATAGACAGAAAAGATAGAACAGATAAGCAAAAACAAAAACTTAAAGAACTCAACTCTCAAATAGGTCAAACAGAAAGACAATACAACAGACTTATTAAATCTTTGAAAAATCTTTCTACTGCACAGAGAGAGTCCTTGGTAACAGGTGCAAGAGCAGGATTTACCGCAGAAATTACCGCAATAAGAAGGCAGGAAGAGGCAGCAAATATCCTTATGGGTAGCGGACTTTCCTATGACCAGGCAAGTTCTATTGCTCAAGATGATGATAGAAGAGATGCAATTCTTGCCACTGCCCAAGAAGTCGGGCGTCTCGAAAGAAAGCAAAGCAGAGTGGTTGCCCAGGGTGGGGGCTTGAAAAAGGGCACTAAGGCTTATAAAGAATGGAGGGACAGAGTAAGAGGGGTAAACAAAGAACTAGACAGTGCAGAAAAAAATCAACAAGAACTTATCTCTGGGGCCATTGAACTAACAAAAGCGCAGCAGGAGGCCGCTTGGCAGGGCAGGGTTAGAGAAATCGGCAAAGAGGTTGATCTACAGAAAAGACGGGGCGACCTAATCAAAGCCGCTGGAGGAGATCAACTTGTATTAAATTACTTAACTTCCATGTCTTACGAAGACATTGTTTACTTCCTGGGGCTAAGCGCAGAAAAACAAAAAGAGTTTACGGAAAATCTCAAGGAGTCATTTACCGCAGCAGAAAAAATTGCAGACGCCTTTGATCAAATTAATGAAAGACAAGCATATGCGTCCTCAATAAATAGAGCAAAGGCAAATGAAGAGTTTGGCGTAATGGATAGTTTTAACGAACAAGAAAGATCATTGGGTCGCCAAATTACAGCAGCAGAAAGATTAATGGAAATATCTGAGGATGAAGTAGATGCAATACAAGAGAAAAATGATGATCTTCAGCATACCGTAGATCTAAGACAAAGAGAGATTGATCTGCTTCAAAGAAGGTCTGATGAATATAATCGTGGCCTTGAGTTAATTCAAAGAGAAGAAGACAAGATTAACGAAAGTTATGACGAAAGAATAGAGTCTCTTGAAAAACTAGATCAAATAAATCAGCGAATGCTGGAACGACAAAGAGGCCAAGCCTCTCTTTCTCAAGCATTAAGTGAGGGAGACATCTACGCTGCTACTCAAGCAGCCCAGCAAGTTAAGCAAAGCGAGGCTGCTTATGCTATTGAAGAGAGCCGTCAGGCTCTTGAAGAGTCTAGGCAACAAGAACTTGAAAACCTTGCTACCGACATTAACGGGGTAATGCTCACCAGGGAGCAAATAGAAAAAAGAATTGAAACCATTGAAGATGAAATTTATGAAAAGAACAAGGCACTACTTCCCATTCAAGATGAAATTTATGAAAATGGATTAAAGATTTACAATATTCAAGAGGACACCCTTGAACCTCTAGAGGCCCAAATAGAATCTTTGACAAGACAACGGCGTGCTATTTCAGATCTTAGAAAATCATGGCAGGACTACTTTGACTTCTTAGAAGAAAATGCGGTTGACACTGAAACTGGCATTAAATTTAAAGATTTGGCTGTTTTAAGACAGTTGTATGATGCTGCGCTTCGACCAGGGGTTACTGAAGAGCAAGCATTTCAAGATGCAACCAATAGTGCCGCAGGGTTTGGAGTAACATTATCAGAAGAGGACATAGCAAAACTTAAACTAGCATTTAAGATACCGATTACTGTTCCAGGAGATGATGAAGGTGCAGGGGATACGCCCGCTGATACTGCTGTTGACTCTGAGGTTATTGACGAAGCCACAGAAAGTTACAAAAAAATGAAGGAAGAGTTAAAGAATGCAAAAGATGAAATCAAAAGCATCAATGAAACAACTTCAGAACTATCTGATGGAGTAGAGAAAAAGGTTAACTCTAAATTCAAAGACACTGGTAAAATTCTTCAAGGTATTAAGAAAAAAACAAAAGATGTTATTGCCCTCATTGGAGATGCAGAGTTTTTGAAAAGTCTTTCTTCTGTAAGAGATAGGTTCGTTAGAATTAAAAATGCTATGGCTGGTGTCAAAGAAGATCTTACTGCCACCATACAACTTATTATAGACTTCCCCATTAAAACGCTAAGTGACATTAAGGACAACTTTGTAGAAATAAACAAGCAGTCAATGGGTATATTGGAAAGCATTAGGTCGTTAATCAAAAGACTTAATAATCTAGATGGAAAGGTAGTCAAGTATAAGGTAATTGAAGAAAGAACCATAAAGACAGTTAGCGGCGGCGCTGGCGGCGGATCTGAACCAAGTAATTCAAACGCCCCATCTGCAAAATCATACGAAGATTACCGTGCAGAAACAGCAGCACGCACAGGCTTGTCGGGTAGCAAGTTAACGGCGGAAACCAGAAAGACAATTCAAGCCGATAAGAAGTTTACGGGTGGAATGATTATTGGAGCAGGAGCAAGAGACTCCGTGCCCGTCATTGCTTCACCAGGGGAGTTTGTTGTTAGAAGTTCAATGGTTGACAAATATGGAATGCCCCTTCTTAATAAAATAAATCAGGGGTCCTTCAGCCCATCTTTTGCAACTCCTGCAACAGGATCTGTCGGTGCAATAAAGGTTAATTCAAATACCAATGCAATTAGCGCTCCAACAATGTATAATACTTATAGTGTTAGTGTTACTGCACATACGAATGCCAATGCCGATGACATTGCGAACAGAGCAGTAGCAAAAATTGCAGAACTTCAAAATAGACAAATAAGGAGTGCTCGTGTCTACTAAATCATACATGCAGGGCAGATATGCATTTTTAAAGGGCGGGACACGACCTCAGGCAATGCTGTGGGCCAATAACCCAGGCACAACACAAGACTCTTATCATGTACCAGAAGGCGACGAAGGCAGTGACTTTATCATTGTTTCGGATCACAATAGATCAGAACTTTCTTTTTCTCAAAATAGAATTGAGACACGAGAAAGAATGCTTAACGGCAATATGAGGTCTTACTGGATCGCAGATAAATTAAATGTTTCCTGTTCGTGGAATAGGCTGCCATCTAGGTCCTTTGATCAATCAGTAAGTTTTGACTCAGATGGCAAGGTTGTGGAAAGCAATTACACATCTTATACCGTAGACGGTGCTGCTGGCGGAGGAGACATGTTGTTTTGGTATGAATCTCATCCAAATCCCTTTTATCTTTATCTGTCTTATGACAAATACAACTCTGAAAGTTTATCCGACAACAACAGGCTTCACACTTATGGTCAGATCATAAAGGTTTATTTTTCTAGTTTTGATCATTCTGTAGAAAAAAGAAGCGGAATGTTAAATAGCAACGGATTTGACTTTTGGAACGTGAGCATTGCTTTGGAAGAGGCGTAATGTTTAATTCTGAAGAGTTAAGCCATCATTTACAGACATCTGAAACCATAGTAAACAAGTCTTTAATTTTTGCAGAGTGGAATTTGAACGATCCAGAAAATATTAAAAGACTGGGAAACTACAGGTATCGACCAAGTTATTCTGCATCCCCATATTACTTAATACCTATGAATTATGATGACTATGACTTAGGAAACTACTATACGGGGGCAACTGACTCAGACACAGTTATTGAGAGTGGGCTGAACAGTCAGGACGAACCAACTCTTTTTGTTGATAAAAAAAGAAAAATGGAAATGCTCTTTTCTTTAGAAGAATGCATTAAACCGTTTAGGCCAAGATCAGGGATCAACAAAGTTCTTTATCTTAATCAGTTTATAGATGATGCAAGGGGAAGCGGATCAAGAAGACCTAGATACTACATGGCCTCTAAAGATGATCAGTTCAAGTACTGGACCTCCTTTAGAACAGAAAAGGGAACCCCCACACCCTATTCTGGTCAAACCGTCAGCAATGCAGAGTCGGAGATTGTTCGAGGGCTATCGTTTTATGATTCTGTCAGCAATAGAAATTATATAGAGGACGCTGCTCCATTTGTTGTGTATAAAGAACCTGTACCCACCAACAAAATAGTGATAAAAATGCAGACAAACACGGGCGAAGAAAATCTAGGAAACCTTAGGTATGGTCAACAGAAGACAATTGAAGATCCACTATACGGTGAAAAAAATAGGTCTACTCCTAAAAAATGGAGGATAGAGGTATTAAAAGAAAATTCATGGATTACCGCAATATCCTTTGATGAGCAGAGTGCCAGAAGAGACGGATCAGAAATAATTAAACATGATGGTTATCTTGAGGTTTCTTATGGGCTAAAGATACCAGAAAGATTTTCTCAGTTTAACTACCTTGGACAAATTTCTAGTGAGTCAATCCTTCCCGATACATCAGACCCTGGTGATGCATTCTTAATTAAAGAAAACGAAAACTCCAGAGGAGTCATCTTTATATATGAAGATAACTCGTGGCAACAGTTTACTCCAGAGTATGGGTGGCAATTAACAGATGAAGAAATAAAAAATAAAACACTAGTTGCTAAGGAGTTGTCCGACCCTGACTTCTTTGTAGAAAACAATATTGATTTTTTTAGAGAGTTTGAGTTTATAGACGGTATCAGAATTGTTGTTCAGACAATGAATAAAAAGAATTGTACCTTTGACCTCATAGAATTTTCTCCTAGACTATTTGCTGAAATCACAGAAAAAGTCAAAGAATTTTCTGTTAAAAAAACTATGGCAGATATGGGAAATAGTTCCCTGCCAGTTGACGGCCTTTACGCTTCAACGGGGTCAATTTCTTTAATGGACGAAGACTTTTCTTTTAATGAAAACAATGTTTTTGATATTGAAAAAAATAAAGGTAGTATAGTTTACAAATATCTTAACAAGAATATAAAGTTTATCTTTTATGAAAACATTAAGGATCAAGACAATGATTTTTATATCCCGATCAAAACACTGTACTCTTCAGGATTGCCTCAAACGCAATCGCCATTGTCTAATGTTTCAGTAGACTTGAGAGACTTTTTCTTTTTTTTAGAACAGTCCAGAGCGCCACAACTATTCTTGACAGATATCTCTTTAAGTAATGCTGTTTTAATTTTATTAGACTTTATAGGATTTAGCAATTATCAATTTAAAAGAATTACGTCAGAAGAAATAGTTATTCCATATTTTTTTGTTGAGCAAGGTCAGAATGTTGCAGAAGTTTTACAAAAACTAGCAAGAGCGAGTCAGACCACAATGTTTTTTGATGAGTATAATAACTTAAACATTTTTTCAAAAGAATACGTTTTGCCCCAAAACGAAGATGATCGTGAATCAAGCGGGTACATCCTGGGGGATATTTATGCAGAATCAAGCAATGATCAACTTTACAAGGTCATCGATTTTTTCTATGAAATAGAGAGCCTGCCCCCAGAACACTATGATGGTGCCTTTATTAGTCATATAGATGACGGAATATACGTTTGGTCTGAACAAAGTATGCAATGGGTCAAGACTGATTTAGCGAAAAAAATATTGCAGCCTAACGTTATTGCCTTGTCTTCAGCAGAAAAAAGAGTTTTTAATGATGGACAAATTAACTATACAACAAGATATTTACAAAGATCTATTGGATCAACAAGTGCTGCTTTAAAGATAGATGAATATAAAAACTATATATACAAGCCAGTTCTTTTGTGGGAGGCTTCGGGCAGCACCAACAGGCAAACAATTAATGAACTGGCAGGGCAATCGTCTGGTTTAGTTTTGGGGGCTATCCCCCTTGGATCTAATTTAACAGATGCAGAACCCTACTCATTTAACAATGAAATATATAACAACATTATCGATCTTGGAGAAAACGTTTATTGGACAACAAATTATCAAGGTTATTTTTACTCTTCGGGGGAAGTCATAAAATATGACGCAATAGAGTACTCCGTTTCAGGATTAAGTAAATCTGTTTGGATCTCTAGTAATCAGCAATATCAAGATTACTTTTCCAAATTGAAGTTTAATGGAAAAATGTATCCAACAGGACGAGTAAGAATTTACTGTCAGCCAGAGTTTGTGATGAATAACGAAGAGTTAAGGATCAAGGATGCAAGGCCAATTCTAGTAAATGGTAGAGGGCAATTCGGAACCACCATTGTTTCACATTCGGCGGGAATAGATGAAGATAGTCACTGGAGGAATAATCAGAACGTATACGGGTCTATTCAGGAAGCGTCTTCCTTTTTGTTTGATTTTAGCAAGTACACAGGCTATCCAATAAATCTTGAAAACTCCAACTGTGGAAAAACAAAAGTTATTGGAGATAACACATATGTTGCAGACAACATAGCGCGGTCATCGTTAAGGCATGGTCTAATTAAAAACTTCTTGGCAGACAAAAATTTTACAGAGTCAGAATTAAGTTACAGAAAAACAACAGAGCCTGGGGCCATTCAATCGTCTGCTTTAGTTTTTTCGGGTCCAGAAGTTTCAGAAACCCTTGGAGCACAAAACTTTGTCTCCCATGTGTATAAAGATTTTTTTGATCAGAACAATGCATCAATTCCATACAAGCATTATGGAACAAGAATGAGAGTTATTGGAAAGGTAGAGTCTGGAACTAACAAGAAGCAAACTCCGTCAAACGCTTTTTCGGTATATACGGGTGGAGTTGATGTCGATGCTGGACAAGAAGCGGCTCCTGCTGAGCCACAAACCACAGAGCAATCTGTTTTTATCTACGGTGGATCGGGAGGATTGGCGATTAATGTGGATAAAGAAAAAAACACTGGATATTATTTTGAAATTTTAGCATTAACCTCGGACACAATAGAAGACTACGTTGGTGAAAATAATTTAACAACTTCTACTGCAAGGATATCCTTAGAAACGCCTCCTCAAACAGTTAACACCCAAGTATATTGTTGGACAGAGGAAGAGTTTGATTTAGTGGTTGGGCAAACCATCGTGGTAACAGGGCTTACTGATGCCAATGATCCAGAGGACGACGGCACTTTGTTAAACGGAGAGTACATTGTGTCCTATGTTGCAGAAAATAAAAAATCTTTTGCATATAATATTGGAGTTGAGTTAGACACAACGTCAACAACAGGGGGTAGAGTGTCAACGGTAATAGATGACGAAATTCAATTGGCAAATGTATTTTTTTATAAAGTAGTTGCAGATGAAAATGGTAACGCAATTCCTTATAAATTGTGGACAGGGCTATCTGCAATAAATGTTGATTCTGGAGACTTTTACGGCCAGTCCAGAATATTTGGGGAGGCGGCTACAACTGTATACGATTTGGCAGCAGAGTACGTTAACTCTGGCTCTACAAGAACATTTTACCTATACTTAAATGATAAGCAGGTGGCCGTTGTTGAAGACGTTGAACCGCTAGAAGAAAAAAATTCTGTTGCCCTTTTTGTAAGGGGGAGCAGTAAGTGTATGTTCGAAAACGTTTACGCTCTATCTCAAAACTATTCTCAAAACTCTGTTTTTTCTGTTCAGGATGGGGTGTCGGACGTCTTTGGTGATCAAGAGATAAACGTAACAGAAGCGTTTAGAAAATATTCAATAAGCGGAATTATTCAAAACACTTACTTGTCAGGAATAAGTTCTTTAGAAGATCCAAAATATAGAATGTATTTTGAAGAATTTGGTTCAATAATGAGAGAGGCAGCATACTTTAATGTTCTTTACGATAGAGCCTTTCCTGCACTTTACGCAAAATTAATGAAAACTCAAAATCATCTTAAGGGGTATACGGTCTCTGGGTTCTATGCATGGTCATACGGCGCTGAGTTTTTAATATTTAATTCGACTGACTTTGCTATAGCGCTAGACGACACCAGTGGGAATTATTTGAGAATAATGGGTGTGGCGTTTACGCAAAGTACAAGTAATACTATAAGTGTTGACGACTTGTATAAGAAAAGATCTAATCTATTAGACAACAGGCTGGGTAGTAGCAATGTCTTATCAAATTCATTAAATGTTGATCAAGAATACAATAGAATTAAAAACAGTAGGGATAAGTTTGGTAAGAATGATTTAATAATAGAAACCCCTTACATTCAGACTACTGACGCTGCTGAAGAAGTTTTTAGTTGGATCATAGATAAGGTGTCTAAGCCAAGACAAATATTTGGAATAAAAACTTTCGGCACCTTCAATTTGCAACTTGGGGATATTGTTAAGGTAAAGTTGCAGAACAACGATGGGATAAACGTTTTGTCACAAGATGAAAAAAGATTTGTAATATATCAAATAGATTATTCTAGAAGCAACTCTGGCCTAGAGTTAACCTCCTATTTGGTGGAGGTGTAATATGGCTAATAAAAAAAAGCCACCAGGGTTCTCTACTCAAAAAAATATAATTAATCAGTCATATAAAGATGGCAAGATAACAAAAGAAGAGCGTGCCTTTTTCATAGAAGACTTGAATATTTTTGCCTCTGATGGAAAAATTTCTGCGACAGAAAAAAATGCAATTGCTGAAGAAATAAATATTTCTCAAGGAATATTTCCTAAGCCACCCAGTGCCCCACCGCCACCGTCTTCCCCCACACCGCCTCCATCATCGCCACCCCCATCATCTTCAAGCCCGACTCCACCACCAGCCCCAGTGATTCCTGCAACTCCCGCGCTGCCACCTCAACCACCACCACCCGCGCCACCCGCTATTCCGTTGCTGCCTCAGCCAACCAGTTTTGCTGTAAAACAAGCCGACCCAGATATCATTGTTTTTGACGAAGCCATAGATCCAGATTTTATAGTTGAGTCATTTTTCGAGGAATTTGGAGGAACAGAGTTAATAAAAATCTCCAGGTCTGACCTTATCTTTTCTTCAAAAACAGATTTAATTAATATTAAAAATATTGAAGAAATTCAACAAATTTTTTCATCAAAAAACATAATTCCTATTAAGTCTGTTCAGAACAACTTTGCAAGGTACGGCATAGACCTTTTTAAAAGAAATGTTTTTTCTCCGTTCTTTGACGACAATGGCAACTTGATTATTGAAATAGGTAATGTTAGATCGCATGAGGTTATTGACGTAGAGGTATTGCGTAGTGGTACAATTGACGAGGTGGGTTGAGTATGATTACTAATGGTGGCAAAGAGTTAATCTCAAAATATCTTTTGGGCCAAATTGCAGAGTACGCCACACATATTTCTATTGGCGCGGGGGCAAAGCCACTAGGGGTTGCTGATGAATACCCATCGGCATCTGTTTTGCAAGTTAAAGAGCAGATGGATTTTGAAATGGCTAGAGTCCCAATCGTATCTCGTGGATTTGTCAATGATGCGGGGGAAATTAAAATTACCCTTACAGCAGAACTTCCAGTAGAAAATAGATACGATATAACAGAAGTGGGACTATGGTCAGCAGGATCAAATGTTATTGCATCGGGCTTTGACAGCAGGATTATTTTTACCTTCAATGAGTCCTGGGAAAAACATGGATTGACCATTGAGCAAATACCAGTTCTGGATACCATAGGGCAATCAGGAGACATCACAACAACGGAAAACATTTTCTACGTTTCTTCTAGTGACAGCACCCTAAGGAATAACTCAAGAGCATCTAGAAAAGAAGGGCCAAGGTTTTTAAATAATAAAATTATAATGCGTGGAGACACCGCCGACATCACTTCTAATCACGTTGAAGTTACAGGAGCGCAAATGTTTTCAAGTGTGACCTACTATACCGTGTCCTCACTTCCTGGTTTTTCGGTAGGAGACAAGATAACCATATCAGGATGCTCTAATAGTATATTTAACTTTTCCGAAGCAGAGGTAATTTCTATAGTATCGCAAGGCTCAGATTATCAGATCGAAACAAATAAGTCTAGATATGTAAGTAGTTTAGCCCCAGGTCAGGTAGGAACGGGGTCAATCACCTACTCTGGACCAGGACAGGCATGGGAAGCAGGCTCTTGGACAACATCATCAGGGTCTATTCACATGCACAATAACGCAGTTAACTTTGACATAAGCAACAACTCTCCTAACGATAAAATTAAATTAGCGATTTCTTTAATCGACAAGACAGCCACTGCTGATTCAGGAGATCCAGATAATGTAAAACTAATATTTAATTTCTATAGAAACGAAGTAACAACAACTAGGGGATTTGCAAAAACAGAAATATACATAGATGGATCAGAGTTTTCTGATTCAAGATATAGAGTCATAGAGATTCCAATTTCTGATCTCATTACTTCACCAGACTACACTTCTTATGAATCAAGGACTTGTACGGTTTTTGCTTCTGTAGAAAAAACTGGATCACCATCTTCTGACTACTATGTAGCCCTAGATGCTTTAAGGCTGGACAATGTGTCAACAAATAATCCTTTATACAAAATGATTGGCTACTCTGTTATAAAGGATAATGGGGAGCCTTTGGTCAAGTACCCCAACACAAACAATTATGTAGAATTTAGATTCTCTCTGGGGATATAAGAAATGTCCAATAGCCTGTATTCTGTTGATCAGGAATTCACCTCTAAATTGTCCATACCCTTTAGCAATTTCAAGGAAGTAGACGCTTATGATAATATTTTTTTTATAAGGTTCAGAATATCTACTGAAGATAGAAACATCTCCTCATACTGGTCTCCAGTTTATTCAGTGGATTCAGATTTTCTTTATGAAAATGGTACATCTCAAGTGCCCGGAAAAATAAACCTTGAGAAGATAGGGGCTAATTCAGTAGACTTGTCATGGGATGAGGTTGTTGTTTATAAAGGAAGTAAAGATTTAGAGGTAGGGGTTATAGAAAACTATGATGTTTGGATAAGGTGGTCTGGATCATCTCTTGCGAATCCAAGCGACTGGATATACAAAGAAAGAATTGGCACAACGTCAAATAACATCTTAATTCCAGAACACTACCCCTATCCAGTTTCTTCAAACGCTACTGGTGGAACCACTCTTACTATTGAAACGTCTCTCACCATCCCTATAAACTTACAAGGACAAAAAATTATTTTTACAGCAGGTAAGGGAGAGGGAAATGAAAATACAATTCAGTCGAACACCATTGGGAGCAACTCAACTATAACTCTTAAAAGTAATTTTCAACACGAAAATTCTTCTAGTACTCCAGACGTTACAACGGTATTTCAAATAAACAATTATGGAGAACCAGAAGAACTTTTTGTAGAAGTTTATCGTCCAGGTAGGCCAGCACTAAGGCATGAAGGATCTTTAAGTATTGATCAAACACTTTCTGCAAAAGCGACCAAAGAGTATGGGGTGGTAGAGTCGGCAGGGCTTTCATTTTTAAATTCACACGGGTACGCAACGGGGTCTTCTGTTGTGTACTCTTCAGACAACCCGATGATAGTGCCAGGAGCGGGTCTCCTTGCAAGTGGCCAAACTTACTATATAAGGTCTGATGAGTCAAATAAAATTGCCCTATATCCAACAAAAACTGATGCAGAAGAAAATACAAATCAAATATTTCTTGCACCAAGATCTGATATATCTGTGTCGGTTGGGTATTTAATAGGAAAAAGATTGTTGGCCTATGAAGGTAGCCTTCTGACGCTGTGATGCGGTATAATTAGAGAATGGCAAAAATACCGTTACCCGATAGAGGGCAGCCCCTAGACGTTACATATCTTTATCAAATTACAAACGCAGTAAATGAACTAGCAGATTCAATATCTACTGCCACAGGAAAATACGCAACCATTGATAGTAGGGTTGCTGGAAAACAAAATTTTAAAATTCCTGATATCAGAATATTTGCAGGTTATGTGGATGTGGCAAATGCAGTAAACGTCAGCCCAGAAACAACCATAGAAAAATCAGTTGACTTCGGTTCAGCATTTAAGTATCCCCCCATAGTAGTCCCTGGTGTTGTAAACAACAACACTCAGTCTGCTGGAAACGACACTTCTGTTGTCGTTAGTTCTGTAACCACAACTTCTGCTAGTTTTAGAGTAAAATTTAATATCAGCGGTGAGGTAAGTGTGGGTGTAAATTATCTAGCAGTTGGAGTTCCCGCATAACGATTGTGGTATAATTTTTGAATTATGTTGAAATGTAAAAAATGTTTTGGTAGAATGTTTATTGATAGAGCATTTACTCAATACAACCACTTAGAAACATTTTGCATTCGCTGTGGCGCAAGAAGATTTTATAAAGATTTTTATAATACTAATGGAGAAGCAGAGGCAATATGGCACATGGAGCAAATGAGGATGGCTCGCTCAATATCCCAGTGATACAAAGGCCAAGAAGAAGAACTTGGTTTTTGGATGGAGATATAGTAAGAATGGTGCATGTCAGCCGCGCTCAAGGCATAGTGACTTTATGGAACTGTACTAAGGAGTTAAAGTTTTCTATGACTATGGCCGAATTTAAAAAAAAAGAAAAAGGGCCTACACCGTTGCAGAGACAGCAAAACTCCTCAACTATCATCGAAAGAGTGTCCCAAGATTAGTAAAATCTGGTCTGCTCCCTCCACCCGTAGGAGAACTCCCTGGAGGAGAAAGGGCTTTTCATTACCTCAGTTACTACAGCGAAGACCATATTTGGGAGGCAAGGGAGTTAATGTCTCAGACCCATATTGGATGCCCGCGAGCAGATGGATTAATAACAAATAATAAGATTCCAACAGAACAAGAACTCCGCCATGCAATGGGTGACGGGCTTATTTATTATGTACAGAACGAAGAGGGAAAGTTTATTCCCGTCTTTACCGAAACAGTATAGAGTTCTGGACATTGCTTTACTTTAATGATATTGTTTTTTCATGGACAAGGAGGCGTTTAAATGGAACCAACAAAAATTCAATGGTCAATAGGTTACACAAAAAACTTAGGCAACTTTGAGTCTCTAAGGCTTGATTGTCAGGTATCCGATTTTGTTAGAGAAGAGGAGTCAGCACAGGAGGCTTCTTCTAGAGTTTATCAATTTGTAGAGCAAGAACTCGTTGAAAAATTAAAAGAAATTCAAGAGGAAGTTTCTTAATGGCCGACAGGAAAAATAGGTTTGCCCTGATAAGTGGTTTCGAAAAACACTACAGGGTTAATGGAATGACTAAGCCAGAGATCAACAAGTATGGAGAGCAGTGGGCCGCAGATGCTCTCCTAGAGTCGTTTGAAGTTGATGATTTAAAGGATGCCATAGAGTACTATTTTTACATATCCCATAGGCCAACCTGGAAGGGGTTCGCTAACAACGCGGATAAGTTGATAAATGCTGTGCGAATTAAAAAAGAAGACGATGCGCTGCGGGCACAGATGAGGATTAAGGCAAAGGAGTGGATGAATGAATCTAGAGGCTAAGACAATTTCTGCTGTACTAAATGACAAGCAGATTCATGTTCTTTTACAGGCGAACATTGATAGATTATTGCGTACCCATAACGATGTCTGGGACTTTATTCATAACTACTATGAGCAAAATCAATCAAGCCCATCTCCTAAACTTGTTAAGGAAAAGTTTGCTGACTTTGAGTATTCTGAAGATACAGGTGCTACCAAGCATCACCTAGAAGAATTGCGCTCTGAGTATCTTAACGACAACGTAAAGATTATGTTGCGCGAAGCAGCATCTGATGTCAGCGAGGGGCAGTCACTGACCGCTCTGGACAACATTCTTAAAGAAACGGCACGGCTAAAAAATATTACATCACCTGCAAGAGACCTGGACGTATCTAATGTTGATGACGCTATCTCATATTATGAGAACGTAAAGCGCCAACAGGAGTCTGGCACTTATGGCATATACACAGGAATCAAGGGGTTTGATAACTTTATGCCGTCTGGAATTATGCCTGGAAACTTTGGCATTCTTCTTGCCTACCCTGCAATCGGAAAGTCGTGGATGGCTCTTTATTTTGCCGTCGCCGCATGGAAAAAGGGAAAGTCTCCCCTCATCGTTTCTCTTGAAATGACTGAAACAGAGGTAAGAAATCGTATCTTTACTATTCTAGGAGAGGGTCTTTGGTCTCATAGGAAGTTGAGTATGGGTAATGTAGAAATAGATACAATGAAAAAGTGGATGAAGAGAACCTTTGAGGGGATGCCCCCATTGCACATCATCTCTAATGACGGTATCGGTGAAATTAGTCCTAGCGTTCTTAGAGGCAAGATAAATCAATACAACCCATCTATAGTTTTTCTTGACTACCTTAATCTAATGACTAGCAATCACAGAACAGATAGCGAAGTTGTTAAAATGAAAAACCTTTCTAGAGAACTTAAACTTCTTGCAATTAGTGAAGAGATTCCAATTATCGCCATCTCTTCTGCAACACCAGACGATGCTACAGACATGAATAGCGTGCCAACCCTAGGTCAGACCTCCTGGTCTCGCCAGATTGCCTATGATGCAGACTTTTTGCTAGCACTAGGGCGACCACCAAATAGTGATGTGGTAGAGTGTGTCTTTAGAAAGTCCAGAAACGGTCCATTGGGAGATTTTTTGGTTCAGGTAGATTTTGACAGGGGCATCTTTAGAGACAGAGAGTTTGACGATAATATGTAAAACCTTAAACATAATTAATAATGTATAATTTAATCTATGAGTTTCCTTCACAAAAGAATAAAAATGTTTAGTCTAGATGGTAAGATATTAGACGATTCATGCATTGCCAGAATGAGGGAGCAGTACATCCTACTACTTTCCGACTCCATGAGGAGTCAGGGGTACGTTATGAGAATAGATATAGATCCAGACTGGTCAATATCATATACAGGCTCAGACTATGACTTTATGCTAAGCGTTTATGGCGCATTTTTAGGAAAGAAGAATTCACTATGTATCGAAGCACTAGACAAAAACAGGCCAATATATATACCGAAGAGCAAATTAGATCGGTTATCTCAAAATCAGGAATCGAAATAGCATCTGAGGTAGAATCAGATTTCTTAATTTTTTGCCCATTTCATAATAATCACAGAACCCCAGCGGGAGAAGTGTCTAAAACTTCAGGAACATTTTTTTGTTTTTCTTGTCATGAATCAAGATCTTTTATAGAACTTCTAATGTTCTACACAAAGAAAAGTTTTTTTGAGGTTACTCGTCTAATTAATAGTTATGAAAAAAATATTGACATAGTGGATGACGTTTCTTCTTTTTTAGAAGAAAAGCAAGAGTTCCATCCGTTTGATAGGCTTCTTATAAAAAAACTAAACAATCAAGCACTAGACTCCCCTAGGGCGATAAGATACTTTGAGGGAAGGCGCATCAGTAAAGAGTCTGTTTCATCGTTAAGTCTGGGGTACAGTGAAAAGCAAGACATGGTAACCGTTCCCATCTCAACTCCAGACGGAAGTGATTTTGTTGGTTTTGTTGGAAGGTCAATTGAGGGAAAGAGTTTTAGGAATACGCCAGGGCTACCAAAATCAAAAGTGCTCTTTAATTTACATCGGAACAAATATAAGGATCATGTTTATGTTGTTGAGTCGTCCTTTGATGCGATAAGATTACATCAATGCGGAGTTTCTGCTGTTTCCACTTTGGGTTCAAGTGTATCAAAAAAACAAATAGATTTATTGAAAAAATACTTTAACTATGTCATTCTTATTCCAGACAACGATGATGCTGGAAAAGATATGTCAAAAAAAATTACAGAAGTTTTAGGCAAACAGTCCATTTCTATTGGATTGCCTAATAGGTTCAAGGATATTGGAGACCTTGCTGACTCAGATATCGTTGAACTAACCAAGAGGGTCAATGACCCATTACTAGCGATATACTAAAGGAGATATAAGTGTCTATTTTAAAAGGATTAAAGGAAATGGAAAAGGCTTTGGTTCGACCCGCTGCTTCGTCTGAGGGTGGGCTTAAGGTTAGATGGCTAAAGTTGGATGATCAGCAAAGTGCAAAG
>Ga0075117_1001065_pt1 | contig 17391 bp, 11 predicted proteins | sample AntAceMetag02UKJ_FD_69789 | JGI IMG/M metagenome (GOLD analysis project Ga0075117, IMG submission 69789) | Saline lake microbial communities from Ace Lake, Antarctica - Antarctic Ace Lake Metagenome 02UKJ | ecosystem: Environmental > Aquatic > Non-marine Saline and Alkaline > Saline | place... | reverse complement strand
CTTGTGGTATATATGCGACAAGGCCTGAGGGTTGTAGAAGATATCCCGATATTAGAACATTTTTAAAAGAAAAAACATTTCCGGGATGTACATATTATTTAGAAGAAGCTATAAATGATTCACCCTCTAGAACCAACTAGAACGAAATAAGGTAAATAATGTTATGAGAATGGACGAAATCACAATTAATATTCCGATCACAATAGATCTAGATGGTGCTAAGCCTAGAGTCAGGGTCGCCGGAAAAACTCCAACAGACGACGAAGAACTAGATCAAAATCCTGTGATGATTTCGCCGCTACAACAAGAACTAGAGCTTAAAAAAGCCGAACAGGGTAAAAGTAGTCCTATCATTGACAAAATGCTTGATGATGATGACGAGGGCGAAGAAGATTCTACAGATCAGGACAATAACATTGATAATTTAAGAACATTAGCAGGACTCAACCGATAAATACTCGTAAGTAACGGGTAACACAATGTCTCTTTTTAAAATACGTGCATCTTTTAAACCTACAGCAGAAATATCGACCTTTATTGGCGATAAAGGTCAGTTATTCTATTCCGAAGATGAAAAGCTGTTGAGGATCAGTGACGGTGTCACACCCGCCGGTGTTGTTATCAGCAGTGCAAATTTAGGCAGCGGCGATGGCATTGAAGGACTAACTGCTGACGAAATAAACCAAATATTGCGCCTCGACTCGGGCTGGGATTTTGTACCCACAGACAACGACCAACAGAGTTTAGGTGCTCCGGACAAGCGTTGGAAAGATATCTATGTCAGTGGCGGCACAATCTATATAGGCGAAACTGCAACTATCAAAGAAAATACAGCAAGTGGTAGTATTATTTTACCAACTGGATCTATGATGGAAACTGCTGACGGCACATTGGAACCTATTGATACTGTAGACCTAACCAAAATAGACTGGACAACAGTTTTACAAGGAATGGATTTAGGTTTAACTTATGCCACCACAGCGTATGTAGACGGCAAAGTTAGACAATCAGCGATTCGGGGGGTTCAATTAGAAAGCGGTGTCGCAGCTACACAATTGGTTGATCTTATAGATGTAGGTGCTCTTAATCTTATAGACGGCGCATTTTTACAGTACAATGCAGTTGTGGGAGAATGGCAAGCCAACATTGGACTTGCAGACGAAATAGTTGTACTTGAGGCAAACGTCACAACTCTGCAAACACAATATACTACCTTAGAAACTGTGATCAACAACATCACCAACAATATCACCAACATTGACAATAGTATTGATAATATCAGTAATACATTAACCACAGTTAACAATAATATCAACCAAATCAGCTTGAAGGTTGACACATTGCCCATAGAAAATCTTTCTAATGTGGAAGCTGACGCTCCAGAAAGTGGAAGCTTGCTGCAATACAATGGCGAGTCGGGTCGCTGGCAAGCAACCAACAATATCGAAACTACTTTCGGAACCTTAAGGCTAAATGGCGGCGCCTTTTAATAAATAATAATAACTCATAGAGGAAACAAATATGTCAACATTGATTCAGATTAAACGCACCAGCACTTCAAATTTACCAAGCTCGCTCGACCAAGGAGAGCTAGCATACATTTACGATATAGCAGATATAGACAAAATTGCTGGCGGAAATGGCGGCAGGCTTTATATAGGTGACCCAACTTCAAGTACAAATACTCCAATCAAAATTGGTGGTACTTATTATACTGGATTGTTGGATCATGCACTAGGAACCCTTACAGCAAGTGCAGGTGTGATAGTTGACTCCAATAAAAAAATCAATGAATGGTTTGTTGACAATTTAGGATTAGATGGTAACACCATAAGTTCTACAGATACAAATGGAAACATAACACTTGCACCAAACGGAACAGGTAAAACTGTTATTCAGAACGTTTATATCGGTGACGCAAATACAACACTAGAAGAATACATTGAAGATATAACAGGTGGCGCTGTGCAAGCAGGCACAGCTCTTACTTTGACCTATGACGATGTTGCTGGAACAATTACTCTTGCTGTGGCCAATGCTGGAATCAATACACTACAACTTGCTGACACTGCTGTTACTACTGCAAAGCTTGCTGACAGTGCTGTAACCACTGCTAAAATTACAGATGCCAACGTCACTACTGCAAAGCTTGCAGATGATTCAGTTACCACAAGCAAAGTTGTAGATGCAAACATCACTACTACAAAGATTGCTGACCTTGCAGTAACCACTGGAAAGCTTGCTGAACTTGCGGTAACCACTGGAAAGCTTGCTGACACTGCTGTTACCACTGGAAAGATTGCTGATGCAAATGTTACCACTGACAAAATAGCAGATGCAAATGTTACTTCTGTTAAGTTGGCTCCAGATTCGGTTGTAACAAGCAAAATCACAGACCTCAATGTTACCACTGCTAAAATAGCAAATAATTCAGTTACCACTGCTAAAATTGCAGACGGTGCTATTACAAAAGCAAAAATAGGATCTAGTGCTGTTGGCGCAACTGAAATCGAAGACGGCGCTGTAACCAATGCTAAACTGGTAAACGATGGTATTACTATTGGTGATACTGATACTTCACTGGGCGGAACAATAACCGACATCACCGGCCTAACCAGTGTTGTGGTTGATAATCTAAGCATTGATGGCAACGGCATTGTTACAACTAACACAGATGGTAACTTAGGACTTGCACCCAACGGCGAAGGAACTGTAACAGTCCCAGCAGGCTACGAAGGTAGAACAGGATTTACAGCAGACTCGTTGGTCAACAAACAGTATGTTGATAACGTAGCATCTGGTCTTGATGTTAAAGAATCAGTTCAAGCAGCAACCACAGCAAGTCTTGATGCAGTTTATGACAACGACACAGGAACATTAACTGGCTCAGCAAATGGTGCTCTTACAATAGATACTATTACAGGATTTAGTATAGATGCAAGAGTACTTGTAAAAAATCAAACAGATGCAACACAAAACGGCATCTATACAGTGACTGACCCTGGTGTGGCAGGATCAGCAGTGTTTGTTCTTACTCGTGCTCCAGATGCCGATAGTGCTGCTGAACTCACAGGCGGAACATTCTTCTTTGTAGAGCGCGGCGCAACACTAGGCGATGCAGGATTTGTTGCAACACACAATGGTGTACCAACCTTTGGCTCAACAGAGATTACATTTGAGCAGTTCTCAGGTGCTGGACAAATATCAGACGGTGCTGGTTTAAGCAAAGCAGGCAATACACTCAATGTCAATGTTGATGATACTACAATAGAAATCAATGGCAGCGACAATCTACAAATCAAAGATAGTGCAATAGTAAACTCAAAAGTTGCAGCAAACGCAGCAATTGTACAAAGCAAGTTGAACCTAAACTCAGCATCAACAAGATCAGGTGCAGCTGGAATTACATCAGCAGATTTAGGTGTTGTAAGCTTTAATTCAAATCAGTTCACAACTACCAATGGTTGGGCAACTGTAACAAGATTGGATGCAGGTGCATATAGTTAATGTCTGTACAGCTACTACATAAAAGGAACAGCGTACAAGGCGCTGTTCCGAGCCTAAGTTCTTTAGAGTTAGGCGAACTTGCTATCAATACCATAGATGGCAAACTTTTTATCAAAACCAGTGATGGCATTGATGAGAATATAGTTGAGTTTCGAAGCGGGACTTCTCCTATATCTGTGTCAGAGTTAAATGCTGCTAATCAAATAGTTTCTGGAACAACAATCGGCCAAGTAACAAATCTTGCATTTGATCAAGAGTCTGGTTTTGACGTCACTGATTTGGGCAACGGTACTGTTAAAATTGGTATGAACAGTACATTTAAATTTTGGGAAGTTGATGGGCAGGATACGCTGATTGCCAATGGGCTTGATCACATTGAAATTGCTGCCGGAAATGGTATTAAATTAACAACAGATGTTGACAATTTTCCATATCAAAAATTAACCATTTCTACTCCTCCTAAAACAGTACAGTTATACCAAGATGGATTTCTAGAAGCAACCACAGGCACAGTCCGGTGGTATGCACCGGGCGATATCACAGTAAATCGTGTTGCAACACGAATAGGCACAACCAGTAATGTAAACGTACAAACCACAATTAAAAAATCAGGAAGTACAGCAGAAACAGTAATACTAGCAGCTGGAACTTCTAAACAGACCAAAGACACAAGTTTTACAATGAACACTGACGATTATCTTACAATAGATTTAGTATTGTCAGGTAACAGCACAGGAAGCGGAATGTCGGTTGAAATTTTCTATATATACAATTAGATAGATAAATAAAACTATTAAACACCCTAGAACAAAGGATTCAACATGGCAGTCGTATTTACAAACGCAGCAGAACTAACAGCGTTAAAAAACTTTTTAAACAATACCGCACCCGAAACACTGGTACTGAAACTTTATAGCAATGATGTTACGCCAACCAGCGCAGATATATCAAGTGATTATACAGAAGTTTCAGGAAATGGTTACACTGCGGTAACATTAACTCCGGAAAACTTTACATTTACCGCAGGCGATCCTGGCGCAGCAGCATTTCCGCAGGTTACTTTCTCGTTTACAGGTGCAGCAGGCAACGTACACGGATACTTTGTTGTTGGTGCAACCAGCGGAAACTTAATGTTTGCTAATAGATTTAGTAATGCTCCTATTAACATTGCCAACAATGGCGACGAAATTCGTATCACATTAACTATAACACTGAACAACCCTTAATAAGGAGTTGATCAATGTCCAAAGTTAGATCTGACCGAGTAAAAGAAGTTACACTAACCCAAGGCACTATTGATGTGGTCTTGGTAGGAACAGGTACTGGATTTGTTACCTTTGCGAGTGTATGCAACGACGGAGATACATTTGATTATTCAATTACCAATCCCGGAACCAACGAATGGGAAACCGGAGTTGGAACATACGATGCTGAAAATAATTCGGTAAGAAGGACTACTGTATATAGTAGTTCTAATAACAACAATCTAGTAAACTTTGGCGCAGGAAATAAACAGGTATTCATTACAGTGAATAGTTCAAGTTTCGAAGACTTTGATAGATTAAAAACCAATTCTACTGCACTAGCGATTGCGCTCGGAGGATAAAGAAAACACATGGCAAAAAAACTTGTACACAAATATACATTTATACCAAGTACAAATACTATTATTTTAAATGGTATGTATAATTTAAATCGTTTCTTACTAATAAGCAACGCCACAACCAACGAAACATTGTATACGTTCAACGATACCATCAACGGTATGTCTGCACACTCAATCGACACCGATGCTCAAACAACAACTGCTGTGTTGGATATCAACTGTTCGGGCATGGATGCCACCGATCAATTACAAATTTTCATTGAAGATGATCAAACAACATTTAGACCAGAAGAAGCATTTGTTGATCCAGTACACAAGTTTCGTGTAAGCAATCCTGAAAACCTAATTGATACTGACTTTGAATACGGTGTTCAAAGCTCAAAGTGGGAAACTTTAGAGCTTTCAAATAATGTGCCTAGTTTTTTTGGAAAGAACAGTGACTACACTCTTTTAGGCATCAGTATTGTAAGAACCAGAGCTGGTTCTGATATTATTCGAGTCACAGTTACTGAACCGCATAGAATATCAAAAGGAACACCGATTGATGTGCAAGGCCTTAACTCGCTGACTGCTGAAGGTAAATATCTTGTTGGGGATGTTGAAAGTGATTTTGTCTTTACTTACCAAGCTCGGGGAGTTCAACAGGTATCTGAAAATGTAATAACTCCATACACAACTATTATTCCTGGAACATTCTATACAGGAGCAGACGTTAACTTTACTACTGAAGCTGGTATTCAAACTGATACAGAATTAAAAAGTAAACTAACAGTAACCACTCCTTCGGCGCACGGGTTTAAAACTGGAGCCAAGTTTTATTTCTTGAACACAGTATCTCCTAAGACTATTATAATCGATCAGTCAGGTGCAACAATAGCAGACGACAACAACCCTGTTGTTGATTTTGTTGATACTGCTACTACTACTTTTAGTCCCGATTTAACCAAGACCGATACCAAGGCACTCAAGGGTGCTTATGAACTGCGATTCAGAGAATCAGCAGTTAGTGTAGCAGACAATACCATTACATGGAACGCACACGGTTTTAGAGAAAATGATTGTGTTATGTATGTAAAACCCGCAGGAGACGATCGGATTGGTGGGTTGGACAGTTTGGAAATCTACTATATAACATCACCGACCACCAACACATTTCGTCTTAAATTATTGTCTAATAGCGCAGCCTTAACACTTACCAGTACTGGTACTTACAACTACGGCGAAGGTGTATTCATGATTGCTTATGAGATTCAGCGATCTCAAGCAAGCAGTCAAACTGCCTTTCATTATACCTATGGTCACATCGGCGGCGCAGCATCAAATCTTTCTGGTTGGGATCTTAGAACAAGCGGTCTTGGAAAAATGGGTTCTGCGCCTCAATATATGATTCCGTATCATAGAGGCAAGGGTGGTCTTAACTCTAGTTTTAAAAACACTACTCCAAGATTTTGGACATTTTCATCAGCTGGACTTTGGGGCGCATCAACAACTGGAAATATGACTAGAGACAACAATGTAACGTACCCGTCATCATTTAACTTTATAGAAGATTTTACTCGTTTTGATAACGTAACTCTATTTAACGCCCCTGCTAACTCAAACTACTATACTTATCCTACAGCCTACCTATCTCAACGAAATAATAGAAATGTCACAAGTTGGAGCGGGACCGTTTGGAACTATATTCGAGGAGAACTTTTTCTAGTACCGGCGAACATAAACACTGAAGCTGATTCTCTTTATTATCCAAATCATGGCCTTACAAACGGACAAAGCATTAACTTTTCAGCATCAGGCACGCCGTTGTATTATTACACAATGACCGCAGGAAACTATACCAGTGCATTTACACCCAGCACATTAAGCTCTGGAACTTACCTTGTTGAAAAGGTAGACAACGATAGATTTAGATTAAAATCTGGAACAACCACTATTAGAATTGCTTCAGCAAAAGGAACATATACACTTTCGGGGTTAACAACCAGACCTACCAGCAACACATTCTATGTAGGAAATCATGGATTTGCAGAAAACAATCTTGTTACTGCTGGTGTAGAGTTTGGAGCAAGATTGCCCTCAGCAGCAACAGGCCCAATAACTTATGAATCATCAGATTTAAACCTACAAGCGTTTAAAGGTGTGTGTGACGATGGATTGCAGGCTTTTGTAAACAGTTTATCAAGCAAAGCAGATATGATCATGGACGGCACCACTCGTGCTTCGCCATTTTTATATGGCTCGGGCGATGTTACTAATACTTCTATGGCGGGCGGATTTTCGTTAAACTTTACAGGATATGACAGTACCTACGGTGCATGGAGCCGTTCAGCAGCTGACTGGAGCAGTGGATTGTATGACACTGGTGAAGTGGAAGATATGGCTCGTTCTCTTCCGGTTGCTGGATCAGGTCATTCTATTATTATGACTCCTTATATCAAGGACAGCAGTATTCCGTTTTGGAGTGCCGCACATAAAACACCATTGAATAGAACTGCTTACAGCAACTTATGGACAAGTTTTGTTATACGGGCAGTTTATACCACCTCAGTTCGCAACCATGGTACTACTAATCCAACAGCGTGGACCACAGTTGGTGTAAACGGAACAACTGGTGGAGTTTCCACTGATTGGCGTTTTGCTCGAACAGCAAGCTATACAAATATAAACGGCAGAGATATGATTATTCAAGTTCAATATGTTGTATCCAAAGACAGCTGGGACAGTATAAACTTTTTACCTCAAAATTTCACATCTCGCGCCAATCCGGCCTATAGTTATTTTACTACTAATACTACTAATCAAATGAAATATACACTTATGTTTAGATTACCCGATGCTATAACAGCTGATGCAACATTGTTTAATAACCTTGATGCATTTATTATGGATACACTGGTCGAAAAATACGCATTCCCTGCATTATCTATTAGTGAAGATTACTTTGTGAGTGTAGTAAATGACAACAGATTTAGATTAAAGAGCAGTACTGGACTTGAAGTTAATATCACAGACTCGGGCATCTCAGGCCCATCAGGAGACACTGCATTTACTGTCACAAACAATGGGTCTGCTGATTATGTAATCGACAGTGAGCTCGATCCAGTATTGTATTTAAAACGAGGTTACACATACACTTTCAGCGTTTCCGCAGTTGGTCATCCATTCTGGATTCAAACAACCGACGGAGCATATGATGCAGCTAGTGTATTGGGAACCGGCGACGGCATTACCAACAACGGTACTCAAAATGGAATAGTAACCTGGACAATTCCTGCAGATTTTATGTCAGGAACATACTACTATGTTTGTCAAAATCACTCAGATATGTTTGGTAGTATAGTGGTTGATGATTCTGCATCGCAGATAACATTCCTTGATATTACAAATCAGATTGGAGTGTTGGATGGAGTTTATACAGCAACCAAAATACCAACTGATACCTCAATTGAGTTTCAAACAAATTTCAATGCTGGTAAAAAACAGTTGACAGTAGCACAATCAATTCAAACAATCAATGATGTACTCTACTTTGATGAAGGACACAGATTACAAAATGGTACTCCAGTTGTTTACATCAGCAACAACAATGCAGTCTATGATGGATTTATTGATTTCAGTACTTATATAGTTACTATTTTAGATGACGATTATCTACAGCTGAGTGATAGTCTAGAAAACTTCAGAGACGGTGTATTCATGCCAATAAATTGGTCAACGATACCTTCGTCTACACATATTTTAGAAAGTACCACTGTTAACGGATTAGTTCCAATATCGCCAACGATTACAGTAACAGCCGGAAGTAAGATAATCGATGGTGGCGAAGACAGTATATTCTTAACATACTACAAAGCAGGTGATGAGATTATAATAAAAGATCCATCAACTGTGCCCGGTACATTGTTAAGATACATTATCAGTAGTGTTGTTGACGATTCGATAGTCAATCTTGTTGATAATGCTACCTTTACCAGTTCAACAGCAGTTCACTTGGTACCTACAAAGATTTATACAAGACCAGATGGCGCAACAACACATAGACCGTTTGACGGAGGTGTTGAAATTATTGCTGGTAGTGCGCCAGGATCGCAGATTGTACGTCAAACACGTAAGTATTTCCGTTATCAGTCAGGTAAAGGTATTCAGATCAGTTTGGCCATTAACTTTAATCCGCCTGCACTTGTACAGAATATCACTGCAATAACTGATGTAAAGTGCGAAAGAGATATTGAATACATTGCCGATGGTGCAAGATTAGATACTGTATTAAATACCACTTATCACGCATACTTTAGTGGTCTTGCTGAACTAAGAAGCTTGTATCTAAACCCAACAGTTAGCTTGCGCATCGGTAAACTAAAGAATGATATTTTAGCATTACCCAACGTTGACAGTAGTGTAACTGCTGAACAAAGAGTAACGGCATATTTTACTGAGTTGTTGCAGATTATCGAAGGTAGCCCGTCTGATGCAGATTCTCCAACATACACAAATCCAACTACTGGACGTACAGCAGCACAAACAGCAGCAAAAGATCAACTGATTGCAAACCTAACATTTATATTAGATGAAGTAGACGCATTTAATACTGTTACGTATCCTAATACAGTATACAACACAAATAGATTGTTTCAAGATATAGAAATATTAGTATATGCTCTTGCACACGATTTGTGTTATGGTGGAAACTTTGCTACTTATCAAGTGGCAACAGTGTTGATGTATCCAACAAATACCAGGGTATATGGCACTAATCCAACCGAGTCTTTGGCAATTATTGCAAGACTAAAAGACATAGTTGGAGACGTTATACAAGAAGCCACAGTAACCGCATCAGCTGGTAATACAACCCCACAAGATATTAGTGGAACAGCAGCAGGCGCTGGAGAAAAAACAGTAATAGACCAGCTGATTGATATTGTTACTACAGCAATCACATATGGACTATCTGCAACTGAGTTTACAGATATAACAAAAACATACCCAAGTATCACCTGGGCAGCAACTGAGTTACAAGATGCTGTAAATGACATTAGTTCTAACATCAACACTCTTAAGATAAGCTATGCTGTTCAAATACAGACCAAATATCCGCATACTCTATCAGCTGGACAGATAATTAATGTCAGTGACTGTGCAGCCTCTATATACAACGGAAATGCCACAGTCACAACTATTATAGATGAATTTAACTTCTTGTATAGTCTACCAGATACTCCTACAACATTTAATCCTAATGGTATTGTACAGTTCCGTCCAAAATCGTGGGTTAACAGCTCATTGCGTTGTGGATTGTATGATTTCCAAAATGGTTTCTTTTATGAGTTTGATGGACAAAAGTTATATGCAGTTAGAAGAAGTTCAACTGTACAGTTAAGCGGAACTGCTCAGGCTATTTACAACAGCAACGAGATTACAGGAGTAAGCACCAACTTCAACGGTCAGTTATCAGTGGGAGAGTTGATAGTTCTACGAGGTCAAAGCTATAAAGTAACCTCTATAAACAGCAATACAAACTTAACCATACAGCCAAAGTTTAAAGGTGTGTCAACATCAAGCATGATCATAACCAAAACAGAAGATCTCAGAGTCCCGCAAGATGAATGGAATCTTGATGTATGTGACGGTAATGGCCCGAGTAACTTTAACTTGGACCTTACTAAGATTCAGATGGCATACATGGATTATTCATGGTACGGTGCTGGTAAGATTCGCTTTGGATTTAAAGATACCTACGGTCATGTTCTTTATACACATGAGATGACGCACAACAACAGATTAACTGAAGCGTATATGCGTTCAGGTAACTTGCCTGCTCGTTATGAGATAGAGAACTATGAATCTCCAACATATCAACCAAAACTGTTCCACTGGGGTACCAGTGTTATTATGGATGGAACATTTGATGACGATAAGGCATATTTGTTTACAGCGGCCAGCAATACGCTTTCGTTTACAAACGGACAGCGTCTTACTGCAACAACCAATACTGGATCGAACTTGACTTCGCAATTCAACTTTAGTACTCGAACAAGAGATTGGTATCTCGAACTTCAATTCCCGCAAGCAGATGCAACCAAGTTCTCAGTGGGAACAACATTGTACACAGCTGACTTTAGGTTAGATGGCCGACTAGTCGACAGTACATATTTTAGGGGTACAAACGTGCGAGTTAGAATATACATTGCAAGTCAGCAAAATCAACCAAGTAATGTACCAGTTATCGCTGCTTCAACTGCGGTCAGTATTGGTGCACCTCCAGTTGGAGGTGAAGATACGACACTGCTTTCGGATATTCCGATGATCAGTATTAGACTTGCTCCAAGCGTTGACAACGGTATTACAGGTAATGTTGGTGAGCGTGATATTATCAATAGAATGCAGTTACAACTCAAACAAGTCGGTCTTGTATTAACACACGACTGTGAAGTAAGTTTGATTCTAAACAGTTCGTTGAGCAATGTTAACTTTGCAAAGGTACAAACACCAAGTTTGAGCAACCTTGTTGTTCATGACAAAGGTGATACTATCACAGGTGGTACTCCGATCTTTAAGTTCAGAGCAAGTGGTGGTACTGATTCAGGAACACGTCGACTAAGCAGTGCTACTGATTTCGATCTAAGTGAGATTACTGACCTTGGTAACAGTATACTCGGCGGCGATGGCGTATTTCCAAATGGTCCTGACTTGTTAACTATTGCTATCAAAGTCATTGATACTTCGGATATTTCAGCAGCTTCACCGTTCGAATGCGGTGCTCGTGTTACCTGGAGCGAATCGCAAGCCTAAATGTATAGAGATAGTGCAACTGTTGTAGTTGCACTATCCCTTCTTGTATTTGATTGTTTTATAATATAAATACATTTAACAAATGTACAAGAGGTATTTTAGAAATGGTAAAACTATTTAATCGTGCCAAGATGACTACAGCAACAACTGGCACAGGAACGATTACTCTTGGAAATGTATTAGACGGATATCAATCATTTTCATCTGCGGGCGTAGTGGACGGCGACGAGATACGCTATGTAATCGAAGAAGGAAATAATTGGGAGATTGGCACCGGAACATATACTGCTGCTGATACAACTTTAACAAGAACTGTAAATCAAAGCAACAATAGCAGCGCAGCTATCACTTTATCGGGCAACGCAGTAGTTTTCATTTCCGCAGTAGCAGAAGATTTTAGTAGTAATAATAATAGTAATAGTGGTAGAGCTATTGCAATATCATTGGTGTTTGGAGGACAATAAATGGCAGCACCGAATATAATAAATGTAACTGATATTAGAGGACGAACCGCAGTATTAGCGATTACAAATACTGCTACTGCAATATTAACAAATAGTACTGATAGCGGAAAAGTATACAAAGTAAATGCATTGTATATTTCTAATGTAGACGGAGCAAACAGTGCTGAAATAACAGTTGATATTTATAGAAGTACTACTGCGTATCATATAGCTAAATCTATTACAGTTCCCGGAAAATCCACTATTGATATAATTTCTAAATCAATATATTTAGAAGAAGGCGATAGCTTGCGTTTAAGTGCAAGTATAAATGGAGACTTAGAAGCTGTATGTTCCTATGAGGAAATAGTCTAATGTCTAGAAGGCTAATTCGTAACACGCCTACTAAGAACTCTGCTACCGGAATATGGTCACTGAGAGACGTTATTCAATTCAAGACAGTCGACTTATGGCCTGATGCGTCCACATATGCGTTAAGTCGACTTGCTGCCTTTGTGTTTGAAGGTTCGAGTCAAACTATTACATTAACAACTGAAAATGTACCCAACGGCAGTCTTATACCTTATATAGTAACCGGTATTACTCAAGATGACTTGAGTGCCGGTTTTGTGTCTGGCGATTTTGTAGTCAACAATAACACAGCATCGGTTTCATTTACATTTGTAGACAACGGAGAGATTGAAATCGAAGAAATTGCAACATTAAGTCTGCCTACAGTAATTCCAGCTACATCTATTACCTGGAAAGTGTATGATCTAGTAATTGGACAACAAGCATATACTACCCCCGGAACTTACACATTTATAGTTCCGCCGGGTGTTGTTTTTATTTCAGCTTTGGTAATTGGAGGAGGTGGCAGTGGTGCATCTGCTGGTCGAAATCGCGGCGGCCAAGGTGGCGGCGGCGCTGGATTAACATACGGCAATAACATTTCAGTTACTCCTGGCGAATCATTGACAGTTGTCGTCGGTGCCGGTGGTGCCGCTGTATCGGGCGGCAATACAGTTCAGACTGCCGGCCGGTCCGGCCAGATATCTACTATTTCAAGAGGAAGTACAGTACTTATACGAGCCAATAATGGGCCCAACGGAAACCCCGCGACGAGTTCTAGTTATACCAGTGCAGGCGGCATTGGACGTCTAGGCACTAGTTGGACGGGTGGCGGCAACGGTGGTAGAGGATATGCACTCTTTCCTGGTAGCACAACATCCACAGGAGGCGGTGGCGGCGGCGCTGGAGGCTATTTAGGCAATGGTGCAGACGCTGGAACATTTCCAGCAGCAGGCTCCGGCGCAGGCGGCGGCGGCAATTGGACTAATGCTTTTATCGGGAATGCTCGAGGCGGTAACGGAGGCGGCGTAGGAATTTATGGTTCAGGGTACACCAGTGCCACTAGAAGTGGAAACAATGCAGCTTCTGGTTCCGGCGGTATTAGCACTAATGTAACTCAAATTCGATATGATGTAAACTACGGTGGTGGCAGCGGCGGCGCAGGCAGCACCTCTTTGAGCAATTGGCCAAGCCTTCCTGGCGGCGGTGGAGCAGCCAGGATAATATGGGGACCAAATCGAGCTTATCCATCAACTAACACCGGAGACTTATAATGAATCTTTATATACAACTTGTTGATAATAAACCAATTAACCATCCTATTATGGAAGATAACTTTGTACAAGTATTTCCTGACATTGATATAGAAAACTTGCCCCCTAATTTTGCAAAATTCAAAAGAGTTGACAAACCAGTAATCGGTATCTATCAAGTTTACGACGAAGGAGTCGTATATGAGTGGAAGGACGGCGTAGTCAAAGACATACATCAAGTTCGTAGCATGACCGAAGAAGAAATTTTAACTATACAAAATCAAACAAAGTCTGATTGGGAATCTACTGGATTTGTGTCTTGGATATTCAACGAAGAAACTTGTTCGTTTGATCCGCCTATAACCTATCCGGATGACGGAAATGCTTATAATTGGAATGAAGAATCTCAAGAATGGGATTTGGTAAACTGATGAATCGTTTTAGTACCAAGTGAAGTAATAGTAAATGTTAGGATCATCCTCACTTGGCAGCAAAGCGTTAGGAGACAATGCTGATTCAACTGGCAATCAGATAGTTAGCTCTGTAGTTAATACAATATCTGCCAGTGACAGTATTGAACAAATATTTGTTGTTAACGACACTGCACAAATAATTCTATTAGTAGAAGATACTATTACACAAACATTTGGAACACCATCGTTTCCTTCTACAATCTCTGAAAACACAATAGGTGAAACAACCGTAAGCGGCACAATAACAACTGCAATAGGTCTATATCAATACGATTTTGAAGCATTTGGGTTGCAGATTGGGGCCACTGACACTGTAGTATTTAGAGCCGCTCTAAGAGAATTCTTTGTAGAAACAGCAGATGCAATAATATCTGCAGATGATTCTATACAACAAAAATTTATATTTGATGATCAACTCAATATAAACCTCGGTGATTTTGATATTGCGTATGAGTTCAGTGGACTGATATTAGAGTTTCAAGATGACTATCCTGGATTACCTATTGGACCTATCAGTGTTAATTCAATAGGCGAAATACAATATGAAGGCCAACAGAATTTCCACCCTGGCCTGATTGAACTATCGATCAATGCTATTTCTGCTGTAACTAAATCTGTAAGCAGAAACTCAGCTGGTTCGTTGACTATTACAGCAACTGACAACCAAGGTCCAGGAGTTGTTAGAGATGCCGACGGAAAAACAGAATATCCACACTTTAGACCAGCACTCGAAGTTGAACGCAGCTATATTACAGAATTAACATTCAGAGCATTAAGCGGTGATAGTACAGCATATCTATTTGCCAGCGACGGTATTAATAGATTACCAAACTATGCCGGGCTACCTATATCACCGATATCATCAAATCCAATAAGCACACTACAATATGAAGGTGTAATGGATTATCAGCCTTCGTTGGGCGAATTGTTTATCGGCGACACTGCCCTAAACAGTAGTACAAATGTTTATGTTGATGCAGCTACTCTTGAAGTAAGAGTAGGCTGGAATGATGGTGTAGGTTTAGTTCGCGACTCTGATGGCAAAATTGAATATCCTTATTTCCGTCCAAGTTTAGATTTTGATGTTGTTGCTGCGTCATTCAAGTCACTTGCTGCTATATCGCAAGAATACAAATTCGAAAATAATCTAGCACTAACTGCGTTTGGTCCAGGTGTGCCTATTGGGCCGATCAGTGCAAGCAGTATATCAGTTGAGCAAACCATAGACGGATCGTTGTCTGGATTTTATGTATACAGCGATATTATTCCGTTAGAGATTTCAGCAACTGCAACATTTGATACTAATAAACAAGAGTATCTATATGACAACGAGCTTGCTGCCTTAGAAATCTTATCAATTGATACAACATCTACAGGGTATTTGATAGAGAATACTAGCAATCTATCAGTTGACGCTGATGATTCAGTAAGCAACGTATATGAGTATGATAACACAGTATCATTTGGTATTGGACAACCAAGTGCTGTAATTGGTATCAGTGCAAACATCGAAGTCATTCCGCTACTTGTAAACGGAATCACGGCCACAGAGATACGATCAGTAATTATAGATTCATCTGCATTAACTATATCAGCTGACAACAGTCAGTTGTCAGCTGCATCTGTTTATAATATTGCAGCACCGTTGGAGATCAATACTTCAGACACAGTGGTTAAAACTATAAACAGTATTGATAATGCACTGTTGGAGTTGACATCAACTCCAACAATTCAAGTAGGTTATCAATATAGTCAATCAGCTGAGCTCAAAGTAGCTGCAACAGCGGCACAAACCAATCAGTTTGTTTTTGCAGATACTGCTGAGTTTGTTACTGTAAATATATCAAGTACAGAATACACATTCAACAACGAATACACTGTAAATCTTGATATAGTAGCAGTTGACGAAGTAGCAAATACATTCAGTTACGACAGTAGTTTATTACTGGTACAAAATATATCATCAACTGTTGATACAACTATATCGTCAAATAATATTGCTGAACTTGAAATGTCTGCTGCGGACACCATTAGTAGACTTTATGTATTTGACGACACTGCTGTTATCAGCACATTAGTTGGGTCGAGCAATGATGTTGTATATGACTATGATACTATACTATTCTCCGTTATATCTGCTGCTGATGTAACCAACACTGCATATGTATTCGACGATACTGCTGTTATCAGCGCATTGGTTGGATCGAGCAATGATGTTGCATATGACTACGATGCTATACTATTCTCAACTATCACTGCTGTTGATGTAACCAATACTGCATATGTATTTGATACAACAGTTGACTCCACTATCACTGCGGTCGACAGCATCAATAGACTTTATGTATTCGACGATACTGCTGTTATCAGCGCATTGGTTGGATCGAGCAATGATGTTGTATACGACTACAACACCGTATTATTCCCAGTCATAGCTGCTGTTGATGTAACCAATACTATCCAAGTGTTTGACACAACAGTTGACACCACTATCACTGCTGTTGATGTAACCAATACTACCCAAGTGTTTGATACTATAGTAGACTCAACTATAGATGTTGTTGTTGTAATCAACAACGCATATGTATTCGACGATACTGCTGTTATTAGCGCACTGGTTGGATCAAGCAATGATGTTGTATATGACTATGATACCATACTATTCTCAGTCATATCTGCTGCTGACACTACCAGTGCTGCACATGTATTCGACACAACAGCAGGAACAAATATTGCTGTTGCTGATACAACCGATACTACTCACGTATTTGACACAACAGTTAACTCTACTATCACTGCTGATGTTATAACCAATACTGCACATGTATTTGATGATACTGCTGTTATCAGCACAGTGATTGGATCGAGCAATGATGTTGTATACGACTATGATACTATACTATTCCCAGTCATAGCTGCTGTTGTTATAACCAATACTGCACATGTATTTGATGATACTGCTGTTATCA
>Ga0075117_1001064_pt1 | contig 17404 bp, 11 predicted proteins | sample AntAceMetag02UKJ_FD_69789 | JGI IMG/M metagenome (GOLD analysis project Ga0075117, IMG submission 69789) | Saline lake microbial communities from Ace Lake, Antarctica - Antarctic Ace Lake Metagenome 02UKJ | ecosystem: Environmental > Aquatic > Non-marine Saline and Alkaline > Saline | place... | reverse complement strand
GATCCGCTGACGGTTCTTCCCCGATCAGCTGCTCGATCGCGATGATCACAAGTCCGATGTCGCCGCGATACAGGCGGTTCTTCTGAGTCTTCCGCCACTGGGTTTTCTCCTTGCCTTTCAGGGAGGAACTGTCGACGATCTTGCCGAGGTCCTCCACCGCGTGCCAGTAGTCAATCCGCTGTTGTGTTTGTTCCTTCGTCAGCTCCAGTGATTTAATCAGTAACGGCACTCTATTCCAAATCCATTTCGCGCCGTCGGCAATGAACAGAACTTTCGACGCCTCCTTCACATTCAATGCCTTCAAATACGACAGCAGCAGGCGGAAGAGTTGATCACACGAGCCCAGAGAACCATCAATGATGGGAGAGAACGTCGTGTCAATCCTGCCTGTCTCATCGGTCGCATAAATCATGAACAGTCGCGGTTCACGCCACACTGGTTTGAAACGTTTGTGACCTTTCTTTGTCTTGCCTCGACGCTTATCTCGCAAACGAACCCGACCACCATCGGTGGTGACAACAATGCGTCGTCCCGCCGCATCTCCTGAGACTTTGACAGATCCCCGCTTCGTCAGCCGAGCCAGCATTTCTCCCATGCCAGCGGGCACCTTCCGAAGCGTATTTACGCAGATTTTGATGTCTTCATCGGCCAGCATCTGCACGGCCTCTTCATATGATCCCAGCAGTGCCGCACATTTCATCATGCGTTGCCGCACTCCCGCTGTGAAGCCATTGGCGATACCCAGCAGGATCAGCATGGGAAACATGCCGCGATTGGCTTTCTTGTTCTTTGCCTTTTCCGGAACCTAGAATCGATGATAATATCTGATGTGCAACGTCACGCTGACACCGCCCGTCAGTTTCACAGTTTTAGGGCGTGTCCCCTGAGAATGAAACGGCTTCGGCTGAGACTTTGCCAGCTTCGCCGCCTGTGCCTGAATTTTCGCGGACCCTGCCAGTTTCAGCAGCCCCATTCCTTGCCGAAGTCCGGTGAGCCGTTGATGCAGCTCCGCGATTTTGGCTTCACACTTTTGGAAATCCGCCGACACCATCTGCCCGCAGGATTTCACAAGCTCATCGATTTGATTCTGAACTGCACTCGCCTCGGCTTCCAGCCGCTGATACTCTGTGGTCATCCCTGAATCGCTCCCTGAAAAAGCTTTCTCGCTATCGCCTTTTTACAGCGATTCAGGGATCTTCCACTAGATCAGCTTCAATCACACAAATTACCGACAGGGCGTGAATCCGCCCCGACGCCCTGTGCAACTCTACGCAGCGCGGCGACGTTTCTCTTTGCGAGACAGTTCTTGTTCCGGTGACCCATCATTCGCCGTTTCACCTTCAGTGGTTTGCGCCTTTTCCGCTTTTGGCTTTCGCAGCCGAATCGGAATCGGTTCCAACGAAGCAGGCTGATGTTTGGCAACCAGCACCAACATCGCTGGCATCAGAATCAATGCCACTGCCAGACAACTTGCGACACCCAGAGCCAGCACTACACCGACACTTTTCAGCCCTTCGTGTGACGCGATCATCAAGCTGCCGAAGCCCACGATCGACGTCAGCGATGTCAACAACACGCCGTTGACGGTGTCACCACTGGGCGTGTAGCTGGTTGATCCAGCGGTCAGTTGTCGGCGATAGTCGTGAACCATGTGGACACCATCATCGACACCAATGCCCAGCACCAACGGCAGCACGATCAGGTTGATCGGGTTGAAGTCGACATTCAACAACGCCATCAATCCCAGCAGCATCAAGCCACCTCCAATCGGAGGCACCAGAGCGATCAGCGTGTCACGTAGATTTCGGAAGTCAAAGACGGTGGCAATAAAGCCCACCATCGCCAAGTAGATGCCCACCAGTAGCGTGGGGTTGAGGGTTCCGTATCGTTCGTGAGACGTATAGCCCACAAACGCCACCACCAGCAGTGGCGGAATAATCGTCAGTAGCTTTTGGCCAGGTCGCAGGAAGTCGAACAGTAAGAACATGGCGATGGCTGCCAGTGAATACAGCCCGATGGTTTGATAAGATTCGCGCATTTTGGCGGACGCTTCAAAGTTACGAATCGGCACACCTGTGACATCCGGCGACACCGTGCGGAGTTCTCCCACGAACGAAGCCAAGGCGGATTCGCCCCACACATCTTCTTTGGGATAGATCTTCATCAGCCACAATTCTTGATCGTTGTCCGCACGCACATATCGCTTTCGCCAAGTCACAGGAATCTCCTGCGGGCGAATGGGTTCCAGCGATGCTGCGTCCGTGATCTGCCGAAATTCGGTCAGCAGCGACTTCACAAAGAACTGCTGATAAGCGTCGATCTTAGATTGATCGTCCAGTCCACGGACGACTCTGGCAAGTCGCACGGCGGCCTTCTTGGCGGTGATGTCTGACGATTCTGCCAAGCTGGTATGCAGCGATGTCAGATGCTGCAGCACAGATTTTAGTTCGGGTGGCTGGACGACGGGATTGGCTCCCTTGAGTCTGGCGGCAGCCGTCTGCAGCGATTGAATTTGAGCAGCCTTGGCGGCACTGGGTGGTCCCGGAAGCTTGCCCGCCAAATCAACAACGCGATCGACAGTTGGCAGAGTTGCGAATTGTGCTCGCAGTTCATCCGCTTGTTCTTGCGAATCAGCAATCGCCACGGCGTACAACAATGATTCATTGGCACCGGTGAGATGGCGTTCGGCGACAACCGATTCCTGATTTTGATCTTGCATCCGCATCAAGTCAGAATCGTAAGAAACTCGCAGGCTTAGCGAATTCCCTTCGCCGACTTCGATGGCATTCCACGAGACAACGATAATGCCGATCACAGACAACGCGATGGCGCTCAGGGGAAACTGGGCGACGGCACTGCGCCACATTTTGCCGTCGATCGGCACCGGCAATTCATCAATTTCAACCGGCTGGTCAGACAGCGAGATTAAGGCGGGTAAAAACGTGAGCGTTTGAAAAGCGCAGACTAGCACTCCGAGCGCTGTAATGATGCCAAGTTCCGCGAGGCCTGGATATCCCGTCAGTACTGCACTGCCAAATGCAATCGCAGTTGTGGCGGCGGACGTGAAGATTCCCATGCCGACAGAACGTCCTGTCAGCACCAGTGATTCTTCGAGTTCGTACAGTTCCTGACGCAGATGCAGATAGCGAGTGACAAAGTGAATCCCAAAGTCGACGCCCAAGCCAATCGTAATGGCCACAAAGCAGATGCTCATGATATTCAGATGGCCGACCGCCAGAGTCACGATGCCGAAGGTGATCGCCAGCGAATTCACAAGGTTCACCAGCACCAGCATCGGATGCCGCATGCCGCGAAGTCCCAGCGACAGCAATAGCGCCACCAGTACGAAAGCGATCCCGGCCGCTTTGAACATGTCGACCTGTGAGTTCGAAAGCTCTTCCGATTCCAGCACCGAAATGCCGGTGAGCGACAGCGTTAAATCGGGAGCATCGGCGGCAAACGATTTCTGGACTTCTGCCAGATGGTACCGCAGGCGCTGCGTTGGAGTTTTTTCGAGTGTTGATTCTGCGGTCGGAACGGTTTGGCTGAGTCGCAGAAAACCGGCGGTTCCCTGACGGTTCATCAGGTGCGCCACGTCTCGGTCTTGAGCCGTAACTTCCAGATCGGGCGAAGAGTATTCGGGCAGCGGGCCTTGCGCTGTCTTGGTTTGCAGAAATTCGCCCAGACTGGAGGTCAGCCGGTCGGCATAGGCGATCGCGCTTTGAGACGGATTGTTTTTGTCGTTGCCTTCGCGAACCTTCGACGTCAAAAAGTAGGCCCAGTGATCCACCTGCAGTCGCGGCGATTGTCCTGGTCGTTCTTTATCTTCGAAATACTCGGCCAGCCATTCGGCGTCGCGTAGATCTTGAGAACTGTGAAGCTGCAGTGCTTTGCGACGCAGGTCGCCTTGGTTAATTTGCCACAAGACGTTGGTGAAGTATTCCGGTTCACGTTCGAGTCGTTCGCCAAGTTGCGACAGTGCCTGTTCGATCATGGGGCCGTTCGGTAAGTCCGACTTCACCACCACCACGATATCCGACTCGCCACCGAAGCCTTCGTTATAGGTCTGCCATTCCTCATCGGGATTCAGCAGATCGGCGCGACTGGTTTGCAGATGCAGATCATTAACGGTGACTCCAACAGCAGCGCAACCGATGAACACCATCATCCACAGTGCGAGTCGCGGGCGGCGCGCACCGAATCCGACGATGCCACCAAGACATCGGGCAATGATCCCATATGTTTGGTCTCGTTCAGTCGCCACAGTATTGACCGTCCGTGATCATTTTGAAGAACTGTCAGTCAGAGTTGAATTCAGAGATTTTCCCAGACGACTCAATGATGGAAAGCAGTCCGGCAACAGCGCATTCCTTGCGCATTGAATCCCTGTGGTTAGATTATTCGTCATAATTGGACCTGCTGCTATACAGGAAATCTGGTCAACGCTGTGCTGAAGCGGATTCCCAGTGCAGCAGTTTTCGCCGGTTGCTAGCAATTCCGCCCTTCTCGTGAAAAAGGCCAGTGTTTTACAGACGTCTGGTCACCATTCGCGCGTTTGTCGGATCAAGCCGTTTGCTGATGGGTTGTGGACGCATCGGCCAAATTTGCCGCTTTGATGGCGTGATGGTGTTCGAGTGTTTACAACCCGCCATCATGTGACAGCTGCGTTCGGCCCTGATCCTTGTTGGTTCGTGTTGGTTTGTGTTGGCTGTAGTCAAGATCGCGGCCCCCAGCAGCCTTCAACATACGTTTTGAACGTCGTCCGTTTTGCTGACGAATCGGCCTACCAGACACCATGCTTGAAAGCCTGATACAAGACCTAAAAAATTGGCTTGGCGATCAAAAGATGCCGATCGTCGTCACCAATTCCGAAGGCGAAATCGTACACGTGACTCCAGATGCCGGAAGCGTATTCGTGGGCTACTCTGAGCCGCTAAAGATTGGCGCCAATGTTCTGCAGTGGATCAGAGCGAGCTATGCGGGCACCGAATCTCGACAACAGATCGAACGCCTGTTTTCGTGGCCGCAGAACGGATCGCTGCGTCATATTGAGTCAATGTTACTGACGGCAGACGATCATAAGTCTTGGAAGTTGACTCTGGTGCCGCAATTTACGATGGAGAATTGTTCTCCGTTATGGTTGTGGGTTTTTCAAGACGCCAGCAGTTCGCGGTTACTGGAACAACACGAAAGTCATTCGAAAAAGATGGCCGTCATTTCGCGGTTCGCCGGCGGGATGGCTCACGAATTCAACAATCTGCTGACTGCAATTTTGGGGAATCTGGATCTGGCCCGCATGGATGTGTCCCGTCCCGTTGCCGCCGTCGTGGACCGCTTGGATGCCGCTGAGAAAGCGGCGTTGCGAGTGAATCAGCTGATTGTGCAACTGCGACGTTTTGCCAGTCGCGATTCGATGACGCAGGCAGTGCAGCCGTTGCTGCCCGTCGTGCAGCGCGTGCGGACTTCTTTGGCGGCGTTGTGTGATGAAAGAATTGAGATCACGGTGGCATTTGCGAGCAGTGATGCCGGCCGGATGTTCGCAAAATTCAATGCCGAGCAACTGGAAGACGCCTTGCTGAAACTGGGGCAAAACGCTGTGGAAGCCATCGGGGAACGGCGAGGGGCCGTGAACTTCGATCTGCAAATCGTAGGTGCGAACGATTCCGAAACACTGCTGATCACGATCGAAGATATGGGATCGGGGATGGCACCTAATGCTCAAAGTCGGGCCTTCGAGCCCTTCAATACCACCAAAGCCACCAACACGCCCTCCGGACTAGGAATGGCGGTCGCGTATGGGCTGATTGAGGAAATGAACGGCGTCGTGCAGGTTTTGAATTCGACTCAGGCCGGAACAGACGTTCGAGTCTCGCTGCCGCTCAGCCGCTTTCCAACAGTTGCCGGCTAGTGGTTTTTTATGACGAAACTGCTACGCTTCCCGTCTGATTTCCTTCACTTTGGCTTAATCACGCAGAATCCGAAATTGACCATTTTTACCAAGATTATCAATCGAGAAATCCCAGCCGACATCGTGTACGAAGACGATTTGTGCTTGGCATTTCGAGACGTCAGCCCGCAAGCACCGACTCACGTGCTGCTGATCCCCAAAAAACCAGTCGAATCGCTGGACGAATTCACTCAGGATGACGCCGCCTTGGCCGGGCATCTGTTGCTGACGGTTCCCAAAGTTGCGGCGCAGCTGGGGCTGAGCGACGGTTATCGCACAGTCATCAATACCGGGACAGAAGGTGGTCAGACGGTTTTTCATCTGCACATTCACATTTTGGCTGGCCGATCACTGACGTGGCCACCCGGCTAAGCATCTTGGCCCACTGAACTGCCACACTGGTCCCCCTTGAACGACATCCAGAGTTTCACTTCCCGCCACCATCTCTTCCAAGGACAACCCATTCATGCGAAGTCACACCTCAATCGCCAAACTTTTGCTGGCGGCCATCATCGCCATCGGCAGTGTTCAAAACCACACTGCGTTCGCTCAAGAAGTCCCCGCCGGCGCAGCCATGTCACAGGCTGCTTCGCGATTTATGGAAGTGCTGGATCATAGCCAGAAGCTGCAGGCCACATTCGATTACAGCGACCCAGAACGTCTGAACTGGCACTTCATTCCCCGCGATCGGCAAGGGGTCGGGCTGTGGGATTTGGATGGTGCCACTCTGAAAGCCGCCGAAGCGTTGGTGAGTTCCGGCCTGACACAAGCTGGCTACCACAAGACTCTGGAAGTCCGCAGCCTCGAAGAAGTGCTCTACCTGTTCGAAGGCGGTGACGAAGCAGAACGCCGCGCTAAACGACATCCGCACAAATACTACATCAGTATCTTTGGGACTCCGGGGCCCAAATCATTGTGGGGCTGGCGATTCGAAGGCCATCACCTGTCGCTGAATTTCAGCATCAAGAACGACAAAATCATCAGCAGCACGCCGGAATTTTTTGGAGCCAACCCGGGTCAGATCGATGCCGGCCCCGGTCGATTTCTGCGCGTGCTCGGCAAGCGAGAAGATCTGGCCCGACAGATCCTGAAGGCTAGTGCTGCTGAGCAACAATCGAAACTGTGGCTGTCAAAAACAGCTCCTGCAGACATTCGCGGTGGCGGAGTCGCTCAGCCAATCGTCGACAATGCCGAAGGCGTACGCTTCGCTGACATGACACCAGAACAACAGGGTTTGATGAAGGAACTCATCGCCCAGTATCTGACAGCCATGCCCGCGAGCGTCGTGCGTGAACGAATGCAGGGGATTGAAAAATCGGGCATGGACGAAATCCACTTTGCGTGGTGGGGCGGCTCAGAACTCAACGAACCGCATCACTACGTCGTGCAGGGCAGCACGTTTATTATCGAATACAACAACACGCAAAATAGCGCGAATCACGTTCACGCGATTTGGCGAAACTTGGCTGGCGACTTCAACGTCTCCACCAAATAACGTTGTCGAAGACGAATCTGCGTCGGGCCGCTGGTTCTGGATGAACCCGTAACCAGTGGGCCTCGCAGTGAGCGCATCACCGACAACACAACGCGACGGTTAAAGGAAGACATGACCACTCAGAAATTTGAAACCTGCACACTGCCTAACGGCCTGCAAGTTGTCGTGCAGGCGATGCCCAGCATGCAGTCTGCGGCGTTGACACTGATGATTCCCGCTGGCAGCATCTATGATCTGCCCGGCAAGTCAGGGACCTCGGCACTGCTGTCGGAAATCTTCACTCGCGGAGCAGGCGACCTGTCGGCTCGCGAACTGTCGTCGGCCTTCGACAACATCGGACTGCAACGCAGTGTGTCCGGTGGCGTCGGCTATCTGACGGTTTCCGCTGCCACCACGGCGGACCGGATTATGGACGCTGTGCCACTGATCGCCAAAATGCTGCTCGAACCGCACATCACCGCCGAAAACTTCGCGCCCTCACGAGATCTCGTGTATCAAGCCCTGAATGCGATGGAAGATGAGCCGAAACAGCGACTCGGACAATACCTCAGACGCTGCAGCTATCCAACGCCCTTCAGCAATCCGTCAGAAGGCACGATGGAAGACTTGGTGAACCTTAGCGTGGCTGATGTGCAAAGCCATTTCGATTCGTTGATGATTCCCAACGAAGCCGTACTGGGCATTGCGGGCAACGTCAATTTTGCCGACGTGCAGCAGGCCATGACCGCAGCTTTCGGCGAATGGAAGTCTGGCACGCCCACCGTTCTAACCACTGGCGAAGTCACCAAGTCTCCCCTGCACATCGAACACGATTCAGCTCAAACACACATCGGCATCGCGTGGGACACTGTGCCCTACGCGCACGATCGTTATTTCGAAGCGTGGGCCACCATTAGCCTGTTGAGTGGCGGAATGAGCTCTCGGCTGTTCACCGAAGTGCGCGAAAAACGCGGCTTGTGTTACGCCATCAGCGCATCAATCAATACTCAAAAAGGCATGGCTCGCGTGTTTGGCTACGCCGGGACCACCAACGAACGCGCTCAAGAAACCTTGGATGTGATGGTGGCCGAAATTCGGCGGATTCACGAAGGCATTACCGAAGACGAACTGCAGCGTTGCAAGGCACGAGCCAAAAGCACGTTGATTATGCAGCAGGAATCCACGATGTCGCGTTCGAGTTCGCTGGCACGGGACACCTTGTTTTTGGAACGCGTGCGGACGCTACAGGAAATCCGCGACATGCTGGACGCGCTGACCGTCAAACAGGTGCGCGACTTCGCGGTGGAATACGCTCCCCAAGCGATGGCTCTGGTCACGATCGGCCCCGCAGCACTGGATGCCGCGTGTGTGGCAGGCACGTAGCACAACATCAACACTTCGGCGATTTTGGCGACCACAATTTACTTCGCAACACCGAACAGGTGAATGCGATCACTTCAGGCAGACATCATGCAGTTTCACAAACACACACTTTCCAACGGCTTGCAGGTGATTGCCGAATTGAATCCGGCTGTCTACAGCGTGGCGGCCGGTTTCTTTGTTCGCACGGGATCACGTGACGAAACCGAAGATGTTTCCGGCGTTAGCCACTTTTTGGAACACATGGCGTTCAAGGGCAACGACAAATATTCCGCAGACGACGTCAACCGCATCTTCGACGAAATCGGCGCCAACTATAATGCGTCGACGGGCGAAGAAATCACGATGTACTACGCCGCCGTGTTGCCCGAATATCTTGATCCGGCCATGGAACTGTTGTCGATTCTGATGCAGCCCACCTTGCTGCAGGAAGATTTCGACATGGAAAAGAACGTCATCTTGGAAGAAATCGGGATGTACGACGATCAACCGTCGTTCACCGCGTACGACACCATCATGGCCACACACTTTGCCAAACATCCGCTGGGCCAAAGCATTCTGGGCACCAAAGAAAGCATCACCGCGCTGACCTCCGATCAGATGCGACACTACCACAGTCAGCAGTACACGGCTGGCAACATGACACTAGCTGTCACGGGTAACACAGACTTCGAATCGCTGATTGCGATCATCGAAAAATACTGCGGTCATATTCCTTCGGGTGTTGTCGACCGACCGCTGCCGGAAGTTCAGCCTGTGAATTCGACGCATCTGTTAACGCGAGAATCCAGTGTTCAACAACACATCATGCAAATGGGAATCGCACCCAAAGGCACCGACCCGCGTCGCTTTGCTGCAGAACTGCTGTCGGTCATTGTGGGCGATGATTCGGGCAGTCGTCTGTTCTGGGAACTGGTCGACCCCGGCCATGTCGAAGGCGCGGATCTGGGCTACAACGAATACGACGGCGCTGGCACGTGGATGACGTACCTCAGCTGTATGCCGGACGAAGTAGAAGTCAATCTGGCTCGCATGCAAAAGGTGTTCGACGAAGTGAATCGTAACGGAGTCACGGCCGAAGAACTGGAACAAGCCAAAAACAAAGTCGCGTCCAGAATCGTGCTGCGAGGTGAACGGCCGATGGGGCGTTTGACGTCGCTGGGTGGGAACTGGGTGTATCGCGGCGAATACAACACGGTGGCTGATGATCTGCAAATCGTACGAAGTCTGACGCTGCAAGACATCACTGATATGCTGCAGGTGTTTCCGATTGTGATGTACACCACCGTCGGTGTCGGCCCACGAACAACACTCGAAACAAATCCCGCACCGGCCTGTTGATCCACAAACAACACACGAAAGACACTCACGATGTTACATGCAGTGATTATGGCCGGAGGCAGCGGAACACGGTTTTGGCCTCAAAGTCGAAACCGGATGCCCAAGCAGCTGCTAAAGCTGGCCGGCGATCGCACCATGATTCAGCAGACTCTGGATCGCTGTGCAGGCATGATCGATCCCGCTAATGCGTGGGTGGTCACGAACGCTGTGCAGGTCGACCAGACGCAGCAACAGCTTCCGGAAATGCCGGGCAAAAATGTGCTGGTCGAACCCATGGCACGCAACACCGCACCCTGTATCGGATTGGCGGCGGCACACGCCTTGAAGCACGATCCGAACGCCATCATGTTTGTGATGCCAGCCGATCATGTGATTTCCCCACGCGAAGTCTTCCAAGCGGCGGCGCTGAAAGCCGTTTCTGTGGTGGAAGCCGATCCGCAGCGGCTGGTGATGTTTGGGGTGACTCCCGCATTTCCCGCCACCGGCTACGGCTACATCGAACGCGGGGCCGCATTCGAACAGGTCGACGGTGCGTTTGATGTGAAGTCGTTTCGCGAAAAGCCCAAGCTGGAATTGGCCGAACAATACGTGGCGTCGGGAGACTTCTACTGGAACTGTGGAATCTTCTGCTGGAAAGCCGCCACGATTCTGAATCAACTGCAACAGCACGAACCCGAAATGTACGAACGGCTGCAACGGATCGTGGCCGCGATTGACACGGATGCTTACGACGCCGTCTTGGCGGACGAGTTCCCGCAAATGAACAGCATCTCAATCGACTACGCCGTGCTAGAACGCGCCACGGGAGCCACCGTGATTGAAGCGCCGTTTACATGGGACGATGTCGGCAGTTGGCTGGCTGTGCGTCGACTGGCCGGCGAAGACGACAATGGCAATACGATCGACGGTCCCTTTGCCGGTGTGGATTCAAAGAACTGCATTGTGCGCACAACCGACGATCACCTGATCGCCACGCTGGGCGTCGATGACCTGATCATCGTGCATACCGCAGACGCCACTTTGGTCGCTCGCAAACAGGATTCCGAACGCATCAAAGATCTGCTGGAAGAAATCAAACGGCAGGGACAAACCGACCGGCTGTAGAAACAACTGTCACTGTCATTCGTTCCGGTGGCTTACGTCACTGGCAATATATGTGTCGGCCTCCGGCCTGAATCGCGGATTCCCGTACGGCGCTAGACTTGGGCAAAACTAGGTGCCGGTCGACCCCAACTTGTTAACGGCCTAGGCGAAGACGACACCGCTGCGGGTACGCTCACGGCAGGCAAGCTGTCGATTTCGTCAGCGGCACGGCGCTAGCCGCCGGTAACGCACTGAAAAACGCTGGCAAAGCCGGCGGCTAGCGCCGTGCCGTGCCGCTCATAAATTCCGACTCAATCGACAGCTTGCAGACGGGTCACGATTGTATGGATTCTTCGCCCTCGTTTGGCAATCCGAGGCAGGATTCCGCCGGAATTGGTGGGAAAATCCGGGGTCCCCGAGTAATCTGAAGGGCGTCCATTCGCCACCTGCCCGGAACCAGCCCACCATGAAACGTCGCTTCCTCATTTGCTGTTTTCTGTTCGCCGCATTGACCACGTCGACCGATTTTCTGATGGCTCAGGATGTCGCGGCAACAACGCCAGCTGACCAAGCCAAGAAAGCGGAGCAGCCAGACAAGACAGAAAAACCCAACCCGAAACCGCATGTGCGGCCCGGAAAAGGCCCCGCGTTGACTGAAGCGCCGCAGGGCGATTTGGATTTTGACTTGATGGGCGAATTCATCGGCCCGATCGCCACGGACAAAGAAAACAAATACGAATCACTGGGGCTGCAAATTCGTCCCATCGGCCACGATCAGTTTCAGGCGACAGCGTACTTCGGCGGTCTGCCGGGGCAGAAAACTCATCGTCCCCAAATGACACGCATGATCGGTCGACGGTCTGAAGATCTATTGATTCTGTCGGGCGGGCCATGGGCCGTGTTTGTCGAAAAAGACGGCTGCTTGATCGTCGGCCGCGATGGCAAACAACTGGGACGACTAGAACGAATCGAACGCATCAGCACCACGATGCACGCGACAGCACCTGCCGACGCGGTGGTGATGTTTGATGGTTCTGGAGTCGACCAATTCTCAAACGGAAAAATGACGGCCGACGGATTGCTGGAAGAAGGCTGTGATTTTAAGCCGATGTTTCAGGACTTTAACATGCACGTCGAATTCCGACTGCCCTACATGCCGCAGGCAGATGGACAGGCGCGAGGAAACAGTGGGCTGTACCTGCAAGGTCGCTATGAATGCCAAGTGTTGGATTCATTCGGCACAGAAACGATGATCAACGGGTTGGGTGCGTTGTATCAATTTAAGAAGCCAGAACTGAACATGTGTTTTCCACCGCTGGTTTGGCAAACCTACGATGTTCAATTCACCGCACCACGCTGGGCGGCAGATGGATCGAAGGTCCGCAACGCTCACATTAGCTCGTGGATTAACGGTGTCAAAGTTCAGAACAACGTGGAGCTCCCGAACAAAACTGGAGCCGGCAAACCGGAAGAACCGCTGTTGCTGCCCACGAAGCTGCAGGATCACGGCGATCCCGTGCGTTTTCGAAACATCTGGGTGGTCGATCGCGGCCTAGCAGCGGCCGGACCGTTTCCGGTGCTGTCACCGCCAGATCAACCGACGGAAACCAAAATCTCACCGGCCATTCCCGAACAGGAAGCCAGCAAGGACGAGTCGGAACCCGGCAACAATCAATCCTGAGCGTGATCGTTGATGAAGCCTTTAAAGATTTCCACCAGAGTCTGCGTTTGCGTCAGAAAGTTACTCTTGTAGCCATCGCGAATCTTCTCCATCATTCCAGTGCTCAGGGCATGGCCTCGGCTGAGGTCAAAGAAGTCCATGCTCCATTGCGGAAATCCTCGGGCAGGCAAAGGCTCATCAAACAGATAGTTGATTTCGTCGTGCCGCGGATCCGCTTCAATTCGAGCCACCAGATTTCGCAGGCTGGACTCTTCGCCTTCAATAAATTGCAAAAAACGTCCGCCCTGAAAAAACATCACTCCCGTAATGTCAGCGGCCGGATTGTTGCGTTGCGACGCTGCCACAATTGAATCCAGATCCCGCTCTCGATCATACGAGCTCCCAGAATACAGGCTCGTATAGACAATCAGATGCAAATCCGGTTGAATTTTATCCATGGTAATTTCACCCATTTATTGCTGTTTGTATTATAAGTTTTCGGCGTTTTCGGCAGAGTCTAACAAGAAGCGACGAACGTCACAGGGCTTCGTTCTGACCTTGTTTTCGGTTCGGGCGTTTGAGCCCACGAAGCCGTCGATTCCCGCCCTGTGTCGATGGAAAATCCTGCGGGTTTTGCGGACTTTGTGACTGCTGAGTGCGATTCTGAAAAGGATCGTCGCAACAGCGTTTGAAAAGCGGCGGAGCACTTCTAACATGGTGCGTGTAGACGCGTCTGCCTGCGACACACGTGTATCCAACCCGTTCTTCCCTCCACCCAGAAAGCCCCTGCAGTCCAATGATCGAAATTCCCGTCGTCCGCTGGGGCAAGCCTTACGAATCACTCGAAAAAGCCGACGTTGTACACTTCGAAACCGGCGAAGTCATGGCGAAGATGCATCAGGCCAATGCGGGCTTGGTGAAGATGGACATGCGTAAAGCAGGGGCTGCTCGAAATGCCCTGCGGAAATTCACGCCACAAGCTCTGATTGCCATGTGCGAAGAAGCGGCAGACCTGTTTCTGACCGCCGAATTGCCACTGGGCAACGGCATGCAGACTCCGGAAGAATTCTGCTCCATCCAATCCGCCACAACCGGACTTCCGCTGAACATGGCACGCGGCAACATGAGCAAGATTGCGTTCGTGTTGAAGAACATGGGAGCCACCCTAGATGCGCTGACTCGCGGACTGCCGCTGGACATCCTGCACAAGGGATTCGGCATGGAAAGCCGCGGCGTGATGGTCAGCTACCAAGCCACAACCGACGCCATCGGATTGGTTTTGCCGTCCAACTCACCCGGCGTTCATACACTCTGGTTGCCCGCGATTCCGCTGCAGGTGGGCTTGGTGTTGAAACCCGGATCGTCAGAACCTTGGACCCCCTTCCGAATGTACGAAGCGTTCGCTCAGGCTGGCGTGCCGCGCGAAGCCTTCTGTCTTTATCCCGGGCCGCACGAAGTCGGTAACGCCGTCGTGGAAATGTGCGGTCGCGCGATGGTGTTCGGCGGGACGGCAACGGTCGAAAAGTATTCCAGCAATCCGAGTGTGCAGGCTCACGGGCCGGGCTTCAGCAAGATTTTGCTAGGAGACGACGTCGTTGATCGTTGGGAAGATTACCTCGACATCATGGTGCAAAGTGTGCTGGTCAACGGCGGTCGCAGCTGTATTAACTGTTCCGGCATCTGGGCGTCGCGACACACAGAAGCCATTGCAGACGCGATCGCGAAACGCATCGGGCCGGTTCAAGCACTGCCCACCACGGACGAAAACGCGGCACTCGCAGCATTCACCATCGAAGGGGCTGCAGAAGCGATGAACAACATGATTGAAGACGGCTGCAAGTCGGCTGCGGTCACCGAAGCGACGGCCAAGTATCGAGACGGTGATCGGCTGATCAAGAAGGAGCGTTGCGATTACTTGCGACCAACCATTCTGCATGTGGATGATGTGAATGATCCGATGGCGAACACGGAATTCATGTTCCCCTTCGCGTCTGTGACCAAGTGCCCGCAAAATCAAATGCTGAAAAAAATCGGCAGCACACTCGTTGGCACCGCCATCACGGAAGACGAAGCCTGGATTACGGAACTGGTGGACGCTCGTAACATCGATCGATTGAACGTCGGCGTGGTCCCCACCTGTGCTCTGAACTGGTTACAACCGCACGAAGGCAACATCATCGACTTCCTGTACCGCAACCGAGCGTTCCAAAACAGCATGCCTCCGGCGCATTGAGATGCGTTGCCGTTGCCATTGACGTTGCCAACGGTAGTTGCTGTCTGCCGGAGAGGAATTTGCAGCTTCGCTGCGACCTTGTCTTGACCCGTCAATTCACGATAAACGTGTTTGCCAATGCGGCGCCCACCGCGAGTAGGTCCGTCTGTCGACGGAAAGCCGTCCCGGTAGGATCGCCCGACTTGCCGCTACACGCCGCTACTCCGCTTTTTTATGAACGGTACCGCTGTTGGCCGTATCTGGAGACGGCTCGACGGCGGCATCGATATTGGCGGCCGCAGCGGTTTCGTCGTCGTCGTCAAACAGGTCATCGCCATTGGGCAGAAATAACCGACCAGCCTTGTTCGCCGCGTCGACCGTCTCCGCACCAACAGCCGCCATGCGTTCTGCCAGACCTTCGTTGCCGATGAACGCCGCCGCTTCGTCCGCCGGCTTGCTTAAATCGTAAGCCACCCTGTGGCCCGGCAGCCACAAGGGTTCGATCTGCTTCTGATGAAACAGTTCTGCCAAATGTTGATGACAGGTAAAGAACAACACCTGCTGACCTTCACCTGCAATTTCGATCAGGCAATCCACAGCAGCCACCGTGCGTTCTTCGTCGAAGTTCACGAACAGGTCGTCCATCACAACCGGCAGTTCGATACCACGACGACCGAATTCCCTGACCAAGGCAAAGCGAATCGCCAGAAACAGCTGTTCGCGAGTACCACCACTGAGCTGTTCGACTCGAAATGTGCGGCTGTATTCGTCATCTACGCACAGAAAGTCTTCGCCCAGTGGAGCCCAGATTTTGTGATACCGGCCCGACGAAATGCGATGCAGATAAGAAGAAGCGGTCGTCAGCGTGCCGGAAATATTCTCCTTCTCAAAACGCCGACGCATTTCCATCACAGCATCTTCTTCGATTTGCAGAGCGAACCATTCTTCCGCCGCGCGATAGATGTCGGTGGCCACATGAGCCTTCTGAAAATACCGCAGCTGTGATTCGCGGCTGCCTTCCAATAACTTGATTTCCTGTTTCAGCCCGCCCAGCTCTTCGTGATTCTTAGACAGCTCTGCTTCCACCGTTTTTTGCTCACGCTCCAACGACACAATCTGCTCACGACCGCGTGAGGGATCGAAGCGCGCAATGTCATCTTCCACGATCGCAAGTTCGGGTTCCGACAACGCGACCTCTGTCAGTTCTTTCTGAGTCACGGACAGCTGTTTTTCCAACTGGCCCCGTTTTTTCTGCACCTCAATCTGATGCAGAATGTCTTCGCGAGCGACCGCTCCCGCCCGAGCCAAAATTGCCCCGCGCCGCATTTCCGCAGCCTCAACCATATTCTGTTCGCTAATCGATTCACGATGCTGTTTTTCGGAATCGTCCAGCAGTCGCTGCCGTTCCAAGCGGTCTCGATCGTGCGTCTTGAGCTGTTGTCCCCATCCGGTCAGCACTTCCAGCGGCCTTGCATAGTTCAGCAGTCCTTGAGGAGCCACTTCACGGCCCAGTTGTTCGACGCGTTCCTGCATGCCGCCAAACATGCGTTTCAGGCCTTCGGCTTCTGGAGCGGCGTTGCGCCATTGCGTATGTAGCTCGCGAACTTCCTGAATGCGTTGCCACCAAGTAAACGCTTCCTGCACTTTCACCGTTTCTTCCATGCCCAGTGAATTCAACAGGCGACACCAATCCTGCCGCTTTTCGTTGACAATCTGTTGAGCCGATCGGTAACGCGCTCGTAACGTTTTCAAACGCTGACGCCGCAGTTGTGCGCGTTCCTGTCGACGGGCGATGTTTTCCAAATCAGTGATGTGGCGTGAACATTCACCGATGCAATTCACCAAGTCGGCCGTCGTGGTGCCAGGTGCGTCGGCCTTCATTAAGTGCTGGCCAGCCATGCCTTCTGACTGAATTCGCTGAATGCGTTCGTGGACGGCACGCAGACTTTTTTCTGCTTCGCGCGCTTCTGCGTTCAGGTCGTCCAGCTGAATCCCCGTCTTGCGATCGAAGTGATTGCGCAATCCGTTGCGGATGCCCCACCACATCATGCCGGCGAAGCCGATGGCCGCAGCGGCCAACGATCCGCCCAGCAGTCGATTGGTTTGGCTGCCTTCCGGAACAATCGCAAATGTCAGCAGCCCAAAGAAGAATAACGCTCCGGCAATGCCGGCGATCGCCGTGACCGCGCGATCCACCCATTCTGGTATGGAATCGTCCGTATTCACGCGGCTCATCACATTGCGAACCGTTTTGATCTTCAGTGCCATCTGCTCACGCTGCAGTCGCAGTCGTCCGAGATTTTCCAG
>Ga0075117_1001056_pt1 | contig 17449 bp, 15 predicted proteins | sample AntAceMetag02UKJ_FD_69789 | JGI IMG/M metagenome (GOLD analysis project Ga0075117, IMG submission 69789) | Saline lake microbial communities from Ace Lake, Antarctica - Antarctic Ace Lake Metagenome 02UKJ | ecosystem: Environmental > Aquatic > Non-marine Saline and Alkaline > Saline | place... | reverse complement strand
CATATAGGTATAATAGAAGCACTATGAATGGTGCTATTTTTGACAATCTGCTTCTAAGGACTGTTCAACACCAACCCGTCTTTTCTGAAAATATGAATATTAAGTAAGTGCCTAATTCAAAAAACTATTACCGATAGATCTCCTTTTTTCAATATTTACATAGACATGAAAGACCCAGTAGAAGAAGAAAACTACTATATGTGGGACTGGCGATATTATGAGAGTCAACTCTAGTGTAAGACATGTTCAAATGGTTACTATTATAACGAGGCCTCCACAGATTCACTTGGAGAATGTAGATCTGACAGGTTTAGAAGAAGCAAATACGATTATAACTGTAAGTCACCATGCTGGCAAATTTATGGGTCTGAAAAATTTAATATCATGAATGATGATTTCTCCAATGGTCAGGTAGTAAAAGATAGACTTGTGGCCTCCATACCACTCTATAGCTACGAAGGTGCTCTGATGGAAGTAAGGCAGTTCAGCGTTAGCGAAGATGCTTACGATTACTTAAGACTTATTATCTCACAGGGCCAGGAAACTGGTGGCTTAGCAGATACTCCACCCGCTACTTTAGAGGGTAATATTGTAAGTCGCAACCTAGGCCAGCCCGTGACTGGCTATTTCAAAGTAAGCTCTGTCACAAAAGCATTACACTGGATGGACAAGAGAAACGTCGAAGGCAATGTTAGAGCAAGAGGTCTCTTTCCAGATAAAAGATTAGCTCGTCCAGAACCTTTAAGCGAAAGCACAACAAGACCTCCACTTGCACCCTGTCTAGCAAGAGATAGCCTTACTACTATTACACCAACCGGATGGTTATATGGCGAAAATAAGCCAACGGAATTTAAGAAAAAGGTATTCTGACTCATTCCTATAAAATTACACGCACTGCTTTTTTGTTTCCTTGGTTTCCAGATATACGACCAGAGAACAGCTATTAATGATTTTTTTATACTCAAGGTTCTGTACTAGACAACGTTGGCAAAGGTGCTCTGATAGCCGACAATATGGCGTTGAGTTTTGGAGATAAAAGATTTTTGTAAATAAAAATGAAGAACTAACATCTGTTGTAAATAAAATAGAGGCCTCCCTTGTAGTAAGATATTTAGCCCCGTACTCTTTAGAAATAAAATAGAATACCCAACGAATCCTTTAGTCATTAAAATGATAGGGATAGAAAACTCACTTCAGGGAATGGTATGGAACAGAGAGGGTAACGAGGCTCCAAAAACCTAAGAAAGAATAATTCATTCCTATCCTAACTACATAGAGGCGGTGAAGGAGAAGGCCTTGGCTGCTATAGACAATAGAACTATTGTTAAAGAAACTCAGAATAGCATTAGAAAGCCCATAGAAAATGCGATTCAATAGGTTTTTTTTCACTTCCATAACTTGGCTTTTTGTCAACGAAAACAAGCAGTTCAGCCTTATTGCTCTCTTACGATTACAAATTATTTCCATTAATGCCTATCTTTGGATGTTTAACTGTACTTATAAATATGACCAAGAGGATTTTATATAAAGCGTTCCTTGCCTTACTCCTTTTTAGTGTTGCCTGCGTGGACCCATACCTAGCCACTTTTACTGGTGAGGCTACCATTTTTGTGGTTGACGCCAGACTCACAAATGACCCGAGTGTGAACTATGTAAGTATTACTGAGGCCATTCCAAGTGGTGAATCTAGCACTACTTTTTTGGGAGTTGGGAATGCCACTGTAAACGTCGTGATAGATGAAGCCACAACTATTCCGCTCAAAGAAATCTCGGCTGGCCGGTATGAATTCCCAAATGGTTTTTCCGGTGAAATTGGAAGAAACTATAAACTTGAGTTCACCACCTCAGATGGAAGGTTCTTTGAATCTAAACCTGAGCATATGCTCGAAACCCCTGAAATTGAGAAAGTTTACGACACTTTCGATGAAGATGCTGTGAAAACAGTAACAGAAACATCTCCTGGATTTAATGTTTATGTTGATACTAAGGACCCAGGAGAAGAAAAAAACTTCTACATGTGGGATTGGCGATATTACGAAAAACAATTATGGTGCAAAACTTGTATTGATGGTTATTATTACAACGATGCCTCCACAGGTTCGCTTGGAGAATGTAGATCAGTAAGGTTTAGACGTGGTCCTGCTGATTACAACTGTAGTTCTCCATGTTGGCAAATTTTTAGGTCAGAAAAATTCAATATCATGAATGATGATTTCTCCAACGGTCAGTTAGTAAAAGATAGACTAGTGGCTTCTATACCACTCTATACCTTCGAGGGTGCCTTGCTGGAAGTAAGGCAATACAACATTAGCGAAGATGCTTATGACTACTTAAGGCTTGTTATCTCACAGGGCCAAGAAACGGGTGGCTTGGCAGACACCCCTCCTGCCACTTTAGAAGGCAATATTATAAGCAGTAACCCAGACCAACCTGTTACTGGATACTTTATAGTAACCTCAGTCACAAAAATATTGCACTGGATGGATAAGCGAAATGTACAAGCTAATGTGCCAGCAAGGAGTCTCTTTACTGAAAGAAGATTTGCTCGACCTGAACCGGCTAGCAATGACACAACTAGGCCTCCATTAGCACCTTGTCTAGCAAAAGATAATCGCACCAGCACTACCCCAACTGGATGGCTATTTGGTGAAAACTAAGTTGATAAAACTCACGAAAAGATATTCTGACTCATACCTATGAAATTATATTCACTGCTATTTTTTATTTCCTTTGGTTCACAAGTATGTGGCCAAGAAACAACTATTAATGAAACTTTTACGCTCAAAGGTTCTGTCGTAGACAAGGATGACAAAGAGCCTCTGGTTGGTGCCACTGTGACAGTGGATTTTGGAGATAAAACAGATTTTGTTAACGAAAATGGAGAATTCACATTTGTTGTAAATAAAAAAGAGGTCTCGCTTGTAGTAAGATATATAGGCTACGTACCCTTCAGAAAGAAAATAGAACTCCCAACAGATCCTTTAGTTATCACAATGATAAGGATAGAAAACACGCTCCAAGAGGTGGTAGTGAACGGAGTAGGAAGCGAGGCTGTCAAGAGGCCGATAATGGGTGTAAGTACCCTAAATATTAAAACAATAGAAAAACTTCCATCAGCTTTAGGAGAGGTAGATATCTTAAAAGGGCTTCAAATGCTCCCGGGTATCTCCAGTGTCGGAGAAGCTTCTAATGGCGTAAACGTACGAGGTGGTACCACTGACCAAAACTTATTTTTACTTGAAGATGCCCCTATTTTTAATCCAACACACATGTTTGGATTATTTTCCGCTTTTCCGTCAGATGCCGTTTCTTCCTTTGACCTCTATAAAGGAAATGTGCCCGTACGATATGGTGGAAGAGCCGCTGCCGTTCTTGATGTTAAACTGGCTAATCCATCCTTAGAAAAATTTAAACTTCAAGGTGGCATTAGTCTGGTTTCCACCAAATTAAAAGCTGATATTCCCATTATTAAGAATAAAATGGCTCTTATGGTCTCAGGAAGGGGATCTTTTAATGACTTCCTCTTCCCTCTTATTTCTGATCAGCTAAAGGATTTAAAAGCCCGCTTTGTAGATACAGCCGCCAAACTATTTTATCAAATAAATGAGAAACAGACACTCACGCTAAATTCGTATTATAGTTACGACTTCTTCCAAACGGAACAGCTTGGTACCATAGGAAATATCAATGCGGCCGCTACACAATATGAGTACAGCACACTTAATTTTTCTGGAAAATGGTTTTACAACATCAGTAACAAAGCCAACATTCAAACTACTTTGGTAAGCTCTAATTATCAGCCTAATACGCTTCTTCCCGAAGTAAATTCTGATAATGTAGTAAAAATAAAGCAAGCTATTGACTACAAACAACTTAAGACCAATCTAAATCTATATATAGGCAAAAATAATTTTGAAATAAGTGCTGATGTAGTTCGCTACGGTATTAACCCAGGAAATATTGACCCCGGTACTAGCGAAAACATTTTACCAATCTCTACGCCAAATGAAACAGGTTTAGAACTTGGAATTGGGATAGAAGACGTTATTGAACTAAATGATAAAACATCACTTTCAGTTGGGGTAAGATATTCCCAGTTTTTATATACCGGCCCCACTGAAATACGTATTTATAAAGACAATGAACCTAGGAATAACTCTACTCTCGTCAACAGGATAAATTATGGAAGAGGAGAAATAGCCCAAGCCTACGGTGGCTTAGAACCTAGGATAGGATTCAGATATTCTTTGGGTAAAAATAGCAGCATTAAGGCAGCTTACAATGTGGCCCGTCAATACCTACAAATTATTTCTAATACCGCTACCCCAATTCCCACATCCAGATGGAAGCTTTCAGACAATAACATAAAGCCTCAGGTTAGTCAATTACTCTCTTTAGGCTTTTTCAAAGATTCCCCTGGTAATATTTATGAATTCTCCGCCGAAGCTTACTATCGCAAAACAAATAATGTGATAGATTATAAGCCTGGTGCGGACTTTCTGCTAAACCCAGAGCCAGAAAAAGAAGTCTTACAAGGTTTCAATGATTCTTATGGAGCAGAATTCATGATTTCCAAGAAAAAAGGAGAAGTAACGGGCTGGCTTAACTATACTTACGCCCGCTCTTTAAATCAAATAGACGAAGGTCCTCTTAGAAGTCAAAGAGTCAATTTTGGAGAAAAGTATGCTGCAAACTATGACCGCCCACATACGATAAATGCTACGATGGTAATTAACCAAGGCGTCCATCATGATTTCTCATTTAACTTTACTTACTCTACCGGAAGACCTTTTACATCGCCTCAAGGCTTTATCAAATACGATAATCAGATATTGCCATTCTACTTTCTTAGAAACGACATCCGTTTGCCCGATTATCACAGAATGGATTTCGCTTGGAATATCTACAATCCTCAGGTAAGAGATAAGAAGTTTAAAGGAAATTTCGCCTTCTCTGTTTACAACCTATACGGTAGAAAAAATGCTTACTCGGTATTTTTCAGATCAGAGGGAAATATATTGAATGCCTATAAACTGACCATTTTTGGTGCTCCTATTGTCTCTTTATCTTATAAGTTCACGTTTAATCATTAACACCTGAAGTATATATTCCTATAGAATCAACAAATGAGCTTCTTTATCCTTACGTCTCAAGTACTTTAAATTAAGTAATTGAAGTTCAAAAAAACGACTCACGTTCTTCATTGCATATAAGCCACGGAGTCAAAAAAAAGTTAAAACCTATTTGGCCCTAGCCAAAAGGATTTTTGTAGTGTTCTGCAAGATCTTACCATCAACTCTATACTCAGAGAATAAAATATAATAGCCCATTGGAAGAGTGGCTCCAGAATTATCGAAGCCTCGCCATTCGTATTCGAGTATATTTGAAAGATATTGATTATTAGAGATTTCTTTAATAAACTTACCATTCACATCATAAATCTTAGAGGTAAGATTTCCTGGTTTATCAGCACTAAAAGAAATTAAAGTCTCTTCATCAAAGCCATCATTATCTGGTGTAAAAACCGCGGGAGACGCCGATACCATAAAATCGTCAGTAAAGGTGTTTTCTGGATTAATATACCCTGGTGTGGCATAGTTATCATTGAAAGAGGCAGATTGCCAGTTTGAAGCTTCATTGGCCCCAATGTCAAAACTTACACGCTCCAGAGAAATACCATCTGGGTCGTCAATGGAAGGATGATGCATGTCTTCGGTGTAAGAGAAACGTTCTAAAATTATCTCCTCCCCTAGCATTAAGATAATCTCTCCTTCGGCATTACTATAAGCCGGTAAATTATCTATCTCTATGATGTTTCCTTGGTGAGCTTTTGGGTATATTTCAATCTGGGATCGAGCATTCTCTGAAAGACAAAGGACTCCTTTGGGTTCGATGGTTTGACTTGAAGCAAAAACCACTTTTGGGTTTTCTACCTCCCCCGCAGTATTGGTTCTTGAAAAAGCCAGTCCTCTTAAATTAAGAAGCTTGTCAGAGTTATTATATATCTCCACAAAATCCTCTCCCCCTGAAATAGGGTTAAATAAAACCTCCGAAATAAGAAGTTCTCCCACTTCTGGAGCATCAATGTTTCCAATAGAAGCTGTAATTATTGGAGATAAATTACCCGAACAATCTGCCATGGCATTAAAATCTACATCAATGAGACCACCCTGCTGTAGGGGATTAGAAAACTTTACAACCACAGAATAATTGTTGTCCTCAGAAAAAGAAACGCTCTCAATAGCCAAGTCTGACGAAACACTCAAAATAGATGCCTCCGTGCCCAACTTCTCAGAAAACGAAAAGCTAAATAAGTCTGGTGCCAACTCCTCATAGTTCATTAAGGATGGGCCCTCCATGTCTGAAACAGTAGCCGCTGAAGCATTGACAGCTCCAGGTGTGCCTCCAATATCCGAAAGGCTAGAGGTCCAATTCCCAAACTCCTTACATGGGGTATTTAAATCTATCAATTCTAAAGAATAACCCTGATCTCTTTCAGCAGAATACCAATCTGGCGAATAGGTAACTTCAAAAACCAAGTCCTGTTTTAAGTTCTCTAACCTGAGCCTAGTACCACCATTTAAAAGAGAGAGTTTAGACAAACCTACTATTTGCCCGTAGGTTTCCAAAAATGAAACATTATTTACACGACAGACAATGAGATAGGTATTCGGAGCAAAATAAAAATCAGGAAAATCGACATCAGTCGTATTATAAAACAGTGTATACCCTTTTAGGTCTATGGCATGACCTGAATTATTATAGAGTTCTATAAATTCCTTTTCCGGTAATCCATGACTTGGTGTGGGGTCGGCAAACACCTCTGTAATTAAAATTTCAAAGTTCCCCTGCCCCTGAATTTTGCCCGTAGCCACAAAAAAGACAATCACTATCCCTAACAAAAAACATTTCCCTTCTGAAAGAAGTGTTTGTTTGGCTAAAAGTAAAACCCTATTTGTCAATTTATTAATCCTTAAACATCGCAAATCATAACCCCTTGTTTTAATGAAGCTAGTTGGTCTTTCCTTTTGGGAATAAACTCTTGCCCCACAAATCCTTTATAACCTGTATCCACAATGGCCTTAATGATGGCCGGGTAGTTTAGCTCTTGAGTTTCGTCTATTTCATTTCTGCCAGGAACCCCACCAGTATGATAATGGGAGATGTATTTATGATTCTCCTTTATGGTGGCTATTACGTCTCCTTCCATAATTTGCATGTGGTAGATATCATACAAGAGTTTGAAGTTATCAGACTCAATTTCTTTACATAGTTCCACTCCCCAATTCGTGTGATCGCACATGTATTCTGGATGGTTTACTTTTGAATTAAGCAATTCCATAACAATGGTCACTTTCTTTTTCTCCGCATGGTTCATTATTTTCTTTAGGCCTTCGGCACAGTTCACTAAGCCCTCTTCATCACTAATACTTTCTCCCCTATTTCCAGAAAAACAAATAATTTTCTTAAATCCCGCATTGGCGGTTTCGTCTATTCGTTGTAAATAAAATTCTACAAGGCCTTCGTGGTTTTCCTTTTTATTCCATCCATTGGTAATATTAAACTTACCACTAGCACCATTAACCATCGCACATTCTAGACCATACTTATTTAAAGTTGGAAAATCGTTAGGACTAAGGAGTTCAATGGAACTAAGGCCAATTTCAACAGCGGCCTTACATAAATCCTCTAAAGCAATATCTCTGTAGCACCATTTGCATACAGAATGATTCACTTTACCGTTAATATCCGAGGGCATTAGACTGTCCGCAGCAGAAAGCCTAGCATTCATGCTGCTAGCCAGACCAAGTCCTGCAGTTCCAGCCAATGTTTTTATGAGACTTCTTCTTGAAGTAGTTTTGTTGTTCATTACTTATATTTGTTAGGGATTCCTAAGCTAGGAAAAATAAATTCGAAATACTTCAAATGAGAAAAAAAGTCTTCATCGCATCATTACCCGTTCTTGCTTTCACGCTTACACTTTGTTCTACCACGGAACCAGCACCTATGATTGTGGAAGACCCAGAACCACAGGTACCTAAAATAATCACCTACTCTTTTGCGGAGGATGTTACATGGTCAGATGAATTTGATATAGATGGCAGACCAGACGAAAGTATTTGGAATTATGACCTTGGAGCTGGAGGCTGGGGAAATAACGAAGCCCAGCACTACACAAATGATAGCAGTACCTCCAGAGTTGAAGAGGGTAATCTTATTATTGAATCTAGACGCTCAGGCGAATGGCCAAAATATACTTCGGCCAGAATGGTAACTAAAAACAAAAAAGACTTCTTGTATGGCAGAATGGAGGTAAAAGCCAAACTACCAATAGGTAAGGGTACTTGGGCAGCTATATGGACTTTGGGCACTCAAGACATTTATGGAGCCGAATCCTACTGGCCTGATAATGGTGAAATGGATCTTATGGAACATGTAGGTTTCGACCAAGACATTGTTCATTCCAATATTCATACCCGTGCTTTTCATCATTCCATTGGTACAAATAAAGGGCAGAAAAAGTTTGTCAAAGACGCCTCCACAGACTTCCATGTTTACAGGCTAGACTGGTATCCAAATAGCGTTCAGTTTTATATTGATGACAAACTCCTTTTTGAATTCAAAAAGTCTTCTAGTTATACTTGGAGAGAGTGGCCATTTGATAAACCACAACATCTTTTGCTAAATATCGCCATTGGCGGAGACTGGGGTGGTCAAGAAGGTATTGACGATAGTATTTTCCCTCAAAAAATGCTCGTCGATTATGTAAGGTATTATGATTTAGTAACCACCGAGGAATAAATATTTAATTTGTCGCTGGACGTTTAACATTAACACGAACGTTATTGTTGATTGTCACTCCATGATATGTTTTTATAGCAAAATTATAATTCCCGTCTGGTAAGAATCCCAGGTCAAATACATTACCAAATTGGTTTATGTTGTTGTAGGATTGGCCTGTTGATGTATTCATCAGAATTTGGTTCATATCCCATGCTATTCCCTGAACAGTAACGGTGACTTGCCCGTCATGCCTGGTTAGTGTAGTAACTGTACTCCAATGGCCTCCTTGGTAATTTCGATGTACATTATATCTAGCAGCTGTGTTAAAACTGTCATCTGATACATCCATCACAAAATCCTTAAGCACATAAATAGCTCTTGTGTTCATCATGTTATTGTTTTGACGCACTTTGAAAATAGGATAAGTGTACAAATCAAAACCAACGTAATCATGACCATTAATTCTGGCCGTCAAATTATTTATCAATCTATCGGCAAAAAGATTGTAAACAGGTATCTCCTCAAAATTTGCTCTTCCTTCTAGTTCAGAGTTTACCATGATGTAAAAATCCTTAGCTACTGGGTTTATAGATGGTAAATTATTTGGCAAGTCTATCCAATCTTCCAAAGTATTATCATATACCCTTTGACTCCTAATATCTTTGTACTCTGAACAACCTGCTTTCGTACGCAGAACAGTGTACCTTCCTTGACCATCACTTGGCTCACTATAAAAGTGATAGTTTAAGTCTGAACCAGGCTGAAAAGCTCCGGCAGTTGACATTAACTTCCAGTCTGTTAGCCCTTCTATCTTATACTCGGGGGTGTACTTTGATATCAAGTCTCCCACAAAGCTGTTATTATATTTCTGAGCATATAAATGAGGATTAGTAGGACCGTGATTTGAAAAGTCTTCACACTGCTTCTCCGGATCTGGAGTTGGGACTGGGTCGGGATCTGGCTCAGGATTGGGTGGGGTATCCACAACTCCAATTCTCGCATCAAATGTACTCCCATTTTCTGAGTCGAAAAATTCATTTATATCAATGAATTCGGTTGCAGTTATCTCAAGACAACCACCTGTGGAGCCCCTAACCACCGTATTTATGACATTTATTTCATCCCCAGTGATGATTTCACAGTTGGCATCCACTACCTCCTTAGAAACTTGTTTCAGATGAGCTTCAGTAACTATTTGAAGATTGTTTTGTTGTGCCTTTGGCTTTGTTACACTAATTTGTGCCATTCCTGTAAAACAAAGGAAGACCATGAGTACTATTTTTATTAGAAGACGCATATTTCTTTTTTTCCTGTTATGAAAATATACTTCAATTATTATGCCATCAAGTGAAACAAAAAAGGTTAGCATGGAAGGTTTGGGAAGAATAAGCCCAGACCAGTTCAAAAAAAGTAAAAAAGCACCTATATGTATTGTCTTAGATAATATTAGGAGTTTACAAAATGTTGGTTCAATATTTAGAACGTCAGATGCCTTCCGGATAGAACGAATTCTACTGTGTGGCATAACTGGTCAGCCTCCTAGTAGAGAAATTGAGAAAACGGCATTGGGAGCTACAGAATCTGTAGATTACCACTATTTTAAAAAAACGGAAGACGCCGTTAAGGCTCTAAAAGCGGAGAACTGGAGAATAGTATCTATTGAACAAACAACTAATAGTATTTCCTTAGAGAAATTCAAAGTTCAACCAAACGAAAAATACGCTTTGGTCTTAGGAAACGAGGTTTTCGGTGTTCAGGATGCAGTAATTGCCATGTCTGATGCCGTGATTGAGATACCTCAATTTGGGACAAAACATTCCCTCAATGTAAGTATTTCTGGTAGTATTGTTATCTGGGATTTTTACTCAAAAAGCAACCTAAAAACCCTCTGAAGCCCCTCGTATTCTACCCTAAGTAAGTAGAATCCTGCGGCTATCTCTTTACCAACCTTAACGTTTCTAGGTACATCTAACTCCGAAATAGTTTGACGTTCTATCACTTTCTGGCCCTGAATGTTTTGCATACTAATAACCACGTCCAGCTTTCTATCCGCCGTCAAATAAAATTCTCCATTTTGAATTGGGTTTGGGAATACCACGACCCCCCCTTCACTAGCTGCTCTCTTATATAATACCTGACCAGAAAGGTTGGACAAGCATGTAGCCTCAAAAGGTGCCTCATGAAACTCAAAACCTTTAATAGCGTAGAAACCGTCTTGTGCAGCTAAAATAGAACTTGCCGTCTCCAAAGGAAGATTTTGGTTTTCAAAAAACCATTCATAATTAAAATACTCTCCTAAATTCACTACCCCTAAAGAGTATGGACCTGTTTTATCTATACTTGGCGGAGTAGGCTTCGCAAAAAGCTTTACTAAAACTGGTGCTGATAGCTCTGACTCACAACCCTTAGAGGATATTCCAAAGGCAGTAATTTCACTTTCTCCTATTCCTGAAACTAATATATCCCTTGAGGTCTCCCCTGTACTCCATTCGTAACTAACTGTCTCACCGCTCACCCGCAATCCAATGGCTTCTCCATCGCAAGCCCCAAAAGTCCCCGTAATACTTTCTATCGTTGGTGCATTTGGTTTAGGGCTAAACTCAGCACTTCTGGCTAACGAGAAGCCCGACTTACAACCGTTAGCATCTTTATAAAACGCCTTAACAGGATCAGTGTCAAAAGCCCTAAAAGTCCTATTAGAGCTACCATCTGCCCATTCCACAGATAAGTCCTCTCTATCCACAAAAAACTCAACAGAGTCACCTATACAGGCAACCCCATCTTCAAGAGCTAATATTTCAGGAACGGCAGGATTAATATTATCATATACCAATCTTTCAGTTAAATGATAATTACCATTATCATCACGCACAATGGCTGACACAGACCCGCTCTCAATCTGAATTTTAGTACTTGAAGAACCGTTATTCCATTTGAGGGTTTGATATTTTTTTGTGACAGACACCTCCACGAATCCACCTGTCAAACATTTATGACTCAGTTTTTCAATCGGCTCAGACAGAACTGGAGTCATTTGAGAAACTACCTCCGCATTTAAGCTAGTATTAAAGGCATTAGCCAAATTACTTATACCTCTGTTTGACCCTTCATTAGTAAAATGGACACCATCGCTTCTTGGGTTTTGGAGGTAATCTGTTAAAGGGCCTTCAAAAACATGTGCATTCTCCCGAATGACCTCCTCTTGGGCTTGGATAATCTGTAGAAAAGTCTGGTTAAAAACATAGGACGTCCTAGAAACCATCCAACTCAGATTTTTCCCTATATCCTTAGATGCTTGCTTCACTAAAAAATCTAGATCTTTTTTATAGCTAGCCTTGGTTGTATTAGAGTCATTTTCGCCTTGCATCCAAAGAATAGATCGTAATCCATAAACAGGAACATGGTTCTGTAAAATAATTCTCAGGTAGGAATAAGGGGCATTATTTGTAGAAATAGAATTTTGTAAAACTATTAGCCTTGTATCTATTCCCTTGGCACTATTAGCCCAATTCTCAATGGTAGTCCCTTCGTAAGCAGCATTAAAAAAGAGCACAGGAACATTAAATTTAGCCACAATGAGGTCGCCTAACTCTCCCCAAGCCCAAGCACTTTGGCCATGGGGGCCAATATTCAATTCTTTACTAAGTCGGCTTATATCTGTCAGAGGTGGGTTCTCCTCTAATTCTGTTTTCTGGTAATATCCGTAGCCATTGACACGATCATCTGCAGCACCTTTAGTGTTAAACGCTAAAAGACCCTTCACCGTAAAGCCTTGAGCGTTTGATTGGCCAGCGACTATAAAAACCTCACCAATGCCTACTTTATCAACAGTTTTAATAAAAAGTGTTTCCCCGTTTTTTCTTGCTCTTATTTGTAATTGATACCAGCCTCCTATGCCCGATACTTTGCCAGAATACGCACCGTCGGTAATATCCGTATCAATAACTTGCCAATCTGTCAATTGCCCTTGCCAGCTAGCCACAGGCACTAACCTTCCTTCTACCACGTCGGCATTGTTTATTACCGTCCCATTTACAATTACCCCCCCGATATTATTATTATCCCGCTGAAAAACCGCCCTTTCAGCGGGAAAGCTTATATCCAATTGACCTGCGGCAAAAAGCGGTAAGAATAAAAGAAAAGTAAAAAAAAAATTAGTGGCTTCTTTAAAAAACATTCTGTTCATAAAATGGTTAAAACTATGCTCCTGTAAATTGGTTTAGGAAACGAACGTCGTTATCAAAAAACAATCTAATATCATTTATATCATATTTAAGCATGGCTATTCGCTCAATGCCCATTCCGAAAGCCAATCCTGTATATTCTTCTGGATCAATTCCAGCACTTTCTAATACGTTTGGGTCTACCATACCAGAGCCTCCTATCTCTACCCAGCCTGTTTTCTTACAGATGTTACATCCATCCCCATTGCAAATAAAGCATGAAATATCAATCTCGGCACTTGGCTCTGTAAAAGGAAAGTAGCTAGGTCTTAGTCTAATTTTAGTATCCTTACCAAACATCTCCTTTGCAAAATGAAGCAAAGTATCTTTTAAATCTCTGAAGCTTACGTTCTTATCTACATACAATCCTTCGGCCTGGTGAAATTGACAGTGAGCCCTAGCTGAAATAGCCTCATTTCTATAAACCCTCCCTATCATGATGGACCTGATAGGTGGTTTTGAATTCTCCATTAGCCTAACCTGCACATTAGACGTGTGCGTTCTTAATAAAACATCTTGACTTTGTTCCTCTCCTTTGGATACAAAAAAAGTATCCTGCATTTCTCTTGCTGGATGATTCTCAGGAAAATTAAGAGCAGTGAAATTATATCTGTCTGTTTCTATCTCTGGGCCGTCTTCGCTACTAAAACCCATACGCTCAAAAATCTCAGTAATTCTACGCTTCACCAAGCTTAGCGGATGAAGAGCACCGAGTGTTCCTGAGCCCGTAGGTAAAAACAAATCCGGAACGGCATCTTCTGTCCTCACTTCAGAAACATTATCCTGTAACTCCTTGAATCTTGCCTCTACAACTCCTTTTAGATTATTGAGTTCCTGTCCAAATTCTCTTTTCTGTTCCCTTGATACCTTTTTAAAGTCCTCAAAGAGTTCATTGATTACACCTTTCTTACTTAGAAACTTTAATCTGAAATCTTCTAAGTCTTTAGAATTCTCTACTTGCCTATTTTTGGCGTCCTCAAGTACCTGCTTTATTGAATCTAACACTCAGAATCTGTTTATTTAAAAAAGTCCACAAAGATAAAAATAAAGTTTGTTGAGAGCCAATGTTTTCCAAAGTCAAAACTCACTTTGTATTGTACAATTTTACCTTTGAATAATCTAAGGTATTTATACGCTAAGGATTCCGTAATTCCTGAAATTTAAAAACCAATTAATCCATAACACACACGTTCACAGCCAACAAGATATGATAAGGCATTGAATCCTTTTTGATTTCCACCGACTTTATCCCCAAATTACTCTACCAAAGTTCATTATTGTTTTAAACCATGATACCTAAAAAACGTTTAAAAAACGAGCATGTTAAGCAGAAAGTCAAGCAAATACAGCCTGAAAACATCCTGTTTCTAGAAGGTCAAATAAATTACACCTATGTCTACACAAACTTTGGCAAATTTATTTTTGCCAAAACATTGAAGTCTTTTGAGCACACGTTGGATTCTGAACAATTTGTCAGAACCCATAAGTCTCATATTGTTAATAAAGCCCATGTTAAATCCACATTTTTCACAGGGAGTCAAGGAATACTAAAGCTCAACTCTGGAAAAGAAATAGATGTATCCAGAAGACGCTTAAAAGAAGTACAACACTTCTTCAACAAGCTATAAATATTACTTTAGTGGTTAGTGATTCGGAAACAGTTGTCCATTCGGGCAGCTGTTTTATCATTCTATCAATGAATAATTCGATTTGGCAAATGCTAAGGTCGTACTGTTAAAATGCCACCATTCACTTCTAATAGTACGAAAACCCGCTGCTTTCATAACACTTCTCAGCAATTCTCTATTGGCTATATGTTCTTCCTTAAGTAATCTCTTTTCAAGCATTTCATCTTCCTTTCTAGGATATGCCAAATACCCAAAATAGTCATAAGTTGTTCCCATGTCCAGGAGAGTATCTTTCTGAATATCATAAACACTCAAATCTACCGCACATCCATAATTATGAAGAGACCCTATCTCAGGATCTGCCACATACGCCTTCCTTAAGTTTACAGGTAAACTATCTAAGGCCTTCCATAGAATTCTTTGAATTTTATGAGGCCTAACCGCATCAAAGACTAAAAGTCTGTATTTAGGAGATATTTTTTGGAGCTTTGTGTTAGCGATTATGAGCATTTGAGCTACTTCAGAAGGTAAATAAGCATTCTCCAAATCCTGATAAACGTCTTCTTCGAAAAAGTTATCTTGAGTAGAGTATTTAAGATCCACCAGAAGAGAACTGTCCATTTTTTGAATATTAACCAGACCCTGATTGATCAAACTTTGTTCAAACTCTCCGATAATTGGTTCTAAAACAATAGGTTTCTCATAAATGTAAGCAACGGAATCCTTAGATTCTTTTATAATAACTTCCGTCATTTCATTATTTACTCCCGAACATGACAAAAGGAACGTTAGTAGGAATTTTAAATATAAATTCTGCTTGAAAAAAGTGTTGTTAAACATCAAAATGCCGTAGTTTGTGAGCTAATTTATTCGAAATTTCGTCATTTAAATCTTAGAATTCTTTCATGGTCTTAAATTATGTTTGGTCTAGTTTCTTCATCATTGCTATGATAGTAGCTTTGGTAAAATATTTTTTCTTCCAAGACCAACTGATATTTGAAATGTTAGTAAGCGGGATTTTTGACTCCGCAAAAACTGGCTTTGAAATATCTCTAGCTCTAACAGGCATCATGACGCTCTTTCTGGGCATTTTGAAAATTGGAGAAAAGGCTGGAGCCATAAGATTCTTATCAAGAATTATAGGCCCATTCTTTAATAAACTTTTCCCAGAAATACCTAAAGGTCATCCAGCTCATGGACAAATGATCATGAATTTTTCGGCAAATATGCTCAATCTGGACAATGCTGCCACACCTTTTGGTCTAAAAGCAATGGAAAGTCTCCAAGAGCTCAATCCAAGTAAAGATACAGCCTCCAATTCTCAAATCATGTTTTTAGTTCTTCAGACGTCTGGTCTTACGCTTATTCCAATAAATATAATGACCTACAGAGCATCTATGGGAGCAGCCGACCCTTCAGATGTTTTTATGCCACTCCTCATAAGTACTTATTTTGCTACAGTAATCAGCCTTTTTGTTTTAATGATAAAGCAAAAAATACCTATATGGGACAGAACTATTTTGGGCTGGATAGGCGGTATATCAGCCGCCATTTTGATGCTACTTTGGTATTTGTCTACTCTTGACCAGACTGAAATACAAGACTTCTCAAAGGTTTACAGTAATTTAATACTCTTCTCTGTGATTGTCGTTTTTATCCTAGGCGGACTCCGAAAGCGAATTGACATTTTTGATACATTCATAGACGGAGCCAAAGAAGGATTTCAAGTAGCCGTCAAAATTATCCCTTATTTGGTGGGAATGCTTGTGGCCATAAGTGTGCTGCGTAATTCAGGGGTTCTAAGTGCTATCACAGACGCACTTGGCTTTGTTATAGGCCTATTAGGCATGGATACTAGATTTGTAGAGGCTTTACCAGTGGCCATTATGAGGCCGCTATCAGGTAGCGGAGCTAGAGGTTTAATGCTAGAGGCTATGTCTCCAGAAAATGGCGGTCCAGATTCATTTGTAGGGAGGCTGGTCTGTATTTTTCAAGGAACCACAGACACCACCTTTTATATTGTAGCTCTTTATTTCGGTTCTGTCGGCGTTACCAAAGTAAGATATGCTATTCAATATGGCCTATTGGCAGATTTTGTAGGCATAGTGGCAGCTATCTTAATAGGTTACTTGTTTTTTGCTTAGTGCCTTCTTCTATAATTAAAATGTGTAGTTCTCTGGCACTGCCCACTGCTACATCCTACATTAAGAAGCGTTTGTGCTAAGAAGCCGCCCCCTAGAACATATAAGAAGAAGTTATGACCGTAAAAAAAAGCTAGTCCTATAAAAACCAATGAGACAACTAAATACGTTATTCTCAATATCGACCAATTACTAAATAATTTGTTCATGACTACTAAGTGTTTATAATGGTAATTACGTAGAAAAAGGGTCTAAGGTTTTTATTGAAAAGTATGGAAAAGAGTAACGTTTTAAAAACACTTGTAACCTTTGTTTTTTTGCTATCCTGCAACAAGACTGTTGTGAATCCCGCACAAGTAATTGATGAAGAGGAGCTAATTGCAGCTCAAGAAGATGGAAACTTGCTTTTAGAAGGTACATTCAAGGATGGAGCACATCCAACGTCAGGAACGGCAACAATAATTGACTTAGATGGTGTTAAAAAATTAAACTTGGTGAATTTCAAGACAGATAATGGACCAGATGTCCGGGTTTACCTTACTGAAGACTTAAGTGGATATTCCGCTGATATAGTGCCAGTGATTCCGGGGATATAGTGCCACTTTTTTTCATGATTTCCTTGGCATAAAAGTAGTTAAAAATTTATCCTATTAGTAATTTGTTTTTTCTTAGT
>Ga0075117_1001054_pt1 | contig 17481 bp, 17 predicted proteins | sample AntAceMetag02UKJ_FD_69789 | JGI IMG/M metagenome (GOLD analysis project Ga0075117, IMG submission 69789) | Saline lake microbial communities from Ace Lake, Antarctica - Antarctic Ace Lake Metagenome 02UKJ | ecosystem: Environmental > Aquatic > Non-marine Saline and Alkaline > Saline | place... | reverse complement strand
TGGGCTATAAACAAAAAGCCTTCGGGCAAAGAAAAGTTGTAGTGACCCCATCCAAACTCAAAAAAATCAAAACTAATGACAATCAGATAGTTACCTCCACGTAGCTGCAATGTGGGTTAAAATCGTTCAAAACTTATATACGCATCTTGAGAACTCAGATGAAAGAATACTGGTCATTTTTGGGGCGGCTCACGCCCAGATATTGAAGGATATACTAAAAAGTCATCCTGTTTTTAGGATTGTGGAAGTAAAAGATGTTTTGGAATAAGGCTTATGTCATCAGTCCATCATAGATATACTTTATCTCCTTTACTTTTTGAGTTTCCGAGTTTTTCTTAAAAGACACCATAAGATTTAGTAATGACCTCCGAATGATTTCTAAATTAGAACAAGGCTGGTAAAACATTTCTTGCTCTTTCATTTTCATCTGTTTTAGATAGGAATCAATGTCTTTCCGCTCAAAGACTAATCCTTTATTAAAGACATTGATGTAAAACTGTACATGTGGAGACTTGTATGTCAGAACGAAGAGACTCGGTAAGTTTACTCCAAAAATTGGTAAACCTAATCTTTGGGCTACTAAAAGGTAGATAACGCAAAGTGAAATGGGGTTTCCTCTTTTGGTTTCTATAACTTGGTTAAGTAACGAGTTGGCCGGAGAGTGAAAGTTCTTAGTATTGGCCGAGAATTTGTACTTCTCAAAGAATAAATTATTTAAGATTTTAACGGCGTCTTTTGGGTGAATCTCCTCTCTTAACTTAAGCCAAGCATCAAAATAAATTTGATTGACCTCTACTTTAAGGCTATCAAACTCTAAATCGGGGTATTGGTATTTGGCTACAAGCCACATACCTTCTAGTAAATCATCTTGTCTATTATTTTTCCAATCTAAAAGACCTTCCGTAAAATTACCGTACTGAAGTTCATGAATAAGATCTTCAAGTCTTTTTTGCAGAGATGGGTTTAAAGAGTGCTTTTCCCAATGATCTTCTAAAAAAGGGATAACCTCATCTCCAAGGTTTCTTATTTGTTTTTCTACGAAATAAGAAACCTCTTCATCTGTATCCTCTAAAAGAGAAACTAGAGCATTGATTTCATTCTCGGTCATTATGTGATTATTTCATAGTGAAATTTAGGAAGACTTCGGAAAACAACAAACTTAAATTCAAAACTTTCCTATTTTTACCAAAACGATTTTCCATGAACATATTAGTAACTGGCGGGGCAGGTTTTATTGGCTCACATACTGTCGTAGAACTAGTCTCAGCAGGTCATAAACCTATAATTTTAGACGATTTCAGTAATTCAAACAAGTCTGTTCTATTAGGCCTAAAGAATATTATTGGTCACGATGTCGATTTTATTGAAGGAAACTGTAATGATGAGGATACACTTCGTAAGGTTTTTAAGACTTTCAAGATAGATGGAGTTATTCACTTTGCGGCAGCAAAGGCCGTAGGAGAGTCAGTCAAAAAACCCTTAAAATACTATGAGTTAAATGTGGGTTCTTTGATTAAACTAATCAAAGTGATGGCGGAGTTTAAGGTCACTAAATTGGTTTTTTCATCATCCTGTACCGTTTATGGAGAACCTGATTTTGTACCTATTACCGAATCTACGCCTAGGAAACCAGCCAACTCACCATATGGCAATACCAAAACCATGGGTGAAGACATCCTCAGAGATACGGTATTGGCAGGAGGAAATGCACAATTTATCTCGTTAAGATACTTTAATCCAATAGGAGCTCATGAGTCTGCTGAAATAGGAGAGTTGCCTAGCGGTGTACCTAGTAATTTAGTTCCTTACATAACCCAGACGGCTATTGGAGCCAGAGAAAGTTTAACCCTTTTTGGTGATGATTATGACACACCAGATGGTACTAATATTAGAGACTTTATACATGTAGTGGATTTAGCAAAGGCACATTTAGCTGCTTTGGAGTATTTGAATACCGTACCTTCTAATTTTTATGATGTATTTAATATAGGAACGGGAAAAGGATATTCTGTAATGGAGCTTATTAAAACCTTTGAGAGCGTAAATGATTTAAAACTTAATTATAAGATAGGCCCCAGAAGAACAGGAGATACCGTAAAAATTTACGGAGATGTAAAAAAAGCAAACGATGTCTTGAAATGGAAAACAGAGAAGAGTTTGGAAGAGGCATTGGCCGATGCCTGGAAATGGGAACAGAAACTAGCTAAGAAATGAAAAAAAGTATTTTGATAACAGGTGGTGCAGGGTTTATAGGCAGCCACGTAGTAAGATTATTCGTCAATAAGTACCCAGAATGTCAAATTGTCAATCTTGATAAGTTGACCTATGCAGGTAATCTTGAGAACTTGAAGGACATAGACGATGCCCCCAATTATGTTTTTGAAAGAGGAGATATAGTGGATGTGGAGTACGTAGATAGCTTATTTGCTAAATACAGTTTTGATGGAGTGGTCCATCTAGCAGCAGAGTCTCATGTAGATCGCTCCATAACAGATCCAATGGCCTTTGTGATGACTAATGTTATTGGCACCGTAAACTTACTTAATAGTGCTAGAACGTCTTGGAAAGGTAACTTCGAAGGGAAACGTTTTTATCATGTATCCACAGACGAGGTTTACGGCGAATTAAACGATACGTCTACTTTTTTTGTAGAAGACACTAGTTACGATCCAAGGTCTCCATATTCGGCTTCCAAAGCTAGTTCAGACCATTTCGTTAGAGCTTATAGTAGTACTTATGGACTGCCGATAGTGATTTCAAATTGCTCCAATAATTATGGACCAAATCATTTTCCGGAGAAGCTGATTCCCTTAATGATTAATAATATTAAGAATAAAAAGCCACTTCCAGTTTATGGCAAAGGAGAAAACGTAAGAGATTGGTTATACGTGTTAGATCATGCAAGAGCTATAGATGCGATATATCATAATGGTGCCATAGGAGAAACCTATAATATAGGCGGCAATAATGAATGGACGAATATTGACCTGGTACATCTCCTTTGCGACACCATGGATGAAAAGCTTGGTCAAGAGAAAGGATCTTCTAGAGAGTTAATCACCTTTGTGAAGGACAGAGCTGGGCACGATTTGAGATATGCCATTGACGCTACCAAACTTATGGAAGAATTGGTCTGGAAGCCATCAGTAACCTTTGAAGAAGGTCTGGCTAAAACAGTGGACTGGTATTTAAATAATTGGGATTGGATAGCGAACATTACCTCGGGCGATTATCAAAAATATTACAAAGAAATGTACGCCTAACAGTATAGAGGAGGACTTAAATTGAAAATAGAAGGATAAACAAAAAGTATATGAAGGGAATAATATTAGCAGGAGGATCAGGAACTAGGTTGCATCCATTGACATTGGCAGTTAGTAAGCAGCTTATGCCAGTTTACGATAAACCCATGATTTATTACCCTTTGTCCATCTTGATGCTTTCTGGGATAAAAGAAATTTTGATAATTTCTACACCACATGACCTTCCTCATTTTAAGACATTATTGGGTGATGGCTCTCAAATAGGATGTTCCATAAAATATGCAGAACAGCCAAGTCCAGATGGCTTAGCTCAAGCATTTATAATTGGAGAAGAATTCATTGGAGATGACAATGTAGCCCTTATACTTGGAGATAATATTTTCTACGGTTCTGGTTTGAGCAAGTTACTTCAGTCTTGTGCTAATCCAGAGGGAGGAACGGTCTTTGCTTATAAAGTAAACGACCCAGAAAGATATGGTGTCGTGGAGTTTGATGATGAATTCAAGGCCATATCCATTGAAGAAAAACCAGATAATGCAAAAAGCAACTATGCCGTTCCTGGATTGTATTTCTATAATAATTCTGTAGTAGAAATCGCTAAAAACATTGAGCCTTCTCCTAGAGGAGAGTTAGAAATTACAGATATAAACAAAGTTTATTTGGAGCAAGGCAAGCTTACTGTGGGAGTAATGAACAGAGGTACCGCTTGGCTAGATACTGGCACATTTAATTCCTTAATGCAGGCTGGACAGTTTGTTCAAGTAATAGAAGAAAGACAAGGTGTTAAGATTGGAAGCATAGAAGAAGTGGCCTATAGAATGGGCTTTATTAGCAAAGCACAGTTAGAAGCGGTAGCGACACCTTTAGTGAAATCTGGATACGGTCAATACTTGCTCAATCTCTTATAGTAAATTACCATCCGTCGTCAATAACCTCTACTTTTTTCTTGGCTGGAGTGGTTTTAGCTGTTGTGCTAGTACTGGTGAGCTTAGAGCCTCCTTTTGATGAAGTTATTTCTTCATCGGCATCTATCCTTGAGTAAACTCTACTCACTATCTTCCATTTTCCGTCTATCTTTAATAAGTTTAGAAGGTCAATGATTTTTGACGTAGGATAAAGAGTCTCTGTGGTAGCGGTGGCCGCTATGCCAGCATAACTCCATGAAACAATGCGGGTTTCTCTAGACATGGTTTGTCCAGGCTTTAGTTTTGAGGCCAGACTTTCCACTGTCATGCCAATAACTGTTCCTGACTTTCCTATAGAACGCTGTACTGCGTCAGGTACAAATGCACCTTTAAACTGACTCACGTTCCCGTTGGTACCGCCGTCTAGATAGTCATTTACTGCGGATAGAATACCTTGCTCATCGGATTGAGCATGTGAATTAGTGTTAGTGAAAGACACTAAAAGTATGAAACTAAGGACACTGAAAGTTTTCATATGATTAATTGTGGTATGATTATGATAACGTCAAATCCCTAATGCATATTTCATCGGGAAGATTGTGACCAAACTTATTTTTTTTAGTCTAAGATACTATATTTGTAATAGTTATAAACGTTAAATCTAAACAAAAAAACAATGGGATTGATGTCCTTTTTCAAAGGAGTTGATGAAAAACTATTCCCTTCTACAGAGAAGAAGCCTGAAGTAAAGGCAGCAGCTTTATTAGCTCACGTTCAAGGTCTTGGCTTACCGTTCAAGAAATTGAGCATAAAGGTTGAGGAAGATGTAGTAACTCTTGAAGGACTTGTAGTAGAGCAGGTTGATGCTGAAAAAATTGCAATAGCAGTAGGAAACGTTAAAGGTGTTTCTTCTGTAAATAACACTTTGGTAGTAGAAGTTCCTACTCCAGAAGCAAAGTTTCATACTGTAGTATCTGGGGATACTTTGGGCAAAATAGCAAAGAACTTCTACGGTAATGCGATGAAGTACCCTGTTATTTATGAAGCTAATAAGCCAATGCTTTCTGACCCAGATAAGATATATCCTGGACAGGTTTCGAGAATTCCAGCACTGGAATACTAAAAAAAACGGCAGTCTATTTATTAGGCCTTCTCTTAATTGGGATGGCTTTTTTGTTTGCCCAAAGAAATGATCTAGATTAATTTAGCCTATCAGAAGCTAGCACCCAAAAAATGTAAATTATGGATATTAAGATAAGAACTAAGGTTTCTAAAATAAGCACTTTTGTTTTCGATGTAGACGGTGTTTTTACAGATGCTAGAATAACCGTGACAGACAATGGAGTAGATAGGGTTTTTAATGTACGTGATGGCTATGCCATACAAATGCTTATAAAGGCGGGTTTTAAGATAGCCGTAATTTCTGGAGGGAAACAAGAAAGTATTAGGACGAGACTTGAGGGGCTGGGGATAGAGGAAATTCACCTGTCAGTAGGTACTGCGGATAAACCTGGCGTTTTTAAGGAGCTTCTTAAAAAGTGGGGTTTAGAGGAGGAGGAAGTCCTTTACATTGGAGATGATATTCCAGACTTACTTTTAATGCAGGGGTTCAATGTATTTAAGGCTTGCCCAGCAGATGCCGAGTCAGAAGTGCTAGCAGTAGTAGACTATGTTTCCCCTTTTAATGGAGGAGCGGGAGCCGTGCGTGATGTCATAAAGCTGGTTATGAAAGAACAAGACAAATGGATGAAAGTGTTTTAAACTAAAAAAGACGGCCATGGCCGCCTTTTTTGCTAGCATTTTTGGACACTATATATTTTCCAAAACCTTGTTATTTCTTACTTTCAGGGGTTCTGTGATTTTAGCAAAATGAACTTGATAGCCCGCTCCGTTACCTTCAATTTTGTATAAAGCTCGATTGTTTACGAAATGCTTTTTAGCCAACTTTTTAAATTAGCGGTACTTATTTAATTCTTTCATAACCTCTTTAGAACCAATGTCTAAAGTCTTCTTTACCGTACCGAAAATGTTTAGATAAACAAAATCTGTATGGTAAGCACCCACTTTGGCTGAGATTAACTGATTGGGAACGATACTTATCACATCATTGGAGCCCTTGAATTTAATTATGGGAAACGTATTTGATTTATGTACGGTCTCTTCCAAGTTTTTAATACGCTCATTTAGAGCAATAGCATTAGCAGTATATTTTTTTCTAAGAAAGGACTCTTTAATAAAAGAGGCAAAAACAGCTAAGCCAAAACCAACCGAAGTGAATTGTAAAAGGAAGAGTGGTAAGTTAAAATTTGTTAATCCAGTTTGGTTACCAAAAACCATTACCATAAGTCCAATAAAGAAAAAGTGAAGGACGAATAGCGAAATATCCTTAGATATCGTCTACTGCTCACGATTGAAATATTTTCTAAAAGATCAGAGGTAAGCCAAAATCAGAGATGAGCATACCAACAAAGCCAGCCAAGGCAGATAGACCTATAAGTGTTTTTTTGTTTGCTGAGCTATATGCTTGAATACCAAATGGTTCTACTATTTTGTATAGCTCATAAACCAAAAAGGCTGTAAAGGCGGCCCCTATTAAAGCTCTAAAAGATAGTACCCGAGTTAAGACTGGATTTTTACTGGCTTTTAATATTTTCGAAAGGGATCTCGGAATATTTTGAAAGACTTGGACAGGAAAACTAAGAATTAATTTTATCATGGTTATATGTCTTTGATTTTTCAAAAACAAAAACTATACCAATTGAACTCTCAAAGCCTAAAACTATTTTTTAAGGAGCGTAACTTTTTGTACCATTACTGTGTTAAATTTTGTACCATTACTGTGTTAAATAGGAGTATAAGGATACTTCAATACACAATTAAATCATTCAATAGCAATTTCAAATGAAGAAAATCATATCGGCTTTTTTTACCCTATTATTAGCTACTCAGAGTCTTACAGCTTTATCTCAAAATGTTTTAAGTAATGAATCAGACTCTTTGAGTTACGCCATTGGCGTTAATATAGGCCAAAGCCTAAAAGCCCAGAATTTGACTACTAACACAGAAGTACTTTACGCAGCCATAAAAGATGTCCTGAACTCTTCCGAAATGGCAATTCCGGCCGCAGAATGTGGTGCTTATATTCAAAGTTACATGCAGAAGGCGGCTTCTAAAGTAAGTGATGCCAATCTGGATAATGGAAACGCTTTTTTGGAAAGGAATAAACTTAGAGAAGGAGTGATGGTCACGGCTAGTGGTCTTCAATATGAAGTCCTAAATGCAGCGGAAGGTGCAAAACCTTCGGCCTCTCAAAAGGTGAAAGTACATTATCATGGTACCTTAATAGACGGTACGGTATTTGATAGCTCAGTAGAGCGTGGAAATCCTTCAACTTTCGGTGTAACACAGGTGATAAAAGGATGGGTAGAAGGCCTTCAGTTGATGCCATTGGGGTCAAAATATAAGTTCTTTATTCCGGCATCACTTGCCTATGGAGTTCGCGGTCAGGGAAAAATAGCTCCTAATTCGGCCTTGATTTTTGAGGTGGAATTGTTAGAAATATTGTAAGTATTAGAATCTATTGGCCTAAAGGCCAACATTATTAAAAATATGAAAAAACTACTTATACTGGGTAGCGTGCTTCTTTTTGGAACCGCCACCTTTGGTCAGAAAAAATCACCTAAGTACAGTTACGAAGACTTAACGCCAACGGCTACGCATCACAAAGTGGAGCAGTTCGTGACGCAGTTTTTAAATAACTACCATTATCAAAAATTTAATATTGATGATGAACTGTCTTCTCAGGTTTATGATAATCTATTTGAGAGCGTAGATGGTGGCCATTCTTATTTCTTAAAAAGCGATTTGGAGGAGTTTGAGAAATATAGATATGTGTTAGATGATGCTCTCTTATCTGGAGACTTAGATATCCCTTTTTTGATTTTTAACAGATATAGGGGCATCTATAAAAACAGGTTAGACTTTATCATTAAAAGACTGGATAAGCCTTTTGACTTCACTAACGAGGAGACCTACCGAGCCGATAGGGATGAATTAGACTATATGACCTCAATGAGGGATTTAGATAAGGAATGGGATAAAATCATAAAAAGCCAAGCACTTAGTTTAAAGCTTAGTGGGAAAACGGACAGTGCCATTGTAAGCACATTAAAACGTAGATATGAGAGGTATGAAAGCAGAGCAGCCAAATGGCGTTCTGATGATGTCTTTCAGACCTATATGAATGCTTTCACTCGAGCTATCGATCCTCATACCGCATATATGGTACCAAATAGAGCCGCTCAGTTCAATATTGACATGAGCCAGTCTTTAGAAGGTATTGGGGCAAGGCTTCAAAATGAAGATGATTATGTCATGATAGTAGATATCATTCCCGGTGGGCCTTTATTTAAAACGCAACAAGCTAATAAAGATGATTACATTCTAGCAGTGGCTCAGGGTGATGGTGAGTTTCAAGATATCGTAGGATGGTTAACAGATGATGCCGTTACTTTGATTAGAGGGAAGAAGGGAACGGTAGTTAGACTCCTTTTAAAGGCAAAAAATGCAACAATGAACTCTGAGCCAAGAGAAGTTACAATAGTAAGAGATAAAATCAAATTAGAGGAGGCCGTGGCTTCCGCTGAGGTGATTAAGCTCAAAAAAGAGGATATAGAATATCGCATTGGGCTCATTGATATTCCTATGTTTTACAGAGACTTTGACGGGGCCAGAAAAGGTGGTGACTTTCAGAGTACTACTAAAGATGTAAACGAGTTTCTGGAAGATTTTAAGACTGAAGGGTTGGATGGCGTAATCATAGATTTAAGAAATAATGGCGGAGGTTCTTTGACGGAGGCCATTAATTTAACTGGTCTTTTTATTCCTAAAGGTCCTGTGGTGCAACGAAGGACAGGGAAAGGGAGAATAGATGTGGAAGAGGATAAAGATAGTAGCGTAGCTTATGATGGGCCACTTTTGGTACTTCAAAACAGAGGTTCTGCTTCCGCATCAGAAATTTTTGCTGGGGCCATTCAAGATTATAAGCGTGGTTTAATTGTAGGAGAGCAATCTTTTGGGAAAGGTACGGTACAGCAATTGGTCAACTTAGACCAGTTTCTTTTATCACCCAAAGTGGCCTCCAGGAGGGGAGGTGGAACTAAGGGTTTAGAGGAAGAAGAGCGTTATGGTCAGTTGAAACTTACTACAGAGAAGTTTTACAGAATAACGGGAAACAGTACACAACGTAGAGGCGTAATTCCTGATGTAGCTTTCCCTTCGCCTTGGGAGGCAGAAGAAATGGGGGAGAGTAGTCGTCCTACAGCCCTAGCTTATGATGAAATAGAAAGTTCTCTATTCCAAGATGAGCAAAAAATAACTACAGAGTTGCTGGCAACAATCATTGAAAACTTTCAAAAAAGAAGTTTGGAGAATGAGGAAATGAAAGCCTTGCTGAAGGAAATTGAGTTCTATAAAGAACAGAAAGAAACTGTCGAGTTTTCACTAAATTATGAGCAGCGTCTAAAAGAAAAGGAATCTTCAGACGAGAATAGTCAGGTGATGAAAAAACTGAGAAAGAGTAAAGAGGGTGATGAAAGAGAGAATGATTTATACCTCATAGAGGCTCAAAAGATCATGGAAGATATGCTCGTTGTTGGCAAATAATTAGGCATTCGGAGACATAAAAAAAACAGGCTTTCTTTAAGGAAGGCCTGTTTTTTTATGTTCAAAATTGGTTTTATTTCTCTTCAATTTTCTTCTTTTCCTCAGGCAATACGAAGTCAATAGGCTTTGCGACTTTAGTCTTCAATAGAGCGATTTCTAATACCTCTTCTACCATATCTACAAAGTGAAATTTAAGGCCTGTGGTATACTCTTCACCTATTTCCTCTACATCTTTTCTGTTTTTGTAGCAGAGTATAATCTCTTTGATATTTGCCCTTTTGGCCGCCAAAATTTTCTCCTTTATTCCTCCTACAGGAAGTACTTTCCCCCTTAGAGTTATCTCACCGGTCATGGCGAGATTGTTCTTTATCTTTCTTTGGGTAAAAATGGAGGCCATAGAGGTAAGCATTGTAATACCTGCTGATGGACCATCTTTTGGCACCGCTCCTTGCGGCACGTGAATATGAAGATCGTAATGCTGAAATATTCTATAATCAATGTCTAAGTAGTCTGTATTAGACTTTAAATAGGAAAGAGCGGTCATTGCAGATTCTTTCATAACATCTCCTAATTGACCAGAAAGGGTCAATACACCCTTTCCTCGGCTTAGATTACTTTCAATAAAAAGAATATCTCCGCCAACCGGAGTCCAGGCTAGACCCGTAACCACACCAGCCATGTCATTACCTTCGTAAAGGTCTTTGTCAAAAATAGGTTGGCCCAGAAGTGCTTCTATATCTGCCCCGTTTAACGAGGACTTATACTCCTCTTCCATTACCATAGCTTTCGCTATTTTTCTTACTACACTCCCAATCTTTTGCTCTAGAGAGCGAACTCCAGACTCACGGGTATAGCCCTCAACTATTTTAGTCAAGGCCTCTTTGTTTAGTTTGATGTCTTTGTTTGTCAGGCCATGCTCTTTTAACTGCTTAGGAAGCAAATGCCTTTTAGCTATTTCTACTTTCTCGCTTACTGTATAGCCGCTTAGTTCAATAATCTCCATCCTGTCTCTTAAAGCAGATTGGATAGTATCCAAGGAGTTGGCTGTGGCAATAAATAGAACCTTTGACAAGTCAAAATCTACCTCAAGGTAATTATCCTTAAAAGCACTATTCTGTTCTGGATCCAGCACCTCCAATAAAGCACTTGAAGGGTCTCCTCTATTGTCTCTAGATATTTTGTCTATTTCATCTAGTACAAAGACTGGATTAGATTTTTTGGCTTTTTTGATGTTCTGGATGATTTTCCCTGGCATGGCACCTATATAGGTTTTTCTATGCCCTCTAATTTCAGACTCGTCATGCACACCACCTAAAGCCATCCTTACATATTCTCTTCCTAATGCCTTGGCAATAGACTTTCCCAAAGAGGTCTTACCTACACCGGGAGGGCCATAAAGGCAAAGGATTGGGGCTTTCATATCTTTTCTCAGCTTCAATACAGCTAAGTATTCTATGATTCTCTCTTTTACCTTCTTTAGACCGTAATGGTCGTCATCAAGAATTTTGGCTGCTCTTTTAAGGTTGAAATTGTCTGAGCTCGAATTATTCCAAGGCAACTCCACTAGTAATTCTGCATAACTCACAGCAATGCCATATTCCGGTGCCATAGAGTTCATTCTTCCAATTTTATTCAGTTCCTTATTGAAATGCTCATTTACATCTGGAGACCATTTTTTCTTGGCTCCTTTCATTCGCAATTTCTCTATCTCTTGGTCTGGCGAATCACTGCCTAACTCTTCTTGCAGCACTTTTATCTGCTGCCTTAAATAGTATTCTCGCTGCTGTTGGTCAATATCAGAACTAGCCTTAAATTGAATGTCTTTTTTGATTTCCAGGACTTCTACTTCTTTGAGCATATGCTCCAAAAGCTTATGAGCCTGCTCGCCACCATCAGAGATTTCTAATAAAAGTTGCTTTTCAGCAATTCCAATATTTAGATTCGATGATAAAAAGTGGGTAAGAAATATAGGAGATTCAATATTGTTAATGGCCAATTGGGCATCTCTAGGTATTTCTGGATTTAGGTTTAGAATATTGGTAGCTGTATCCTTAAGCGTAGAGATTAAGGCTTTTGTTTCTTTCTTTTTTGCATTCGGGAAGGAGTCAGTAATGTATTCCACTGCCGCTATCATATGAGGGGCAGTTTTTACCATTTTATCTATTTTGAACCTTCTTCTTCCTTGAACAATAATGGTAACGTTGCCATCTGGCAATACAATCATTTTAAGGATATTTCCAATAGTACCAATTTTGTATAAATCTTCTTCTTTGGGCTCTTCCTTGGTTTGGCGTAGCTGTGAAACGATTCCTAAAGTCCTATCACCTCTGTATGCTTTTTTTACTAGCCTTATAGCCTTTGTACGCGTTACTGTGACAGGTATTACGATTCCTGGAAATAAGACCGTATTTCTGAGAGGGAGAAGCGGTAATGTAGCCGGTAGGTTATCATCACTATCCATCACCTCATCTGGTGAAGCTATCTCTATCATCTCTACGTTTTCTAAGTTTGAGCTCGGGTTGGCAAACTTTTCTAGCAATTCAAAATCTTTGTTCATTCTATTGGTCTTCAGTTTGTCATGCCAGAGTGTCAGAGTGAAATTACTCAAGCCGCTGATAATTCAAATCTATTGTAGAGGTTGTAAAGGTCAAGCTTAATGCCATCTTTAATACATCGGCTATTTTGTCATATTACAGACGCATAGCTATGCCCTCCTCACGTAAGAACGTCTTTAATTCGGTAATTCCGATTTCCTTAAAATGGAAAATAGAAGCAGCTAATCCCGCGTCAGCATAGCCGGTGGTAAACACTTCTTTAAAATGTTCCATATTTCCTGCTCCACCAGAGGCAATGATAGGAATACCTGCATTTCTTGAGATTTCGGATGTAAGAGCTAATGCAAAACCATCCTTGGTGCCGTCTGCGTCCATTGATGTCAATAGAATTTCTCCTGCTCCTCTTTCCTCTACTTCTTTGGCCCATGGAACAGTTTCCAAGCTAGTCGGCTTTCTTCCACCATGCGTATGAACAATATGGCGGCCGTCTTCCATGTGTCTGGTGTCAATAGCCACCACAATACACTGGCTACCAAACTCCTGAGCTAGTTCGCTAATCAATTCGGGATTTTTCACCGCAGAAGAATTGATAGAGATTTTATCTGCACCAGCGTTTAAAAGAGCCGAAACGTCTGCGACAGAACGAATCCCTCCGCCCACGGTAAACGGGATATTGATAGTTCGGGCTACTTTTTTAACAAGGTCTAGCAGCGTTTTACGCTCATCCACAGTGGCTGTAATGTCCAAGAAAACCAACTCGTCTGCTCCACTTTTGGCGTAAAGTGCGGCCAGCTCCACTGCGTCTCCAGCATCTCTTAAATTTACGAAGTTAGTTCCCTTCACTGTTCTTCCATCTTTGATGTCAAGACAGGGGATAATTCTTTTGGTCAGCATTGTTATTTTTTATAAATGTCTTTCGTTGCAATCTCCATGAAATATTCTGGACTCTCCAAGGATTTCCATCCAGATTTCTCATAGAGAACGTGTGCATCCTGAGTGGATAATAACCATTTCCTTAAACCTTGGAGTTCTGGATGTTTACGAATATTCGTCATCAAAAACTGTCCAAATCCCTTTGCTTTTTCCGCTTCTACAATAAACACATCTGCCAAATAAGCAAAAGTGGCATAGTCGGGAATGAGTCTACAGTCGCGAATTTGAATCCCGCTGTTATAGAGCCCAAAAGCTAATGAGTGTTGAATAGCTTTTATTACAATTTCTTTAGGGATTTCTGGAGACCAATAACTTTGACTTAAATAGGCATGAATGAATTCAATGTCCAGTAATTCTTTATCTGAACTTAGAAGTAAATCACCATCCCTAACTTCAAATGGCTCCATACCAATTCAAAATGAACTTCTCTATTTGACTAAGCGAGATTCTTCCCTCATAAATAGCTTTCCCTACAATGACCCCATATAGCTTTTGTTCAGCCAGCTTTTCTATATCCTTGAAGTTTGCAACGCCACCGCTGGCTATAATGTTCAGGTCAGGAAACTTGTTTTTTAGCTTTTGATAAAGCTGATACGATGGGCCTTGAAGAAGGCCATCTTTGTCTACATCTGTACTAATGGTATATTTAGCCCCCTTAGAAACATAATTTTCTATAAAGTCATAAATATCTTGTCCTGAATCTTCTTGCCAGCCACTAATGGCAATTTTCTCATCTTTGGCGTCAGCTCCAAGAATGATCTTGTCGCCGCCAAACTCTTCTAACCATGCGGTGAATACATCCTGCTTTTTAACGGCAATACTTCCACCCGTAACTTGACTGGCTCCATAATCGAATACAAGTTTCAAATCTGAGTTAGACTGAACACCACCTCCAAAATCGATATTTAAACTTGTTCGAGATGCTATTTGGTCTAAGACCTTAAAGTTGATTACCTTTTTTTGTTTAGCACCATCAAGATCTACCAAATGAAGCCTTTTAATACCGTGGGCTTCAAACTCTTTAGCGACCTCTAGTGGGTTTTCGTTATATATCTTTTTTGTGCTGTAATCTCCTTTCGTGAGTCTTACACATTTACCATCTATGATGTCTATGGCGGGTATTATCTGAAACATTACTACTTTATCTTTAGGAAGTTACGAAATATACGCTCGCCTACGTCGCCACTAATTTCTGAGTGGAACTGGCATGCATGAAAATTATCCTTCTGTAACATGGCAGAGTAGGGGAGAATGTAATTTGTCTTGGCTACAGTTTCTTGTGCTAATGGAGCATAAAAGCCGTGGTTATAATAAACGAAGTCTTTTTCTTTGATTCCTTGAAGTAAATCAGATTTAAAATCATAGATATCGTTCCAGCCCGTCTGAGGTATTTTATAAAGGTTTTTTTTAGGAAACCTTACTACAGGAACATCAAAAACACCAAGGCATTTTGTGTCTCCTTCTTCAGAATGTTTACATAATAGCTGCATCCCCACACATGTACCTAAGAATGGTTGCTTGAGAGTGGGGATAAGCTTATCCAAACCATTTTCCACGAGACTTTTCATAGCTGTGGAGGCTTCCCCCACTCCCGGAAAAATTATTCTTTCAGCAGCTTTTAACTTTTCTGGATCGTCTGTGAGTTCATAGGAAACACCTATTCTTTCTAGGGCATACATGACAGACATCACATTTCCTGCATTATATTTTATGATACTTACTTCTGCCATTTATAATATTTATATACGCTAAATTACGAGAAAGGTAGTTTTATCCAGACAAGAGAAAGGAGCTTCTTTGAAATGTGTAATTAATACTTGTCATAACAAAATAAAACCCGACAAGCTGCCGGGTATATTTGTTCGCTAAATTTGTCAGGAAAAAAATCTTTATATTCTTTAGTTAAATTTCTAATTTGGCTACGAAAGTAAAATAATGAATTCACTTTTACAATTTTTTAGAAGAATTACAAATGGCTTTTGCAGGCTAAATACTTCATTAACTTAACTAAGTGATTTGAATTTAAGGACCGTAAAAAGGAATCTATAAAAGTCATCTAGAAGCTCCAGAGATAAAATGTAAAGCTGCTTCCTAGTCCAGTTTTAATTCCTCCTTAATACGTATAACCTTATTTTGTAATGACTCTAAAGTAGCATTGAATTCGTCATTGCTTTTTAGTTTAGTTTGAACCCCCACGTAAAACTTTATTTTGGGTTCTGTTCCAGATGGCCTACAAGTAAACTTAGTACCGTCTTTTGTGAAATACTGAAGGACATTGGAACTCTCAATACCCAAACCCGATGGTATGTCTTCTTCATTTTCATTTACTAAATCTGTTCGCTTAAGCGTTTTGTAGTCGTCCATTCTTATAACAGGAGAACCTGCCAACGTCTTAGGTGGGTTAGTCCTGAAATCTGCCATCATTTGTTGGATTTCTTCTGCTCCTGATTTCCCTTTTTTTGTGACAGAAATAAGGCCTTCATAGAAGAAACCGTACTCTTTGTACATGTCTGCTAAGAAATCAAAAAGACTGATGCCATTATGTTTGGCATAGGCCGTGAGTTCTGCAATTATGGCACAAGCGGCTACAGCATCTTTATCTCTTACTTTGTCTCCTATCAAATAGCCGTAACTCTCTTCACCACCTCCTATAAAGGTTTCTTTTCCTTCGGTTTCACGTATGACTTGGGCTATATATTTAAAGCCAGTCAGGGTATTATAGCATTTAACTCCAGACTTAGCCGCCATGGCGTCTATTAGGTCTGTAGTGACAATAGTTTTGGCTACAAACTCTTTTCCTGTTAGCTTTTTAGCCTTTTTCCAAGCTTTTAGTAGGTAAAATACAATAAGGCTGGCTGCTTGATTCCCATTTAGGAGTTGCCATTCGCCACTTGGATTTTTCACAGCCATGCCCACTCTGTCGGCATCTGGATCTGTAGCTAGCACCAGGTCGGCATCTATTTCTTTAGCCTTTGCTAAGGCCATGCTCATCGCCTCTTTTTCTTCTGGGTTTGGATATATTACGGTCGGAAAGTTTCCATCTGGTTTTGCTTGGGCTTCCACACTATGCACATTCTCAAATCCAAGTTGCTTTAGGGCAGCTGGTACCATGGTAATCCCTGTACCATGAATAGAAGAAAAAACTATTTTGAGGTCAGACTGCTTTCTATTAATTCTAGGTGAAACACTAATACTTTTAACAGCCTTGAGATATTTTTTATCTAAGGCAGGTTGTATGGTTTTAAGTCGTTTCTTAACTCCATTAAACTTGATTTTACTAACGGTAGTAATGGCGTTTACTTCATCCACGATATTTTTGTCATGTGGGGCTACTACTTGAGAGCCATCGTTCCAGTATACCTTATACCCATTATATTCTCTTGGGTTGTGAGATGCTGTAATCACTAGGCCAGCTTGGCAGCCTAATTCTCTTACCGTAAATGATAATTGTGGAGTAGGTCTTAGTTCTGGAAATATGTATGCTGTAATACCATTGGCGGAGAATATATCACCAGCTATTTGGGCAAACTCCGGAGAGAAATTCCTGCTATCATAGGCGATAGCTGCCTTAATATTACCCTCAGGGTAGCACTTGTTTAAATAATTGGCTAAACCTTGCGTGGCCGCACCCACTGTGTATTTGTTCATTCTGTTAGAACCCACACCTATTTCTCCACGCATTCCTCCAGTACCAAATTCCAAATTCTTATAAAAAGAGTCTGTGAGCTGAGTGATGTTTTTTTCATCTATCCATTGCTGAACGGTGGCTTTGGTTTCATCGTCGTATTTGCCTCGAAGCCATTTTTTTATGTTTTTATCAGCCGTCTTATCCAGTTTCAAGTGCTCTAACATTTGTAGGTTTAATTTAAATAGATTGATAGGCAATTTATATAAGCCTTTTTGCTAATCAAAAACATTTAGAATTAAATGATAGCGATACTCAATAAACAATTACTTTTGCGGCAGTTTTTGGTGTATGGGGTTTCGTAAATCTCAGACTTAATAGGGAATCATGTTTACAACATGAGCTGTCACCGCAACTGTATGGTCATCTAAACTTCAGACCACGTTCCACTGCCGCATAAATTGTGGTGGGAAGGATAGCTGAAGTGATGCCAAGCCAGGAGACCTGCCAACGAATCATTCTTTTCAAACCCGCTA
>Ga0075117_1001044_pt1 | contig 17602 bp, 13 predicted proteins | sample AntAceMetag02UKJ_FD_69789 | JGI IMG/M metagenome (GOLD analysis project Ga0075117, IMG submission 69789) | Saline lake microbial communities from Ace Lake, Antarctica - Antarctic Ace Lake Metagenome 02UKJ | ecosystem: Environmental > Aquatic > Non-marine Saline and Alkaline > Saline | place... | reverse complement strand
GCCGTCGCATTCTGGCCGACTGGCTGACGGCACCGGACAATCTGTTCTTCGCGAAAGCCATCTCCAACCGGCTGTGGGCGCATTATTTTGGTCGAGGCTTAATCGAACCGATTGACGATATCCGCGAAACCAATCCGCCCACCAATCCGGAACTAATGGCCGCTCTGGCAGATCATATGCGCGACGTCCGCTTCGACGTGAAAGCGTTCACGCGCGCATTGCTGACGTCGGAACTGTATCAACGCAGCGGCGACACCAACGCCGCGAACGCCAGCGACCAGCAAAACTTTTCGCACTTTTTGCAGAAGACGTTACCGGCGGAAGTGTTGTTGGACGCGATTTCGAGCAGCACCGAAGTGCCCGAAGAATTCAACGGCTGGCCGGAAGGTTATCGAGCCATCCAGGTGTGGGACAATCGCATGCCGTCGTACTTCTTTACGATTTTCGGTCGACCGGTTCGAGCCACCGTGTGTGAATGCGAACGCGGTTCCGAACCCAGTATCGCTCAGGCGCTGCATCTGCTGAATGCACCGGAAATTTCTGAGAAGATTGGGCACCGCAATGGTCGAGTTCGCCGGTTGGCGGCTTCGGATAAAACGCCGGTCGAGGTCATTGATGAACTGTATTTGAGTACGCTGTCGCGGTTGCCCGTGGAAGCCGAACGCATGCTGATGCTGGAGGCGTTTGCGTCTGCGGATCGTCGCGCGGCGGCTGAAGATGTGTTGTGGGCGTTGTTGAATTCGAAAGAGTTTGTGTTCAATCATTAGTTGTTGGCACAGGCTAGGGGAATCAACCCCTCCCGCCGCAGGCATGGGAGGGGTCGAACGAGCGGAGCGATGTTCGGGGGAGGGTGCGGACTGGTATTTTGAGACTGGCGATCGAAGAATATTGCCGGGTCGAAATGCATCCCATGCAATGCCCCCTCCCGGACATCGCTCCGCTGGTCCGACCTCCCCCTCAGCTTCGCTGGGGGGAGGTGCGACTTACGTGAAGCGACACACTGTGAACGAAAAGAAGGGACTAATTTATGTTAAACATTCCACTCGGCCGATCACGCCGCAACTGTAACGGCACGTCGCGTCGACACGCCTTGCGACTGGGCACCTGCGGATTGATCGGCGGACTCACGCTGCCGCGTTTGCTGGAACTGCAGGCCAAAGCGGCGACACCGATCGCCGCGAAGGCGAAGTCGTGTATCTTTCTGTTCCTGGAAGGCGGCCCGCCGCATCAGGACATGTGGGATCCCAAGCCGGAAGCGCCAGCGGAAATTCGTGGCCCATTTCAGGCGATTCGCACCAACGTTCCGGGAACCTTTGTCACCGACCAGTTGCCGCTGTGTGCAAACATGGCCGACAAGTATACGATTCTGCGTAGTCACAGTCATCGCGATAACGGACATACCACTGGTTATCATTACGTGATGACCGGTCGCAAACCGAACTTCGCGGACGGCGACAATCCCATTCCCAACAACGACTTTTATCCGTCGATTGGTTCTGTGGTGTCGCGGATGGTCGGGCAGCGTGGAGCTCTTCCCGCTTACATCAATCTGCCGCATCCCATGGCGGGCGGTGGGCCGGGATTCTATGGTCCGGAACATGCTCCGTTTGTCATTGAAGCCGATCCGACTCAGCCCGACTTCGAAGTCAAAGACCTAAAACCGCCCGGCGGACTTTCGACTCAGCGACTGGATCTTCGCAGAAAGCTGCTGTCGGGAATTGATCAGCTGGAAGCATCGCGCCTTCACGGCAAGGCGGACGTGATGTCGACGTATTATGAAAAGGCCTTCCAGTTGGTCACGTCCGATGCGGCTCGCCAAGCGTTCGACATTCAGTCAGAACCGGATGCGGTGCGAGACACCTATGGCCGCAATCAGCTTGGTCAGTGTGCGCTGCTGGCCAGGCGGTTGGTGGAAGGCGGGTGCCGGTTTGTGGGAGTCGACGCGCCGGGTTGGGACGTGCATTTCAACTGCTTTCCCAGTCTACAGACGGATTTGATTCCGTATGCGGATCGAGCTTTCAGTGCGTTGATCACGGATCTGGAAGAACGCGGTTTGCTGGACGAAACTCTGGTGGTGATGATGGGCGAAATGGGGCGGACGCCGCGGATCAACGCAAAGGCCGGCCGCGATCACTGGTCGATGGCTCAAACGATTATCTTTGCCGGCGGAGGCACCAGGCCCGGTCAGGTGATCGGCGCAACAGATCATCAGGCGGCCGCTCCGACGACGACTCCGGTGGGGGTCAACGATTTGTTACGCACGATTTCGGTGCTAATGGGAATCGATCCGGATAAACAGTTTCTGGGGCCGCTGGGTCGGCCGGTACCGATCGTGGATGGTGGAGAAGTGATCCGGGGGCTGATTTGAGCGAACATTGATCGGATCATGACAATGAGACTCGCCGTGCGTCATTCGCTCCGGTTAGAATCCGTACGGCAATCTATTGGAACGCTAATATGAACACGACATTGGAAGCGGCGATCGACCGTTTCGCTTCGTTGCCAGACGACGAGGCGCTAGAAGAATTCGAACGCGGCGAAACGAAGCCGAACTGATCCGACCACACTCCGGCTGCGGCCGACCTTTCGCTGGCAAATGCCGGACGGTATCCAATGTTGCTGACAACACCCAAGCGTTTTCAATCACCGAGTGTGTTGCAGACATCCACGCTGATTCTCACCAGCCTGCTGCTGCTCGCGGCACTTCCCACCGCCGAAGCTCAGCACACACCGGCGATTGGTTACATGTTTCCGTCGTCCGTGGCGGTCGGTCAAACCACGGACGTGATTCTCGGCGGTTACGACTGGACGCCGGACATGCAGTTGTTTGTGCATGATTTGCGGATCACGATCGAACTGGTCGGCGAACCGGGTCCGATTATTGTGCCCGAACCGCCGTATTGGATCGGAAAAAAGTCGCGTCGACCTCCCTTTTTGCTGCCTCGCGAAGTCAAAGCCAAAGTCACCGTGCCGGCCGATGTGCAACCAGGCATCGTCAAGTGGCAGGCCGCCAGCGCCAACGGAGCCACCGCAAGCGGCCGGTTCGCCATCAACCGTTTACCCGCGATCGCAGAAACGTCCGATCGCCAACACGTTCAGCAACTGCCAGAGCTACCGGTTTGTGTCAACGGACAGATCCGACACATTCAGGAAGTCGATGATTTCAGCTTCACCGTCAAACAGAACGGTCCCGTCTCGTGTGCCGTGATCGCGCGAGCCATCGGATCGGAACTGAATGCGGTTCTGGAAATCCGTGATGGTTCGGGAAAGATCGTCGCCGAAGTCGCCGATACGGCGGGGCACGATACGGCCCTCACTTTTGCCGCAACGGCCAACACACGCTACACGGTCCGCATCTATGATCTGGACTTTCGCGGGAATCGAGCGTTCGTGTATCAACTGCAGATCCACGCGGCTCCCCGAATCATCGCGGCGGTGCCGTGCCATGGTCCGGCGGGAAAAACGGTGCCCGTGGAATTCGTGGGTTACGGAATTGCGACCGGCAGCGCGGAACTGGAAACGGTGACTCATGATGTTGCGTTTCCGGCCGACATGAAGACTGCTTCGTTCGAATATTGTTTGGAAACAGACTTCGGCACTTGCGCTGCGGTGTGGCTACAGGTAAGTGGCCTGCCGGAACTTGTCGGCGATGCGAATGAACTGGCGGTTCCGAGTGCGGTGACTCGCACACTGTCCGAACCGTACGGTGAAGATCGTTTCGTCATGCGCGGCACGAAAGGCGATGTGTGGGTCGTCAATGCCGCAGGTTGCAGTCTCGAATTTCCTCTGGATGTCGCGATTGCAGTGTACGATCAGAAAGGCAAACAACTGATCCGCAACGATGATGTCGCAGCTGGCTCGTCCACGGCAGCCGCGTTGGAATTCACTTGTCCGACCGATGGGCAGTATCAAATCGGAATCACCGGCACGTCGCCGCTGTCCGGAACGCCCGCCGCAGTCTATCGCCTGACCGTCCAGGCAGCTCAACCGGATTTTGAAATCACGGTTCCCGAACTGCTGAACGCCGCCATCGGTGAAACTTCGAAGCTGTCGTTGAAGGTTGTGCGTCGAGGCGGCTTGCTGGGAGCGATCGATGTTTCGCTGGAAGGTCTGCCGGAAGGCGTCAACTTGCCGGAAGCGTTGCAGGTTCCCGAAAAGCAAAACGCCCTTAATATAGAAGTCACCGTCAGCGCGGAAGCTGCGGCCAACGCCGCGTTGATCAGCGTGACCGGTGTCGCAACAGTGGGCGAACAGAAGATTCGGCACACGACCGAGCCGTTGCTGCTGGCGACGACAATCACGCCGCCGTTTTCGATTGATGCCGAAGGACAGGACGACGTCACGAAGTGGCCACGAGGAACCACGTTTCCGGCTCCGGTTCTGATTGCGCGCGATGAAGGTTTTACTGCAGACATCACGCTGGAGATGACATCGAAACAGGGGCGGCATCGTCAGGGGATTTCCGGCCCGGAACTGGTGGTCACGCCCGACCAGACACGCGTGCTGTATCCCGTCTCTCTGCCCGAATGGCTGGAAACCACGCGCACGTCACGCATGGTGGTCAACGGTGTCGCCAAAGTTGCGGATGCTCAGGGCAACGTGCGATATTCGGTCACTCGCCAGAAGACTCGGATGGGTTTTCTGCCCACCGGAGCTCTATTAAAAGTATCAGCCGACAAGACGGAATTTACAGTGGCACCGGGACAGACGATTTCGATCCCGATCAGCATCGACCGTTCGGTGCAACTGACCGAACCGGTCATGCTGGAACTCATGGCTGACGAGCAATCGTCCACAGTACACGCACAGCCTAATACATTGTCGCCGAGTGTGACTCACCATGACTTTGCGGTGAAGGTCGATTCTTTGTCCAGCAAAGAAACCTGGCTGACCATTCGGGCGACGTTGCTGCAGGACGGCACGCTGCCGGTGATTGCGGAAACCCGAGTGCTGGTTGTGCCAAAGTCCTGACTGCGATCGTTCTAGCGATGATTCCAGCACCCATGCACAAGTTTCTTAGTTTCACCGCGTGGGCATCGCCCCGCGCGCTTGCCGCAACACACGCGGCCCGCTGGGCACGCGGTGAAACGAGTTTTCTCCGTAGCTGATCTTTCTTGACCACAGATATCACAGATGGTCACAGATCAAGAAACCAAGCGGATCTCGGCGTTTGCGGGGTGTTGATTTCATCAGCCGCATGTTTGTAGTCCTGCCGTCAGGCCGAATTTGCACTCGATTCCGCCCAAAGGCGGCACTACGAACATAGATGTTGCAGATGCACCATTCACTGACGGTGTCCCTGGGCCCCGCAGTCTGTCGCTAGGCTCGCTTCTGCGGTCGGTCCCTGGTACGTTGGAGGCTGAAGAAAAAAAACAGCTTCGTGATCTCTTCCAGAAGTGGACGGATATGAACAGCCCGAACGAACAATCGACCGACCTGCCGCTCGATAAACTGAAACAATACTGGGGCTACGACACCTTTCGGCCTCTACAGCGCGAAGCGATTGACTGCACTTTGCAGCGACAGGACAGCGTGGTGGTGCTGCCAACCGGCGGAGGCAAGTCGTTGTGCTATCAGGTGCCCGCGTTGTGTGCCGGAAAAGTGGCCGTCGTGGTGTCGCCATTGATCTCGCTGATGAAAGACCAAGTCGATGGTCTTGTCGCTAGCGGAATCCATGCCGCCAGCATCAACAGTTCGATGACAGATCGAGACAAACGGCAGGTCGCCGATGATATTCGTCGAGGCGACCTGAAGCTGCTGTATCTGGCTCCCGAACGTTTGGTGCAGGACCACACCATCCGGTTTCTGAAAGACGTCGGAGTCAGTTTTTTCGCGATTGATGAAGCTCATTGTATCAGTTCTTGGGGCCACGATTTTCGTCCGGAATACCGGCAACTGAGTTCTCTGAAAACCGATTTCCCCGAAGCCTCGGTACACGCGTTTACCGCCACGGCGACTCCACGCGTTCGTGAAGACATTGCGAAGCAACTGAAGCTGAACGATCCGCAGATATTGGTCGGTTCGTTTGACCGCGAAAACCTGCTGTATCGAGTTCATCGTCGCACGGATGTTGTCACTCAGATGCGGGAAATTATTGATCGCTACCCGAAGCAGTCCGGGATTGTGTACTGCATCAGTCGCAAAGAAGTCGAAAACACGGCTGCCACTCTGAACGCCTGCGGGTATCGAGCGCTGGCCTATCACGCGGGTCTTTCCAACAACGATCGCAGCCAACATCAGGACGACTTTATCAACGAGCGCACCGACATCATCGTGGCCACGGTGGCGTTTGGAATGGGCATCGACAAATCCAATGTGCGGTATGTGATTCACGCGGGCATGCCCAAGTCATTGGAAGCCTATCAACAGGAAAGTGGTCGCGCGGGCCGCGATGGGTTGCAGTCCGAATGTACGCTGCTGTTTACCGGCGGCGATCTGATGGCGTGGAAGAGAATGACGGATGCGTCTCAGGCCGGAGCCAAAGAACTGCTTGAGGCGATGTATTCGTACTGCACGCGGACGACGTGTCGACATCGAGCCTTAGTCGAATACTTCGGGCAGACTTTGGACAAACCAAAATGCGATGCCTGCGACGTGTGTCTGGACGAAATGCCGCAGATCGCAGAACCATTGATTGTGGCTCAGAAAATCATTTCCTGTGTGCATCGGGTGGGCCAACGATTTGGAGCCAACCATGTGGCTCAAGTGCTGATCGGGTCGGCTGCCAAACGCATTTTGGAACTGGGCCATGACAAACTGTCGACCTATGGTTTGCTAAGCGATCATGCTCAGCCCGCCGTTGTGGATTGGATCGAACAACTGACGGGCCAAGAATTTCTGGTGCGCGTCGGCGAATACGGCGTGCTGAACATTACCGCTGGGGGCCGTCAGGTGTTGAAGGGCGAGATTGTTCCGACACTGTTCGAAACGACGGCGGTGCCGAAGAATCCGAAGAAGTCATCGCGTCAGCAGGATGACTGGGCGGGAGTCGACATGCCGCTGTTTGAATTGCTGCGTGAACTGCGGCAGAACTTGGCGACTGAAAAACACATTCCTCCGTTTGCCGTGTTCCACGATCCATCGCTGCGAGAAATGGCTCGAAGACGTCCTTCCACAAGCGACGCCTTTCGCACAATTTCCGGCGTGGGCGATCGGAAGTTGGCTGACTATGGAACGCGATTTGTCGATGCGATTGTGCAGCACAGCCAGACGCACAACCTAGCAACGGATGTCGGAGCGGCGGCTGCGGTCGCTCAGAAAACGTCAACGACCGGACCGAAAAAAGTGGTAAACGCCGCCCGGCAGCAGGCCTACGATCTGTTTGCGCAGGGGCGAACGGTTGCTCAGGTTGCTGGCACGATCAATCGCGCCGAATCGACGACGTCTGCTTATCTCGGCGACTTCATTCAGGAAAAGCAGATCACTGATCCGTCCCCGTGGGTCGATGCCGCCACGATCACCGCCGTCCGCGCGGCGGCCAACGAGGTGGGTCTGCTGGAAAAACTGGCTCCCATTAAAGAGCAGCTCGGCGACGACGTCAGCTATGAGAATCTGCGAGTCGTCGTGGAATGCCTGAAGGTCGAAACAGGATATCAGCCGGGGTAGTGCTTTGTCAGAGCTGGTTTTTCGGGTTGTCGAAATGTAGCTCGGTGGTCTCCACCGTGATTTCTCGGCGGAGACCGCCGAGCTACGAAAACGAAACGCTAACTTACGCATGAGCCCTATTGCGAGACCGAGATGTCTTTGCGGATCAGCCAGGCGGCGAGCCATGTGCTGCCGACGATGAAGGGGCTCAGCAGCAGCGTTCCGTGCAACAGGCGGCCCCAGCTGTCGCGGTTAACGTGCTGCCACTGTTCCAGAAAGGAGAGTGATTCGGGAAAGCCGACGAATGCCACCGGTGGTAGCAGAATTAGTAAAACGGCAGTGATACCGATGACCCCGGAATAGATGGGGTGGCGAATGCTGCAGGCGGCAAGGACGACGACAGAATAGATGAACAGATGCAGCAGAATTGGAAAACCCAAAGAGGATGGGAATGAAAGCTGTTGAGCCCCATACGGATGAACGTCGCTGACCAGCATTTGTTGCAGGATGGACAACGGGATGTCGTAGCATAGTACGATGGCAGCAGCACCCGCGATGTACTTGACCGAGAACCATTGACGCGGCAAAATGGGGCGTGAACGCCAGAACGTATGCAGCTTCGGTTCTAGGTGAGGAACGTAGCTTCCGACAGCAAGGATAAGTGCGAGCACACAGCCGACGAACGTTCCGAAATCATGAATCACATCGAAACGTCGGCCTGCCTGTTCCAGCCCGGCCAGCAACAGAACGAGTACAAAACCGCACAGTGCGATGGGGATTGATTCGCGAAGTTGCATCCACAGCAACGCTTTTTGCGGGGTCGTGAAGGGCTGGCTGAGTGGCAGATTTGCACGGTAGTCGGGTTCTTGCCGCCTCCCAGCGCAGGTAGAGCAAGCAGTGTGCGGCCTCCGTAACGCCGGGCAGCGCTGACCAGCAACGCGCCGACAGTCAGCGACTGCACGACAAAGATCGGCCACAGTGGTCCAGCATTCTCATAGAAGTTCGGCTCTGTCCACACAATCGCAGCCATCGGGCCGATCGACATGACCAGCCATGCGAAATGGAAGACGTCACCTAGAAATCGTTCTTGCTTACGGCGGCTGAAAACCAGCGCACTGAAAATGTGCCTGACGAATTACGGATCAAAGTGGGGGTGTACACGGGAAAGGGGCGATTGCTCGCAGTGCTAGGAGTTTACAACAGAGATTCTCTTCTCTCTTAATCGTTCCTTTCCTTGGTGAAAGTCTGTACGGTTCCATTGCAATCGCATTTATTTTCGCCTAACGAAGCTGACGGAGTCATTCCACTTAAATATGCCCGGAGTAATCAACGTGTTCTCTTTCAAACTCACAAACAGACCTCGAAAACGACGGAAGTATCAGAAACCTACGGTCGCAGAGGCCATGGAAGTTCGATTGTTGCTTACAGGAATTGCCTGTGACGACACGGCACTTTACTTAGTGGACGATGCAACTACCGCGCCGATGGACGATACAACTGTCGGCGATACAACAATCGCAAATGATCCTTTTCTTGAAGCGTTGATTGCAGCAGTGGATGCCGCGAGGCTGGATGAGGTTGCAGCCCAAGGTATCTACACGCCAGACACGCTGGATACGGGCGATTTGGAAGACAACCCGTTCGATGACACGTGGGTTCCCGGATTTGACTGCGATGACTTTGCTACCGCAGAGATAAATTTTTGTGAGCACACTCTTGCAGCAGAGTTTCCTGATGCGGACTTTGACTTGCTGGCTGTGACAAACGCGGATGATGGTGATGACTGGGGCCACGCAGTTGTTCTTGTTGAAAATGACGGATATATCTACATTGTCGACCCTCAAACCGGTGCAGTCAGTGCTGGAATGGACAAATTTGACGAAGTCTATGAATTCATTGGCGAAGTTTTAGACGAATACCCTAACGCGCCCGATGACTTTGAGATCGGCGTATTTGAGCAGCCACTGTCCGGTCAGCCTGGCTACGCTGGAGTTGAGCCACCGTCATTCGAATCTAGTGCTGAGATGGTTGACCTTTTGGAGTGCATCCTCTGTTCGATCGGGCATGAAGACCCCGAGCTTTTTTTGACGAATCCAGTGGGCTTCCCAAATTCGGCAGATGTTCAATAATTGTCGCGGTTTGCCGATTTTTGACGCCTGACGTCATGCAAAGGATGATTGATGAGAATTCGGCATTACTTTCCCCTGACGCTGACGATCGCGGCAGTTGCTGTTGTCTTCAACGCCAATCAGGTTGAGGCAGCGAGATTCATTTCCGCTAAGATCTCCGTCGATGGCAAACCCGTACTTTTCGGGTACACCAGTGACAATGGTCAAAGCAATCGTGGCGCAGTCTGGGCACTCATTGACAGCATTGATTTTCGTTCTGAAAAGTTGAAGCCACTACGGCCAAGGCAAAAAGCCAGTTCGTCACGAGCGGTCGCAGACGACGGGTTAGACAAACTTCCAGCTTCAGATGCGTTGACGTTCAGGGGAGACGTCCGAGTGGAAATTAACTTTGGAGGTGCCGTAAAACTCGACGAGCTTACTCTCTCCAAAAACACTGATCGTCGTGGTCGCTCATGTTGGCGACTCGACAGCGGCTTCGCAGCAGGTAACAAGGATCGCCGCGGGTTGACCGACGGTGAGGCACTGAAGAAGCGTGTGCTGCCACCGAAGCAACCGTTGGTGCCAAAGAAACGAGTGCCGCAGTTCGCTGCGACGATGCGTGACGGGTTTGGGAAGAGAATTGTTCTATCTGCCGGTGACGTTTGTTCCGTACTTCATTGGTGACTGGAAGCCCAAGCGATGTGCGGATAATCCAGTGGGCATCACTTTCAGTACTAACGTGTCCTTGAATCTTTTGCGGACGTCTTCGATCTCAATTACGGCATCAGTCATTGGGTTTCTCCAGCAGAAGTGTCAGTCGCGGTGTCCTGATTTTGTGAGAGCGTCAAAGCATCATCCAGCAAAGCGTGCAAAGCGTGCAAAGCGTGCAGACCTGCAGCATCGATGCCCAGCATGCGTCCTTGGCGGGCGAGTTGTTTGAGTTCGTCGAAGAACTGATCGCGTTGGCCGTTGAGCTGATCGTGGGACACACTGTTGCCGACGAACGTCCCTTCGCCATGACGCATTCTCCAGCAGTCCTTCTGCAGTCAGGCGTTCGTAGACACGAAGCACCGTGTTCTGATTGACGTCCAGTTCGCGGGCGAGCTGACGAACCGACGGAATTTGTGCCCCTGCGGTCAGCCGACCGGAAAGGCACTGGGCGCGAAGCTGATCGGCGATCTGGCGAGAGATCGGAACAGCAGAACCCTTTTCAACACGAATAAGCATCGGAACACCTCATGCGGATTGCTCAAGTGACCACAGTTGCATAACAGTGGTCTCAATGCGTCAAGAATATTCGCGAACGATTTTCAGAGAACACTGAAGTGCCGGCACGGCGAATCGTTTGACCACGACTCGTGGAGAAGGCTTTTTGCCGCCTGCACTTTGTGCAGGCGGCCTCCTCTGCGAGTCGGGTCAAACGAATACACGACTACGGAACAACAAATCATTTCGTGTAAGAAATTGTCAGGTATTTCCAAACACTGGAAGTCCCTGCCACACGAAAGTGCCCCTTGCTGCCGGAAACTCGATACAGCCTGATTGCTCGCCTCGCCTGTCCCGAGGACACGGAAACGTGGGACGAATTTTTGCGCACGTATGAGGCGGCGATTCTGCGGTATTGCCGGACCAAAGGACTACAGGATGCTGACGCCGCCGACGTGTGTCAGCATGTGTTAATCGCCGTTCATCAGGCGGCTCAGAACTGGCAGCCGTCCGGTCGTTCGGGCAGTTTTCGAGAACAACAGCCCGCTTCCTGCTTGGGATTGCGTGACTTGGTTCCGCAAGTGACACAGGCAAAAACATGTGGGGCAAAAAGATAGGTGATTACAACGCCTGTTTGTTGTTTTCTTGTGGCAGATCGAGCTCGCTCCTGTCAATCTGCGGACATTAGCTTTTGAGTTCGGACGAGAAGTTCGTTCACTTCCGATCGCCTAAATGGAGCTAAGGTCTTTGCTGACGCCTCACGAGAGTCCTTCGCAGCAATCATCTGCTGAACGTCTTTTGCCTTCATTCCAACGGACAAAACTTCGTTGAGGTCAATCTGCGTGCTAGCTTCGAGAAGCTCGTCGATGGAGAGTTTCGGCCGATCAGTCAGCAGGTTCCGAATCAAAGTCACGGCATTTAGTACCTGTTCCACGGTATGTCCCGTATGATTCTGGGGTGCTGCCTTTGCGGAACCGCTACGCTTAAAGATAAATTCATGGCCACAGTCGCACAGTTTGGTGCGGACTCCGACGATTGCCTCACAGGCCGGGCATTGCTTCCGACCACGTCCCAATGAATTCGCCAATTCGATCTTCCTTCTTGTTAACATAATCAGTTTCGTCCAGCTTCCAACCGTCAACGGAACGGCTGAACCACCATTTCACTCAGCCGGATGAGACACATGAAACACAGCCCCACTGTCAAAGATCCATCGACCGGAAACACGCTCTTCGAAATTCTTACGTTTCTACCGGTAGTCGGATTGGCACTGTTAATATTCGCACCGTTACCAGCCGCAAATGGTGACGAAACCGTTCTCTCCGCAGCAGAATTCTCAAAAATTGATTCTATTAGAATAGAGCACCTGAGGCTCGTTGGTGAGGTTGATTCTATTGAACTTACGGAGGAAGAGGTTTTAAAGGAGAAGCTTTTCAAAATTTTCTATACTCAATACCTTCATATGGAATTAATGTTGAAGGTAAAGTTCCTACATTTAGACTTAGTAAAGATGGAGTGGCAGAATTAAGTTTTCATGATCCTAGGAAAATTACAAGAAGAAACAACTTATTGCCAACCTTTGGTGCAAGAGTTGAGATTAATTTAGCGCCAATAGCAAGTGCAAGTGAAAAAAGTGCTATTTTTGAAGTTACTATAGCTCATCAATTATTAGTACTACGTGCAGGAAACCTTAATGACACATATCAAGAGATGGGCGATAAGGCTAGGTATGATTACTCAGCAATACTTAACATAGTGGAGTCTGGTAAAACTTTTTTTGGATTGCTTAATGCCATGAAAACCGTATGGAGAAATAATTTAAATTTAAAAACTAAAAGAGGCTTAATTTCTCAACCTCAACTTTATAGAGATAGATGCATAGCTGGATTTGAAGATGGATTAATTCGAACTGCTCATTATTATAGAGCCTATAGAGATACTTCTGCTTTGTGTCTTGCAAAATTAGATTTAGTTCTCCCACAAAGAAGTACTTGCAATGGCAAAGGATGATATGAAATCTGCTGATACTTGTAAAGGTATATGGAGTTGAAGGAGAAATAGAAGATAGTGCTAAAGGAAAAGTTCTTACTAATGAAATACTTAGTGTTCATGGTTGGGAAAGCCCTTTAATAGGTCGTGCTTTAAGGTGTAAGAAAAGACTGTAGCTGTTCGTCTATAATCGAAGCGGAACAGATGCCAGATTCCAATCGCATACCTGTTAAGGCATCAATAAGTCCCCTCGCCGTTCCGTGGAACCGTGGGACTCTGGTCAAAATTGGATCGGATTTTTGGAAGCGCGACCCATTCTACGACCGTATTCCTTTCGCCCGCATCAAGCCATCCGCCTAGGCGATGGAATCACCGGTGAGTGGCGGGACGGGATCGGTGCGGTAGTCCACCACCATGTCATAAGCGGCGCGTTCGTAGGCGGTGATCAATACGGTTTGCAGATCTAGTTCTGCATCGGGGTCTTCGGGTTTCAGCGGAATGGAAATCACGGGTAGCTGCTGAGTCACCAAGATCGGCCAGACCATGCCCTTCAGTCGGTCGCCTCGGCGAGACACGTGAACGTAGTAGTCGGCTGCGGGAAGCTGTTCGCGACAGTGCAGATGTTCGCCGTCACGCAGCAGATCGATTTCGATCAGGTGAGTTGAAGAGGCCATCACCTCTTTGCGTTTTTCTTCATAGCTGGCTCGCCCCCGCGAACCGACAATCTTGTTGGTTGGGCTGAGAATTTCAATCACCGCCACGACGCTGTTCTGCAGCTTGTCGACAATGGTCAGGTACGCTTCATGAATTTCATCGTCGATCAGGGTCGTCAGCACGACCGGTTCGGCAACAGCCGTATCGGTTTCTGCGGATCGGGTTGCGGGGGAGTTCTCGTTTCGCGCGGCGACAACCTGCAAGTCCGGAATGATCGCTTTGCGCCCCGGATCGTTTTCGTCCGACACGTAGACGCGTTCTTCGACACGAACGTGGTACAGCGGCCGCAATGAGCGATTCAGGAGCTCACGGGCAACCGACATGAGCTCATGATGCACGTCGGGCCAGTGGTCGGGCGATTCGAGGTACGGGTCCATACCGGGAAAGGGTGACGGCATTTGCGGCATCCAGTTACAAGGCCATTTGTTGGTAGGTTCGGATAAGTGCAATCGGATCATCTCATTCTACGAGCGAACCCCGCCAGTCGAAAGCCCCGATTGTTGTTCCCAGCTGCCGAATTATCCCAAACAGACATCGAACGTTCTCCGCCAAGTGAATCCGATGGCAAAATTTCTTGCATTTTGGCCTACAACCAGCAATGCAAGCGGCGACTGCACTGCCTACGCTGTTCAGCCATGCAATTCCCCGTTAAATTTCCCTTCCCAACCCGCACGCACAAGCCCACACGGAACAACCCTCATGGCAGGCAGCACAAAGACGTCAACGAAGTCCAAAGCCAAGTCGGATCCGGTTAAGAAAAAGGTCAACGTCTTCCATCAGCGACTCGGTTCGCTGACGTATTACCAGGCCTGCCAAATGCTCGGCGATGACGGAGCCAAACTCATCCAGCGCGGGGGACGCAGTTTTGAAGTGCTGTCGGATCGTGACGTGTTTCTGGGCGGCGACCTGTTTCGAGTTCGCGTGGAAGATGCGGCCATCGACGGCGGTGTGGCCATCGCCACGATGACGCTGCAGTCGGCTCGAGCCAAACAACTGCAATGCAACTGCGACCAGTGCGACGTGCCCTGCGAACATCTGGGCGCGGCGACCGAATTCCTCCTCGATGCCAAATCAGAACTCGGCCTGGCCATGCCGCCGGACACGTCGGTGCCGCTGGAAAATCTAACGGAAGAAGAACTGCTGCATCGAGCCATCGCCGAACGTCAGGACCGCGCCGCCAAAGAAGCGATGAAGCTTCGGTCGATGAACACCGACAAACCGTGGGTGGATTATGTCGTCACCAGCCAGCAATCCGGTCGCAGTTATCGAGTCGCCTTGCGCGGCCTTGTAGCGGGTGAATCGTACTGCACGTGTCCCGACTTCAAGACCAATCATCTGGGCACCTGCAAACATATTTTGCACGTGCAAACCAAAGTGCAGAAACGGTTTGCAAAGAAGGACTTGAAGCCGTACCGCCGCAAACGTCTTTCCGTCCGCATCAGTTACGGGGCCGCTCAAGGGATCGTCTTCAACGTGCCTCATAAGGCCGATGAAAAGATCGAAGAAATTGTCGGCCATGCGTCTCTGGTTCCACTGACCGATGCCGCCGATGTTGTGCATCGCATTCAGGCGCTGGAGGAAGCGGGGCACCACGTCACGATCTTCCCCGATGCCGAACAATACATTCAACGCAAACTGGTGCAGGCGCGCGTTCGTAAAGAGTGCGACGAGATTCGCAAGCAGCCGAAGACTCATCCGCTGCGGACACAACTTCTGAACGCCGAACTGCTGCCGTATCAGTTAGACGGTATCGCCTTTTCCGCCGGTGCTGGTCGAGCGATCCTGGCCGACGACATGGGCCTAGGAAAAACCATTCAGGGCATCGGCGTGGCCGAACTGCTGGCTCAGTTGGCCGACATCAAACGCGTGCTGATCGTGTGTCCGGCGTCGTTAAAAAGTCAATGGCGGAACGAGATCGCAAAGTTCAGCGGCCGATCGACGCAGATCGTGCTGGGCAACGGAGCCGAACGCGTCGAACAGTACAGCAGCGACACGTTCTTCACCATCTGCAACTACGAACAGGTGCTGCGAGATATCACGGCCATCGAAACCGTGCCGTGGGATCTGATCATCTTGGACGAAGGTCAGCGCATCAAGAACTGGGAATCCAAAACCAGCAACATGATCCGTCTGCTGGACAGTCCGTTCCGTCTGGTGTTGTCGGGAACTCCATTGGAAAACCGGCTGGGCGAACTGTACACCGTCACCAAATTCGTGGACGACGAACTGCTGGGACCGGCGTATCAGTTCTTCAACAAGCATCACGTCGTCGACGAACGAGGCAGCACGAAAGGCTATCACCGCCTAGACGAACTGCGCGAAAAAATGTCGGGCGTGCTGCTGCGGCGCACGCGTGCCGAAATCGCCGACCAGTTGCCCGAACGCACGGACGAAGTGGTCCGCATCGAAGCGACTCAGGAACAGTACGACATCCAGGCCGCTAATTGTGCTCGAGCTGCTCAGATCGCGGCCAAGAAGTTCATGACAGAAATGGACCGCTTGGTTTTGATGAGCTGCCTGACCAACGCGCGCATGGCGTGCGACAGCACGTATCTGCTGGATCAGGAACAGCAGGAATACAGCAGCAAGCTGGAACGCCTGACCGAACTGCTGGCGACACTGTTTGAAGATCCAACTCGCAAGATCGTGCTGTTCAGCGAATGGAAGAAAATGCTGGACCGCATCGAATCGCGGATCGAAGAACTCGGAGCCGACTACGTGCGTCTGGACGGCAGCGTGCCTCAGAAAAAGCGCGCTGCCATCATCGCGAAGTTTCAGAACGATCCCGAATGCCGCGTCATTTGCATGACCAACGCTGGTTCGACGGGCCTCAACCTGCAGGCGGCCAACACGGTGATCAACGTCGATTTGCCATGGAACCCAGCCGTGCTGGAACAGCGGATTGCTCGAGCCTACCGCATGGGCCAGAAGAATCCGGTTCATGTTTATAAGCTGGTGACGGTCAGTCCCGGCGACCCCACGATCGAAGAACGCCTGCTAGATACGCTGGCCGCCAAGCAGGATTTGGCGGACGCATCGCTGAACTTCGACAGCGACATCAGCGAAGTCGCGATGGTCAGCGGTATGGAAGACCTCAAACGGCGTCTGGAAGTGGTGCTGAATCCGGCGCGCAAACCGATCGACGAAAGTCAGCAGCGCAAAGTCGAAGCGGAAGCTCAACAGCTCGCAGAAAAACGCGAAAAGGTGTCTCAAGCCAGCGGAAGCCTGATCACCGCCGCACTGTCGCTAGCCGGAGAACTCATCGACAGCCGTTCCGATGCACCGCCAGATGAAGCGATCGTCAACAAGTTGACGGAAAAACTGTCGCAATGCGTTGACCGCGATTCCGAAGGCCGCCCGCAGTTGACGATCAGTCTTCCGAATGAAGACGCGTTGAAGGGTTTGGCGGCGACGCTGGCAAGACTGCTGGAAAATTAGGAAACATCATGCCCAAGCCCAAGCCCAAGCCGAAGAAGAAGTTGACGGTTTCGGTAAGCTGTCGAAATGAACGTCGGCAACGAAGCCACGTTCGACGATCCTCACCGCTACAGCAGCGGCATCCGCTATGTCTTCGGCAACGGAACCCCGGCTCTCAACGCCGGCGGCATGACGGGCGCTCTGGCTGGGAAATCGCTGCGTTTTTCCAGTGAGCAGCCGTGACGTCGATGCACGCGATTGCGAAACTGGATGAGTGATTCCGGCGGCGAGTTGCGGTAAGATGTATAGCCGCCACCGGCTTCAATCCGCAGCGGCATCCGCACATCCGACATTGCTGCAGGGAACACAAAATGCCAATCATCTTTCCCGGAATGGATCCGTACCTTGAAGCTTCAGGAGTTTTTCCGGGAATTCACGGCCCGATGATCACCTACATGCGTGACCGGATGTCAGCCGGAATTCGCCCACGTTACATCGCGTCGGTCGGCGAACGCGTCTACGTGGAGTCTCAGACCAGCGGTCGCAGCCATGCCATCATCCCGGACGCGTGGGTGCGACGGACC
>Ga0075117_1001041_pt1 | contig 17635 bp, 15 predicted proteins | sample AntAceMetag02UKJ_FD_69789 | JGI IMG/M metagenome (GOLD analysis project Ga0075117, IMG submission 69789) | Saline lake microbial communities from Ace Lake, Antarctica - Antarctic Ace Lake Metagenome 02UKJ | ecosystem: Environmental > Aquatic > Non-marine Saline and Alkaline > Saline | place... | reverse complement strand
ACTGGATTGAAAGATTCAAGCCATTGTAACAAGTTGTTCACAGGATTTTGTACACCGCCAAAGTCAAATCCAACAAGACTGTCTAAGTCATCAATGTCCACCCCTTTAACTAAACCGTTAAAATTGTTTCCTGTGATTGTGCCAACGTTTGTAAAATTATTTCCACCAGCATTTAAAGTTGCTGATAGTGTGGGTGAAGTTTCGTTTGCTAGTGCTGAATTTATTGTGATGTTTGATCCACTACCTGCAGTGGTTGTTCCACCTGTACCTTGAACAGTAACCTGTCCTTGAGATCCAATTGGTGTTAATGAACCTGTGTCTGTAGTGAATAATATGCTCACAATACCTGATGATGTGATTGTGATTTGATTGTTATCAGCACTTAATGAAACATTAGGTCCTGCTTTTAAATTCTTAAAACTTAAATTATCATTAGTTTTTGCGGCAAACACACCTTTTGTTGTACCATCATCTGCTAATTTATTAGATGCTGTTGTGTTTTCTGCCTGACGAGCGTCTAGTTCAGTGAAGTTGTTGTTAACCTTAACAAAGGCTTCTCTCAGATCATCACCTGTACCGTCGTTTGCCAGTGTTCCTATGTTGATTGTGCTGATTGCCATAACTGTATTTATCCTATGTTAAAAGGCTTTTGTCCATGCATCGGAAAGTATGCCACTCTGTTTGGACCACCATGTATGGTGGTATTGGTTGTGTAATCATCAGTGTTACTTGTATCATTAAGATTAGCAACAGCATTTGATTCAAAGTATTTTTTAACCTGTGCTGGTGTCCAACTAGGTTGTGCTTGTAACAAACATCCAATCATGCCACACATTTGTGGAGCCGCCATTGATGTTCCTGAATATTTTGCTTGTCTATAACTGGCATCTGCAAAGTATGATGAACCTAGAGTGTTAGGTTGAGCACTTATAATATATCTTCCTGCTGTGTAAATGTTTACACCAGGTCCTGATTGACTGAATGTTGTTTTCTTATCTAGGTATCCTATTTCAGAGAATACATCACTGTTTTCCAATGCACCCACCATGAATCCTTCATTTAGATCTCCTACAGGATTGTCCTCAGTTGCATTAGGACCACTCAATGTGTTTCCTCCTTCAACCAATGATGGTGTACCACCTCTATGATAATACATATAATATGTTGAGGCCCCAACAGCAAAAGAAAGATAATTGTCATAGTCAACACCACCTGGAATATCCATTTTCATTGAATCATTTCCTGCGGCACAACACACATGAATCCCGTTGTTAACCAATGTTTCTACATCAGCATCATTTGAAGCAAATTTTCTTGGATAACCATAAACAGATGATCCTTGAAATTCTCCAATTAATCCTCTGTTTTGTAGTGCGGCATATGTTGTGTCTGTGTGTGCAACTCCTCTGTATCTACCGCCAGTGATATTATATTCTGTGTCGCCACCGTCATTAGAAAATTTAATTGTGTTTGGTGTTACACCAGTATTGATGTACCAAGTATATCCAAAACTCATATTAACCACAGTAGGTTTACCTGTGTAAGCCGCATCATTGACATCATTCTTTTTGTTGTGCCAACCTATTAATGCATCAATTGTATTTGACCAAGTAATATTGTTTCCACTGTTTGCATACAAAGTTATATTGTATATGTCTGAATTTTTGCACCAACCAAATGTTTTGCCTGCCATAGTTCCTATGCAGTGAGTACCGTGTCCATTTGTGTCTGTGTAAAAGTTTGCTGGTTGTGTAAAAACTTCACCACTTATTGTGGGCCAGTTTACTTGTTTTAATCTAGACACACCATTTGCATCTTCCCATTCTGGATGACCAACCTGTATGCCAGTATCAACAATCACTTGGTCAACATCTGTACCATCCAACACATAATCATATGTGCCACCTGGATCTGCTGTGCTGTTGTTAAAAGTGTTTGTTTGTGTAATGTGTCTTAACAATCCCCAATTGTCTTGTGTGCCTGCTGACGAGGAATTTCTGTTAAACTCACCATCTTGAAATGCACGAGGTTTTGGTTCTGGAATGTCTTCCACTGCCTGTACAGCCAATATTCTTGAATCTTGTCTTAATTTTATTGCTTCAGATTCTGATAGAGTGTAATGTGTATTTCTAGGATTGTTTGCACGTTCTTGAGCAACATCACAAGTTCTGTCTGGTATTATGTTTGAATCTACAGAATCGTTTGTAGAAGTATCAACAATTAATTCATTGTGAACTGTGCGCCAGTTCACATCTTTTTTAACTGTGACTATGTATTCTCTTAACTGATTTAAATCTGTTGTTATCATACATCATTACGAGACAATGGATCTATCACTGACTCTTCTCCAATTTGATCCATCGTAGAATGCCGGTATAGCACCGCCTGTTTCGTCAGTACAATACACCATGCTTCCAGCAGACGCTACGAAAGTGTTTAATTGTGATACTGTTTTAGATACTAATCTAAATGGCACATCTGATTTTACTTCTCCTGCTCCACTTGCCGCATCCAAAGTGATTGTGGTAGGTGAAGTGATTGAATAAGTTCCAACTAAACTGCTTGGAGGTGCAATACTGCTTGCCTCAATGTTTGTGACTGTTAAAGTGTCTGTACCACTGTTGTATGTAAATGCTGAATCTCCACCAAATGCTCCACTGTTGTTGAATTGTACTTGAGTGTCTGCTCCACCAGGAGTTCCTGCTCCACCACCTGATGCGTTGATTGTGATTGAATCTGTGCCTGCGTCAGTAGTGATTGTAACGTTTGTACCTGCAACTAGATTTAATGTATCTGTTGTTGTTTCTGCTGTAACTGTTGATTGTCCTGCAACTGCAACATTGGTAAATGCATTTTGATCAGCATTTGGAGATGAGTTTGTAATTGTTAAGACATCGCCTACAATTGATGTTGTTATGCCAGTTCCACCATTAACATTGAAAGTGTCTGTTGCTTCATCCGGTGTGAAAGTACCTGTGTCTGCTGTAACAGTGTTAATTAAATCTTGTGTTGCTCCTAAAGAATTAATTGTGACACTTTTTCCTGTGTTATCTGTGGTAAGTGTTGTGTTTGTGCCTGCCACAAAAGTTAACACACCATTCACTGAAGCAGTGGTAACATCTGTTTGTCCTGCTACTCTAACAGTGTTGAAAATGTTTTGATCAATATTTGGAGAACTGTTTGTGACTGTGATGGAGTTAGCGGCATCATTCAATATGAATCCTATACCACCGCCACCTACAAAGTTTAATGTTGCGTTGGCAGAATTTGCTGTGATTGTTGTATCACCGTCCGATGAAGCAACAGAACCAAACAAGTTTTGATCTACATTGGGTGCTGAGTTTGTGATGGTTACTTGATCACCTACAGCATCTCCTGTGACAGTAATACCTGCGCCTGCTGTAAATGCCAACGTGTCTGTGGATGTGTCTGCTGTGATTGTAACACCACCTGCCAACACATTTTGAAATATGTTTTGATCCACATTGGGTAAACTGTTTGTGATTGTGATTAAATCATTCACAGCAGTCATTGTGATACCAGCACCAGTTTGGAAGTTCAGTGTGTCCACGTTTGAATTTGCAGTTGTTGATCCACCTGATGGTGTTATTGCAAAAGTTTTGTAAGCAAAGTTATCAGATACATTGTAATCGTTGTTGCTACCTGTGTATGCAATTTGTAATTTGCCAGCAACCACAGTGGTTGAAATGTTTGTTCCACCCACAATACTCAATGTGTCTGTGATGCTTGAAGCAGTAATTAATGTATCAGTATCGTCTGCCACTTTGTAGAAAATATTCTGATCCACATTGGGTGCCGAGTTTGTTATTAATACTTGGTCAACTGCACCGCCAGGTCCTGAACCTGTTCCGGTAGCACTTACAGTGATTCCTGATCCACTGCCTATGTACAACACATCGTTGGGATCGTCTGCTATTAATTCAACATTATCCCCTGGAGTACCTATGGCAACAATTTCAAAGTTGTTGGCTTCACCACCCACGTTACCTGTGTAGTTGATTGTCAATGTACTTCCCACAATGCTTGTAGAAATTGCTGATCCGCCCACAACATTTAAAGTGTCAGATGTGGTGCCTGCTGTTTTACTGCCTGAATCTGAACCTACAGTTTGAAAAATGTTTTGTTCTGTGATAGAACTATCAATTTGAATAGTGTCATTGCCAGCATTAGGTGTGATCACAATGCCTGCACCAGATACAAGAGTTAATGTGTCGTTGACAGAATCTGCTACCACATCTGTAACACCCACTCTCACTGTGCCAAACGCATTGGACAGTGTTTGTGTGTTGTTGATAGTGATTGAATTTTCGTCTGTTCTTGTCACAGATACATTTGTACCTGCTTTAATTTTCACATCATCTGTTGCTCCTGATGAACTCTGCAATCTTAAAACTTGATCACCATCTCCGTCTTGAGCACTTGCTATACCATAGGTTGTATCGGTATCCGTACTGGTGAATGTTAATGAATTTGAATTTCTTGTGATGCCTACATTTGTGCCTGCAACCAATGTGATATCTTGTATAGCATCTGAGCTGTCTCTTAATCTTATTTTTTTACTGTCGACATCATCACCATCTGTACCTGTTAATGTGTAAGTGGTATTTCCGTCTGCCCCTCCACCCACAACATTGTGAGTGATAGTTAATACATCTGTGCCATTTTCTTCTGTGAGTGTTGTTGTGACATCACCTGAACCTTGAATTTTTAATGTGTTGCCTGGCAATATGGTTCTTGCCACAGAATCATCTGCTGTAACAATTAATCCACCGCCACCTTGAATGGTAACATTTCCACCACCGCCACCTTGTCCTAATAAACTTTGTGTGTCTGTTAATTCAGAAATGTCTGAAGGTATTGTGGGCGATCCTTGTAGTTCACTGTATTGCAATGTGAATGGTGTTCCAGCAATACTTAATGTTTGTGTTTGAACAGAATTAACACCAACAAGATTAGAATTTGTAAGATCAAGATTGTCATTGATCGGTAATTCTTTTATCTTGTTACCGTCTGCTGTGTCTACTACTAATGGTATTCTATTTGCCATATTTTTATCCTTATAATGCCGCTATTCTTGTTTGGAAGTCAGCAAAGTCGGCACTTGCCGCTACTGTTGATTTCAATGTTGCTAAACTTACATAACCTGGTATCACACTATTTACAGCATCTACAAGTAATGTTGAATCATCACCAAACACAGAACCTTTTATATCTCTGATTGTGTTAGTTACATCTAGTTCTGCAAAGTTTTCGTTAATTTTTTTAAAAGCGGTTCTTAAAGGATCACCGTCACCTTTGTTTGCACTTGATCCAATATTAATAATTTGTATTGCCATTATACTCTACCTACTACTGCTTCTATGACACCTTCACCGGCATCTGTTTTGTTTTCTAATGCTTTACCTATCACTGTGCCCACTTTAGGATCAATGCTTCTTACAGCAAATCCTTGTGTGCCTGAACTTATCAACATGTCACCTTTTTGTACAATACCAACAACTTTGATTGGAGTTCTTCCAGTCAATGCCACTGCTGTCACATTGTCACCTTCAAGTGCTGTGTTCATCAAGTGTGCTGGATTTTCAGAAACAACTCCTGCAACTCTTGTGTCGCCTCTTAATGCTGTTGTGGTTACTTCTGCATCTCCACCAAATATTAAAACTGTTCCCACTTCGTACTGATTGTCAGCAAGATAATTCTCAGCCAAGTCAGCATATTGAGCCTTTGTGGCTGTGCCATCAAAAATTTCTGCGTATACATTTTTAAATCGTTTGCCAGATGATGAACCAATATCAATGTTATCATTACCTGGAATTAAACCTTGTGCTGTTGCTATTACAGGAACAACACCATCTGCCACAAGTGCTATTTGACCTTCTGACGATTCGTCTAGTCCCACAATGTAAGGATTTCCTGATCCCAATGCTATACCTGTAAAGTTAGCACCTTTGCCTTCTGATTCAATATATTTTGTGTAGATGTAAGTTGAAGCCAACGCAGGATCTGTGTTTTGTGCTGATCCGTTGTCGTTGCTTGGAGATGTTGATGCATCTGCTCCACCAAATCCAAATTGATTTCCAGCGAAAGTTTGTACTGTGTTGTTAGCATTTGATCCTACTGCTGTGTAAACTGTGACTCCACCTGGTGTTGTTACTTGTAGTGTGGAAGCAGAAATGTCAAACACCAATGTGCCATCAATTGCTAATGAACTCACATCCAATTGTCCTGTGGCATCAGTTTTTATAATACTGTTGGCTTCACCTGTGTTGGACACATTGGTGTAAGCATAAGTGTTAGCACCCGTTTTAATCAGTGCATTGCCTGGATCAGCCGCCGCTCCTATTTCACTTACAAAATCTCCATCTTCCAGTCCACCACCTGTTCCAACTATTGTTGAAAATGAAACTGCCTCTGGTGCACCAGTGCCTGCTGTTGATCTACCAAATGCGAATGCATTATCTAATTCAGGTAAATCTGCAAAATCTACTGAAGCACTTTTTAATGTTACCCAACCGTTAGTTACTGTGAAGTCTCCTGAATCAAAACTTACTAAACCTAAATCTGCTTGAGTAATACCTGTATCATTGGCTCTTGTTGTTGCCGCCTGCATTGACAATTTACTTTGGCTGATTGCCGCTGTTGGTGATACATCTGCGTTTATGATTGTTCCTGCATTGAGTTGGAAGTTGATTGTTGTTTGTGAATTTGTTCTTGTGGCAGTGACTGTGATATCTGAACCTGCATCTTCAATTCCATTACCTATTTCATCTATACCAGCATTGGCCACATTGGCTGTTACACCTGAACCGTTATCAATTAAATCATTTGTGTTGAAATCTGCTACAGAAGTTTGATTGTATGAAATTCTTGTGGCTAATCCATAACCAGGAACATTTTCTTGAATTAAATCATAGATAACTCCTGTTGCCGCTGAATTTGATCCAGTGATTGTTTCACCACCTCCAAATGATCCACCATTGGCTGGTGTTGTGTAAATTCTTTTTGCTCCGTTAAACACCAACATTTGTCCTGATGATATAGGAGTTGAAATATTAACATCTCTGTTGTCTATTAATTCATCTGTGTCGTAGTTAACTTGGTCCACATACGATTTTGTTGCGGCATCTTGATCCACGCCTGGGTCTTGTAAATTTTGTATTTTGAATCCACCTGCTCCAATGTTGTCTGTGAATGGAGTAGATCCATCTCTTGCCACAGCACCTGCTCCAATTGGATTTGATACCAGTTGTCCTTGGTGATCAAAATGTAATCTTCTGTTGACATATCCTCTAACAGCAGATTCTGTTGGCACTGTGTCAGAAGCATTGTCAGTCATTGCTGTGTCAGATGAAAATTCTGCTACAACAACACCACGTTTAAATCCAATACCATCCAAGTTACTCAAAGCAATTGATGCCGAGAATGTTACACTTCCTGTTCCTTGGTCAACTGTAAAGAACTTACCAACTCTAAAGAATCCGTCTTGGTCAGTTGAAACATAGAACACTCTGCCTTTACCACGTTCATCAACTTCTTGTGCTTGTACTGGTGCTTGTGGATCACCAAATACCACATTAGGATAATTTGTTGTGTTGAATCCGCCTGTTCCTATATCTAAGAAGTCATGTCCTGTGGCTCTACAAGTTGAAATAGAAATAGTTAACGTTCCTGTTTCTCCTGCCGCCAAGTTTGCTCTTAAATTTACAGATTCATTCAGTCTGTACATAGAACTGTGCAGTCCACCACCTATTGGAGTGGCATTGATATCACTCACATCTTGAATTGTAAGAGTGGCATATGTTGTTCTGTCTGTGTAACTTGTGATTCTGTGAACTTTTCCATCCCAACCAAAAATCATGTCACCGTTGTTTAATCTTGTTATGTCCGATGCTTGTGTTAATAAATCAATAGCAATAGTGACATCACCTGGAGTAGCACCCATTGTAGTTCCTGATCCTGCATAAGTGTTGTTCTGAACTTCAGTCTGGTTGACATTCATTTTTACTGTGTCGAATGGTGCGTCAATTCCAATAATTGCCGATCCCGAAGGTAAAGGATTTCCAACAGCATCATTGCTTTGGAAAGATATACTTCTGTAAACATCAGATGTTAATTCATCAAACACAATTGCTGTGGAAGGTCTTGTAGGTGACTCATCTTCTAAGTCATCAAATCTAAATGATCTGCTGGATCTAATAGTAACTGTTTGACCATCTACTAATGGTGCTTTAAATCCAGTTGTTGAAGTTAAATTTGAACCGCTAGTTCCCAAATTAACTTTGTAAACTGTGCCATCTCTTGTGGCTGGTTGTGAAGGTGCTACTGTTGATTCAACATTTGTTATTTCGTATCTTGTGATACCTACTGCACCACCATGATCAATTTCTATTTCTGATTGACTGTATGGAATATAATCTAGATCAAACACATACACTGCTGTACCTAGAAGTGGTTGATCGTAATCTACTGAACCGTCATCGAACACCATTCCTTGTTGAGTCATGTTGTCTGCCAATGTTATGGCATCAATTTTTTCATTTGGATTAGAACCTTCAGCAACTAATCCATAATCACCATGTGCTGAAGAACAATTCAATGCACGAATTTGTCCACCGTTGTTTGCATACATGGCAATGTGAGTGTAATATGTGAAAGTGGATACTTGTTCAGATAATCCACCATTGGTAGCAACCAGTCCGTATGCTAAATCATTTATTTGTACGAAGTCATTGGCAAGCAACGATCTGTTACCTGCTGTTTGAATTATTATGTTGTAAGGTGTGGCATAAGTTCCGTCCCAACCATTAGTGGCATTAGAACTCGCCGCCAATAATAATGTGGCTGTTCCGGCGCTTTGATCATAATCTGTGATTGCCGCAACTTGATATCTTGCTCCCAGTATGTAGAATGGACAAGGTGTTTGCGGTTTACGTAAAAACAATCCTGTTCCAGCCGTTGACGCAACTTGAATATTGAATGCGTTGGTTACTCCTGTAACTGTGGTTTCAACATTACCTGCATAACCATCAACATACATACCACCTCTGAATGATTTTGAATTTACACTTTGTGAAAAAGATGATGCTGTTTGTGTGTACGGAGATTTTGTAAGCACTTGTCCATTTGGATCTAATACTTCAGCAAAACCACCATGTGCTTGGAATGTGATATTTCTAATCACCGAAGCATCGTTCATTAAGAACACATCCATTTCTTTATTGTTAATGGCTGTGTTGTATGCCGCGTTTGCTGGAGGAACCGAAGTGTTAATTGGTTTTGTTACGTCTTGTGCATAATGATATCCATATTCTTGTGTACCAATTGTTAATCCATCAAACGTTGTGTTTCTAAAGAAATATATATTTGCCCACGGAGATTGTGAAATTGCATCTAGTGGTCTTATTATAGTTCTTCTAAATTCATCTCCTTTGATTGATACGTTTGCAGGAACTTTAATAGGCAAGTGTTCTTTGTAAATGCCTGATTCAACTCTAATTGTGATCTGTTTTTCTTTTACTTTGTTACCAAATTCCATTTGTTCACCAACTTGGAAAGGTACTGGCTCTCTTAAAAACATCTGTACTGTGTCGTTGGATGCACCTGCTGTTACTGAAATTATTTCACCTTTTGCTCCAGAAGTTTTACCTACTATAAGTTTTCCTGGAACTAAATCTTTGTTTGTTGGTTGATTTTGATCTACAAAACCTGTGTTACCGTTTGAAATTGTTATGGTGTATGTGCTACCATCCACTGCTGTAACAATATAATTGTAATCTTGTATTATCCCTTTTATTATGATAAATTTTGCATTGGCAGAATCTTTTCCTGACTGAGGAACCACTTTAGTGATATCAATTGTTTGCGTAACATTACTCTGATATAAAGTACCAGGTGCAGTATTAGTTAAAACAAAGTTAACCACTAAACTTTGAGCAAACACAATTGCTCCCAGTGTTTCAGTTGATTGTTGATTGATTGCTTTTAATCCACTGTTGCTGTTGTAATATCTTTTTCCTGCTTGAATAGATTGTGAGTTTGCTGTTAAACCACTCAATACATCAATAACCACAGCATCTTGAATTAATCCTAAATCTCTTTCACATAATGCTGTATCATATGAAAAATTTGGATACGTAGCATTTATGTAAGCAATTGTTTCTTTAATAATGAACTCTCTGTTAGCCGCCATTAAAAATTCTAATTGAGTCTGTGCTGTTGGTGTTGTTATGCCTTTTGTTGTTACTGTGGAATTTCCTAAACCATTGTTGAAAGTTATTATTTGTGTGTATGGTCCTGCTTCAAATGGAGATGTTTCAATGATTTGTTCTGCTCTTTGAGCCGCTTTAGAAATAGTTTTGTAAGCATATGCCAATGATCTACCATATTTGTCAGCAGGAACTCCTGCCATTGTATCATCACCATCTAGACTTACAAATATATTTGTTGTAGAAGCATACGATGTTGTGTCAACGTAAAATTTTGAAGCCGCTTGTAAATCATCAGCATTATTTGGAGTTCCTGAACCTGATAAATCACCTGGGTGATCACTCAAGTAAAGAGCACCAGTCATTGTGTCACCTTGACGTCTTACTGCAGATGTTCTTTGTATTGCTTCTGTTGAAAGATAATTTCCTGTAAGTGAACTGTTGTATGCTCCATCAGTTATTGTTTGAACTCCAGTACCTCCTGATACTGTGATTTTAATTCTTGTTGTATCGTTGTCATTGGTTGCTTCTGCTGATGATGTGTGCAATGAAATTGTGTTAGCATCAACATATCTAATATAATAGTTTTGTCCGCTTGTGACATTGTTGGCATCTGTTCCAGTTGAATTGTAAACAAAAGGTAACCCATTTGATGTTGTTGTAAATCCGTGTGTTGGAATGTTTAAATTTCCACTTGCATAGGCTGAAATTGTTTTTGTGTATTCAGTTGCATCTGCAGGCTCTGTACGAATTCTAACTTCTCCAGCAACACCACCAACTCCTGAACTTCTAAGATATCTTCTATCTGCATAACCTTTATCGATAACCAAATCGTCTTCGGTAATACTTGTTCCGTGTGTGCTGTTGAAATCATCCACTGCTGTTTGACTGATGCCCACATTACCGATAGCATATGTATTGGCATTTATTGGTCCACCTAAGTCTGGTGCAGTGTCTGTGTTAATATTGATAGAATCAACTGTGAGTATAAGATTGTTAGGATCTGCAAAGTTCACTGAAATACCTGTACCAGATATTCCTTTCATCTCAATGGCTGTGCCAGCCGAATTTGTAACAGGAATTTTGTTTGCGCCTAATTGATCAGGTGTATCACTTAATGTCGTGAAACCTATTTGTCCACCTTGTCCAAATACAGCATATAACTCTGTAAAGTTTTCATTGGATTTGTTGAACGCATCTCTAATACTATCACCAGTACCGTCGTTCCCTTCTATTCCAATATTAACAAATTGTTTAGCCATTTACCCTGTCCATATCAAATTGAATGCTTTCTCCACAACCACAAGCACTCTTGGTGTTTGGATTGTTGATTTGAAACTGTGAACCAAATACTTCATTAACGTAATCAATCTCAGTTCCAAACAAAAACATCACACTACTGGTATCTATCACTAATTTCCCACCATCAACTTCGATTAGTTCATCTCCTGATTCAATTTGTGATTGATCAGCAAAACTCCAATCATAGGAAAAACCAGCACATCCACCGCCTTTAATACCCAATCTAACAGCATACTTGCTGTTTTTTTCGCACAGTGTTTTAATTTGCGTCTGTGCAGTGCTTGTCAGTGTTAAAATAGCCATAATGCAATGTTGTCGTTTGTTGTATTTATGGAAATTTTACAAATGCTAATGTAAATACCAGTATGTATTTAGGTGAAAAAATTACAGTGTCCAAGACAGAACGTGTGAGCAAACTGGGTGTGAAACACCAATGCAAACGCACTAAAACGTTTCATGTCTTTAAATGTGATGCGTGTGAAAAAGAATTTAAAAGAGCCAAAGGCAAGGTTGAAAAAAAGCGTTTATCTACTTTTTATAAACACGTGTGTTCTGAATGCGACCCAAAACGTTTTGCTCAACAACAGGGTGTAAAACAAAGACAAGTTTTGGGTATGAACGCATCCAGTGATATTCCTATCAGTGAATTGTGATTACTCTGATTTCCAAATAGTCCAACCACCATACACAATTGCCGCATAAGCAACAATCGAAGCGATCGGTTTGAAAATTAGGAATGAGATTCCTGCCACTATCAAAAGAGCACCATCCAATGTGGTTCTTTCTTTGATTCTAGCATTCATCCATTTTTGTACTTGATTGATCATATTAGTCTCCTTTTTTTTAAGATTGTAGTCTTAAATTTATTGACTCCCAATTAATTATTCTCATCATACCTTCTATGTATTTTTTCTTGGCATCTTTAGCAGGAACATAATCCGAAAATGAATGTTCCCACATATCCACAGGCATCAGAATGTCTGTTTTGTATGATTGATTTGGGGTAATTTTGATAGAACCAGTTTTGGCAACATACACCCAACCAGAACCTTGTATGGTCATTGCTGATCTAATCAATTCTTTTTTGAATGCTTCAAATGATTTGTGTTTTGATTCTATTAAAGTTTTAATTTCACCAGTTGGTTTATTGCCTGGACGAGGTGCTTGTAATTGTAGCCAAAACATATTGTGAAGTTTTGCTCCACCGTAATTAAAATCTGCATCACCTTCACCATCATTGTATCTTCTCACATATGCTTTGGTTAATACATTGTAATGATAGTCAATGTTTGCTTCAGACAACACAGGTGATAGTTCTTTCATTTTGAAAGGCAGTTTCACCACTTCTAGTTTTGATTCTCTGTTTTGTTTTGATTCTGTGATATGTTCTAGTTTCATAACGATATTTATCGTTATACTAATCCCAACTCAACAGCCTGATTGTGTAATTGTTCTGCGGCAAGATTCTTTGTCTTGGCTTCAACCTGTATGTCTAATTGTGGTAGGAAACTCAATGCCCATTCATTCACAGCACGATTTGGTAACAGTTCGCTATGAGCTCGTAGTTTTTGTTTCTTACATCCTTTTGATAACAGTGTTTCCATATCATGAAAGCCAGTGTGCATTGTGTCTACATCGCTGTATGCTGGCGTCAACCATTCATCTCTAGAATAAGAATAATGCATGGTCGGTCTCACACCACGCCACGAGTCCACAACTCTTTTAACTCTGTCGTCATCGGGTTGGATGTATTCCTCGTCTCGAATCAAGTGATGATGTATGTCTAGTACCAACGCACAATGTTTTTCTAATTCTAATGAAGCGTCTAAACCCCAACACATTTCATCATTCTCTATGGTGATTAAGTTTCTTGCTTCTGGTGACAGTCGAGATAATACTTTTATAATACCCGCTGGTCCTTGTTTGCCTGAGATGTGTACATTAATTTTGCAACCATCTTGGAATGATTTGCCAAAACCCATCCAACGTGCCATGTTCACATGATATTCAAATTCGTCTATGCTACGATCCACAATGTCCGGAGTTTCACTTGCTAACACAGTAAACTGTCCTGGATGAAAACTGATCTTCACATCATGCAGTCTTGCCAAATCTCCTGCTTCTGCAAAATGCTTTTCACAATATTTTATAACGTCTGGTTTATTCCAATAGTGTCGCCAGTCAGCCTGCGTTGCCACAGGTAATATGGGAGATGAAATTCTGCACATGCGTCTGCTTTTAGGCAGTGTGGAAGCCTTCAGTATTAAGTTCTTAATACCGTCTATGTTGTGTTTAAAGACAAAGGCTAATTTTTCTTCTGCTTCGTCTTTGTGTTCATTCAACCAACGCACAGTTGTTGAACGTGTGTTCATTGGTCTTTCAATTTCTTCTAACTGTTTTTTTTTAAGAGTTCTATCATGGTGGAACCATTGACAGCAAAATCCAATACGTCTAATCATGCTGTATTATAGCACACATTTTGGTAATTGTCAAACATACATTGTGTTAAAACTGATCGTAATTCTGTCGTCTGTTTGATTGGGGTTGGTGTAATGTTCCAACCAACTAGGAAATAGATACAACGATCCTTGTTCACAAGCCACTTCAACATTTTTAATGTTATACTCTGTGTTCTTAACAAAGAACTCGTGCATTCTGTAAGGGTCTACTGGACTTTTAAAATTTAGTCCCACACTGTCTTTATCTGCTTTAATATAATATGCCGCACTCACCACACTGACTTCATGTCTGTGTAAATTTACACTTTGACCTTTTTGTAAAATATTAAACCAACTCATACCAATTTTAACATTGTTACCCAATCCAACTTTGTCACAATAAATGTCAACTGCTTGTTGTAAATCTGCTTTCAAATCCTTTAAATCTTCGTGATCCAAAATATGTTTATCACTTTTCATATAACTGCTTTGAGCACCAGACACTAACGCATGTGACCCAGTGTCCCAAGTCTTAATCAGCTCTAAAAGTTTTATGTTATCTTTGTGATCAGCAAAATCAAATTTTAACAAAGGTGTTGCGAACATGTTTGCTATATTGTAATTCATTTCCAATTCTCCTTACACCAGGGATCCTGGCAATGTTTAGGTTGAGGATCTCCATGAAACACAGCAATAGATGTTTGAGGGTGTATCTTTGGCACACCTGGAGATATAAAATCTTTTGTTCCGTCTTGGTTTCGTACCATAGGAGGTTTTCCTCGCATCTCCCATTTGTAACTCTGTATCCATTCATCGGGCCAAAAATTAAAATCATTTTTAACTTGAGCATACAGCCAATCTTGGTCTCCGTGAAATCTACGCACAGGTGCGGCTGGGTTTTGTATAAAATCTCTATAGATTTGAGGATGTTGACCAATGTTCCATCTCACCACACTGCTGTTGAATCTATTCCATTTAGGATTATTGCATCTATTAAAATCTCTAATCACACAAAACTCGTTAGGTTTGTATGTTAATAAATTGTCTATACTTCTAAAAACTATCACATCAAGATCAATGTATAAAACTGTGCCTTGTGGATCTCCTAAAGGTAAACTGGGATTGAACAACAATGGTTTGTGCCACCAACCACTTACTCCATATCCTTGTGCAATAGGCATCACTCTGACTGTGCTGTTTAATCCTTGTGGATTTTCTGTAAAGCAAACAAATTCAAATGGTAGAGTGCAATATCTACGTACCATTTGTTCCAGTGTATTCACATACTCCGGACCATACTTGTTACCCCATTTTAAACAAACAATGTAATTGATCATTAGCCTTCGTAGATTGCACTGTTGGCTCCATGCTCAGCACATTCAACTTTTATCACATAACACCGATTGTCTGTTGCTTCACGTATAAGTTTGTCTGCAAAGTTAAAGGCGTGTTCGGCAAATTTCTCTGCACCAACACCATCAAACATTCTAATATCTGCCAAGTCCAATGCTTCAAGTTCTTTAAATTTTTCTAAATGTGGATCATCAATATCTAAACAAAGTTTGTGGTCAAAACTATCTTCCAGCCATTTCTTTAAAGGTTTCAAACCTCCAAAGTCCACTGCCCAGTTTTTGTTGTCTAATGCGTCACAACCAAATGTAAATGTAAATGCTAATGAATACCCATGTAGCAGATGACAGTGTGAATGATCTGCGTTGGGTTGTCGGAACACTGCGGATAAACCTATATTGTGTCCGTAATGTTTTGTGCTGTAATGTTTCGCCAATGTAATCTCCTTGTAAGTTTAAATTATAATATGTTTTTTCAAGTCTGTCAAGGGAATAATTTTTAAATTTGGTATATCTTGCCAACTTTCTGGTAATGGAAAATTTTCTTCCACATAGTAATTGAATTTTTGTTTGGGATAATGTTCAAATATTTTTTTATTTTGATATATCCAATACGATGGATCAACTTGTTGTTTTGAACTGACATCATAAGATTTGGTATCTTTGTACATATTATTCACATATCCTTCAACTCCAAACAGATCAAATCCCACAATATGAATATGGTCTGTGACAGCATACTGTAGAGCAATCAACAGAGCATACTGACCCGTTCCCCAATGCCAAGGATCATCTTGTCTCAGTTCACCATGATAAGGTAAATCAGGCACAGGCATCACGTCAAAATCTTCATACCAATCCTGTCTGGTGTACACACAACTCTGTTGAGTGTTTACATGAGTGATGGCTTCACGAACCATACGTCTGTCACAGCACACTAAATGATCTACTTTTACATCTCTAAATATTGCGTTGCAACCAACTGTGGGCAAGTTGAATGATTCTACATCAAGTTCTGCTCGACTCTCGCCATTTCCTATTACTAACATATTAAATACCTTTATAATGAACAGTTCTATTTACACAGATGTGGTCGAATGGATGGCTAAAATTGTAAAACCACAAAAAGGTTTCAATGGAGTTGCAATCTGTCCTTATGCCAAAAATGCATCATGGTCCATTGTTGAGTGTGAAGGAATGAACATTGATGTTGACCAATGTCAACAAGAAGTCACTATATTTGTGCTTCCAAAAAAAATTAGTAAGTCAAGATTAGAAACTTATGCATCAAAGTTGAAAAAACAATATCCTGAATTTGTGTTTTTGCCGGATCATAGACAAGCCAAAACTAAAATGAAAAACATAACAACAAGTAATGGCAAGCACAATTTATTACTAGTGCAACAAAGAAAAAAATTAAATGATGCTAGGAAAAATCTTGACAAAGGCAGTTACTACAACAACATGACTGTGGAATACAAAAATAAATTGTTTGATTATTAACGGTTTTTTCTTTTCTTAATTTTGATTGTTTCTTTTTTGATATTTTTAAGTTCTGTCAACACTTCAGCAAATCTTTTGTTTGCACTATTCAACAATTTGAATATGTCTTTGACTGCATAAATTACCCACCACCACCATGTGAATGCTGTAATGGCAAATAACAATGATATTGCAGATACAAAATAATCGATCCAAGATGTAAAATCAAATGCCAGTACGATACAAAGAATCATCAAGGCAGTTAATGGTGCAACTTTACCAAGCCACTCCCATATGCCTACTGATTTTTTTATTGAGAAATATTTCCGAAAGATTTCCATTCGCCTGGTGTGCCTGTGTTAACACATATCCAGCCAACTACACTACCTGGTACAGGATTAGAATTCCAAACAACATCACCTTTAGCATGGACACCAACTGTTGGTGTGTCATCTGCAACACTGAAACGTTTTCCTTCCAATCTTACTGGACCGGCTACTTCAAAGTCTGCATCGTCTCTTATGTTGTTGATGCCTACTGCAAGTTTTCCGTGTATCTTGACTTTCTTATCTGTTCCACCTTGAGTTCCGATAGTAACGTCACCGTTTGCTTTTACAAGTATTCTGTCTGTACTATCTGTTTGAATTCTTAAATCGTGTGTTGTGTATGTCCCAACTTCAGCATCTACATCATTGGGTTGAACTCTAAATTCAACATAGTTAGAAGCCACAGACAATTGTCCATTACCTGCTTCAATACCAACACCCAATCTATTCATTCCTGAATTCCAGAAGACAAACTGATCAATGTTCATATCACCATTTACTGCTAATCCGTT
>Ga0075117_1001038_pt1 | contig 17672 bp, 15 predicted proteins | sample AntAceMetag02UKJ_FD_69789 | JGI IMG/M metagenome (GOLD analysis project Ga0075117, IMG submission 69789) | Saline lake microbial communities from Ace Lake, Antarctica - Antarctic Ace Lake Metagenome 02UKJ | ecosystem: Environmental > Aquatic > Non-marine Saline and Alkaline > Saline | place... | reverse complement strand
TGACTGATCAGCATACAATGTCTCGCCTCCTTTGGTTTGAACCGATTCAATCTGAGTGAATTTTTTCAGATCGCTTATAAAGCTGTCAAGCTGCTCTTCTCCAAAAATCATCTCCCGCATTTCAGGAATAGGAGGACCTTCTTCAAAGATATTATGTGTTGTAGAGTCCATGTCATGGATGCTTTTTGTTAGTGGAAAAGAAGCTACTGTTTCGTTTCAGTTGTTTGCTGACTCAAATCACGGTATTTATTCGTGAAGCTATGCAGCTTAACAAACGAATGTTGATCCAGTGCCGCTGAGGGAGCATGGCATTGCAAACAGTTTGTAAACCAGGGATGCGTTGTTCTCAATCCAGGTCGCGTGAGCAAGCCATGACAACTCATACAATCTTCTCGCATGAAAGTCATATGTGGAATGCTGGGCGGAGCAGTTGGATGCGCGCGAAGACCAGGACCAGGACGAGCGACTCCCACAAACTGGTTCACCGCGTTCAACGGCGGATCTTCGAAAGGCCCCGTGCTCTGCTTTACCACATGGCATTGTACACAATTGCTAAAACGAGGATGGCTCATCTTACTCGCAATTCTCTTGCCGATCTGGACTCCCTCACCATGACAAACCAAACACTTTTCTGCACGGACATCGTCAACAAGATGTGGAATTGTCGGAGGGGCCCCTTCAAAGGCCCGGGTTTTGACTCGGTCGAGGATTGCCAGATTTTTCATTTCTGGTTTTTTAATCACAGGATCAAATATTCCCGGTTTTTGTTGCTTCATCTGCGAAAAGTGCATCGCCAGTTTTGGGTTCTTTGAGAATTCTGCCGTAGCAATTTCAGAATAAGAAACGACAAAAGGAATGGCTTCCTGATTTTTTGGTGGTTGATTCAGCACAGGTCTTTCTTTCCAGGAATCACGACCTGGATCCTGTTCTTCAGAAATACCTAAGAGAAAACCGACCAGAGCACAGCCTGTCAGGAACACGCCGACTAGTATGGGAAACCGGCTGTTAATCCGATCCGGAGTTGCAAGTTCACGTTCATTCATCGGTTCGTTCACTTCTTTAACCAACCTTACTGATTCGAACAGCACATTTTTTGTAATCGGGTTGTTTACTGATAGGGCAGTGTGCTTCCAAAGTGAGCCGATTGATGAGCCGTTTTTCATCAAAGAATGGTACGAATAAATGCCCGGGAGGACAGCTTGCCCGTCCATCAATCCATGCGTTCAATTCCAGCTCTCCTCGACGCGTCTCCAATTTAACGCGATCTCCCGTGCGAATTCCAAGCTTTCGGGCATCCTCTTTATTGACTTCAACATAAGCACTCGGCATGGCTTTTCGGAGTGGTGGCACTCGCATCGTCATCGTGCCGCTATGCCAATGCTCAAGGACTCTGCCAGTATCTAACCAAAAAGGATAGTCATCGTCGGGCATTTCCGGTGGTGGAACATACGGACGGAAGAAAATCATCGCCCGGTCGTCTCCCGTCGTAGAATGATAGAACTGGAATTTTTTCCCTTTTTCAACAAACGGGTCGGATCCTTCTACAAATCGATAAGCAGTATCCTTCCAGACTCCGTTTTTATCCTGTACCACAGGCCATCGCATGCCGCGCGCTTTGACCAGTTCCTGATATGGGGCCACATGCTTATGTTTAATTTTCGTAAACTGGCGATATTCTTCAAAGAGAAATTCATCGACGTTGTGGTCGTAATACTTTTCCCAATCCCAGACAGGGACGGTCTTTCCATTTTTGTCGGTAAAATGAAACAGGAATGAGCCATCTTTTTTCTTCATTCCTTCGAAGCCATCTAGAAACAATCGATGCGCAACAGCCAGTGTCTGCCAGCAGTCGTCACGCGCTTCACCGGGTGGCTCGACCATCTTGAACCACTGCTGAGTCCGACGTTCTGAATTTCCAAAAACCCCGTTTTTTTCGACCCACATTGCAGAAGGCAAAATCAGATCCGCAAGTTTTGTAGTCGCGGTCGGATAGACGTCTGAAACAATGAGGAACTTGCCTTTCTGTTTTGCTTTCTGATCAAATAGCTTATGCAAATTGGGAAGTGTCTGACCAGGATTCGTCACCTGGACCCAAATCGTGTCAATTGAATCTTTTTCTTCTGAAGGCGAACAGAATTTTTCCCACATCTTAACTGTATGATAACCCGGTTTTGGATTGATCCGGCCTTGAGGCAAATCCCATAATTTCTCCGCTTTGGCTGCGTGTTCCGGATTGGCAACCAACAAGCCTCCGGGTAAAGCGTGTGCCAGAGTTCCCACTTCACGGACCGTACCACAAGCGGAAGGTTGGCCAGTCAAACTTTGAGGTCCATCACCGGGAGTACCCCAGTGACCACTTAATAAATGGATCGCATGCACAAGATTATTAATCGCGGTTCCCTGCGTATGCTGATTCATACCCATACACCACAGACTTGTGATTTTGATATCGGGATTACCAAACAAATCTCCCAGCCAGATCAATTCATCTACAGAAAGACCACTGAGTTTGGAAACTTTTTCCGGAGTATATTCTGCAACGAGGGCCTGATATTCTTCAAATGAGATTGGCACTCCCTTAAGTGAAGCAGGTCCATCCGGACCACGGAAATTACAGAATTTCTCGACAAACTCGCGCGAATAGGTTTTGTTTGCAATCAACTGGTTGGCAATGCAATTCGCGATAGCCAGGTCTGACTGGGGTTGCATCATCAATACATGATCTGCCATCTGGCTTGTCCGAGTCCAGCGCGTCGTCATGTCGACCAGCGAAATTTTTTCGCCGCGTAATTTCCGATCCATGTACCTGCTAAAGAGAATCGGATGCATTTCGGAAAGATTGTTCCCCCACAGAATTACACAATCGGCATGATCCAAATCACTGAAGCCATTGTATGGTTCGTCAACTCCGTACGTCCCGATGTACCCCGTGACTGCGGATGCCATACAAAGCCGGGCATTCGGGTCGATCATATTATTGGTAATGCCCGCCTTGATGAATTTGTTAGCGACGTATCCTTCTGGGATCGTCCATTGTCCCGATCCATAGATGGCAAATTTTTCAGGCGTTTTACGAATACGATCAGAAATAATCTGAATGGCTTTGTCCCAGGAGATGGACTCCAATTTGCCATTCACCCGAAGTTGAGGTTGTGTGAGACGATCCTCTCCATACAGAATCATTCCGACATGGTAACCCTTTACACAGAGCAAACCTTTGTTGACGTCTGCTTTTCGGTCTCCCGTAACAGCGACAACTTTGCCATCCTTAACACCGACCTGAACATGACATCCCGTTCCACAAAATCGACAGGGGGCTTTGTTCCACTCCACCCCCTGGAGGACAGGCAGCGCATCGCCACCCGGAGTCGTCGAAGACGATTTTGCGACTCCGGAAGCAAGGGCTGTTGCAGCAGCCATTGCAGTTGACTTGAGAAAAAAACGTCGGTCTGCTTGCTGATTCTTCATGAAACAGTCACTCCTGACCTTCCACTTCTTGATATTTGACTGGATTTAAATCTTCAAAACTGACGAACGCGACTTCGACCTTGAGCACGCCCGGGAACTGAGAGATTCTCTGAAACCATTCTCGCGAGTCGAACTCATCCTCCGCTTCGAGAACAATCGGGATCTTACAACCATGCCTTTGTCCAACTTCGATGCAGGAAATCTCCGCAAGCGCTTCTTCCACGGAACTGATTTCAATGGAGCTATCGACGACCGAAATGACCATACTGCTGACATTCATAGTGAGATCTTCTCTTAAGAGAACTTGTTTGTTGCGTAAAGTTATCGACATCTTCCAAACAATTCAAGAAATAAAACTCTTTAATTCTTGATTCAATTCGATAATTTCTATATCCTCTGCCGATATGTAGATTGAGGTGGTGAATTTTGATTGATTCAAAGCGAAGGCAAAGGGTTTCGAATGAAGGTTTCAGCTGGAAAAATGCTCTATATCGTGGCATTTTTCACCATTTTCGCCCTGTCAGTACAAATGTACGCCAACATCAAAACAAACGAAGTCACCGTAATTCCCCCGACCTCCAATGCTGTCACACCGTTTCCAGTAAAGATCAATCCACCAAAGGGATTGCCAGAAATCCCTACAGATCTGAAAGATGCAAACGGGAATCCGATTCTCGTTTCCTGTAATTCGTGCCACGGTGTGCGAAGCCCGAATCCGAAAAATGGATCAATGGGGCCATTGGTTTCATTTCACCAAGACCTTGATTTTGTGCATGGCAAACTGGTTTGTATTTCATGTCATAATCCAGAGGGATCTTATGCTGACTTTCGACTGGCCTCGGGAGAGAGTGTCAATCCAAAAGACATCATCAAGCTCTGTGCTCAATGCCATGGACCACAATTTCGTGATTATCAGCATGGATCGCATGGCGGAATGACAGGATATTGGGATTTGCGAAAAGGGAGCCGTCAGAGAAACCATTGCATCAACTGCCATGATCCGCACAAGCCTGCCTTTCCCCTGTTTCGTCCCGTTGCAGGACCAAACGATCGTTTTACTCCTCATCAGGTAAAGGAAACACATGAGTGATTCACAGGCTTCGTTGCCGATCATTGATCATCCCAATCGACGAAGGTTTCTGAAAACCGCGGGAGCAACTCTGGGGTTAGCCGCCTGGGCTGCGGCAATGAAACCGCTTCTGGACCTGACTCCAGAAGTAAACGCGGACGAGTTCTTACAGAAACATTACCGCGAACTGACTCCCGAGCAGAAATCGGTCGTATTTAAACGGCTCGAAGAAGAAACAAAAGCAGAATACAACGCGGATGTCACCATCTCTGACCCGCCACCCATGGAAAATGTTCTCTTTGGATATGCTCTGAACCTGAGTGTTTGTATTGGATGCCGGAAATGCGCGGAAGCATGTCATATCGAGAACAATCATGATCGGGCATCAAACAATTCTTACATTCGTGTCTTTGAAATGGAGATGGGGGGAATTGATTTTGAAAAAGGGAATGCAACATACGACCACCCAGTTCCTGCACCGGGGAAATATTACATGCCGGTTCAGTGTCAGCAATGTGAAAATGCACCTTGCGTAACTGCTTGCCCAGTCGAAGCGACCTGGAAAGAGAAGGATGGAATTGTTGTCGTCGATTACAACTGGTGTATTGGATGTCGCTATTGTGAGGCAGCCTGTCCCTATCACGCGCGACGATTTAATTGGGAGAAGCCAGAAATTCCTGCAGAAGAAGTCAATCCGGTCCAGTCTTATCTATCGAATCGAATTCGCCCCCAGGGTGTCATGGAGAAATGCACATTCTGCCTGCACAGAACCCGAGAAGGTCGTTTACCTGCCTGCCTGGAAGCATGCCCAACGGGTGCCCGCGTTTTCGGAAACCTGCTGGATCCGGACTCTGAAATCCGATGGATCATTGAAAATAAAAGAACATTTGTATTGAAAGAAGAGCTGGGAACCAGACCTCGTTTCTATTATTACTTTGATGAATAAAGCCTTAATCAACGTTAGCGTCGGTACCTGATGAATCAGATCTTAATCAAACAAAATGGGAGTTCCTACAGTGGTTGAGGCTCAGAATCCATCCCGCCCTGCCCCTCAAGAAGCCTCAGTTGCTCTGAGCTACTTCGGCTTTCTCCGGCGTGCAACAGGAGTTGCCACCGATGGGAAATGGTACTTTTATGTCTGGATGGCTGTCCTATCGGCAATTGCGCTTGTGGGAGTAAACGCCTGGGCACAACAGGTTCGCGATGGAATGATTGTGACTAACATGTCAGATCATGTCAGTTGGGGGCTCTACATCGCCAACTTCACATTTTGTGTTGGTCTGGCGGCTGGTGGAGTCATGATGGTGATTCCCGCATACCTTTATGATGATGAAGAGATGCATCAGGTTGTCATTATTGGCGAAGCGGTTGCAATCGCCGCCATTCTGATGAGTACACTGAGTGTAGTTGTCGATTTAGGTCGTCCTGATCGCTTTTGGCATTTGATTCCCGGAATTGGCAAGTTTAACTGGCCGCTTTCGATGCTGACATGGGATATTATCGTCCTCAATGGGTACTTGCTCATCAATCTGCATATCGTTGGATATCTGCTCTACATGCGATACCTGGGTCGAAAACCAAATCCAAAATGGTATATCCCGTTTGTGTTTATTTCTATTTTCTGGGCGATCAGCATTCATACCATCACTGCGTTTTTATATTGTGGTCTGGGAGGCCGTCCGTTCTGGAATACGGCGTTGCTTGCTCCCCGTTTTCTTGCCTCTGCATTTGTCAGCGGGCCAGCATTTATTATATTGTCGATGCGCGTGATGCGTTTATTAACCGATTTTCATTTTTCTCCCAAACCTGCCAACACTTTGATCCGAATTATCCGTGTGTCAATGTGTGTGAACCTACTAATGTTATTCAGTGAGATCTTCACACTTTTTTATACTGGTGGTTCCCACGCTTCTTCCGCGCAATATCTCTTTTTCGGATCACATGGCGCGAACGGGCTTGTCCCCTGGATGTGGACGTCGATGGCTTTAAATATCGTTGGTGCTATTCTCTTTTTCACTCCTGCGGCACTGCGTCGAGAAAACACACGAATTGTTGCCTGCTTATTTTGTGTCGTGGGTATTTGGATTGAAAAAGGGATGGGATTAATTATCCCTGGTTTTATCCCCTCAACACTCCATGAAGTTGTGGAATATTCCCCCAGTCTCATAGAATGGAAAGTGACAGCCGGAATCTGGGCCTTTGGATTACTGGTTCTGACCCTGATCTTGAAATTGATTGCATCTGTTTTTTCCTACGATTCAACCAGAGAAGATTCAAAGCAACAACAAACCGTCCCGGGAGAGACAAAAGCCACATCGATCCCAGTTGAGACTATTTCATGACACCATACGGGAAGACTGCACAAAACGCGATTGCCGCTATGAGCTTGATGGCAGAAGTCTATTACAATGATCCACCCGTTCGTCTGAGTTCCTTACAAATTGCAGAGAATCGGAATCTGATGAAACCTGTGGTTGCCAAGGTATTAACAGTGCTTTCACAAGCAGGTCTGGTGACTGGAGCCCCTGGTCCGAATGGGGGATACCGCTTAGCCAGGTCACCTGAAAGGATCTCGTTGTTCGATATTTCCATTCAATTCGATCGGCTAGAGGAATCATTGAATTGTCCTTACGGGAAGGAGTGGTGTGGAAACGGACCACAGTGTCCACTCCATGAGGAACTCAAAGCACTCCGTGAAAACACAAATCGATTTCTTCAAGAGAATACGCTTGCCCTCTTCCAGACAAACAAAGAGCAGACATCATAAATCGCTGCTCTAGACTGTATCCGAGTTGATTGTAGCGTCTCCAATCCCACTTGAATCAAGTATCACTGTGTTGAAGCCGCCATCGTGAAACGGGACGCACACTGGTGATACACAAAAGGAGAGACTGGGTAAACCAGCCTCTCCTTGATCATTTCCATTAAACCACACCAGTATACTGATACAAAAACACTCTCAGTTTGTTTTTGGTCAACGGGTGCCAGAGCGAACCTGCTTTACTTCAGTTCTTTGATTCGAATGTTTTTCCAGGCAACATCGTAAGGCCCTGCCCCCTTTGGGATCCCATGTACCTGCAATCCGATAAAACCTTTTGGATGCGATTTATAAACTCTCTCATCGGTTAGATCTGAAACTTGATGACCGTTGATCCAGGTTTGAATCCGCGGACCGTTTGCGACAACCCGGAACTGGTTCCATTCCCCATCCTTTAGATACTTATGTGGCTTGCGCTGGTCTTCTGGAGTCATCCAGCCAATACCTTTTAATTTACCGTCAACTTTGTATTTGATCGATTCGCCATAAATATAACCGGCTTCAGCACCATTATCACCACTGGCTTCAATTTCCACCTGGGGACCATTCACGGCACTATCGTCTTCTTTTTTTCGGCTGCGAATCTGGACCCCTGAGTTCAACTTGTTGTGAACTTTGACTTCAAACTCAAGTTCAAAATTTCCGTATTTTTTCTTCGTACACAAAAAGGTGTTTCGGCTGCCTTCCGTAGTCGTCCCTTCAATCGTTCCATCGACCACTTTATAGGTGGCTGTTCCGTTCTTCACCACCCAACCCTCGAGTGTCTTGCCATCAAACAGATTCACCCAACCAGTCTTCTCTCCGGCTTGTACACTTCCTGTCAGACAAACAGCCGCTAAAACAGCGAGACTGTATCCCCATACTTGATGTCGTGTCATGTTTTCTCTCCAATTTAAATCACAATGTTGTTATTTCATCTAAAGCAAAAATCTATCGTATCAAAGTGGTCAGATCAAATCGAGTAGTCGAATTTGAATCCATCATATTAACGGGCCAGAATTGGTCCGGGTGCCTTTATGACTTGTGCCTGCTTCGCATCTCCCGGCATTTCACGGTGTTTGAATTCCGGTGGTTCTGGTTCACCAGGTCGCTGGTTTCGATCCAGGGTCGGATTTTTCGGAATGGTATCTCCGGTCTCTTCTGTCCACGCGTCTAACACTTTTCGAAGTCGTGATAATTCATTCGCGTACTCTGCCTTGGAAGCTAGATTTTGAAATTGATCAGGATCTTCTGTGACGAGGTACAATTCTTCCTGAGGACGAGGCTTCAAAAACACATCACGCTGAAACTCATTCAGCTTGTCCGCTTCGAATCGCTGCCAGAGCACTTCTCCCGAAGGAAATTTGATTGATTCCACACAGAGGTTCCGCTGTTCCGGCCACGCATTGCGGATATAAAGCCAGTCTCCTGTTCGTACCATTCGTTCGTGAGCTTTAAACACGTGCCAATTGTGTTCGGCGAATGCATAGTCACGAACTTTTGCGTCAGGTTGCCTGAGTACCTTCTGAAAACTGACTCCCTGAATCCGAGGATCAGGAGTAACTCCCGCCAACTCCAATAGAGTCGGTCCGATATCAATGGCACTGACAAGACTCTTCGTTAAAGTCCCCGGTTTGACAGCAGCAGGCCAGCGCACCAGCATCGGTGTTTTTATACCACTGTCATAAAGTCTCGTCTTACATCGAGGAAAAGGACGGCCGTTATCAGCGAAAAAAAGAATCAATGTGTTGTCAGCAATTCCTTGCGACTCCAGCTCGTCAAGAATTTTTCCTGTAAAGAAATCAATCCGGCTGATCTCATCATAATATTGCGCAAGATCCTGGCGCGTCTCAGCTGCGTCAACCAGGTAGGGGGGAACAACGACTTCATCTGGTTGATGAGGTTGGTATTCTTTTGATGCCTGCCATGCCCTGTGTGCATCAACCGAAGCAAACCAGCAAAAGAATGGTTTGTCCTTTGGCCTTTTTTTGAGGATCGGAACCCAGTCCGCTTCTCTACCAGGCCCCTTCCCCTTTGAGACATGATCAAAAGCAGTTAACGCGTAATTCCCCATATGTTGTTTGCCCGAAATTACCGTGTAATAGCCGGCTTCTCTTAACAATTGGGGAAATAAAACCTGCCCTTCAGGTAATGAAGTGTGTAATTCAGGAGCGCCGGTATTATGTGGATAGCGACTCGTGATCACACTACAACGGCTAGGGCTACAACTACTGGTTGTGAGATAAGCATTCTCGAATCGGAGCCCTTCTCTGGCCAGACGATCCAGGTTTGGAGTTCGAATCTTTGGATTTCCATAACAGCCAAGATCGTTCCAGGATACATCATCGGCCAATATCATTATAATATTGGGTTTGGCTGCCGCGGAATCTTTCTCTGCATAACTCGTAGCCGTCATCGAAACAACGTATGTGAGAAAAAGAAGAGTATGCCATGAACGCAAGAGAAGATGCATGTTAGACGCCACCTCAATCGAATGGATGTTAAAATATGACCTGTCAGAAACAAGTAGTCTCTAAGGTACTAAAACAGATCAGACATCTCAATCAAGAGGCAACAATTCGGTGATTCAGATTCGCGGCAGTCACATTTATAAATGACCATTAGAAATTCGAGCGTTATTCGTCTTCAAAATCGATTCCGAATTCTTCTGTATCATCTTCATCTTCAAATAAAGATGTTTCTTCAGAATCTAATTCTTCTACTTCCTCTACAGGCTCAAATGTAATCGTGAGGTGAACTTTTTGCTCAGCGATGGGTTGAAACTTCTCCCCCAGAGGTTCAAAACGTAAATTGACTTTTGCTTCGGAAGCGATTTCATCGGCAGTTAGCTCTGCATTTTCTGCCAAATCATTTTGGCCACTTTCCCGATAACAAGCGCCCAATGATTTCCAGGGTAACTGGCTATGAGGAATTGGTAACAAATCAGCTGCATATTGCAGCGGTTTTATCGCTTCTGAATAGCGTCCAATTCGTTTCAGAGATTCACCACGTAAATAAGAATAGGAAGCCGTCAATGATCCCGGATCGCTGACATTATCCAGCTCACGGAGCGCCTGTATGGGCATCCCCAGCTCCAAATAGCCTTCTGCTGCCAGTAATCTTCGCACGGTTTTTTGAGGAATTCGGGGGATCATCATAATAACCTCCAGTTTCACCTGCTTTGGTGAGTCTTTGTGGTTGAAATATTTTTGAAATCAGTAACTTCCATCCAAGCTTACATCTTTCCTCATATTGAAAAACGTAGTTTGAAGCTCTCTAGATCAATTTTACCGCATAGAATGTGCCAAACCTCTCTCCCACCAACTAAATAAACCATAAACCTTTATGGTCAAACGCTTAAACGTTTGAGTGAATATCCCTCCCCGTACACGACAGTGCCATTTTGTCAGAAAACCTGCAATCAATATGGTCGCAGTTTGCGTCAAACTTGCACATAAGAGGGCTTCTTTACTAGACAAGCGAAAAAGCAAATCGGTTCGTCTCAACAGGCCTTCGCTGTCATTCTCGGCTTTGGTGTCATTCTCTGAATGACCAGAAAGGCACTGGCATTACTACGTGCAAACGAGCAATTACTCAGTAAGAATTTGACGAAACGTGTTATCAAATTCAAATTTTTTTTCAGAACCGGGATCCACACTTGTCTCAGGTACCTGCTTCAGTACCGATTGGGGATCATGAGGCCAGACTTTTGAGATCCGGGAAGAGTCGCTTTTTAACCAAGACTGGTTACTGATTGTCTTCTCTGGCTCCAGAAATAAATCCGACTTGATTTTGGAGGGATCAATGGCAGCTTTTAGTTCAGGTACTTTCTGCACTTTTTCAACTGGTTTTTCAGGTGTGCTCTCGGCAGGTTTGTTTTCTACCTTTGGTGCTTTCGCTGCAGCAGCTTTCTGCTTCTCTTTTGCCACCGTCTCCGACTGAATCCATTCTTCCAACGTTTTCACTTCACGCTTTTGGGTCTCACCCTTTTTTGAAGTCGCTACCGGGGTCTCAACAAATCGGGCCGGTTGCAAATAATCAACAGTACTGTTATTGGAAAACTTTTCATTACCTGGCATCGAAATATCAATTTTCGAACCTGCAAACTGTGTCCCCCCTTTGTAGATCGTACCACGCTGAAAGGGGCCTGCTCCGAGAATCCAAGTATCACGGGCAGTACTCTTTGCTTGAACAACACCAGACTGCCAGACTCGCTCACGCGATTTCTGATTGTAAGCAAAAACACTGATTTTAGCAGCCGCGCTCTGGTTATTCTTCTTTGCCAGCGAAATTTCAGGGATCGTCGGAATCGGAGGAGCAGTCGCAACCAGTGTTGCCGCGGAAGAAAGCATATTACTGGCTGGAATCCCATAATTGACCTCATGCCCATTGGTAGCGAGTGCCCCCACACGCGCTTCGACTACATAATCAGCTTCTTCTTTTTTTTCCTGGATCAGACAATTGGCAGCGACAATCTGCTGTCTCAAGGAACTGATAATATAGTCACCGTTCACGAAGCCTACGCCTTTGATATTTTTGATATACGTAGTATCAAAGTAGACTTTCTTGTTTGCTAGCGAACTGAAATCAAGGCTGGAAATTGTCTGGTCGACTGCATCGGAAGTCAGTAATTGTTCCGTCGCGCTATTGCTAATCATCTTGCCACACCCTGATGAGAGGGTCAGCAACACGAGGAACGCTAAAACGCGAACACGATGGTGAATAAATCGATTGTAATCAAACATGAGAATTTGCGATGGTCTTTTCAGCACTAATTTTGAAACACGTTTCCACTGATCGTTAGAAAAATCCCAATCGATGGTAATCCGGTACTATCGTGCGAAATGAAACGTCTAAACGGCGAAACCCACAATCAATATTGCTATTGAGTGTTTGTCCGTATTTTTGCTTTGTTATGTAGGAAAGGCGGCCAGAACCAGGAAGGAACGTTGACCAGGAGGTACCTCTGTACGGATCTGTTAGCGATTCGATACAAGAGACAGGTTAATCAGAATGCACCCTTAGTTGAGAGGAGTTCAGGCTGCATTTGATGGGCGGAGTATAGCGAACGCATCACAATAATCAAATATGACTTTGAACACGCCAAAAACACCCGTAACCATTTTCATCAATAATACTTACGCAAATTCACCAATCTTTGAACAAGTCTGAAATCTAATCAATTTTTACATTTTCATCTGGGAATCCGAGGAAGATCAATCCAATTTGATGCCTCTGGCATGAGGGTTGATCGTGAGGAATAGTGCCCCCACTCTCCAGAAGGATAACGGATGTGTTCCTGATAGAGTGCCTCATAGGTCACCTCGATCTCTTCAACTGCCTCAGCCGTGAGAAAGGCAACCTCGGCCAATTCTTCATACCCACCAAGCCGAAAACACTCACTCAAGGAGGACCAGGCCTTGCGGCTTTCTATGACAGGAAATAGACGCGCTGCCTGATGCAATGGTTCAATCGCTTCGTTATATTTTTCCTGACGAAGAAATGCTTCTCCGATCAGATACAAACGCATCGCTTCGAGTGGACCAGCGTCTTCCACAGCATGAAGTGCTTCCAGCGCCTGAATAGGCATGCCCAGTTCCAAATAACCTTCAGCAGCCATCATTTTGTGAATTACTTTGGGTGAAACATTTTCTAACATCATCAATTCCTTTTTTTAACCGGTGAGGCAAGCAATCCATTGCCCGGGTGCAGTTCTGTTTCCATGACAGGTCTCATTCCTCTGAGACACAATTATTCATGAATAAGGTGAATTGCAACCTCCGTACCAATCATGAACTCGCAAAGTGTGAATTCTCCTATCTCAATACCATCAAACGTTTTTTTACAACAATAAAAATTCCTTCGTATCTCAAGGATCGGCTAAAAGTGCACTTTCTACCCAATCCAAATCTGTAAAATCTACATCCCGAACAGGGAATTTCAATTGATCCACTCCCTTACGAATGTGACCGCAAAACTTGCACTTTGTCTATCAAACCTGCATGATAGAGTTCAAATTGATTGACACCTCTTACGGCTTGATACCAGCCATCATATTTTCAGACTACGAGGACACACCCTATGCTGCCGCTGATCAAAAAATCTGCTCGCCTGACCGCCGTCCTATTTCTGAGTGTATTTTTAAGTCAGCTGGTCCTGCCAGATAGCGGCATCTCACAAGCGCACGCCAATGAGCAGAAGCAACCAAACATCCTCTTTATTTTTACGGACGATCATGCTTCGCATGCAATGAGTTGCTATGGGTCGAAAATAAATCAGACACCGAATCTGGATCGAATTGCCCGTGAAGGAATGCTGTTTAATAATTGCTTCTGTACTAACAGCATCTGTGGTCCCAGCCGTGCAGTAATTCTAACGGGTAAGCATAGTCACCTGAATGGCTTCAAGCAGAATGGCAACAAATTTGACGGCTCTCAGCAAACCTTCCCCAAGATTCTACGAAAAAATGGGTATCAGACAGCCATCGTGGGAAAATGGCATCTTGCAACACAACCTACCGGATTTGACTATTCAGAAATTCTGATCGGCCAAGGCCCTTACTACAACCCGCCTATGATGCGTAACGGTGAGCGTGTGAAACACGTCGGATACACGACGGATATCATTACTGATTTAGCACTTGATTATCTTAAAAACAGTCGAGACCCGAATAAGCCATTCATGTTGATGTTCCAGCACAAAGCACCACATCGTAACTGGCAACCCAGCCCCAGGCATTTACACATGTACGATGATATTACGATTGCAGAGCCTGCAAACCTGTTCGATAACTATGAAGGACGTGGAACCGCAGCGAAGCAACAGGATATGACCATTTCTAAAACAATGACAGACAACGATCTGAAATTAACTCCACCCAAAAATTTCGCACCCGAACAGTTAAAAACCTGGAATGCTGCCTATAAACCAAAAAATGAAGCATTTCGCAAAGCCAATTTGAAGGGTAAAGATCTGGTCCGCTGGAAATATCAGCGTTATATGAAAGACTATCTCAGATGCATCGCTTCGGTTGATGATAATGTTGGACGAATGCTCGAGTATCTCGAATCAACGGGGCTCGCAAAAAATACCGTTGTGATTTATTCATCGGATCAGGGATTTTATCTTGGTGATCATGGCTGGTTCGATAAACGTTTCATGTATGAAGAGTCATTCCGTATGCCGTTCGTCGTACGTTGGCCAGGTGTGATCAAACCGGGTAGTGTGAATAATGATCTGGTCTCGAATCTCGACTTCGCTGAAACCTTCCTGGACATTGCAGGAGCAACCATTCCCGATGATATGCAGGGAGTGAGTCTGGTTCCTCTCTTCAAAGGGAATGCAACCAAATGGCGTAAAAGTCTGTATTACCATTACTATGAATTTTACAACGACCGCCGTTCTGCTCATATGGTACGCCGCCATAATGGAGTCCGTACGAAACGCTACAAGCTGATTGACTTCTATAATCTTGGAGAATGGGAACTCTACGATCTGGAAAAAGATCCTCAAGAAATGAAAAGTGTTTATGCAGAACCGGAATATGCTCAGGTCGTTACTGATCTCAAAGCCGAATTGAAACGACTTCAAAAACAATATCAGGTTCCCGATGACACAGGGTCAGTAGAGAAAGATCCACCATCTCTTTATCTCAAACCGAGGAATAGTGGAGCTGCTCGGAAGAAAAAACCTGCCAAAAAGAAACAGTAGCGGTTACTAGCAGATTCAAAATAGTTTCAACAGAACTAGAGATGAAATCAGAGTCGGTCGAGACCATAAAACCGGATCGCAGCAACTGCATATTGTCGCGCGCCGAGATCCCAGCGCCAGGGAGGTAGCATCTCAACATCGCGCACCCGACTTGCCAGCGGAGTATTGCCTACGAGTAACGATAGTAACACACCGGGATGCACACCATGAAAAAAGTTTCGGGTTGAGAGCAGCTGCGAAAGATACTGTGTTAATTGCATCTCGGGCACTTGTGGCAGATCAGGTGCGGAAGTCGAAGAAACAAAATCGCTCACCAACAAACCTGCACCACATTCCCCTATCAATTCAATCATCGTTTGAAAATGTTGAGAGCGGATGGCAATCATCAGTTCTTCAAATCGAGGATGAGAATCTCCAATAGTATTGACTGCCAAATGAATCAACTGACTCAATAAACACGTTGAGCAGACTACGTCAAAGGTTCCTGGTAAATCCAATTCGGGTGGCTTGGATAATTGCTGTATAATTTTCGACAGTACTAAATCTGCATCGCTATCTGCAGCATTCCAGGCATCTAGCCGTTGACCTGCCCCCGTTAAATCACAGCTATGGATAAACACTGAGGATTCAGCTGGGATACCTTGAAACTGCAGTGCATGTGCCAGGGCACTTTCATCGAGATCAACCAGATGAATCTCGCTGAACACCTGAGACAACTGCTTCAAATCGAGATCATTGCAATTACCGGCTCCCAGAATACATAATCGACGTTGCTGCTGACCTGCCAGATCAATCAAATGACCAGTAAGTCTATCACGGTGAGCCGATCCGCATTCCCAATTGGGCCGGCTTTCCAGATTATTCCGAAGCTGTTCCTCAAATAATTTGTTCATTGCAGCAGTTTGATAGCTCCGAAATCTCTTGTCATTTCTCTGATTATACAGGTGGAGTCAACTTTACGTCATACAACAAATATATCAATCGAAAACTGATGAGAATTGCATTTTTCGCTATCACTAAATCAATTCGTTAGCCAAACTAGAACCTATATCTCTAGATCATCTTTCATAATTTTGAGTATTTTTTGTAATGTTATTTTTTGTTTTTGCCTGTCTGGCCCCTTCGTTCGTGATTTCATTTCTGGCGACAGCAGCCATGCGCAAACTTGCTCCCAGATGGGGGCTAATAGATCAGCCTGCGCAAAGAAAAGTACACGCAAATCCCACACCGCTGGGAGGGGGAGTGGGAATCTGGCTCGGAGTGGTTGTTCCCATCGCCATCGCCCAGTTGAGCGTTCTTGTGATTGTCAAATCGGGGATGACGCCCACTTGGATTCCCCAGGAACTCGTTCCACATTTGGAGGGAGTTCTCTATCGCTCGGGACAGTTGTGGCTTGTGCTGGCGGGGGGTACGGTTTTATCTGTAATGGGATTACTGGATGACAAACTCAATATTTCCTGGAAACCTCGTTTAATCATTCAATTACTGGTCGCGATCGGATTAGTTCTCGCTGGTGTACGGGGCACACTCTTTCTTCAAATGCCCTGGTTGGGAATGTTACTTTCCGTCGTCTGGATTATCGTGTTAGTCAACTCATTGAACTTTCTGGATAACATGGATGGCCTGACATCGGGAATTGGGCTCATCGCTGCAGTTCTGTTTGCTTTGATCATGCTGCGATTTACGGGAGAACCGCGCTGGCTCGTCGCTGGTGTTCTACTCGTTCTTAGTGGCTCCATAGGTGGTTTTTTATGCCATAACTGGCCTCCAGCGAAAATTTTCATGGGAGACTCCGGCAGCTACTTTATTGGATTACTTCTCTCCACGATGACGATTCTGGGAACGTTTTATCCGGGGAATGCTTCTGCCGGGGAATCGATTGTCAGCCGTCATGTAATCTTGGCGCCCCTTTGTATTCTGGCAATTCCCCTGTACGATTTTTGTACGGTAATGATCATTCGCCTCAAGGAAGGACGCAGTCCGTTTCACGCAGATAAAAGTCATTTTTCTCATCGGCTGGTTGAACTCGGATTGAGTAAACGAAACACCGTACTCACCATCCATCTGGCAACACTGACAACAGGGGTCGGAGGATTGATTTTATATGAAGTTTCGTCCTGGAATGCCGCGTTACTCGTTATACTAATGATTATTTGCGTGCTTTCTATTGTCACCATCTTGGAGAATGTAGGTCGGAAAAATCGGGAATGAGTAAACGCCGAAAACAGAACCGATCGCAGACACTTCATACCAATACCCATCCGTCTGCTCCCCCGCTAAGCTCATTGTCATGGCTATTGAATGGAATTCAACTGTTCCTGGTCGGGACGTTGATTACCGCACGCTATTTCGTTCCTGCGGAATCTGCACCTCAGGGAGAAACTCTGTATATCGCATTGGGCTGGTTTGTAGTTGCGATTTTATTTTCCGGTTCTTTGTTAATCGATCGTTCAAGAACGTTTTGCTTTGACTTCTTTGATTTCGGAGTCTGGCTGCTGGTGTCGGGACAAGTGATATCAACAATCGTGATGATTAACTTTGCAGAAGGACAACAACGTGCGGCTTTGAATATGATGTGGGAATGGGTGGCTTTAGGATGCACCTTCTCAATTGTCCGACGCCTAGTGG
>Ga0075117_1001035_pt1 | contig 17684 bp, 12 predicted proteins | sample AntAceMetag02UKJ_FD_69789 | JGI IMG/M metagenome (GOLD analysis project Ga0075117, IMG submission 69789) | Saline lake microbial communities from Ace Lake, Antarctica - Antarctic Ace Lake Metagenome 02UKJ | ecosystem: Environmental > Aquatic > Non-marine Saline and Alkaline > Saline | place... | reverse complement strand
CCGGCCCGAAAACCATTGCGAAAGCTTCATGATTGGACTCGTTTAGTGCTCACAGGGATTCTGCGCCTGTTCGTCGTCAAGTCACCTTGGCGGCGAATGTTTTCCGTTATGAAGCTCGGGGCCATCTTAGCTGAGAAATCGCACGACATTGTCCTTCGCGTAATTATCGCTTTCGATCACCGTGTTTGCGTGTAAAATAAACTTCTGGGCGTTAAGGTCACTTGCCTTCTGTTACCAACGGCACTGACCCTAGGCAGCCAGAGCGCTTGGCCGAAACTATCCTTCGCAACCACAAGTCAGCATGCCACGCTGTCGCACAAGGTTTGATTCATGAACATCGTTCCCCTCAAGACCACAACTTCTGCATTGTTGCTTGCCTCCCTGATAGCAGCCGGTCCGGCGTTGCACGCTGACGACAAAGTACAGCCGGTGGAAAAACCGGCCAGCAAAAAAGCGGCCGTTGCGAAAGACGGTTGGTCGCCACTGTTCAATGGCAAAGATCTGGACGGCTGGAAGGCTACGGAATTCGGTGGCGAAGGCGATGTGAGCTTTGAAAAAGGGTATGTGGTCATCGGCCAAGGAGTGGATCTTAGCGGTGTGACATCCCAGCGCAAGGATCTGCCCAAAATGAATTATGAGATCGAATTCGAAGCGCAGCGATTTAACGGGAGTGACTTTTTTGTCGGCCTGACTTTTCCTGTGCAGGAAAGCCATTGCAGTCTAATCTGCGGCGGTTGGGGTGGCGGAGTCACAGGGCTGTCCAGTATTGATGGTATGGATGCTGTCGAAAACGAAACCACGGGCCATTTTAGTTTTACGAACGGCGAGTGGTACAAGATCCGACTCAAAGTGACTCCGGAAAAACTGGAAGCTTGGCTGGACGGAAAATCTCTGGTGGATGTTGAGATGACCGGCCAGCGGATCGATGTTCGCTTTGAAATGGATCTGTGCAAGCCTCTGAGTTTTGCGTCGTATCAGTCGACCGCCTATATTCGCAACGCGAGAATTCGAACCTTGCCCGCTGCGGAGAAGGTTAAGGCAAAGGCTGAAGTTACAGAGGCCGCGAAGCCATAGCGTAGAGGCCGGATCAATCTGCCGCCGCGCTGGAATTCTCGGGGCTTGGGGTTACGGGATTCGCCGCCCAGCGGACACCAGCCGTCATCACATGATTCGGTCCGCCTTGCTTTTCTGGGTGTGGGCTGAAACAGATGACTCGCCCCTTGCCATACATCGAGCGAATAATGGCGTGCGTGTCGACCATTGCATCCACGGGCGCGCCCTTGAGCGCCACTTCGGTTTTGTACGTTGCCAATACTTCGTAACCCGGCAGATCGGTTTGCGTGTCCGGCAGCAAGAGTGGTCCTTGAGCGTACATGACAGTCAATTCTGAGTCTGGCACATTCAATAACCGGCAGCCCGGTTCGCTGATCGAAAGTTTCACATCGCCTGTGCCGCGAGCCCAGTGAGTCCGATCCCAGACGCGCGCGTTGATGAGGCCCAGCGACCACGAATAATTCGTCGACGCCAAATAGGCACCCGCGCAGATACCAACGTAGCCACCGCCTGCCGTGACAAACTCACGGATGTTGTTCAGTCCCGCCTCTTCCAGCTTCTTGGATTGCAAGCTTCCGGAACCGCCCGGAACAATCAGAACATCAAAGCGGGTCAGGCAACCTTCGCGAATTTCCGCCGGAGTTACTCGGCGACATTCGAAGCCTTCGTTGGCGGTCAGAAACCGCATCAGATTTTGCGGCCCAGAGGCACTGCCGTCGGAATGATCGTAGATGGCAACGCGGGCAGGTTTCTGAACCGGCGCAGCAGCAGCATCTAGGCTCTGCGCTGGCAGGGAATTACTGTTGAGCGTGGCTGCTAGAAACAGGATGGCAATGTGAGATCGAACGCGGCTTGTCATGGTAAATCTCCTACAGTGTATCAGCGGAATTTCGTGGCGTTTCCTAGCTTTGGCGACTGATCGTGCAGCCCGACGTCTTATGGGGCCAGTGTGCGGCTGGTTTGGTCGGAGAAGTTGGGAGGAGCCGGCGCTTTTGCCTGCAGCGCGAACTGCTTCAACTGACGCAATTCAATTTGCATGGCTCCCATCGCTACCGCTGCAGCCTCGTGGCTGAATTTGTTGAGTTCTGTCGGGTGGAATCCGGCTTGGCTCCACGCCTCTTTGCGTTCGCGGGCGTCTTTTAGAATCTGATCTTCCAGCGGCCACAAGTCTTCCCAGATCCCCGGCAAGTAGTCGGCAACCAGCGATTTGTCATCACTGCGATAACCCCATTCCCGCAGCGTTAAAGCGATTTCTCCGATCTCACCACCGCGATCATCCTGCAGGTCGTCGGGAACCGATTCGGCAACCACCCAACACGGTACGGCAATGGACATTTTCGGATCGCCCAGCATCACAAACATGGTGGTCAACGCCGGATTTTCCCCCGGCCGAACTCCATGAAAAACGGCCGCCGATACGGTTGTGGCTCGGCTAATGGTGTTGGCGGTCAGAACTCGACTTGGCAATTCGCCGTCGGTGCCTGTGGCACAATTGACGCTGCCCGGCAGAGCGATACCGTCAGGCCCCGCCAGATCTCGCGTGCAGTTTCGAACCATAAATTCGGCCGAGATGCCTGTGGTTTTTTGCGAATTCAACAGACTGCACGCACGCAGATAGCGGTCGGCTGAAGAAATCTTGTCGAGCTCTTGCGGCTGCGGATTGATCGGCAACTTCTGACCTGTCATGGAAAAGTTAGAACGGACGATGTAGCCGTGAGGTGCGGTTTTGGGATCATTCGCGTCCAGCATCACAAAACTGGTGCGACCCACTTCGAACATCGCGGCACCGCCGGCAGCATCAATGACGCCAAAGTTGCCACAGGTGGTGCGACCGGGCGAATTTGTCGCCTGCAATAGTTCCTGAAAGTCCTGCACCGTGGCGCAGCTTTCTAACGCTCGACGAATCAGCCCGCCGTTGCCGGGGCCGTCAGATTTGACATCGCTTTTCAGGTCCAGAGACAAGCTGTTTTCAATACAAAAGCCCGCCGCATTGACGCCCATCCACACGCTCGATCGACTGCCCGCGTTCACGACTCCGATGGCCGCGTAGCGCCCTGTTGTCAAGCGGGCGACTTCGTTGTGGATGGCCGTATAGTCGCGATTTTTCCATAGCAGCGGACGTCCGTCAGTGGTCACTCGACCGCTAACCACGGCTGTCGTGCAGGCGTCCGACGTTTTCGGTGTCAGACAAATCAGACACGCTAGAACGGAAGTCAACCACCGCGGCATTCGGCGTCGAAAAAATGAACTCATAAATAGGTTTCCTCGAAAACTAGGAGCCGCGAAATCGGTCATTTCGAACGGCGCAACTTTTGCTGTCAGGTTTGATTCAAGTCCAGCGTGTCGGTCGATCGGGTTGGTAACCACAGCCAAAACGCGGAACCGAAACTGGATTCCATCTTTCTAAACACTTATCATGCGGGTCGCTTTGCCACGAACGCCACCTGCCCCCCAATCATTCCATTTTTCGACTGCCTGATCAACCACCAGCCGCTGCCTATTTAAGCCGCACTGAAGTTGCCAACAGGCAAACAGAGCCTCCCCATCCTGCCCTCCACAATTCAAATTCATCGCGAATCGTTCAGTCCATGTGTCGGTGCCTCGGCAACGCGTGGGACGCTTTTGCGAGAAGCAAAAACTATGGTTACACAACATTGTTCGGCCGTCGAGTCTTGCGAAGTGGCCGTTTTGGTTCTGAACGAAAGCCACTGGAGCCGCCAAGCGATCGAAGGTATCGCATCGCGCGCAACTCACTATCCTCACTGGGACTTGTGGTTCAATCCCAAAAGCTTGCTTCTGCCGCAGGCTTGGAGCGGTCGTGGTGTGATCGCGCGTATCCACGACGCGCGGATTCGTGATTCGTTGGAACTTTGTTCGCAGCCAACGATCAACGTTTCGTGGCACGGTTGTCACAGCCTGCGATTTCCCAAAGTCATTTCTGATCCAGAAGCCTGTGCCTCGACGGCCGCCGAATTTTTTCTGAGGCAATTTCCCAAGTCGATTGGCTATGTCGGGGCTCCGTTGAGCTACGGGTATTCCGATCCGATGCACAGTGTTGTTGAACGGCGAGTGTTGGCGGATGGTTACGCATTGCGAACCTACGTTTTCGCCAATACTAGCACGGCACACGCTCCCGACTTCGATCGGCAATCTTTGGCAAGGTGGCTGATCTCGCTGCCGAAGCCCACAAGTATTGTCACGTGGTCGTCGACTGTTGCTCGCGAAGTCATCTTGGCGTGTTCGAAAGTAAATCTCCGGGTTCCTCAGGACGTGTCTGTGTTGGCCGTTGAGCACGATCCGTTGATGTCTCAAATGTCGCCGGTTTCCATTTCTTACGTCCGCCAGCGTCCGGAATGCGTCGGAAATCTGGCAGCCACAGAACTGGAACGATTGATGAACGGCGGCCAGCCTGCCAATCACGCTCGAACAGTTCTGCCTGACGGAGTCCAAGAATGCGAATCGACGCTCGGACTGGAACATCATCAGGAAGACATTTTTGAAGCGCTGCGGTATATCGACAACAACGCTCATCGCGCGCTGAGCGTGCAGCAGGTGGCCAACCGGATTGCGGTTTCGCGCAGAACTTTGGAAGTCCGATTTCGAACCTGCCTGCAGACAACACCGGCCGAAAGAATTCGGGACGCTCGACTTCAGGCCGTCAGATCTCTGCTGCAGAACACTCATCACAGTCTCGCCGAAATTGCTGAACGACTGGGGTTTACTTGCACCGCTTCGATGTCTCGCTACTTTAAGAAAATGGCTCACACAACGCCGACTCAATTCCGTGAAGACAGTCAATTACGCTTCACCAGCTGAGTCGCTTTCTGTCGCGGGGTCAGGTTTGCTCGGCGGTCGAGAATTCAAGTCGAATTCAAACAGATTGGCACTGTCAAACGCGACGTCGACACTGTCCACGGGCGAGTCCGAAAGACTGGGAGGCAGCGAGATCGAGGCTGTCTTGGTTGTCTGCACCCAGACTTTGTATGCGCCTTCCGGTGCTCCCACGCCGTACTCTTTCGTCTCCAGCGTAAAGTGACCTTCGCTGTCCGTCACACCGAAAGCCCGCGGACCAATATCGCTGTCGAAGGTTACCACGATGCCCGATGCCGGCTTTCCATCCACGATCAACGAACCGATGACGGGCACCATTGAATAACTGGGACGGGTTTCTCCGCAGCCCGTCAAAAATAGTCCAAGAATTGGCACGACGATTAAAATTCTGCAGGACATTGTTACTGACTCCAGTTTTCAATTTAGTATTCGCCGATGACTTGGCCGTCACTGCGATCAGCGAGGTGATTTAGGATGAGGCCATCCACGTTTTCGGAAATGAGCCGTACACTGCCGTCCCCCAGCAAGAACTGAGCACCACCGACGTGATGTGATCCGAACGAGAATGCGTTTGTCCCATTGATGACGTAAGCGGTACTTGGGGTGCCGCTGGCAGGAATGCCTCGCAACGTTTGATGAGTGGCCACGTTGCTGCGAGCTCCTTCGGCCGTCACGCCTAGCCAGACGGAACCACGATAGTCGATGAGAATGCCGGTGGACGACGTTTGTCCGTTCACACCATACGGCACTTCTCCGATTGCAACCGTATTGGAAGTTCCATCGGTAATGTCGCGGAAACTGATTCTGCTATTGGCGGAAAACACTCCATTGCTCAAGTTGATGCAACTGCCCTGAAACAAAGAACAGTTGTCACCTGCGTAGTTGAACTGCGTATTCATTTCCCCGAACACGGCCTTATAAGTGGAGAGCGCGTGTGGTTCCGCCGTGGGCGGGTTGTTCAGTTTTTCGTTCAGATTGCCTCCAGGCGCGCTTGGGCAGCGAAACGTGTTCAAGACTGTTTGCGACAGCGGAATCAGAGTTGCGTCCGCAGCATCCAATAAATTCACATTCAGCTGGCTAAATAACGGTGCCTGATCCATGAACGGCAACAGCATTGTCCCCCAGCCCCAGCCGGGTCCGGCAAAGGTTGAGAACGTATACTCGCGGCGGATAAAGGACGCAGGAAACACTCGGTGAACATCATGGTAGTTATGCAGCGCCAATCCGTGCTGCTTCAAATTGTTTTTGCATTGCGTCCGCCGCGCCGCCTCTCGCGCCTGCTGTACAGCGGGCAGCAAGAGCGCGATTAGAATCGCAATAATCGCAATGACCACCAGCAGCTCAATCAGCGTGAAGCCGGTCAATCCTCGGCGGGCGAAGATGGTTCCTCGGTTTGTCAACGGTCGCCTCATCTCATCTACCCCATCAAAATTTCAGAATGCCCTTCAACAGCCCTTTATTCTATCATCACAGGTGGCGGAAGGGATGACGGTTTGCGCAAATCTGCCGCCCGATTGCGCAGCCGCCCATTGGTTGTGATCGACGCTTTCGTGACGCCGAATGTCCATCACGGCCGATGTGCGGCTGATTCGATCAACAGGCGGCTTGTTGCAGGTCGCCCCGCAGTTTGTGTTCACTTCGTGCAACAAGCGTGTTGTCTGCGAACACCGTTGAGGCTGTTCGATCATGATGCCAAAAGGCCACAGGCCGCGGTTCGCACCCCCAAAACGCTGCTTTGGTGAGCGTTCAAAAGTGGAATGGACAATCTCATCGTAGATCGTGCGTTCTGGCATTCCGTTTGCGTTTGCAGGTCGGTGAAGGATACATGCAAACCCGCCCGCCACATCAAGTGGCCAACTCCGCCGGATCAAACACCTGTGAAACTAGCCTATCTTGTCGAAGTGACTGCTCTTGTTTCAGCCCACAGTCGACTGTTGATCGAACAGTCGGATGAGCTGTCGAATGCACTGCTGGGAGACTACTACATTCATTCACGTAACCGCTTTAACCGGTGGATGCGTGATCTGAATGACATCGAAAACGGAGTCTCCATCCGCGATCCCCTGCATCTGTTCGGTTTGATTCCGAAGTTTCCACCATCAATGTCCATCACCGAACAGGTGCTAGTCAACGATCTATTGAATCGTGTGTGGACGGTGATTCTAGTGGCCTGTGATCGGCATCGCCAAGATGTGCGCATCGAACCTTTGGCTCACAACGTGTTTCGCAGCCACATGACCGTGCGGCATAAAGCGCTCAGCGTCTGCATGAACGATCCCAAGCTGAAGCCTGAGCAAGTTCTGCACATCAACAAACTTCGCACCTCATCAGAACGTTGGGCCGATTTACTGAACTGCTGCTTGATGGCCGAATACGATTTGTGGGACTATGCGTTTGATGAAACTCGAGCCCGCGAATTTCACCAAGACCGTTTTCAAAACGAAAAACTGGGAGCTCAAGATTCACGAGCGTGGTCGTTGATTCTGGCGGGCCTGCGACACAGTTTTCCAGACGCGGACGGGCTGTCTGCGCCCGTGCATGATGATGATCGAATGATCGTACGATCGACCATTGATTGTTTTCCCGGAGACACCAACAGCATGGCGGTGTGGTCTCTGCCGACCATTCAGAAATCTCACTTGGCCTGAACCGGGTGGGCTCATCGAAGATTGCGACTGCCGGAAGGGGTGGCCGGGGTTGGAGCGAGGTACGAGCGAAACCCCGGGGCTTCCTTCACTTCGTTCAGTCCAGCCCCGGCCACCCAATACGAAATGCCGAAATCCGTGGGTGCGCCCGCTTGGAGTCTGAACCGCCGAAGCCTTTAATCGCTGCTATTCTTGGTCGATTGCTCTATAGTCCAGCGGTTTTCTTCTGAACTCGGCCACTACTGGACGCAATCATGCAACCCGACAAGATCGAAGTCCCCACATTGCGGCGTTATTTGGTGCCGTTCGATCCCAAACGAGTGCCTCATCAGTTTGCGGACGTCTTGATTATCGGCGGCGGCATCGCGGGAACTCGCGCGGCCCTCGAAATTGATCCGTCGCTGCGTACGATCGTCGTGTCCAAGGATCGCATTTCGCTGTCGAACAGTGCCTGGGCTCAAGGCGGTATTGCGGGCGTGCTGGATCCATTGGATGATTTTGCCAACCATGTGGCCGATACGATGGCCGCTGGCAAGGGCATGTGCGAACAGGATATTGTGGAATTTGTGATTCGTGAGGCTCCGGAACGAATTCGAGAGCTCATTCAATACGGCGCACAATTCGACAAGTACGATGGCGAGATCGCGCTGACACTGGAGGGCGGCCACAGTCATCCTCGTGTGGCTCATGCGTTGGGGGATGCGACCGGCAAAGAGGTCATGCGTGCCATTCACGAAGCGGCGTTCGGTGCGGCTCACGTCGACATCTGGCAGCAGACATTCACCATCGACTTACTGACACGTGACGGTGTCTGTTGCGGTGCGCTGGTCTGGAATCCGAATCACGGTCGCACGTTTGTGTGGGCGAAGCAAACCATTCTGTGTACCGGCGGTGCCGGTGCGCTGTATCGCGAAACCACGAACCCTTCGGTTGCGACTGGCGATGGTCACGCGCTGGCTTTTCGAGCCGGGTGTGAAGTTCGCGATATGGAGTTTATGCAGTTTCATCCAACAGTGTTGTACATCGCGGGCAGTTCGCGGCATTTGATTTCCGAAGCTGTGCGAGGCGAAGGCGCTCATCTGGTGGATTGCACGGGCTACCGGTTTATGGGCGACTACAGTCCGGACGCGCTGGAGTTAGCGCCGCGTGATGTTGTCAGTCAGGCGATCACTCAGCAGATGTCCAAGACGTCGCATCCTTGCGTGTATCTTGATCTGAGCCACATTGATAACGAAAAGATTCGCCGGCGTTTTCCTCACATCGGAAAAGTGTGCAGCGAATTTGGGCTCGATATCACAACCGATCGCGTTCCCGTGCGACCGGGAGCGCACTACATGATTGGCGGCATTACCACCAATACCGAAGGCGCGACTTCGGTGCCCGGGCTGTGGGCGGCTGGCGAAGTGACGTCCACTGGACTGCATGGAGCAAACCGCTTGGCCAGCAACAGCTTGCTGGAAGGCGTCGTCTATGGGCTCCGCTGCGGACGCAATGCGTCGAATGCGGCCCTTGGTCAGCCCGATAATTTTACGGCACCGCCCGTGTCTTCGTTGCCCGGAATTCCACACAAGGGTGATGAAGCCCTAGACCTTGTCGATATTCGTAACGCACTGCGAAGTTTGATGTGGCGCAATGTGGGCATCAGTCGCAACCAACGCGATCTGCAAGCGGCCGGTCAACAACTGGACTTTTGGGCGAACTATGTTTGCCGTCGTGATCTGACGGAACCAGACGGTTGGGAACTGCAGAATATGATGCTGGTGGGTCGTATCATGGCCGCCGCCGCGCTGGCGCGACAGGAAAGTCGCGGCGTCCATCTGCGCAGCGATTTTCCGGCCACCGACCAGGCAGCTGCGAAGCATATTTCTGTGACGGCCGCTGCTGAAGATGTTTAGTAGCCAATGATAGACAACTTGGCGAAACAAGTTGTGTTCCGTCGCGGCGTGCAGCTGTTTCTCCACCGAATTTCGATTAAATCGACAGCTTGTTTATTTCGGTGGCAAAAAGTTTTTGCACTAACGTTGACTTGTGTCGGGTGCTTAAACTGCGGCACTCAGCTTCACGACAGATTGTCTGGAGTGTCTTTTCGGCTGCTAAGTCCGCCCGCACCCTGTTGGTGGGCAAAAAGTGGAGTTGTTGATACCCTGAGTGATTAGGAACTGCTGGCCTGCAATGACGGTGATGGCCTTTCCGGATCGTATCTCCCATGCTGTTTGCGGAGTGGCCGGGCGCAGCAGATGTCATCACAAATTCGTTATCGGAGAACTCATATGGATTGTTCCAAGTCATGGATTTGCGTCTGTTTGTTAGTGTTGTTCAGTGCTGGGTGCGGCAGCAATTCAGAATCGGATTCGACCGGTACGCAGAACGCGAACGAGCCAGCGGAAACGGGTGGTGAATCTTCGGGTGAATCTTCGGGTGAATCCACGGGCGAATCAAAGGGCACGATCGGCTACACAACGATGTCGTTGACGAATCCCTTCTTCAAGGTGATCGGCGATGCGATGACCGAAGAAGCGGCCCAGCATGGCTATGACATGATCGTTGTGTCTGGCGATGATGATGCCAACAAACAATCGAATCAGATCGACGATTTCATTGTTCAGGGCGTGAAGGCGATCGTGATTACCCCGTGCGATCCGAGGTCAATCGGCCCGGCGATCAAGAAGGCCAACGAGAAAGGGATTCCTGTGTTCACGAACGACACGGGCTATGACGGCGACGAAGGGGAAGTCGTCTGCCATATCGCAACCGACAATCTGCAGGGCGGCCGTTTGGCGGGTGAAGCCATGGTGAAACTGTTGGGCGAAACAGGGGGCAAGGTGCTGGTGGTCCACAAACCAGATGCGTCTTCCTGTTTGCTGCGAGTCGAAGGTTTTACGGAAGTCGTTGATGCTCACAACGCCCAAGCTGGCGCACAGCAGATCAAAATTGTCTCCACGCTGGACGGACGTGGCGCGCGGGAAGCTGGCTATGCAGTGACTAAAGACGCCATCGTCGCCGATTCCGACCTCGCTGCAGTCTTTGCGATCAACGATCCGTCCGCTCTGGGTGCTTGTCAGGCACTGGAAGAAGCGGGCAAGGCACAGCAGGTGACGGTCATTGGTTTCGACGGCGAACAAGATGGCAAGCAAGCGATTTTGGACGGAAAAATTCTGTGTGATCCGATTCAGTTTCCAGACAAAATGGGACGGGTCACGATTCAAAACATCGTCAAATATTTTGATGGTGACGAGCCTGCGAAACAGATTCTGATCGAGTCGAAACTCTACTACAAAGCAGACGCGGAAAAAGATCCTGCGCTACAGACTGAGTAACCACCATCGTCTCAATGCTCAACACCTTACCACTTCTGCAGATGCAGGGGATCGAGAAATCGTTTCCGGGAGTTCGTGCCTTGTCGGGCGTGAATCTGACGCTGCAGCGTGGTGAAGTTCTGGCGTTGATGGGCGAAAACGGGGCTGGCAAAAGCACGCTGATCAAAACGCTCGCAGGAGCCCATCAGCCGGATGCCGGAACGATTACGATCGACGGAAAAGTCGTGTCGCTGTCCAGTCCCACAGCCGCGATCGAAGCTGGCATCGGTGTGATCTATCAGGAATTCAATCTGATTCCGGAATTGAATGCGTGGGAGAACATCTTTCTGGGCCGCGAACAATCCGGGTTCTTCGTGGCTCGCACACAAGAACGCAAACGGGCGGCTGAACTGTTTGGTCAGTTGGGTCTCGAAATGCCACTGGACGTTCCCTGTCGGCAGTTGTCGATTGCTCAACAGCAACTGGTCGAAATCGCCAAAGCTTTGTCGCAGGATGTCGGCATTCTGGTCATGGACGAACCGTCCGCCGCGTTGACGCCTCAGGAAGTCGAACGGCTGTTCGCGATCATTCGAGATCTGCAGGCCCGTGGCATCGGCGTGATTTATATTAGTCATCGTTTGGATGAAATTTTCGAGATTGCGGATACGATCGTCGTACTGCGTGACGGCCAATACGTCGGTGAAGCATCGGCGAGAGACATGACGCGTGAACAGATGATTGAGATGATGGTTGGCCGCTCAATCGAAGACGAGTTCCCCAAACAGGCGGCCCAACAGGGAGATTTTCGCCTTGAAGTGCTAGGGTTTTCGCGTGGCAACGCGGTGCGAGATGTGAGTTTTAATTTACGCAGCGGCGAAGTGCTCGGAATCACCGGCTTGGTTGGAGCCGGCAGAACGGAGCTCGCGCGGTTGATCTTTGGAGCCGACGCGCGTGATGGGGGAACGCTGTTGTTGGACGGAAAACCGCTGAACGTTCGTTCGCCGCAGGACGCCATTTTTGCTGGCATCTGTTTGTTAACGGAGGATCGCAAGTCACAGGGCCTAGTGCTGTGCAGAAGCGTTCGCGAGAATTTTGGTCTACCAAACCTGAAGCAATTTTCCGTCTGTGGTGCGATCCGCGAACAGCGCGAGCGGCAATTGTTTGGTGAATATGTAGATTCCCTGACGATCCGAATTCCTCATCAGGATCAGCTGGCCGGCCATCTTTCGGGCGGTAATCAACAGAAAGTTGTGTTGGCCAAATGGCTGCAGCAGAATGCTAAGGTGCTGATTTTTGATGAACCGACGCGGGGCATCGATGTCGGTGCTAAGCATGAGATCTATCAGTTGATGAACAGGCTGGCCGCTGGCGGCACGTCGATCATCATGATCAGTTCCGAGCTGCCGGAAGTGCTGGGGATGAGTGATCGGATTTTGGTGATGCACGAAGGGCGGCTCAAGGGCGAAATCACAGACGTCAAGTCGGCCACTCAGGAACAGATTATGGAAATCGCAATCGGATGAAACCCGCAACTTCGAAAACACAACAGTGGACGGCGTTCACCAATGACTACGGTATGGTCCTAGTGCTGTTGGTGCTGGTGATCGCCTTTAGTCTGCTGACGTTGGAGCAGATGGATTCCACTGGTGCTGACGCTGGCCGCGAAGTGGCGCGACTGATTGCGGATCAATACGGTGATTCTGCCGTGGTGGTTGTTGTGACAGGGCAGAAGGACGGTGACGAAGAATTCGCGGCGGCGGCGGTTGCGGAATTGCAGCAAGCAAACGTGACCGCAGTTTCGTCAATCAGCGGCAGCCCGCCACAGGCCAAAAAAACGGTCGCAGCGGCTGTTGCACGGCATGGTCGGATCGACGCCATCGCCGCAACGGGAGACTCCGCGAAATGGACTGTGTTTGATCGAGTGGCAGGTGTAGGTGGCGAAAAATGTGTCAGCGTTGAGCCCCGCAAGTGGCCAAAGTTTGCCAAGGCGGAGAACATTCTGAATGTCGCCAATCAAACGGCCGTTTATGCAATTGTCGCGATCGGTATGACGCTGGTGATTATCACTGCAGGCATTGACTTGAGTGTCGGATCGTTGATCGCGCTGTCTGCTGTGACAACAGCCACGGTGATTCAGATGAGCGGTGGCGGTAATGCGGGAACAGCAGCCATCGTGGTCAGTTGCGTGGCTGGACTGTTGGCAGCCGCAGCGGCCGGATTCTTTAGTGGCACAATGATCACCGCGTTTCGTGTGCCGCCGTTCATCGTGACTCTGGCTGTGATGCTGATGGCCCGCGGTTTGGCGCGCCGAATTACGGACGAAGAATCGATCTCCGATCTGCCACAACAATTTCGAAACATCGCCGGCAGCACGGAATGGAGTGTTCTGGGGTTCGAATTCGGCATTCCAAATCCGGTGATTCTAATGATTGTGCTGTATATCATTGCTCACTTGTTGATGTCGAAGACGATTTTCGGTCGCTACGTTTATGCCGTGGGTGGCAACGCCGAAGCGGCTCGGCTGTCCGGCGTGGGCGTCAAGAAAATCACACTGATTGTGTACACTTTGTGCGGAGCTTTGGCGGGGCTGGGTGGAATCCTGCAAGCATCGAAGCTTAGCGGCGATCCGAAACTGGGCGTGATGTTCGAACTGGACGTGATCGCTGCTGTCGTTGTGGGTGGAACATCGCTGATGGGCGGTCAGGGGCGGATCTTCGGAACATTGATCGGCGCACTAATTATCGCAGTCATTAAGAACGGGATGAACCTGATGAAAATCGGTTCGCCCGACCAACAGATTGTGCTCGGCGCAGTGGTGCTGATTGCCGTGCTGATCGACACATTGAAACGACGAGGAGCAGGATCATGAATGTTAGCGCAGAAGAAAAACGCCCCGTGATTGTGGGGCTTGGCGAAGTTCTGTGGGACGTGTTTCCGGATGGTCCACGATTCGGCGGTGCGCCCGCAAACTATGCCTGCTCCGTGGCGTCGCTGTCGTCGCTGTCGTCGTTGTCGCAGGTCGATGTCTTTATGGTTGGTGGTGTGGGGGCGGACGACTTGGGCCAACGCGCCATCGAAGAATTTCGTACTCGAAACGTGAATACGTCTGTGTTACAGACGACTGAAAAACCGACGGGCGTTGTCAACGTGGCGGTTGATCCGCATGGAGTGGCCAGCTACGAATTCGCGGCCAACGCGGCGTGGGACAATTTGCAGTGGACGGCCCAGCTGCAAACGCTAGCGGAACGGACGACTGCTGTTTGCTTCGGCAGTCTCGGTCAGCGGAGTGATGAATCTCGATCTGTGATGTTGCAATTCGTGTCGACGACACCAGCGCACTGTCTGCGGATTTTCGATATCAATCTGCGTCCGCCATTTTACACGAACGACATCATCGTCGAATCTCTGAAACTGGCCAATGTTCTGAAACTCAATGACGATGAATTGCCTGTTGTGGCGGCTTTGAGCGGAGAAGACAGTAGCTCACTCAGCGAGGACGAAGTTCTACGGAAGATTGCCGAACGATGGAGCCTGCAGACGATTGCGTTGACTCGCGGTGCTGAAGGTGCCACGTTGTTTCACGATGGCGATTTGTGGAAGTGTTCGGCCGTCTCAACATCTGTCGTTGATACCGTGGGGGCCGGTGATTCCTTTACCGCCGCGATGACGCTGGGGCTACTGGCTGGGACGAAACCAAATCGAATCTGCGAACACGCATGTCGCGTTGCCGCGTATGTCTGTTCGCAACCCGGCGCGACTCCGGCGATTCCCAGCGACCTGCGACTTTAGAAACGCTGCTACGCGATCATGGGTCAGTGGGAACTCAATCCACGCGATGAATGGTGTTGTGGATGACGCGTTCGAATTCTTCACCGTCTGCTGATTTCAGCTTACATTTGATTTCCATGCACCAGGTTTTGCTGAGCTCAGGAATCGTCAGCGTGACCGCTTTGCCGTTTTCCGATAGCTGCGCGGCCGCGACTTCGATCGGATGTTCGTCGTAGTGCTCTGAGCCGTAGTTGGCCGTGCGTTTCAGTGACCAGACTTTCACAGCGTAGGATTGCACGCTGGTGGCGACGGCTTGGTCCAGTGGATCGGTAAAGGTAATCTTGAGTTCCTTGCCGGCGGCGTTCAGTCCCACCGGCATGTTGGCCGGCTGTCCCGTGTATCGTAGTCGATAGAATCCACCCTCTTGCGCTTGCTGGCTACTGCCCCAAGCGAACATGCCGGAAAGATACAATCCGTTGTCGTGATCACTGATGCGGCCACGGGCGATTCCGGTCGGGAACTGTGGAATCGGTAATTCGCACATTCCGCCCTGCATCTGCCCAGCGACTTCTTCGTGCGGAACGACGTAGACCTTGCCGTAGCCATAGGACAAATTCAACAATGTTCCGTCCAGCGGTCCCCACGCTTTGTTGTTGATCCACATCAGTTCGGCGGGCGAACGATCGAACGCGTTTGTGATCCAGCACAAGGGCTGCTGCATCGCGTCGTCAGAATCGTCGGTCACATTGTGGTATCCGAACATGTTTCCATAGAAGCCACCTTCACGCACCCAGTTGATGCGGTTTTTGGGGTTCCAGTGTCCTTCCTGATCGGTGACGATAAAACTGCCGTCCGGGTTCAGGCAGACACCATTGGCAGCTCGAAAACCATTCGCGACGATATCCGTCCGAGATCCATCCGGCGGGATTCGTAACAGCGTTCCATGGTGCGGAACGAGAGCGGTTTTGGCGTGGCGAGCCGATTTGGCGTAGTAAAAGTTTCCGGTTGCATCACGTTGTAAGCCCATCGCAAATTCGTGGAAATGTTCTGTGACTTGATGATCGTTATTGAAGCATTCGTAAAAGTCTGTTTCTCCATCGCCGTTTCGATCACGAAGAATCACCAGTTGGTCTCGACAAGTCACATAGATCTCATCGTCGACAACCTTGACTCCCAACGGCTGAAACAAGCCGGACGCAATTCGTTGCCACTTGAGCTGCGGTTGAACGGTTCCGTTCAACGTCTTCAGCCCGCTGACCATCCACACGTCGCCGTCCCAACTGCACACGGCCACGCGGTCGCCATCCGACAAAAAGTCTTGGCCGGTCAATCGTATGCGAGCCAGCCAAGGGTTGGCGGCGGGTGTCGATAAGACGTCGATCGCAAATGGGCCATTGTCGGCTCCCAGTTCAGGAACCGTAGTGATGACGTCCGGCCAACGTGCAGCGCCGCCGGTGTCGATTTGTTGTCGCAGGTTTTGGGGGTGAATTCGATCCTGAATCTGTGCTTCCAGATCTCGCAATTCTTCGTCGCTCAGGTCCGCCGATACCGTCGCCGTCCAGACGACGATCTGTTGTTCTTTTTCCGCGGTTGGTAGGTCAGCAATCAATCGGCCATCATCAGAATTCAAGATTGCCTTGTGATCAACGCCATCCACACCAATGACGCCGGCGAAAATCGACGTGTTGGTTTTGGGTGATGTGCTCAACTTTATGATGGCTGGCAGTCGTCCATTTTCGGAGGCTGCAGCGAGGTGCCCGTGGATGGCGTTGGCCACAGGCTGTGAGTTCAAATCCCAAGCGGCGATCGGCGTGTGCTCGCGCTGTTGTGGTCGACTGCTGGCCTTGATTTGGTTGCTGCTTAGCCGTTTTTGATGGAAGACGACATGTTCGATTTCGCCGTTAAAGAAGGACGGATCGGGGAAGTTTGCCGCAGAAAATCCGATTCGCGCGACCTGTCCCGGAGCTGCAGCCTGTGGTCGAAGATTGCCATTGCCATCGTCATTGGGCTTGCCGTCGATGAAAAAGTTAACGCGTGCCGTTTTGTAATCCCAAGTCATCGCCACATTGTGCCACTTGCCATCGTTGACTGGCTGCTTCGAAGTCGCCGCACCAACCCAGCCGATATCGTACGTCAGCCGTCCGTTCCGCAAGAATAAAGACTTGCCGTTGGGGGCCCATGGGCCGTCTGCTGCGGTTTTGCTGAAGATGGTGCCATCTTCCGTTGTGCGAATTCGGGCGCTGATGGTGAAGTCGCTGTTGGTCATGTCGAAAGCCTCGCCGTCTTCAACCTGCAGATACGACGTGCCATTAAACTTCGATGCTGGGGTCGTTATCAGCAGCTGTTGACCATCCGACTTCAAGATCACACTGTGCGAACCGATGCGTTGCAGTTGCGCATTTGTTTCGGGGTGAGTGGCCACCAGCAGCCGACTGGGATCAGCGGACGCGCCCAATGACATGGTTCGCGTAAAGACGTCGACCGACTGGGCATCACCGACTCGGATTGTGTTGGCATCGAATCGTTCCAAGACTGTTCGATCGTGGACTGTGTACTCAACGATCGTTTGGCTACCAACCGTGTGCAGGCCTTTGTATTTGGCCCACTTTCGTGGCAGCGGGCCGTAGTTGCGATCATCACGACCGACGATTCGTTGATTGTCTTCGAACGATCCTGTCATCGGATTGGCCCAGCCCGGACCGGTCGGGTTGGCAATCTTCAAGTCCCCGACGACCCGTGGATGAGTGCCATGTCGCCCGTCGAAATGAATCCCTTGCCACGTGATGAAGCCTGAGTCTTTCGCGTGTGGTTGGCGTGTCCACGCGGCTGCAAATCTTAACGTGTCATGATCGAAGATCGCCCATTTGCTGCCTCTAGCGATTCCTCCGGGGCCACCATCCAGTCGCATGGCAATGCCCTTGTGCGCAAAGTTTTCACCGTCCGAACCGATTTCGAACGTGTTGATCATCGTAGGTCCGTAGTTCATGTCAGACCAAGGAGCGTATTCCACGGGTTCCGGGCCGAACGTGTCGCCCTGCGGTAACGCTGCGAGATAATCGTCGGTCACAGCCTGATATTGATTTGGGTTCGG
>Ga0075117_1001024_pt1 | contig 17773 bp, 17 predicted proteins | sample AntAceMetag02UKJ_FD_69789 | JGI IMG/M metagenome (GOLD analysis project Ga0075117, IMG submission 69789) | Saline lake microbial communities from Ace Lake, Antarctica - Antarctic Ace Lake Metagenome 02UKJ | ecosystem: Environmental > Aquatic > Non-marine Saline and Alkaline > Saline | place... | reverse complement strand
CAGAAGCCGTGGCATATCAAATACCCTTCCCCAAATACGGAAGCTGATTTCTGGCTCCCAATACATTCAAGATGAATATCAAGAATCCCTTGCCTTTGAAATAGATGGCATGGGCCTGTCTGAAAATGCCTTACTAAAGTCCCTAGTTAAAGCGCAAGCTAAAGCTCTTAAGACTGGAGATTATAGGAACAACACCGCCTTCGCTGATGAGATAAAGAAAACTATTCAGAAAGGTGAGTCAGACCGGACAGAAGGAGAAGCAGTAGTAGAGAAGGGCGAGGAAGCATGTGATGACTTAGTTCAACAAGTTATCAAGAACCCACTCGACGTAGACATAAATAAATTATCCCCAGCAGTCTTTGAAGAAGCTAGGATAATATTGAGCAGTAACTTTAAAGTGTTTTGTCTCTGGGCTTTCCAGATACAGATGGGCTTTAGATTCCAAATGCAAGACTTCCATGAAATTATGTTTGATGTATGTCAACGCATGATTGATGGAGAAGAAGGTTATGATCGAGTTATCGTAACCATCCCACCACGACATTCCAAAACTCAAATCCTCAGTATATTTTTACCCTTGTATTCTTTTTGCCAGAACCCCAGCAGCCATAACATTATTACTTCTTATGCTGATGACGTTGTGCAAGAGAGTAGTGGTTACATTAGAACAGTCATGCTTGACGAGTTATTCATGCGAGTCTTCTCTAATGTAAGAATTGATCCAGCTAAACGATCACTGGAAAAATGGGGTACTACCAAGCAAGGTGTTATGCATGCTGTCCCAACAGGCGGCAAGATGACAGGCAAAGGCGCAGGCACACTGCACTCAACGTACTCAGGTTGTTTCGTCGTTGATGATGCAATAAAACCTAAAGATGCTTATAGCGCCACTGTCCGGTCAGAGATTAATGATCGCTATGATAATACTTTTATGAGCCGGTTGGCTAATGATGGTTCTGTCCAAGATGAAGATGGCAATGAGATACCATGTGGTCGAACACCAATGGCAATCATCATGCAGCGTGTTCACGACGATGACTTAGTTGGGCATATACTTCGTGGCGGATCAACAGACAAATACTTATGGCTAAACATCCCAGCTCTGATCGAGAAGGATGATGTAGGCACACAGGAATGGTATGACGCACAAATAGTTAGGCACAACTACTCACATGCAATTCCAATACTGTTTACTTTAGACAGACCGGAGTTCCCTTGTGCGTTATGGCCTAGCCGAAAAAGTTTAACAAGCCTCCTAGCAATGGAGAAAGCAACACCCTATACATTTAACTCTCAGTATATGGGCGACCCTATTGCCAAAGGTTCAGGCTTAGTGGCTGATGAATGGTGGGAAGAGTATGAGCAACTGGACAAGAGTTCGATTGTCAGCACTTTCTTAACTTGTGATACAGCCTCAACAATACAAACATACAGTGATTTCTCAGTAGCTATCTATTGGGGAGTTGATAATCAATCAAGATTGATAATGATAGATGCCCTGATAGGTAAGTGGGAGACACCAGAACTTAAAGAAGAATTAATAAACTTCTGGAAGAAACATAACCTGCTTGATAGAAACTTTCCACGACTGCTTCCAAAAGCATTGTACATGGAAGATAAAAGCAGTGGGCATTATTTGAATCAACAATTTATGCGGGATGGAAATATCAGACTCCTTCCCGTACCCAGAGATAGAAGTGGCGCGGATAAAACTTCACGGTTTATGAACACCTTACCTTACTTTGCTCAAGGAAGAATATTATTCCCAGCAGAGCATGTACACAAGGCCCACATCATGCGGGAGATATTAGGTGCTACAGGACTGGGTAGCGGTACAGGTAATGATGACGTTACAGATAACGTATCGGATGCTTGCATTATTGCTTTTGAAAAGAAAAGTGCTAATTACGAATCTTGGGTTTAGGAGAATAAGAATAATGGCTTTACGAACAAGACTTGATGGACGATCAGAAAAGAACAGTACGCTACTTATAATTGGCAAAGACGGATCAACCTTAGCGACAATTACAGCTTGCTCTAATAAAGTAGAGTTGGCCATTGAGACAGCAGATGGAATCTTTGTTGATAAAGATAATAAAAATATGGGATTAAGCAATGGATGAAGTTGCCGAAGTAGATTCCTTAAAGGCAGCTGACGGTTTAGAAAATGTGATGACAGGGCTTGGCACAAGTGCCGACTCTAACTCACACAACCATTGGACTCCTAGCGGGAACAACTCCGACTACTCACAACTTATAACACGCTACCGAGAAGATTGGGTATCTCAAAAGGTTTGTAACATCATACCTCAAGATACCACTAGGAAGTGGCGAACTATAGATAGTGACGACGGAACACTTGCCGACAAGCAGTTTAAAATTGCTGAATTATTTAGGGAGGCTTACAAGTGGGCCAGGGTTTATGGAACTTCTTTTCTCGTTTTAGATTTAGCAGACGGAGCAGAATTAACTGAACCCTTAGATATTAATAACTTAAAGAAAGGCTGTATTAATTCTCTACGAGTTATAGAGCGTGTCAGGATGGTGGCGACAGGGATCATGGAAGTTAATCCCATGAGTCCTCATTATGGTTTGCCGGTGTACTACTCATTCTTGGGTAGTCCATCACGAATACACCACACAAGGGTTATAAGGTTTGAAGGAACAGACTTACCCGTATGGGAAAAGCAAAGGAACCAATGGTACAGCGATTCAACGCTGATCCCGTTAATGTCCACCATAGATAACTTCCATGTAGCAGCAGCAGCAGCCTCTCAGCTTTGTAAAGAAGCAACGATAGATGTTGTAACTGTGGATGGCCTACAAGCATTGTTGACAAACCCCGAAGGGGAGAAAGCAATAATGAAACGCTTCAGAGTTATGAAGCAAATGAAAAGCGTATACAACGTATTGCTGTTAGATGATACAGAAGAGTATGACACAAAGAGTATTGCCTTATCGGGCGTAAAAGATTTGATATGGGAATACTTGAAAATTATTGCAGCAGCCGTAGGCATCCCTGCAACACGTTTTCTAAGTGCATCACCAGATGGTATGAACGCAACTGGTGAATCAGACTTAGTAAACTATATCGAATTTCTTACAGGGCTACAGACCTCAGTATTCGATCCACGACTTGAAATTATTGATGCAATACTTCAGAAGCACTTCGGCATTAAAGAGTGGGACTATGAGTGGAATTGTATTTTCCCAGAGTCTTCAGCACAGAAAGCCGAGCGCGAACTAAACATCGTACAACAACTTAAAGATTTAGTAGAAGCAGGAATAATTACAAGAGAGGTAGCATTAGAGGCATTGAAAAATACCAAAATGTTTGGGGCTTTAGATTTAGGCTCCTCACCAACAACTGAACAGTTTGTGGCCCAACAAGGTAAAACTAATAACCAACAGGAGTCGAAGTAGTGTTATTAACTTTTAATGACAGACTTTCACTGCCTTCACAACGAAAATTTTTAGACTCAGGATTAATGGTAGCTCCATGCACAATAGCCCGAACAGGGATTATGTATTACAAAGCTTCCGAGTGCGGTGACTTATTCGCCAGCCGCGATCCTGATTCAATTGTGAAAGTAATGACGAGGGATGAAGAGTTGTTTGCGAAAGACAGCATAGATTCATATTTCTCAGCGCCAATAACCATAGGTCATCCTGAAGAAGATGTAACCGTGGCTAATGGCAAAGAACTTAAGAAGGGACACCTTAATGGCGTACCCTTTGCAGATGGTCAACAACTAAGTGGGACACTGGTAATAGACTCACCAGACGCTTTAGCTCTTGTTGGCAGCGGCTCATCCGAATTGTCTTCTGGACATACGTGTGGACTTAAACTGGCAGACTCCAATGTTGATTGGGATGCTGAAAAAACAAATATAAGGGTCAACCATATCGCCATAGTAAGTAAAGGCCGAGCTGGTAGTGCCCGCATTGCAGACGAAGAGTTACCAATGGAATTAAAAGAAGTACAAGCAAAACTGTCTGACGCTAATTTAGTGTTGGAAGATAATAAAAATAAAATTCAGAAGCTTGAAGACGAAAAGGCAGAGCTGACTTTAAAAGTTAAAGAAGCCGAAGCAAAGATCGTAGACGAAGATGCAATCGAGAAGTTAATCGAAGGCCGTGTTCAGTTTGTTGCACAAGTTGCAAAGCTAACCGACCTAGATGTTACCGGCCTTAAAATTGATGACGCTAAAAAAGCAGTTGTTGAGAAGGTTATTGAGGTTGACCTAAGTGATGCATCGCCAGAGTATGTTGCTGTTCGTTTTGACATATTGTTGGAAGATAGCTTGAAAGCTAAACCTGAATCAAAAATGACTGCTGAGTTAGAAAAGCAAGCGCAGATGAAGGATGAGCAAGAAGTTTCTCCAGCCGTGACTGCCCGAGACAAAATGATCGAACGCAATAGCAAATAAGGAAAATAAGAAATGCCCGTACAAAATTATACTATTAACACCCGTGATGCAGTTGTAGGCCAAACCTACGGACTCATCCACACCATGACTATCCACTCTGCTGTTGTAGAGGGTGCTGGTGTAGCCGCTGGCTTAGCCGTTCAACGTGGCTCAGTAGATCGCTCTGTAGCTGTAGGCGGTGGCGCTGTTGCCAACCTGTTCGCAGTTTGTGTATTACAGCAAGCTAAAGAAGCGTCACTACGTCCTTCCGATGGCACTGTTGATTATGTTGCCGGTGATGAAGTAGCCATTCTACGTGAAGGCTTTATCAATGTTATTGCTATTGCAGCCGTAACTGCTGGTGATCCAGTTTATGTAAACGACACCACTGGTGCTTTCTATCAAGCCGCTGCTGCTGGTCGTACCTTAGCAACTAACATGAGTTATGAAACTTCTGTTGGTGCTGGTGAAATTGCTGTTGTTAAAATCAACTTAGCGTAATAAGGAATTATAATAATAATGAAAGTTAAAATGAAAGACGGTACTGTAGTTACCTTGATTGATGCCGTAGCTCGCTTAGTTGACGAGAATAAAATGACTGACAATGATGGTGCATTCTTCCAGCGCCAACTAGAAGCTATCGAAACACAAACTTACGATGTTCTCTATCCTGATTTGGAAGCCCGTGAATGTTTCGCTACTAACACCTTTGGTGGTGCTGGCGCTCAAACTCTAACTTACCGCAGCTATGATCGTGTTGGTAAAGCACAAGTAATTAATGCCCGCGCTATCGACTTACCTAAGTCTGACATCATGGGTAAAGAATTCTCACTGTCTGTTAAATCCGTAGGTGTTGCTTACGATTTTGATGTAGATGAGATTGCTGCTGCTAACATGGCTGGTCTTCCTCTGGAAGCTCGTCGTGCTATGGCTTCTCGTCGTGGCTATGAAGAATTTATGAACGATGCCGTTTGGTACGGTAATGCTGAAGCTGGCTTCACTGGCTTCTTCGAGCAGCCTAGTACTACTAAAGCAACTGTTGCTGTCGGTACTTCTACTAACACTGAATGGTCTACTAAAACTCCAGAAGAAATTATTGGTGATTTGGTTAATGCCGTTGGCGCAATGTTCTCTTCTACCAAGAAGATTCACCGCCCTGAAGAGTTGTGGTTGCCAGTAGCATTGTGGAACTACATTCGTTCTACTCCACGTTCTATCAATAGCGACACCACTATCCTCGCTTACTTCTTACAGAACAACGAGTTCATCACTGACAGCTCAAAAGTTAAAGCTTTGAATGCTATTGAAGGCCAAGGTAATGGCGGCAGTGAATGTTTCGTAGTTATTGCTAAGACTACCCCAGAAGGTACTGAGACTGTTCGTATTCGTGAGCCTCTGCCTTTGCAGTACTTCCCAGTACAACAACATGGTTTGGTTTATGAAGTCCCAGGCCGTGGCCGTATGGGTGCTTTAGAAGTCACCTACCCAGCTGCTATTGCAGTGTGGTCTGGTATCTAAACGATACAGTAATACTTGCCCTGAGAAATCGGGGCAAGATTTTTAACAAGGAGTAACAACAATGCAAGTACAAAACAATCAGCTATGCAACGTGCAGTTCATGGCCCGCACAAATCCTGGCGAAATGGTTTCCTTTAAAGATGACAATGGAAATAAAATTACCCGAGAAGCACAAGCACGAATTGAATTAATTAGTATCCCACCTATGTCTACTGTAGAAATTGAAGACAAACTCTGGTTGGCCGCTACTAATTCTAAAACACGTATCAAACTCTTTGATGAAGAGGAAGAGGATATTATTGGCGCTAAGATTGGCGACAAGCAACTTACCCGAATAGTGCGTATGCCTACTGGTAAGACAAAAGAAATCTCATTGATTGAAGTAGCTATTGAAGCACGACAGCTCACAATCATTAAACCTGTATTAACTAAAGCCGAAGCAGAGCTTGAGTTTATGGTTGAGTTTCTGCGCGAGAAAGGAATATTAATTCCCAAAGCCACTCCCCTAAAAGAAATCAAAGAGCTTTACAAAGAAAACGAAGATAAATAATTAACTAGATTGGGAGGCTTAGATGCTGACATTCCAAAGTTGGGCTTTACGTTTCCCAAACTTTTTTGAAGTAAACCCAGAATTATTCGACCTACTCCTTGAAGATGCCACTATAGAAATGGGATTGGTAGAGGATAGGTGGGTTGGTATGTATAACAAAGCGATGGCGAATTTAGTTTCCCATTACTATGTGATAAACCAACAACAAGCTTTAGGCGACAGTAATGCGATGGCTCCTTTACGAAGGACTGAAGTAGAAGATGTAGTAGTCGAGCTGGCTATGCCTAAAGAAACAGGAAGTACAGCAATGTTGTACGAGAACTTTGCATCAACAAGTTACGGCCAAGAGTATGCCCGCCTACGAAGGATTGCCTTTGCAGGGCCAAGGGTGGCTGTACCATGATTAATGTTAGTAGGGCTATTAACTCACGCACCGCTGTACCTGTAAAAGTTTATGTAAAAGCTGAAGGCACTTATGACGAAGATAACTTTTGGGTTGAGGGTAGGTTCAACAACCCTGTAACATTATTGGCAACTCCGGTTCCGGTAGGTGATAGGGACGATGGATTATTTGGCGAGCAACTTAAGCCATTAAAGTCCGGTGAACGTACTCCAGAACTTATGAAGTTTACTATGAAGTTTGCTATAGAAATCAATGATTATATAGTTCACCAAAACAAACAATTTAAAGTTACCCGAATCCAGAATTTAGACTCAGGTGGCTTCCGCGTGGCGATAGCCGCTAAAGAAAATGAGCGTGTCGATTTAGGGTAACTAATGAATAATAATAATAATAAGAGGGTGGTTTATGAGTAACGCACTCGCAAATACGATTCACCAAATGTATGACCAAGGCAGCGCTACGTATGGGGGCATTGATGTGCCAGATACTCCCTCTTCCAATGTATACCCACTAAGTATCGCCTTGACAACTCCTGGTCGTATAGGTTTTTACGTCGATTATTCAGAACTGTCGGCAGCAGGAACGCACACGTTTTACATTTGCCGTACTCACGGAACGGCTGGCGCAGTTGGTGTTACTTACACAACCAGTGGTGATGCACATACAGTAGTTACAGGCACATTAAGCTGGGCTAATGGCGATGCAAGTATCAAAGCTATCAGTGTTCCAGTATCAGCAGGGAATTTAACCACTCACAATGGCTTAGGTGACCACAGAGTATTGATGACGCTTTCTAGCGCTACCGGATCAGCAGTACTACATCACGCGGCGAAAACTTTTGCCTACGGTGTTATCTCATCAACATCAATGGTCGCATCAAATGCTAATGCAGTGTTTTTCGATGCCGATGCAGGCTCTAACGGTTCGGGAACTCTTGCGAGTCCTTACGATAATATCTATGACGCCATCAGCAATGTTGGCTCAAAGAGATACATATACGGAAAGGGAACGACTATCCCAGACGGGACTAACACAGCCAACCCTAACGGCGGCGGAGGTACGGCCAATTGCATTACAGCTAAAATCAGTCGTTCAGGAGAAAGCACCAGGCTTTACATCCAAGCGTGGCCAGGTAGTTCGTTTATTGTCGATGGAACAGGTGTTACCACAATGGGGTTTTATGCCGATGGAGGCATGAATAACATCACCTATCGAGGTATAGATTTCACAGACCTAGACAGTTCCTCAGCGGCTTTTTGCGAGAACGGAGGCATACAAAGTTGGAAAAATGCCAGCGAGTCTATTAATGCAGAATATTGCACAGCAGATTCAATTGATGGATCAACAAACTCAGCAGGTATTTTAAATTGCCAATATGTTGATTCGTTTAAATTATGGCGATGTACAGGGACAAGCACAACAATAAACGGATCAAAGAACCAAAACGCAGCGGCGCTTTGCCTGTATTACGACTCAGACAAAGGCTCGGTTCAAAGATGCGAAGGTTCGCTTTCTGGCCCAGCGTTATATTATAAACGCCCCGCAGTAGGCGACTCCACACCAATCACTCGTTTTAATTACCTGCATGGGTGTGATATTGGTATCGACTATGGGTTTGCATCTGCATCAAATAACTCAGACTACGGAATAGTGCAAAGCAATGTCTTTAAAACAATGGCGGCTTATTATGCTATCTGGGATAGGGGATCAGCAGCGGGTGCTGCTGGCAAGAACCTTGTCGCTAACAATGTTTTTGATGATGCTGATCAGTTTAGTAACGGCTGCCTGCAACTGCAAGACACTTACGATTATCAGATGTTTAACAATATATTTATTAACTCGGACAGAGTTTGGGCCGTACAGCAGAATAAATCAAGCAACTCAGACACCAGCAGGAATGTTTTAGAGTATGCAGATTACAACCTCACATTCAACATAGCAAACGCCACAGAGTACCGCTATTTAGGCACTTACTATGCAGACGCAGGCGCGGTAGCTACAGCATCTTCTAATGCGGTTTGTGCGAATGACGTTTCAGGCAATCCATTATTTACGGATGCAGGAAATCAAGATTATACCCTTGGCGGCGCTTCGCCTGCCTTAACAGGCGGCATTGGCGGGACGGTGCAAGGGCTTTACTTTACAGGCATTGAGGTTATTGGCGCATGAGTGGTTTAATTTTATTAGGGTCTGAAATACAGACGGGATTCTCGGACACAGTTGTTATCCCCTCGTTTACATCGGAAGCGGACGACTTGCTTATTTGTTTCATTGGGTCTGAAGGCGATGGGTCGGGCGCAACAACTTTAGACACTCATGCAGATGGTGATGGGTGGTCGGAGGCTTCAGCACCGATAGCGGGCTTTGGCAACTATATGACTGCTTTTGTATGTAAAAGTGCGGGCGCTACGGCAGCTTTGGTTGTTGACCCCAACGGCAGCAATAGGAAATCCGCAGCGGTATTTAAACTTGATGGAGCTGACACAGCTCTAACAGCATCGGCAGCAATCGTTCAGATTAATTCAGCAATTGTAAGCAGCAACACAACGGTTGGAGCAACACTTTCAACCTCGTTTGGTGGGGCTGAAAATTTCACGGTTCACGCGCACTCCAGATTATCAAATAGTGGAGGTGTCATAACGCCAACAGCGGAGGGCGGTCACGTAATTGCTTTGAATATGTCGCCGCAAGAGAGGCCGTTCTTTGTTGCTTACTTTGATGGTGAAGACAACACGCCTACGATCAGCCAATCAGCGGCCTTTGTTAATTTTGGTAGTATCTCGATTGAGGTGGCAGGAGCCGCAACATCAGCAGGCCCAACAATCACAGGCCCAGACGACTTAGTAAAAGGCACCGCAGATGCAATAGAAGGCACTGGATTCTCAGCAGCTACAGTTGATCTACAAATTACTGGCGGAGCGGATAACGTAGTTTCACAAGTTATTAGCTCGCAGTCTGCAACAGAAATTAATATCACTCCGCGTAATGTAGTTACCGAACCTACATTTGGTGTACCTCAAGATGGCCTACCCTACACAGCGGGCGTTACTTTAGCCGCTGGCAGCACACTTGCAAGTATTGAAGTGGTGGTGGTGAATGCATGAGTGAAAATCCAGTAACTTTGGCACCAGACAACAGTACGGTCACTATCAACGCTATGACCACAGGTGCAGATGCAGCAGTGATTACAAGTGGCTCAGTCTTCGAGTCTGCGCTAGTTGCCGTAGTAGATAATATGCAGGCAAGCATTCCATTACAGATAGGACTCCCTTCGGGGGGTTTTGCTGATATGGAGCTGCTTGCAACAGGTGTTTATAGCTACACATTATCAGGAGGTGGTGTTGATGAGATTTTTAACATCCCAGTCACCTACTACTCTCCACTAACAGGGCAGCTGAGTTTAGTAGTAATAGAAAACCTAGCAGGGAATGTATTGGGTGTTGGGGAAAACGGAAACTTCCGTGGGTACTTAGATTTTAACGGCCCGTATATAGGCGACCTGTCTAACTCGGATTTCGGTGGAGTTTTTATTGCAGGTATATTTGAAGATACGTCAATAAACAGGGCGTACTTTAGGCTTAAAACTAACGCTAATGTTGGGGCTGCTAAACTATTTGAAAGTGTAATAGCCAACGGGGTTACAATACCTTTCGAGGACTTTGATGCCACCAACTATGATGGCACCAGTGGTGACATGGAGTGGTCTTCAACAATAGGAGATTGGTCATTACCAGCAGTAGGAGAAGTAGTAAACGTAACAGTGGAGCCTACAACTACTGCAACAGGCACAGCAGATGTTGCAGCAACAAGCGAAGCAGTAGCTACAGGCGAATCAACAGTAGCAGAGCCATTACTACGGACAATAACCCTAGCGCCGAATAGTAGCACCCTTACTATCAACGCTATGACTTCAGGTGTGGATGAAGCAGTAGTCACATCCGGCTCAGTATTTGATTCTGTATTGGTTACTGTTGAAGATGATATGCAAGCTAGTATACCTTCACAAATACCCCTTAGCGTTGGCGAAGCAGAAATGGAGCTGCTTGCAACAGGTGTTTATAGCTATACATTATCAGGAGGTGGAACAAACGAAGTATTTGACATACCAATCAGTTACTACTCTCCCCTAACAGGGCAGATGAGCTTAGCGACGATAACCACAATACCTGTGGTGGAATCAGCAACAGGCTCTGCCCTAGTTGTAAGTAACTCCACAATAACCTCTGCTGGTAGTAAAGGTGCATTGGCAGCAGCGTCCTTAAACGCAACCGCCGACACAAGTGCAGTGGGCGAAGGTGTATTGGTATTGGTGGCAACAGGGGCAGCTTCGGTATCCTCAAATTCAAGCATGGCCTTCACAGGTTACAAGAGCGCCGTAGCAGCATCTTCTGTAAACGCATCCACTGGCATCGTAGCGACAGGTTCGTTCGACCCAGCAGCAGCAGGGGAAGCCTCGGTAGCAGCAATAGCCAGCGTATCCGCAACAGGCAGCGCGAAGGTAGTAGGCACAGCTGTAGTTGCAGCCATCGCAAACATTGCCGTAGTTGGTATTGTAGAGGCAGTAGGCTCAGCTTTAATCACAGCAGCTTCAAGTGTGTCAGCAGCAGGTATTGTAAAAGTAACATCTACCGCAATGGTATCGGCAGACTCAAGTGTTGGTTCTGTAGGCTCTAAACAAGCCAAAGCAATTTCAACAGTTGTTGCACCTTCACTACTCTTAACCACAACAACAGCTATCCACAGTGGCTCAGCTTTAGTTTCAGCAGTTGCAAAAGCAGCCGCCGAATACTTCGCAAACATTCCTATTAAGGTAATTGCCAGAACGAGGATAGTGGGTAGTCTAAGTGTGTGAGGAGTTGTGCAAACAACAACGCAAGTAGGCAATATTTAAAGTGACAGCGATAACAATAAAACAAAGAACAGATCACGAAATTACTATTGAAATACCAAACGAAGATTTGTTTGGCTCTAATGTAAAATTCATTATAGCGCCATCAATTAACGATGCGCCCATAGTTACTTTAACAAGCCCCAGTGATATTGATATGTCAGGTGCCGATGATGGCATCATTGTCATAACAATACCAAAGTCTCTAACAGACTTTAGGGGGCCGCACTATTACGAGTGTGAAGTAACTGGGGCGTATGCAAATAGATCAGTAGTCGCTAGTGGTACATTAACTTTCAAACCAACAAGTACAGGATATTAACATGTTCGCAACAACCGCATTAAACTCAATGATCGACAGTCTTGGCGCAGACTCAGTAAGTTTACACTCAGCAGACCCAGGTGCAAACGGCACTGGTAATGAATTGTCTGGTGGCAGCTATGCTCGTCAATCAGCAACATTCGCAGCAGCAGTAGCAGGTTCTTCTGCAATGAGTAACGACCCAGCATTTTCAGTACCAGTTGGCACAGTCTCCTTCGTAGGTTTCTGGAATGGCGCAACCTTCCTAGCAAGCGACAACGTAACAGATGAAGTATTCGGCGCAGCTGGTACTTACACTTTGACTGACGCTACCCTTTCTCTAAGTTAATAGGAGTCTGAGTGAAAACCGATGTAAGTATCATTATGAAGATGGTGGACTTAGCTGTCGGTGTACCAAAATACACTTACCCTATGTATGAGAATTCTAAGCGGCCCGAAGGAGACTACGCGGCTGCTAAGTTTATCTCAGAAGGAAATCCTGGCGTAGATAGTATTACTTATAAAGATTCCTCAAACGGAGTGATTCAATTCTCTGAAGGAATAAGAATAATTACCTACGACATTATGTTTAGTAGGGATGATGAGAAGGTTATTTTATTAGATAGCTCATTTACCCGACCAGATATTAAAGAGTATATGTACACCGAGGGTTTGTTCATCCTCCAGAAAGCAAAAATAAATAACAAGAACATAACGCGGGAAACATCATGGGAAGTACGAACAGGGCTTAGGCTTCAGTTTAATATCCTTAGAAAGACTGAAATCAATGTAGGTCAGATTGATACCGCAATTATTAATAATAAAATTACAAATGATAATTACACAATAACAACTTAGTGTGATTATGTTTAGGAGATACAATGCCCGTACCACTATCAAGTGTAGTAAACGTATCTATTTCTGCCTCCCCAACTCCAGCTGCACTACAAGGCTTTGGAACATTATTGTTCTTGGCTACAGCAGCAGAAGCGGAATCAGTATTTAGTGCAGGCGAACGAGTAAGAGTTTATACCAGTGTTACAGAAGTCACTGGAGATTTTGCAGGAACAGAAGTAGAAGCCGCCGCAACAGCATACTACTCACAAGCACCAAAGCCATCAATCTTTAAAGTAGGATCAATCTACGCAGCCGATGCAGATATTTCAGAATCACTTGCAGCTATTGAAGAATACGATGATGAGTTCTATGGCGTAATCGTAGACAAAAGTGTACGTGACACAGCAGTTATGTCAGTAGTAGCCGCATGGGTACAAGCGCGATTCAAAGTATTCTTTGCAACTATCAATGATGCAGCTGCTAAATCACTAAGCACACAATCAGGTACAGTTGCCGAGACTTTATACAACGCAAGTTATGGCCGGACGCTTATGGTGTTTGGGGAAGATGCAGATCAATACCCGTGTGCCTCAGTGGCAGGCCGCGCTTTCACTGTAAACTTTGGTGGCACCAACACCACTATTACTTTGCATATGAAGAAGCTTCCTGGAATTACTGTCAGCGATGTATCCTCTTCGGAGAAAGCAGCACTAGAAAATTTAAACATTAATGCATTTATTAATGTTGCTGGTAACTTCCTGTTTAGTGATGGCCGTCAAGCCGATGGTTCATGGTTCGATAATATTCACGGCCAAGATTGGCTGCGGAATTATATCCAAACAAATGTATTTAATGTCCTGTATCTATCTACCACTAAAGTTCCTTACACCGATGCTGGTGTAGAGCGAATTGTCGATGCTGTAATGTTCTCCTTGTCTCAAGGTGTTCGTAATGGATTAGGCGCAGCTGGTACTGACGCAAACGGTGAGTTCTTAGCTTCCGGTTACAAAGTAACAACTATCCCTGTAGCAGATATTTCAACAGCAGACCGAGGCAACCGACTGTACAACGGTATTGGTTTCTCCTTCGTTGGTGCTGGTGCGTTACAAGGTATCACTATCACTGGCTCCTTTAGCTAAGTAATAATAATAAATCAGGAGATATAAAATACATGAAGCAATATAGTTTTTATAACGTAGAGCTTAACATTAGTGGTGAGATTGTAGATGGTTACTCAGCAAGTAATAGCATCATCACAGCGGGTCGTTTCTCAAGCCAACACGCTCGGATCATCGGTGCGCGTGGTGAAATGGTTGTTGCTACTTCAGCAGACCGATCAGGCTACATAGGTTTTAGCTTACTGCAAACTTCAGACTCTAACGCCATGTTGCGTAGATGGACTAAAGATAACCAAGCAGTCGGCCTAACAACTACTGCATTCCAACCTTTGCAAGCAACTGTGTCTGACCTTACTGGCCGAGATAAAGTTATTGCTGAAGATGGCATGATTCCAAAGCAGCCTTCGTTAGTTCGTGGCATTGGTATCAATGACCTTAAGTGGCTTATTGAGTTCGGCTCGGTTGAATTCTTTGAAGGCGACCAACCAGAGATTAGCTAATGAGTAATTCTGAAGAAAAGGTTGAAGTTAAAAAATCGACCAACGCCGTTATTGACGGTGTGGCATATAGAGTAAACGTATGGCCAGCGACTAAATCAATTTCATATTTGAATAGATTGTTGGCGGCTTGTGGAGAAAACGCAATACCTTTTATCGAAGGTTCTTTCGACTTCTCTTCAATTTTACGAGTTACTAAACTGACGAGCAACAGTACTTTACTTGATTTAATTCAGGAAGCTGTTTGCTCGGCTTATCGGGAAGGCAGCAGACTAGACTCCAAGACATTCAACTCAGACTTTAAAGACTTGCTACATATCTATAAAGTTTTTGGTTGGGTTTGCGAGGTACAGTATGCTGATTTTTTCGAGCAAGGGATGAGTATGAACGTGGTAGATTAACTTATACCCAAGAAGGAGAGGACGAAGATTTGTCCTCTTCTCTTTCTACCGAAAGCTACGCAACACAATTCCCCAACATAGATTTATTCCTACACAGACCCCTTCTTTCTAACCCTCCTTTATGTTCTTTAAAAGACCTTAAGGATGGATCAATATATATCCTCGATGTGCTAATCATGCACCAATTACTAGACCTTAAAAACAAAATGAAAGAAGACACAAAACAACCAGAACAAGAGTATTAACAAATGAGTTTATTCGGCGGAATGGATGAAGAAGAGGTAAGAGCCTCTTTAGGGATGGACAGTCACAACCTGGGCGAAGACTACAACGAGTATAACGAAAGTTATGAAGTAGACTTAGGCGAGTCTATGATCGGAAACATGGTAGGCGTAGATGCAAACGAAACCGTTCTTCACAGTCGGCTAAGTGCAGTCTCAAGCCACACCGGTTCAGATTCGTCAATGCCTGACTATATGATCCCCTCGGAAGTGAGGTCACTTGATCCAAATTCCTATGAAGTAACAGGAAGCCAATCAAGTAACTATCGAAGTGCCAGCGAACGCAGCGCGATGAAGCGTATCAACGAAGCGTATGACCAAGGCAGTAGCCACAAAGCGATAGATGCACTCGGACAAATCATGGGTGATGAAGATTCTTTCACAGGCAACTATAAAGATAGACAAGGTGGTGACTTCCAAGCGTTAAACCAAACGTGGAAAGTAAACGGCCAAGGGTTTGAAGATGCACTCGGCAACATGGCTCAAAACTATTTCACCGATGACTTACCAGATCACTTAAAAGATTTAGCCTATGGAAGAGCGTCAATGTTCTTAGGCAAACAAATTCCCAAAAACATACAGAGTATGAAGCCCGCTATGGGTGGATCAGGCTTTGTAGGTTATGCAGATGCACTACCAAGAGTTAAAGGTTTAGGCAGAGAACTTGTAGGCGCTTCTTTCGCCCAAGATAAAATGAAAGAGATTGCAAGTTACCTAAAACCACAAGGCAGTGATGACGATAATATTACTACGCTGTTTGGATTCCCAAGAAACTTTGGAGAGAACAACGAGCGTAATGAGCTTTACACAAATAAGAAATCCGATGTGAGAAGTTTCGTGCAGGACATTGGCAGAGTGCATGGGGTTTCCCTTGGTGCTGCTTCCGATGAAGGACGAAGAAAACGTAACAGTTATAATGGACTAGCCGTACAGTCCGACACAGATTTAAACTACTCAGACATTGCAAACAATGCAGCTATAGTTGCAGACAGTATGCACGACCTCGATGGAGGTTTAGATGGATCATCTTCAAGCAGTGCTATGTCACAAGCTATGCAAGCGCAACGTGATGCATTAGGTGTTGATGGCGCTCCTTCAGGCTCAGTACCCTTCAGTGTTTTACAGAATGCACTTGATGGCGTAGGCGACTCTGACAACGATGGAATATTTAATCCTAGGACAGATCATGGCCCAATGCTCCCCTCAAGTACACCAAAGACTTACAGGGATTTGGAGTCACCCGCTAGGATAGAAGCAGCGATTGGCAACAGGCCAGTGCCAAAGGATGCAGGCAGGACTTCACAACCCTCTAACCGTTCACCCAGTAGAGAAAACTCAAAACTAGATGTAATAAAAGCACTCAGCGATAACGTCACCTATTCGGATAATGAACAAGGTACAGCGGCGTGGAAAGCTGAACGATTAGGTGTGGCTACTGCAACAGATGCAAATGTATTATTAACTGGTAGGGAGACTTACGGTAAAGACACTTCACTTACTTCTCACCTCGATAAAATAAGAGAAAGTGGAAACCGAGACAAAGATGATAACCCAATGTTTGAAATTGGGCATATGGGTGAAGAGCAAGGCGCAAGATTATTTAAAGAAGCTTACGGGCATGACCTCGTAGAAAGTGGTATGGCATCCAATTCAAAATACCCTGGGCTTGGCGTTAGTCCAGATAGAATGTACAGGGATGAAAATGGACAACTACAACTTATAGAATTTAAAACTTCGACAAGAGGTGGTGGTGATAATTTATCTGGCACCGATGGCTTGATGGCAAAGCACAGAAACCAATTGCACATGCAGTTAGCGGTTACTGAAGCAGATCAAGTTGAGCTTCGACAAGTGTGGTCAGAAAACAACAAAGCCTTCGCAGGTAATCCACAAGACTACAAAGGTATGAAGAACAGCGACTGGAAATCTCGGTCAGCTGGCTTCTTAAAACGTGATAGCGAAGAACACCAAAAGTGGGTTACAGATAATGCACAATTCCTAAACGATGCTGGTGAAAAGAAAGCAGCTGCAATAGAGTCAGGCGACTACACAGAACTCAACGAAATGTTAGAGGAAAGGGGTACGCCTACAAAGTCTGCTTCAAATATGAAGTTAGAGCAAACTGCACACAAGCAAAGCCAAGCTAAACAGCAAGAGGCTTTAGATGCTATCTCTGCTGCACTAACAGGTGATGGTAAAGGTTTGTATCGCGCACTAATGGGTGGCGGTGGTGGTGGTGAAGGTGGAGGTGGTGCTGGTGGGCTTCTTGCTGGTGCAAGTCCTAAGATGGCTAAGCTTGCTGGCTGGGGTCAAGTAGCTGCAAAACTGGCGGAAGCTACTTACTCTGCTGTAGAAGATGAAGCAGAAGAGTTCAGTAATATTAAGCAAAGGGGTATGGGTGATCGAAAGAGAGAGTCCAAACAAAGTACCTACACACTTGATGCAGCCGGAGCCTTAAATGCAGAGGGAACTACTGCCGCTTTTGAGAGTATGCAAGCTCAAGCGTCTGTAGGAAAGATGGGAGCAATGTCTAACACTATTACGCAGACACGGGGATTAATTTCAGCGAA
>Ga0075117_1001019_pt1 | contig 17806 bp, 18 predicted proteins | sample AntAceMetag02UKJ_FD_69789 | JGI IMG/M metagenome (GOLD analysis project Ga0075117, IMG submission 69789) | Saline lake microbial communities from Ace Lake, Antarctica - Antarctic Ace Lake Metagenome 02UKJ | ecosystem: Environmental > Aquatic > Non-marine Saline and Alkaline > Saline | place... | reverse complement strand
AGTACATTAATTCATCGAAGATACCAGTACCTTCGAGGTCTTTAGTAGTCAGGTCTGTTAATGCAATAGTGGTCATAGTGATTATACCTTATTATTATTATTTATCTATAGAATGAGACATAGCCTGTCTCTTAGCTAGATCATCCAGTTCATTTACTGTAAGAGATCGCAATACTTCTATTGAGAACTCAGGGATATGTTTAGCCACTTTGATATCGTGCCCTTTGGAATTTTTACCATTAACAAAGAGTTGGCACTTACGGTCATACATCATATCTAGAATGATCTGAGGTACATGCCAGCCTTCTGTATTATTGAATGGGACATATTTCTTAACACTGCCGATAACATTATTACCTGCTGTAAAGATTTCACCTTCCCACTCACTTTTTTGAGGATTCCTGCAAGTAACAACAACACGAACCAACTTATTAGACTCACGACGGAGCCTATTAATTCGTTCCAGTTCTGTTTCTTCTTTTGGGTTGACTTTGACAGCTACTACTTCCGGTTCTGGAAGTGTTTCAGAGATCTGACTATTAATCTTTTCTCTAAGCTTGTCTACGCCTATCATTGGGTGATGGGATATTCCGAGAGTAACTGCCCTAGCTTTAAGTACTTCTAATTCGCTAGGAGCAGGTACAGTTGTTTCTGCGTTTTGGTCTGTCATTGGAGTTATTCTCTTTATTTAATTGAAAGGTAAGAAGGAGAGAGCTTATTCAGCCCTCTCCTAATTTAGTTAGCTATAAGCGCTTACCAAGGGCAAGCCACTTTAAATAGACCGATACGTTCTGGACGTAGGATCATTGATCCGTAGTACCACTTAATAGACATGAAGCCAGTCTCACCGTATGGATCATTCGCAAATGATTCGGTAGAACCCGGTTTAGCATGTTTAATACTGAACTTAACGGTCTTACCGTCAGTTTGGAAACCAATAGTAGTAAAGGATTCTGAACCAACAATAAGCATTGGATATACGTCGTAGTTGCCGCCAGTTGTGCGATAACCTGTGTTAGTACCTTCTGCAGCACCTGCACCTGCCCAATGGAGCATTTCAGGAACTACGATGACACGGAACTGATCAATTGAACCAATCTCACCAACAGCTACCATACCAGCATTAGCATACTTCTCAACAGAGATGAATGCTTGATTACTGAATGTGTCAGCTAGAGCTTTAAGAGATGGTGTCAATTCAGCACCTACATACATATAACGAGCAGCATTAACAACGCGAGTATCTACCATACGAGTACCAGATATAATCTTAGTATTCTTAGGAGTACGGTTGTTATCGAGATCGATATTCATACGTAGAAGATCATTATAAGTAATGATCGATGGGCCTGACACACCAGTAACAGTTGCTGTTGAAGTGGCTGAACCACCAAAACGTACAACACCGGCACCGTTAAGTAGATCGATTTGAAGTGCAGCTTCGGTCATCTGGTTAGCACCGCTTACCATTTCACGATTAATGTGCATTTGCAATTCGGAGTCTGTATCAAAGTCCATGCTTTCCTGTGTGTATTCATCAAAGAAACCAAACTTAGCAATAGTTCCTTCAATCTCACGGCGTTTAAAGCCTACACGGTTAACACGACCACCAGTTTCTGAAAGAACTGGAAGTTTAGCAGCGATAGCACCGATGTCTTTACTTGAACCATAAAGATTACCAGTTTGAGGTACTGACTGAGCTTCTAGAGCAGAAGCAGCAACAGTAATCAATGTGCCATTAGGTTGTGAAGCACGGTATCCTGCATCATAGACTGTACCACCTGATTGAACAGCAGTAGCAAAGCCACCATCTGAGTTTGCTTCACTAGCAGCAAGACCGCCACCAAGAACATCAGAAGTAGCCCAATCCATAAATAGATTAACAGCTGCATCTTCAGCAGCGGCAGCATTTGCACCATCACCAACGAAGTGAACAGCATTACCTACTGAACGGCCGTTATTAGGGATGTTAGGAATACCGCCATCAGCGCGGGTAACAACAATAGTTACTGATTGTGTGACCGCTGCACCAGCAGCATCTAGACCCTGATCGTTGATGTTGGCATCATCGAGCAAAGGAAGATAGTGATAACACTTAATGGTTTTACCCATGTTCTTAGGCATGTTAGTCACATCAGCTAGTTGACCGAAGTACGTTTCTTTACGTGCTTCAATGAGGGCTTTCTTTTTGTAGTAGTCAGTACGGAACTGAGTACCAATCGTAGAGGCTGATCCACCTGCGGGATCGTTATAAATTTGCACCATTATTGGGGCTCCTTAGTTAATTAAAATCATTTGCAGATAACTTCTCAATCTCCTCGTCGCTCATATTAAGAATATCATATTCTTTTTTAGGAGCTTTAGACGGAGCATTTTTAGTGCCACCTGCGGCTAGTTTATTCTTTTTGAGCTCTGGATCGATTGGCTTATCTTTTTTGGCTGGGGGAGTATCTGCATTCTTTTGTGGAGGTGGAGGACTTTGTTCATCTTCTTTGAATAAGTGGTTCTCCTGCATATATATACCAACTTGTTGATATGCTTCGATGTCAGAAAGGCCTTTTAAGTTGCCTAAGACTCGTTCCCTCTCCATTACATCTTTAATTTGAGAATAGACACCGCTGCCTACTTGCTCATTTATTGAAGTTATAACATTGGGGTTATCTATAATGATTCTTTTACTAGGCTCATCCCATTTATTGCTAATGATGTCGATTGTTTCTTGATAGCTTTCGGTATGCTGTATGTCATCTAGGACAGAATCAAGTTCTACTTCTTTATCAGTAACAGTGTAAGCGGCAGTAGTCTTATATTTAGAATCTTCTTCTACATCAACATTGAGTGGGTCTATACCACTATCCTTGAGCAGCTTTGTAATAGCATCTGGATTGTGTTTAACCAAATCAATTACATAACTTATCTTACTTTCGTCAAGTAAGTTATTATTGTCAAGCATTTTAATAACTTTAAGGTGTGGTTTAATAGCCTGCATCTTTAAGTTATAGTTAGCGCCCATAGACATTAAGGACACCGCTTCTTCAGCTTTATTAAGAGACATCATTTTACCGTTAGCTTTAAACGGAGCCATGATTTTCTTATATTCAGCTTCATAATCTATAGCAACTTCAGCTTCTTTATCGTCCGGTTTAGCTTCTTTTTCTTTATCCGCTTCCGGTTTCTCTAAAGTAAGTTTTTCACGTTTAGGTTCTTCTTCTGCAGGAGGGGGGTCTCCAGCATCATCATCAGAAGCACCCAGTGGTGAGGTTTTTTCTTCTTCCTCACCTTCGTCTTCTTCCTCTTTTTGTTCAGCTTCGAGCTCAGGCTCCGGCTGTTCTTCCTCTTCTTTCTTCTCTTCAGATCCCCGTTCTTCTTCAGCTTTTGCTTCAGGTTCGGGTGTAGGCTCCTCTTTTGGAGGAGCCATGTTTAAAATTTCTTCATCCGATAGGTCTAGAAAAGTTTCTTCTTCGACCTCTTCCTTTTCATGCACATCTGACATTAGTTGATTTCCTCAGCGTGGAGCTCATCACGAGTGTTTTCATGTGCATCTAAATCTTGTTTTGCCCTATTACCTAGCATTCTAATAGTGTTTAGATGTTGGTAGAATGAACCAATACCTTCAATACCAATATCAACCTGCTTCTGGCGTTCCTCTGATTCCATTTGTGGATCAGACTTTAGTAGTACAAGTCGTACCGCTTCGTCTTTTAAATAGCCTTCTACGATAAGCTCTTTAAACTGAGGGTTCTTATAAAGACGTTCTAGGAGTTTGGCTTTCTTAATCATGTCTCTAGCTTGTTTGATAGAGATTTCGACTTGTTGTAGATCATTAGACATAGTTATTCCTTTGTGTCCTCTTCCCTGTGGGATAGAGATAGATTAAAAGTTACTGAGAATTACTCGAAGTATTTCCGGCAAACTTAGCTTCTTCACGTTTAATATCTTTATTTAGTTCGTGATCTACTAGTTTACTGTCCATATTTGCTTGAGCTCCTCGGTCTTGCTTCTGCAGGTCTCTCTCCTGCTTGGTTCCTGACTCCTGTTCAAGGAAGTCTAGATCTTTTAGATCCGTATCACTATTGATATTACTTGTCTTGGCTTCATCAAGCCCAGCTTCAGCATTGTTCTCTCTAGCTTTGGATTTTTCAGTTTCGATTTGAGCCTCTAACAGAGCTACTTCTAGTTCTGCTTTCTTCTGCTCGATAGGATTAGGTTGTGGAGCAAAATCCTTAATCTTAGCAGCTAATTCAGGCATCTTACGTAATTTGGCTATATCAGATAATATAATCTGACTAAATTCTGGGCCCATAGTTTGTCCTGTGGTTTGAAGCATAAATGCTAATTCTTTAGCTTTAGCTTCATCTGCTTCAGGAGTACTTATGGACAGTCTTAAATCAAAGTTACCTTCTAGATCATCTTTACTGATTGGTACAAACTCTTCATTCGTAATACGAACTACTTCATCTTCTTCGAGCCATGCACCATTCATAGCAATGATCTTACGACCTATTTCGTTGATACCTGCAGAAAGCCTTCTTAGAATTCCAAGCTCTCTTTTAGAAGCAGCATCCATAGCTGATTTAATACCACCTACACTATCTCCTAGGGCTTGTCCTGTTAGGCCTGAAGGCCCTGAGAAAGCTTTGACACCGGTAAGGCTTTCAGCTTCGTTGTTCTGCATTCCCAGCATAAACTGAGCTGATTGAGGAATCTCAGGATATGTATGCATATAAAAAGCGTCTTTAGCGTTCATACCGCTATTAAACTCGTAATCATCGCCGTTATCAAACTTACGCTTGTTTGTAACGTCCAGAGCGTCTTTACGCACTCCCTGTTGGCCATTGGCGCTTCTACCCATGATATCGATCATACCACGAGTAACGGCACCTACAATCTTCTGGTTGTCTTCTAAAAGCTCACCATCTGGTTCACCATAGATAGATCTACGTACCGGTAGGTACTGAGCAGTTACAAATGGAATCTTCTTATCTGGAAATGGATTCTTATCCAATCGAATCATAGTGTCACCGATCCATGCAGCAACAACAGGAACTACTACACCTTCTCCGTCGATATCCCAATAACCCCAATATTCATAGACTACTACTTTCTTTCTAGGCTCATCCCGGAAAGCAAAATTACTTTCATCATTGGTTTGGTGGTCTGGTGTTGCTAATACTGAATTAGCATCAACTACTATCTTATCTAGATTCGAATATTTGCCATCCCTCTTAAGCTCTGCTTTAGAACTTTCGAAGCTATATGACATAAAGCTTGCTTTATCTAGATCCCCCATACAGGTAGGATCAATAACGATATTCTTGTAATTACATATTTCAACAGTTGGATGGTTCTTAATAGTCCTATTACGTGTTTCCATATGCGAACCAACTTGAACAGGAACAATAGGCATCCCGTTTTCTTGGGTTAGTTCTACAGCTCTTTTCATTTCTTCTGGGAGTTCCTCAAGCATTTGAGGATTCTCCTGGAACTGTTGTACTTGCTGCATTACTTCTTGAGCTTGCTTAGGATCTTCTGTTACTTCGTAATCCCAATCAGCAACTTCTTCTTCTACTTCACCTTCTTCAAATTCCCATCCAGTCCTGACGATAACAGTACCTTCATCCACTGCTGTACGGATATATTCATCAATAAAACGTACTTTATCTATTTTAGTATTAAACTGGTTATTAAGAATAAGGGCATTTTGATAGGCGGCTTGTTTATCTTCATACGTTACTGGATCTACATTGAATACATCTGCTGTACTTAGAAAAGGTTCAGATAGAGAAGCATATCTCCACTCAGCTTGTTTACGGATAAGCTTAGGAACAATACTTGACCGGGTCTTACCGTTATTTACAACAGCCTGACCGGTTATGTTCAGATTCTCAAGCCATGTATCTACTTTGCTGATGTGATCATCTACATCACTCTTAGCATCGGTAAGATCCATCTTAAGATCGGCTACAGTAGGCTCATTAGCCCAATCTGTAAGGGCTTTGCTCTCATCTCCAGAGAACCCCTCTTTACCCACATCTTCGGCTTTTTCTAGAATATCCATGTAACACCTTTATATTAATCTTCAAATTGTGGTGGGTTCTCATCGTGAACTAGTTTGAGATAATTTTTTATTTTCTCTATCTCAAACTTAATTCTGTTTGTTGTCTCTTCTAACTGATCTTTGCGTACATCTGTTCTGGCTGCGTAGGCTTCATGATCAGCACTTGACCACATAGTATCTTGTATTTTTTCAACAGCTTCTTTGTTATTTATTGAGATTATAGAAGCAGGAGCTTGATCAGCAACAGTTGTTCTTAGGTCTATAATCGCTGCAGTTAGCTGTTTATTGTTCATTCTGTTTGTATCAAGCATAATAGCAAAGTTAGCATTCAATGCTCCGGTAGATACAGCCAGTTCACCTACTTTTTCAGCAAGTATGTTTACATCACTGTCTCGGCTTACCCATACATAACTTACCATCCCAATCAGGCAAGTTATTAAAAGACCAAACATATACTTGGAGCTATCCGCCATGTGCTCTGGTTTATCTGTACTCATTGCATTTCCTTATTGTTCTGATCCGGGAATTTTATAAATTGTTTGTTTTTCATCTAAGTACTGTATCAATTGAGAGGATGCTAAGTCTTCCCATTTACTCGCTGCTACATTATTGAAGACCCAATTCCTATAATTAGCTTCGTCTAAAGCAGCATATCCTTTTACTTCTCCTGTTTCCTGATCAGTTACTACTAGGATCGTCCACTCCACCGGTGCCAATTGCTCTGGTTTCGGGGGGATCAATTCTAATGGTATTGGGCAACTCAGTTCTTGGGGTAATGTAATGGTTGTAAGGGGCGGCTCTTGACTCTTCGCGCATCCGATAATACTTATCAGTGCCACGATTATAGACACCCTCCATAAGGCCGGGTTTACGAACCATAAGAGTATTGAGCTGATGCTCTTGTAAAGTTTGATTAACATCGTCATATCTCTCCATTATCGCATTAAGGGCTGTCTCGTTCTTAACGAACTTTACCTGCATATCTAATAGTTCTATATTCTTTGCAGTTAACAAGCCTTGTAAAGCATTAAGATCGTCAGTATTTTGTTTTTCTTTTTGCTGGTATTCACCAATATTCTTATTCATTTGGTTCCATGTCATAAGGGCACTTTTAACCTGTACTGAGCCATACCAAATAGCTACTGTAGCTGCTCCGGCTATGGCTACCCACTTTACTAATGGACTTGCTAGAAAAGCAAACATTACAATTCGTCCTCCCATGATGTATGGCTGTGCTTTTTTACACTGACTGTAATTTCTTCACACTTCTCTTCTGGAATTGGATCAGGTTCTACTTCTGAGCCTTTGTCTTCATGTGCTGCTGCACTCATATATGTAATGATAACTGTTACTGCACAGCCTCCAATAAGAGATATAATACCAAACATTAACACTGCTCGATTCGCTACATCTTCATTAGCCAAACCAACAAGAACAATACAGAATATTCCACAAAGCATACCAGCCGCACCTTTAAGTATGGCACGGCGGGTTCCTCTGCTTTTGTTTTGTTTTGTGGTTTTAGGCGCAAGCATTACTTATTCTCTGTGTACATAGAAATAGTTTTACCTGCTTTGCGAATCCATCCAAGAACACCAGTAGCATCGTCTGGAATCCATTTACCGACTCGTTCAGCAAGCCAAAGAACTGCAAGTAGATAAGCTAATAGATCTAACATTGTCTTCTCCTAGTATGACCACATATGCGGCCGGGGTTGGTTTTTTCCTTTAGGCAAGTTATCAAAGTGAAGGAATCTCTTCTTATAGTCACCTTTTTGCTTAATACCTATACCTGTCATTCTATACTCTCTTTTAAGAGCCACACGGGTAAGCTTTCTCGCTGCAGCACTAGAAACTACTATATCTACTGAATGGCCTGTTGTATGAGGCCCTGTGGTGCTCTTAGTGGCTGATACAGAAGCATTGTGCTTAGGACATCTATAAGCGCTAGAAATAGCCATCACAATCCCTGACTCATCTCTAATCTTTTGAATGTTATCCATAAATGTATATTGTATCTTAATCTTGTTACAACATGAGCAAGCCAATTCAGATGGAATAAAATCAGGCCATCTCTTTTTAAATTCTACATGGTTTACTAGATCAGGGTGCTCTGCTTCGAAATATTCAGACATCAGGGGGTGTATCCAATATGTAATTTAAGTCGCGTTCTATTGATTCAAGCTGCCGTTCTTGCTCATCTCTCTCTTCTTCAAGATCTTCAATATCGTCTTCAAGTGAGGGCTCCGGAGCAATTCCTTGTCTTATATTTAAATTTCTCTCTCTTTTGAGATCTCTTATATCATCCTCAATATCTTCTAACTGGTCTTTTTCGATGTCTCTCTTAAGTCTCATACGACTTACACTATCAAAAGCTTGTTGACTAATTAAAAGGGATTTAAATCTTTCTTCTAAATCTACATCATCTGCAGCCCAGCTGTTATAAGCCCACATGCTTACACTACCCGCTATTAATATACCTGCACTAGTAAACACTGTTGCTAACATCTTTAAGTTTTTTGATGCTTTCTCTAGAATTGTTTCAGGCATTTAAGCCTCCTGTACACATTAATAACGGAAGTGTATGTAAATATACAGCTTCCGTCAATTAGATTTAAAATGGATATATCTAATCCAGTGGATACCACTTACCTGATATTGAGCCTTTGGGTTTTCTAAAATCGGAGTATTCTCTACGTTTTAAGAAGTCCAAGCTTACTATACGAGCCTGTCTGTTATCAAATATATACTGTCGATCGTCACACTCTACAGCAAGAATTACGTGTCCACCTTCAGGTGTCTTACAGTATATAGGAAACATTTTAACTTTGTCTTTATCAGGCAAAACTTTTCTTATTAACTTATGTGCATAAGTGATAAAACCATCACAATCATCTCTAAGCTTACCATCTTTACTGAGCTCAGGTACACGCCAATCATCAATACGTTTGTACTGCTTCTTGTCTGATGTCCATATGAAGATGCGTTTCATCTCTCTGAATATTGGGCCTAATGCTTTACGGCTCATGATCCTATTCCTCTAAATTACAGAATTCGTGGTCAGGGTAATCTTCACAGAAAGCCTTACCAGACGGAATACTCAAGCCTTTATCGGTGGGAGGAGTATTACCTCCTCCACACGCTGATAAAGCTAAACAGCATATTACCAGAAGGCTTTTCATTAAAGATCGCCTTCAGCAATGGAACTGTTATCAATGACATCGTCATCAGTAGAGCGAACCACTAGGAACACTGCAATTAGTAGTGCTAGTCCGGCTACTAAAAAGATTACTTTTTTATTACTCTTCACGGTCTTCTCCTCGATTATAGGAGTAGCTGTAGGAGCTACTGGTTTATAAACCTGCTTAGGTGCTGGTTTAGGTTTAACAGCCGCTTTAGGTTTAGGTGCGGCTTTTTTTACTGTAGGTTTAGTAACTGGCTTCTTAACCGGTTTCTTAACTCCAGCTACTTTACCAATGTTCTTTGGTTTCATCACTGGCTTAGGTAGGCCTACTTTCTTAGGTTTAGTTTTCTTAACTGCTGCTTTTTTAGCAGGAGTTTTTTTAATTATCTTCTTTTTCTTATCAGTCATATTGTACCCTTAAGTTGTTAAGTTGAAACTACATCATATGTATTTGATGAGCCTGCACCGGATATAGTACACGAATACCCATTTTTATCAATAGCGTCACCTTCAGCGCCTCCCGGCCCGCCGCTATTGGTGTTCGGATCACCTGCTGCTCCTGTTACACCATTTGTTCCTGCTTCAGGGCTGTATGTGGATATTCTGTCACCACCTGCACCACCATTACCACCGAAATTAAAGCCAGTACCATTAGCACCGCCTTCTGTTGCAGTACCTGCTGTACCGTTAGTAGCACTTCCCGGGCCATTACCTGCAGCTCCTAGAGGCCAACCTCCTCCTCCTCCGCCACCATAACCAACACCAGCACCTTCAGGATCTTCATAACCACCTCCGCCGCCGCCTCCTCCTGCTCCACCGGAGACACGAGCTGTAGAACCAAGAGAAATATTACAATCTTCGTTAAGTTTGATACCGATACCACCAGCTCCACCACCATTACCTGTAATATCTCCATTACCACCCGCACCCCCGTTACCCCCTCGTCCTCTTACAACGACACCGGAATTTACGATAATATCAAGATCAAGAGTAACTCCCGGCCAGCTTCCTGTATCAATAGCAGCACTAGCAGTGGTACTTGATATAATGTCTGCAGATACTGTTACTGCAAATGTTGCATCACCGACACCATCATAACCAAGAATATCTGCTTGATCTCTCAGATTTAGGTTTGCTCCTGAAGACCATGTTAATGTTTCATTAAATGTCGTTGGCTCATCACCTTGATCGCCTTTAATAGCTAAAGGATCCCAATATGTATTACTTCCTGCTCCCGTTGGTGGGGCTTGTCCAGAGATACCATCAGTAGTTTCATCTAAACAAATATATGTCGAGCCTCCTTGCGTTACACTGTCTCCTAAGAAATAATCCGTACCACCACTGTACGCACCCTTAAATCTACCAATATATACTGTAGGTGTTGACCAAGCCCCGATAACAGAACCATTTTGATCTTTAAGGGCGAATGACTGGAACACTGTTCCGCCTGTTGCTGGTACATGATCTGTCCAGTCAACCGGAGAAGCACCTGTAGGAGTGCTTGGTACAGCGGCGCTTGCTTTAAACTTAATATCTTTAAATAATCCACCTGTAATAAATAGCGTCCAGTATGTCCCATTAGGCGGTGTATTACCTGTCGAGGCTAAAATATTTCTATATATGTTACCAGACTCTAAAACAGTGTCGCCTACAATATATGCTGTTCCAGCATCATAGTTACCTTGGTAAACATCTCTTGTAGCGTTATCATCTGGAGCATCAGTTGTGCCTGATACATCAGCCCATATCGTTCCGGAGTTTAACATATCTCCTGCGAGTGTCGTACCTGCGGTGAAAATATCTGTACCGGCATGATCTTTTAAGAAGAGACCTACACTGGCCCCATCTGCAGAATAACCCAATCTAACTAACTCAGTAGTCTTGGCCACATTCTGAATAATTAACGCACCTTTAGATTCAGAGTTCACATCTCCCTTAAGTTCAAAGAGATCTGATCCAATATATATTTGGCTTGCGGCTACAGTACCTGCAATTATTTTATTAGCAGTTAACTCTTTAACAAAGGCTTCAGTAAGATATGTTACTCCTCCAGATATATAAAATGGAACAGTCTCTGTATTATCTGGGTGCGCTACTATAAACTCATCAGCTAAAACAGCAAATTGAGCTGTAGCATTACCCTCTTCGTTAAGTGTATTAGATAACCCATAACCTGCTATATGCCCATTCACATTGGTTTTAAAGAAGAAGTGAGCTCCTTGAGCTCCTACATCAAAAACAAGTCCGGCACTGTTGTCTCCGACAACTCCTGCGGTAATGGTATAAGCTTCACTTAGATCACTGAACTGTTTATATAACCCTGTTGATGCATCTATCAAATCATCCTCAACATCAGCAAAAGCAGCGTCAAGAATATCATATTCACCTCTTATAGCTGCCATAGCCCCTAATAAGCCTGCTTCACCATCAATCAATGTTGTATCTATTTGATTTAATCTAGCTTCTAAAACTGCATCTAAATTAGATAGAGTGACCCAATCAATATCATCTGAGACACCTATTAGTGTTTTGGTTCCGTTGCCCCCACTTACAGTAGACTCTGTTCCATCTAAATTAACATGTTTAAGCCAATAATAATAATCAGTATCCGGAGTTACGGCGTAGTCAAAGTAATCTCCCTGTACTGACTGCAGGAAGTCTCCTTCATCAAAAGTCGGGGGAGTAATGCCATCCCATGTGGTTCTGTATATTTTAGTGTACCAGTGCCCTGAGTAATTAGGTACAGACCATGTAATTCTTATAGATTCGCTTAAAGGATATACAGATATACTTGAAGGTTCTACAGGAGTTTGTATAACTACATTTCCATCAGAACCATCTGCTCCTGCATCACCAGTGTCTCCTTTATCTCCCTTAATTCCTTGGGCTCCGGTATCTCCAGTTAATCCCTGAATTCCTTGAGGGCCTTGAGCTCCAGTTGAACCTCCAGCACCAGTAGCACCAGTACTTCCGGTATCTCCTTTAGCCCCAGTTGGGCCAGTAGTACCTGTAGCTCCTGTAGCTCCTGTACTTCCATTAGTTCCATTTGTGCCATCAGATCCGTCTATTCCATCGATCCCTGCTGCACCAGTAGACCCAGTTAACCCTGTGTCACCTTTGTCTCCCTTAGAACCTGTTGCTCCTGCAGGGCCAGCTATTCCGCTTAAGCCTGCAGTCCCTGGAATTCCGTTATCTCCTGTGAGACCTGTTGCACCAGTGATTCCTTGAGACCCAGTATCACCTTTATCACCTTTAGCACCTGCAGAACCCGCAGGCCCTGTTGCTCCATCAGCTCCATCAGTTCCGGCAGGGCCTGTTAAACCAGTAGAACCAGTTAAGCCGATATCCCCTTTAGGGCCCGTATCTCCTGTTATACCCGGCGAACCGGTTGCACCGGTTCCGCCTGCGGCTCCGGTAGCCCCCGTGTCTCCAGTATCACCTTTTATTCCTTGATCACCCTGATCACCTTTAGCTCCGTCACTTCCGTCTGCTCCATCTAACCCAGCGGCTCCTGCGTCGCCTTGGATTCCTTGCGCACCGTCAGCGCCGTCGACACCATCAATGCCGTCAGCTCCGGTGATCTTAGACCAATTAAATATATCTGGATCTAAAATACTAACTGCAGCAACTGAATTACCTAAAGCAAAACCTATATATTCTCTACTTCCCGGTTGTTCTGATATACCGGTACCGATGTTATCATCTGCATAAGCAACCCAAGTATGAAAGGGGCCTGCTCCTACTGCAGTGTTTAAAGCAGCTTGTGTGTAAAACACCGGACTATAAATCCAAGCAGAATCTAAATAAGTGTACATAATGGTGTTATCAGTATTAAAATAATGATCACCATTCTGCAGAGCAGTTGTATCTCCTCTCAATGAAGGAGCAGAAGCAAACTCCCCTAGATAAATTCCATTCATATTACTGAAGTAGTTTTCTAAGGCTAGTAATGCTTCTAGGTTATCTGCTACCTGTTTAATATTATTATAGGCAGCATCAACATGTATTTGAACACCTCCGACGTTGGAGGTTTTAGGGGTTACGGCCATCCATTATTCCACAGCTTCTGATTCTCTTTCTCAACATCGTTGATAAGATCAAGGTTAACAAGTTTTGTGAGTCCAGCCTCAAATTTAGCTAGATATTGCCCTGATCTGTCAACTCCATCAATAGGTGGAGTCGTAGCATACGCCCTATAGCCTACATACTGAAGTAAGCTTGCAAGTAGACTTCTTGGTAGCTTCACTTCTACAGTTGTTGGATCTAATTCAATTGGTGAAATTGGATCATGATCTGCACGGTACTCTACACTAATGAATGTACCGGTAACTGGGTTAGGAATAGATATCGCATTATAATCATAAGTATTAATGGAGGTAATACTGTTAGCATCATTAAAATCCAGTAGATCTCCGTCTACATCTCGGATTTTCTCTACTTTTAAAACATTATCTATAAACCGATCAGCAACAGTATCTATTAGATACAGGGTGCTTGCTGTTCCATCCACCGCAGAAAAAGTAGAATCTAAAAAGTAAGTCCCAATAGAAGCATCTTGTTCAATTGTTACTGTTCTCATTTTAATAGGAAATCGTTTATAGAGTTCTGTTAAACCTAGGTTAACATGCGCAACAACTTGAGGATAATCTTTCTGATCTATAGCTCCACCATCATCACCACCCATATCTAGTTGCTTTAATTCACCATACGTTAGCTGGTCAAAGATTTCTGAAAGTAGCATGATTGAATCCTCTGCTTAAATATTTAATCAGTAATTATTACTCTAAACTATATAAGAACCCAAGCTGTTTTTTGATTCTTCTACTTCAATGTCCCACAAACCCGTATTATCTTTATCATGCATATCCCCTGCTTGAGTAGGTTTCCATGGACTAAGTACACCGAGCATAGCAATTGTATCAATAAAGTCATCATGCTTACTCTTGAAGCCTCCCTTGGCTGCTAGGGAGAGTTCAGTCATACATTCAACCATTTCAGGACTGGTTTTACGTTCTTCAGGGAAATAGACCTTATTTTGCTTGAACATAGGGAGCATAACATTAAAACGCTCCATCTTGTTAGTATTAGGTCTAATTCCCGGCTTATTATTGTTATTCTCGCTTGCCAACGTGAAGTATTGATTACGTGTCATCATTTCTCTTTGGATCCAAGGAATAAAGCCCCCCTGTTGTCCTGATACCTCTACACCTACCTGTTGAGGGGAGTAGATCTGAGCCAATCTGAATAAATCATTAACATTCTTATCCATAAGCTGCTTTGCGCAGATTCCATCCACCCAGAGCCATGAACCAACATTATTATAAGCCCATACTGATATCACACTAAAGTCTGCAGAGGTTTTCTCACTCGTAGCAAAGTCAGTGGTGATGTAAAAGTTGAATCTGCTCTTATTTTCAAGAACAGTCTTACGTAAATACCATGATATGTCTGTATCTTGGACTAATCTATCTTCATCAGACATAATTCGAAGCATAAGCTCCTGATTGAATGTATCAATCTTACCTGCCTTGAAAGCTTTATCATATTTCTCTTTAACATACTCATATGTGAAGCGATCTTCCCACGCACCTCTGAAGTCTTCTTCAGAACAAGGAAAGTTCTCACACACTGGGTACACATTAACGTGCCAAGCACCAGACTCAACCGCTTTGTATAGTGGATCTTTTGAGTTGAAGGGGGTACCTGACCATATCACTTTGGATTTGGTAGGATGCATCGCATAGTCGATAGCTTTGTAGACTGTATCTTCTATAGAGGCAATAACTGTAGGCGATCTAGCGTCTTCATCAGAAACCAAGTCATCCAAGACAGCAAGCACAGGGCGAACACCCATTTCTTTACTTCCCCGTACACCAGTTTTCGCTCCATATCCTTTGACAACAAATATATTGCCCGCTTTGTTTTTAAATTCCCATCTGACATCAGTAAACCTTGTATGTGGTATATATTCTTTTAGGAAGTCACTATTCTCCCAGCGATACTCTAAGTTTTTACGCATATTCTTAACACCGTTTTCGATGCTGTCAGATACGTAGAGAGCAAGCTCTATCTTACCAAAGTCGGGAAGAGAACCATAAACTCCCAAGTATAAAAACAGATATTCGCCCAACAAAGTAGTCTTAGCGGCGCCACGAAACAACATATTTACGATGTTCTTCCTCTTGCCTCTTACTTGATCCAACATTCTATAATGTAATACAGGTGTTAAGTTCTCTTCCCCGGCCTCACCATTCACTAATTTAATAAATGTGATAAACTCTAGTGCAAAGTCGCTAGGGATATAGTTTCCGTCTGTTCCATAAGCAATACTATTAACATGCTCTTCAACAGTTTTTACATGATCATCATCACGATCTGTTTCAATACTAAGGGGATACGTCAATCATGCTCTCCTCGTACTCTCCAGCATCATTTTGAACCAATAGCTTAGAATGAGCTATTTCTTTAGCGTTCATATCCCCATTTTTAATGAGCTCTCTCTGCTTGGCCACTAATTCCATTGTGGTCTTACGCAAATCAGTAATTGACTTGTCTTCTTTGATTGTGACATCCAGTTCTACCTTAGTATTCTCTGGTGCCTTCAAATGAGTAAGCAAGCTGTTTGCCGCATCAGATCTAACTTTCTCTGAATTAGCTGTGGTCATTAATTCTGCTTGGGTATTAATAGCTTTTTGGTATATATCCGCATTAAGAATATAAGTAGGAACCATGGTCTGTTCCATAATAAGATTAACAAGCTTACCATTATTATAAGCGTTAACATAACTGGATATAGCTTTATCAGTTACACCGTTATCTAAGAATCTTTGATATCTGTCTGGAAAGGTTTTACAGTAAGCCTCTATATTGCTTGAACCAAATAATTTATAACTGACATAATGCACGGCTTCTAAATACTGTGGCATTTTAAACTTACCGTCAGCCATAACACTCGTATAGCTTAATAAGTTTTCTCTGAAAGAATCCCTTATAGTTGGATCACTAATAACTCCGTTAATGGCTTTCATTAAACCCGGGTTAACAGACTTTCTCATCTTAGGGGGGAGCACCTTAATAAACTGCTCTTCAGATAATAATGTAGACATACCATTCCTTTAAAAGAATTTAGTATATAGGCTTTATATAGTTAAAATCAATTAATTATTTATCTTTAATATGGATTGATGCAGTAAATGCATCTACCTCACCCCCACTAGAGGTGTAAATCACTTCCATATCTAAGGTCTGTCCTTTTGAACTAAAGTCTTGATTAGACACATTCGGAATACTGAATTTACAGTAATAGACATCACCTACAATATTTTCTGAAGAGACCACAAGCCCTGCAGCAGTTGCTGCTGTGCTTAATGTTAACGCTACTGATTGTAGGGTGTGTCCTAAATTCGTCATTTCTTTACTGAAATCTATTTTATAGGTATGATCACCCTCATGATCTAACGTAGTCTTCCATGTTTTCTTCATATTACTTTCCTATATTGATTGTTCTATCCAGTAATTGTATTTCAATACACCTATCCTGAATATCATACTCTATTGTTCTATCCAAGGACTCAATTTCAATCGTCCTATCCATTAATTCAATCTCTATAGTCCTGTCGATCGCTTCAATTTCAATACCTCTGTCTTCTGAAGCGGCTAATTCTGATAAGAGTCTTCCGCCCCTGACTACAATAGGAATTTCAATACCGGTAGCTGCTAAGAAGGTGTGGTAATCTATGTCAGCATCACCAACAACTATCGGAATTACTACACTTGAGGCAGATACATTAAGGGCTCCGGATAGTGTTATTGATCCAATCTCTATAGGAATCTCTACACTACTCGCAGAAAGGATTGCTGTACCTATTGTGAGGTCTGCATTACCTACAACAATGTCTATTTCTAAACCTGTTGCATCTATATTTTGGAATGACTGCGTTAATGAAGCATTACCAACAACAATTGGGATATTCAAACCATCTACAGATAAGAATACAGGTGGGAATACTATAGCTGCATCACCAATATCAACATCTATCTCTAAGCTGGTGGCTGCGAGGAACACTGTACTTGTAGATAGGGTTGCATTCCCTATTTCTATCGCCATTTCAACGCTGCTAGCGCTTATAACATTGTCTGCATCAAGAGTTGCAGTACCATAATCAATAACGATCTCTGCAGAGGCTGCACTCAGCGTTACAGCTCCTACAGTTATACCGGCATTTCCTACTTCAACTGATATATCTGCAGAGGATGCTACTAATCCTAGTGTACCTAGGTTTATATTTGCATCTCCAGGAATAATCGGAATTTCTAAAGAGGTTGCTCCAGATATACTAATAGGAGTTGCGCTTATGGTCGCATCACCCATGGAAACATCAATAGTTACACTGGAAGCATTAAGGCTCCCATCCCCAAGATCTAAAGCAGCTGAACCAAATACTATAGGAATCTCTACACTTGTCGCTGATAACGTAAGTGAGCTGGATAGAGTAGCATCTCCAATATTTATATCCATGGTTACAGAGGTTGCTGAGAGTGTGTTATCACCCTGAACAAGGGTCG
>Ga0075117_1001016_pt1 | contig 17855 bp, 17 predicted proteins | sample AntAceMetag02UKJ_FD_69789 | JGI IMG/M metagenome (GOLD analysis project Ga0075117, IMG submission 69789) | Saline lake microbial communities from Ace Lake, Antarctica - Antarctic Ace Lake Metagenome 02UKJ | ecosystem: Environmental > Aquatic > Non-marine Saline and Alkaline > Saline | place... | reverse complement strand
AGACTGCCCTATTCTGAAAACAAGAGGGGTAGGTTTTATGAATAGCCACAATTACCACTGATAAACAATGAGTTAGACCTCTAATTTGTTCGTTTACAGATTTACTCGTTTAGTAGTGTTATAGAATATGAAAATCGATTCTAACAGACAACACTTAATCCTTCGTCCGAACCTTACCATCTAAAGTATCCATGATGTTGGTCTCAGAATGCTTTCTGAAAGTATTTATGCTTTAATGGTTTTCCGTAGGCTATTTTGAATTTGTTTATAGCGTTTCACAATGGTTGGCACTAATTTGGATTCGCTATAGCGCTAGATCTTTTGACGAAAGTATAATTAAACGTGGGATTAAATAGACTAGTTCAATTAAGTCGCAAGTAGGTTTAATTGAACTTTAGGGAACTGAAACAAGGCCTTTCATAGGAGATGTTGTTGTAAGAAGATTTTATTCCAGTATTCTATTTTCTAAGTCCATTTGCTCGTGTAATATTCTGGTTACTTCAATTTTAAATTCCGCAATTTGTCGGTAAAATATGATATGTCTGTTAGTCTTTAAGCCGAACAGATTTTCTGTAATCCCAGTATAGTTTTTTCCCAAGTTCGGATTCTCTGCAATTCTCTTACAATTTGAGATTAACATGTCATAATAAGTATCCGCTTGTTTTTCTGACCATTCATCAAAAGTATAATCCCATATATCAGCTAAATCTTCAACTGCCTTGTAGGTCAAATTGTATTTAGCCATTTGAACGTTTCTTAGATTTTAAAGACTTCAAATGCTTTTTTGGGTCGAAATCGTAGGCAATTCCGCTGTCGATTCCTTCTTGAATAGCATTTCGAAGTGCTTTGACCTTGTTTTCTTCTTCTTCCAGAAGTCTGAGTCCAGCACGAACGACTTCGCTGACGTTTTTAAACCTTCCTTCCGAAATTCGATTATGGATAAATTCGTCGAAGTAATTACCGAGTGATATTGAAGTGTTTTTACTCATTTCAGTCTGATTTTATTCAAAGGTACCAAAAATTGGTATAATTATCAAATTTTGAAAATCGAACCCAAATCATCTGTTTTTGGAGTAGTTATTTTATTATATGCTTATCCGTTTTCTTCCCCAAGATAATTCCATCTATTGGATACCGCTGCGACCATCATTCTATCAAAAACATTGTCAAAATACCTTCGATTGAACTTAAAACAGTATTCATTTAGATAATTTTGGAGAAAATCATCGTCTATCCTATGGTGCACATCAAGTAGCAATCGCTTTGCGTTGCTTATTGTGGTATGGACCCATGGTAGGATCGTGTTGATCTCGCTCTTTGGAACTACCTTTGAGTCCATTTCATAATTTTTGCCCAGGTCATTGTAACTGTTGGATCTGTCCTATACGATCTTGGTGTTTTTCTTTACCTTTTCCTGTACGGTCGCGGCCAGGTCCTCTTTTTTCAATGATTGGATAACGGTCATTTTCAAGTACCTTACGCGCTTGTCGGTACTGTGTTTCTTTGGGTTATAGTCCTGTTCCCCTACCTTTGATTCCGCCGCGACCAGTACGGTCGATTGCCGCTGGCTTCCCCTTCCCCGTTTAAGGGCTTCCGTTTTGTCCCTTGTGATGGAAACGGTCTCAAAAAAACCTTCGTCCAGCTCTATCTCCCCGCCCAATCGGTATTTTTCGTCCCTTAGGCCCATGACGGTCCTTAATTTATGCATCATGGCCCATATGGGCTCATACCGCTTGTGGCCTATTTGGCGTTGGACCTCTTTGGCTGAAAATGATTTTTTTGTACTGGTTATCAGATGCATGGCGATGAACCAATACTGAAAGGGCAGTTTGCTGCCCTGCATTACCGTTCCACTTTTCAGCGTAGTCCGGTGTTTGCAGCCCTTACATTCCCATTGTTCCCGCTTCTTCTTCCAATAGTGGGAAGTGTTTCCACATTTCCTGCACTTTACACCCTCCTGTAAACGATAGGCCTTAAAGGCCGCCTTGCAGCTCTCCTCGTCAGGATAGTGCTTAAAAAATTCGATAAGTTTCATACTTTAAATATACGAAATATTAGGGGAAACATGCGGATAAGCATTAAATTTTATTATTAATTTATACTTTAACGAGTATGATGAAGAAAAATTCAATCAGCTTAAAGTTAGTACTGAAAAGTTACGAGATAGTTTACCTTATAATATCGAATTAGAGCCCTTAGACTTTGCTAAATCATTTAAGAAAAAATATCAATCACTAATTGGAGATGATAAAGCTAATTTACTTTTTTAGATCAGACAGGTATAAAACGGATTAATCCAGATAAGTTTCAAAAAATTATTTCAATTATAATCTTTTGAAGACCAACAAATAGAAGGCCGTATTGATTTTTTGAGAGAGATAGATGCAAAGATGAAGTTTTTATCTTTAGAGCCCTTGATTGGACCATTACCAAACATAAATCTAAAAAACATCGATTGGGTAATAGTTGGTGGTGAGAGTGGACATAAACCTAGACGTATTCTTGCTGAGTGGATATTAGATATAAAAAATCAATGTAAGAAATCAAAAGTTGCCTTCTTTTTTAAGTAATAGGGCGGTAAAAATAAAAAGAAAAATGGGAGAGTTTTAGAGGGAAAGACTTACAGTCAAATGCCGAAATTAAGAGTTAAGACAAGTGCTTAAGCCATTTTAAACTTATTTTGGATAGCTTTTGGTTAAATGATTCAAAAGGACCCTTCACTTATTCTAAATTTCTAGGTCAGAAAAACTTCCCGAAATCGTAAAACATGCAATAGTTGTAAATGGTTATTTTTGTCGGACTATAAAAACACAATAACCATATTAAAAAGAATAACAACCCTAACCCTAGTTTCCCTATTGTTTGCTTCTTGTTGGAAAGACAAGAGTCCCGAAGACCTGATCCGGCTAAAGGACAAATTCAAATCTACCGTATCTTCCTTTGAGAAGAAAAAAGAAACGGCCAACGAAAACGTAACCAAAGGTCTAGAAACTTTGAATGCGCTTAAAACCGCTTTGGAGGGTACCAAAAATGAGGATAAGGAATTTGCAAAAGTTTATGGGGATTGGGAAAAGGTAAACAAGCGTGTGGAGAACCTGAACAAGGAATATGAGGACTTAAAAGAGCATGCCTCCAACCTCTTCAACGCCATGGAGACCCAGACCAATAGCCTTAGCGACGAGGCCAGCAGAAAAACCTTGAACGGTGCCATTGAAAAAGCCCGGGCCAAATATAACGGCACCTTAAGCAACACCTCAAAAGCCATAGAGAAATTACGATTGCTCCACGGCGATGCCGTGGAAGTCGTAAAAGCCTTGGAAGTGACAGCAGCCCTAAATTCATTTGACAACATCAACGACCAAATGAAAAGTATCGAAGGTCGGGTAGATGGCATCATGCAAGAATTGAACGTAGCCGTAGTGGAGGGTAAAAAGCTCTATGAGAAGGAGATTACGGAGTTGGGGGAATAAGGTTAAGACAATGCTTAAATATATGCGGGGATTTGAAGGGGTCAAAACCCCGAATGTTGTCAGTCTCCACTCTTATCACCCACAAATTGATCGCTCTTGTTTTTAAACAAAACGTTGAAGGAAGTCAAGCTTCCATAAATACGGGTAATGTATTGTTGCAAATCAATCTTTTCTTGATCGTCCAAATTTTTACTGCTATTTATTTTTTGCTCCATGACACGGATACGGTCGCGTACCATTACTATTTTGTGAAAGAACGTGTCGATGGGCATTTCTTTGCTGGCGAGGGCATCGCCCGGTTCCATGATTAACTTTCCGCCTCGCCATTTATCGGCTAGTGCCACTTTTTCGTGCGTGTCGCTCCATTTCTCCAGTATTTTGGTCAGGGAACTTTCAATATCAAAAAAACTTACGGTATCCACATCACCTTCCAAGCGCTCAATGACGTCAAAATCGTCGCTTATGGCTATGGTTTCCAAACCTTTTTCCATAAAAGTTACCCAATAGTGTTTGGAAGATACGTTTGTTATAACGCCTTTGCCATGTTCTGAATGATTTATTCGTGATCCAATACCCAATAGTTCCATTTTATAAAATTTTGATTTTAGAACGCTAATTTAAACCGTGTATTGCGAAACTACAATGGGTTGTTGGAATTTTATCCATCCTCTTTAGCCTTGGGATTTGTACGTGTGTTAAACTTGCCGTACTTTTAGTTCTTTACGCTAGCAATTACAAAGGGCAAAGCTTTAATCAAGTCAACATGAAAAAGATACTTATTTCAGGAATGGTTGGTCTCATATTAATGGCCTGTGGAGAAGGTAAAAAACAGAAATAACCCGAAGTTGCCGGCTCCCAAAAAAATTAAGACCTTGATTGTAGACGGACAGAACAATCATTATGTTTGGCTCAAAACAACCATGATGATGCAGGATTACTTGGAGGAAACGGGTTTATTTGAGGTGGATATTCGCCATATGAATTCCGTTTGGTTGGGTATTAAATATAAAGAATCCAGGCCGGAACCTTACACAATGTTTAACGAGAAGTATACTGTTGGGGATGCTTCTTACTGCATTTCCTACAATCCCATTACCACGTCGGATTTTGAAATAGATTTTAAGAAATGTGACCTTGTGGTAACCAATTTAGGTTTTGAAGCAGCCCTTTGGCCAGAAGCCACCAGAACAAGTTTTGAGAGCTATATGAAGAATGGTGGCGGACTTGTAGTCGTCCACGCCGCCAACAATGCTTAGGGCAATTGGGAGGAATACAACAAAATGATCAGATTGGGCGCTTGGGGGCCGGGACGAAAATTCGGGGCCTTATGTGTATTATCATGATGCAGGAGAGGTGGTGCGCGATAGTGTTGCCGGGGTTTGCGGTTCCCACGGACCGAAATACGAATTTGAAATTACCTCACTTGCACCGGAACACCCCATAATGAAAGGTGTACCTACCAAATGGTTACACACCCAAGACGAGCTATACGAGCGGTTGCACGGCCCGTTTGAGAATGCCACTATCTTGGCAACGGCCTTTGCCGATGTGGAGAAAAATGCCCCGCCATGGGACCCATCGATAAGGGGTCTTAGTCAGCATGTACCCATGCCCATGAGCATAAATTACGGGGAAGGTCGCGTTTTTCACACCATTTAGGCCATTTTGATTATTCTATGGAGTGCGTGGGATTTATAACGACTTTACAGCGTGGCGCCGAATGGGTGGCTACGGGAGCTGTAACACAAGAAATTTCACAGGATTTTTCTGTAGAGGGCAAAACGTCTTCAAGAAGGTGGTCCAAGTAAATAGGATGGTTATATGCCGTCTAAATGAGTTGTAAGACCTATTCTTTTTAAGCTTCCGAGGTTCGGGAATCTACCAAGTAAATAATTTTCCAAATTCCATCTTCTAGGAATAGCTGAATGGAGTTTGCCCCGGAGTGGTGCAACTTATTGTCCATCCAAAATTCATAGGGTGTCCAAACATGAGCCAAAGGGCCATCTATTTGTATCGCATAACTTAAAAGCTTCTCTTTAAACACCGTAGTATCGGGTATGGAAACGATACCGGCAATCAAATCTTCAAAATTTTGAGCTCGTAGCGACTGTATTCCGCCTGCATTAGGAGCGGTGCGCTGTAAGCGGGCATCTTCATGAATCCACTTTTTCATGCCTTCACCATCACGGGCATGAAAGCTTTCAAAAAAGGAGTTTACGGTATTTTTGACCGCTTCTTCAGGGGTTTGGGCTACACTTAGTGATACGGAGAATAAAAGAATTAGGGTGCTTAGATGTTTCATGATGTTCGCATAAAAGAGTTGATAACAGTAAATGTACGCATAAACCAGCGACTAAAATCAACGCAAAGCCGTTGCCTCAAAACAACGTCATTCTCATCAAAACTCCTTATTTTTATCCCGAATAAATTTGTTTAGATGTCCACAGCAAAAAAAGAGTACAAAAGAGTAACCGTTAAGTCCTTGGTGGACATGAAAAAGAACGGGGAAAAAATATCCATGTTAACGGCCTATGACTATTCCATGGCCAAAATTGTGGATGCCGCAAATGTAGATGTGATACTTGTGGGCGATTCCGCTAGTAATGTTATGGCAGGCCATGAGACTACTTTGCCCATTACCTTGGACCAAATGATTTACCACGCTTCTTCAGTAATACGGGCTACGGAGCGCGCCTTAGTGGTTGTTGACCTACCTTTTGGAAGTTACCAGAGCGACCCCAAGGAGGCTTTGCGTTCTGCGATACGCATTATGAAGGAAAGCGGTGCACATGCGGTAAAAGTAGAAGGAGGTGCGGAAATAAAGGAATCCGTAAAGCGTATTTTGGCCGCGGGGATACCCGTTATGGGTCATTTGGGCCTTACGCCTCAATCCATTTACAAGTTTGGTACTTATACGGTACGGGCCAAGGAAGATGAAGAAGCCGATAAACTTAAGGAAGATGCCCTGCTCCTTGAAAAATTGGGCTGTTTTGCAATTGTTTTAGAAAAAATTCCTGCCAATCTTACCAAAGAAGTGTCCGAAAGCTTAACGATACCAACTATTGGTATTGGTGGCGGCAAACATGCCGATGGTCAGGTTTTGGTTATCCATGACCTGTTGGGCATGACGCATGAATTCAATCCACGGTTTTTGCGACGCTATATGAACCTGTACGAAGAAATGGGCAATGCCATATCCGGCTATGTCAAGGATGTAAAAAGTATGGATTTTCCAAGTGATGACGAACAATACTAAGAAAACAACGGCTTGAAGGGAAAACTAGTTGCCTATCGATTTTATATCATTGCCTTGGTGCTTTTGAACATTGGCTGCGATCAAATCTCAAAAGAGGTGGTACGTACACATGTGGAGCATAGGGATTATATTGAAGTAATATCCGACCATCTTATTCTTACCAATGTAGAAAATACCGGAGCCATGTTGGGCTTTGGGACCAACTTCCCTCCTATTGTAAAAATTGTAGTGTTACAAATACTACCTGTACTGGTATTACTAGTTTTACTCTACAGGGTGCTAACCAAGAAAACAGTTGGCACATGGCACGTAATCGCCTTTGCCTTTGTTATAGGCGGTGGTATCGGGAATCTCATAGACCGCATCGCCTATGGATCGGTAACCGATTTTTTTCAGATACGCCTCGGTTTTTTAAAAACAGGCATTTTTAATATGGCGGATGTCGCGGTCACGATCGGAGTTTTAATAATTCTGTTTCTCAGTCTATTCAATAAAAAAGTGTTCATTTAATTGAGGCTATGTCTAATTCGATTTGAAAAAATCGGAGTTTGTTTTACTAACTCCATTAGCCTTTTAACCTTACAAGTAAGATTAAAGTATGAAAACAGAACCAATAAAATCATAGCACACTTCTTGTCAAATATCCAACATTCCAACAGTAAAAATCTACAAGTCCTTTTTGAGGACAATCACCTTATTATCGTTAATAAACGACCCGGTGATATCGTTCAGGGCGACAAAACCGGGGACGCACCACTTAGCGAGGTAATAAAAGAATACATAAAGGAGAAATACAATAAACGGGGGAATGTTTATTTGGGTGTTGTACATCGGTTGGATAGGCCAACTTCCGGTATTGTTTTATTCGCGAAAACCTCAAAAGCACTACCTCGGCTAAATAAGCTCTTTGCGGATAAAGAAGCCAAAAAAACCTATTGGGCCATTGTAAAGAATATACCGGAAAAGACTGCCGATACCCTAGTACATTGGTTAAAACGCAACCCCAAGCAGAATAAATCCTATGCACATATAAAGGAAGTGCCGGAGAGTAAAAAGGCAATTTTAGATTATAGATTGATGAAAAAATTGAATCGCTATGCCCTGTTGGAAATCGATTTGCAAACGGGAAGACACCATCAAATCAGGTCTCAGTTATCTGGTATAGGTTCTCCCATAAAAGGTGATTTAAAATACGGATTTGACCGGAGCAATCCGGATGGGAGTATTCATTTACATGCACGTAGGTTGCAATTTGTGCATCCGGTAAAAAAGGAAATCATAACCGTGGTCGCTCCACCACCAAAAGATCCGCTTTGGGATGCATGTCTTTAATTTTACTACATTTAAAAGCTAAACACACGATACCATAAAATTACGCATCTTACCCTTTTTCCTTTTTTTGATACTTACCAGCTATGGTGTGGGTACAATTCCATCGACAGCTTTTACAACACCCATAAGAACGACGATCAGGTCATGGCGGTTCGCGTGCCCCGGTTTATGTTGGAAATGTTGAGTTAGATTTCTCCGGAAATGAATGCACTTATTGGTAACACCAAGGATTTAAGATACATGCAGTTTCCTAGCGCAACACCTAGCAGAACCCAATTTTTGAATCAACAAATGAACGGGATTACCGGCAATTCCTTTATAGATGTATTCAGTAAAAATGATGAATTAAAACGTAATTTGGTTTCCATACGTGAGAAGCGCGATGCCGTTAAGGAAATCCTGAGCTTTAACAATAATGGCCAAAATGGGTCTTTTTTATACTTTAATGGCAACTTTGACCCGGTTAAAGTGCGGCAATTGGCCAAGGAGGAGGGCTTTAAGAGCTTGGGAGATGGCATTATCAATCAGTTTATTAGGAAAGGGAAGATCCGATATCACTTCGGAGGAATAACCTTTTGTTGTCTTGAAGATCTAAAACTTTCAATAATGACCGAGCCTAGAATCAATGAACCTCCAAACAAAGTGGTCAATTCCGGTATTTCCTTCAAAAAAATAGCTCCGATAAGTATACCGTAAACGGGCTGAATACTGCTTAAAATACTGACCGTGGTAATGCTGAAGTACTTAAAGGTCATTAAAAATAGGGTATGACCAATCGCCGTTGTAATTACGGCCAAAGCCAAGATGCCTTTCCATTGACTTAAAATGATCTCAAAATCGATATAAAAAAAGGCCGGAAGTAATAGAACACCCACAATACCGGTCTGGTACACCATTAAAGCGGAACCGTGAAATTCATTGACCTTGGATTTTAGTACGAGGTTTCGCAATGCATAACAAAGCGCCGAAAAAACACCGATGCCAATGGCCAGGGTATTGGAGTCCGCCAGATCGAAGTCGGGACTTAAAAAAAATATTCCGGCTAAAACCATAGCGCCCAAGAGCAAATGTATTTTTTGAAATTTTGTTTTTAAAAGAAGTGGTTCTAAAAATGCGGTAAGTACTGGGTAGGTGAACAAGGATAACATACCTATGGCCACACTAGACCATTGCAGGGCATAAAAATAAGTAATCCAATGCAGCCCCATAAGTACGCCACTGAGCAAGATAACGCCCCTATGTGCCGACCCGATAGTTAAGGATATACCCTTCCATTTACAAAATGCGAGGAGAATAAAGAACGCTAAAATTGCCCTGGATGCTATGGTTACCGGAACAGGAAGGTCCACATACCTAGCCAAAGCCCCCGAGGTTCCTATAAAAACCATGGCCAAATTAATTTCCAATAAATGGGAAATGTGGGAACGCTTCATCTACATATAAAAAGGAAAACTCCTTGTATTTAATACAATTGTAATGGATAGCAGGTTATATGGGAAATTTATTTTTTGACATATAATTTTACAACAGTCCTACCGCGTTTGTAATAAGGCCTTTTCACGTATAATTTGGGAAACGGGTTTATTTTCCAAATGACTCTCCAACCAGGAAATAATATCCAAATATAGGAAGGCCCTTTTTTCGTAGGGGTGGTCTTCGTACTTTTTGAGTTCGGTATGCAGTTTTTGAAATTCTCCCCTAAGTTCGTTCGGATAGATACCGCCCAAACTGCGCAGGAACTTAATCATTTCTTTCTGTACCGCGTGCATGTCGTTCATTTTTAGTAAAAATTTATAGGTACTTTTTAACTGAATTTCCAAGTGGTAGTCCATCCCTGCTTCATAATGCGCGACCAAACTTAGCACTCTCGCAAAGCACATAAGGTCTTCGCGCATTTTAAGGTTTTTATTATCGATAATCTTTTTCAGATAAACGATACAGGTCTTGTTGTCCCCAATTCCAAAATATAAACAGGCAATCTTGTAGTACAGCAGCATGACATGGTGTGCATCTATGCGGTCTTTATGTTTGTTAATACCGTACTCCACAATTTTAACAAGATAGAGTCCCTTTTCAAATGTGCCGTCCAAGAAATGAAGGTTGAGCTTATTGGCATTTAGATAAAGAAATGCCAAGGAGGTAATATTGTCGTTTTTTGGAAAATCATTTTCCTTAAGTACGTTCTCCAATTGCTCAAGCGTTTCTTTAAACTGTGAACTGTATTTTACGTAAAATAAGGATTCTAGAAGATAATGGTTTCCCTTTAAATAGAAAACCGGATTAAGGTATATCATTTCCTTGTGCTCATAAAAAAGATCTACCCATTTACTGGAATATTTATAGCAGGAAAGGAAATCCTGTATCAAAAAACTATACCACAAATGTGCCTTGTACAGCCATAGTTTTTCCCTGAAACCCAATTTCTCCAAGTTATGTTTTGGCAATTGCTTTGTAAAATATTCCTTGACCCGTTTTAGATCTTCGTCGCTGCGTACATATCCTACTTTTAACATCATACCATAGAGCTGCAAGGAAAGATTGGACAGTTTACTGGTCATCACATTCTGTCCGGACAATTCCTTGGCCTGTAACGCCAATTCGTTTGCCCTATCGGGAATACTTCGCGTAATATACTGGGTCTCTATAATTTTCTCCAGCTCTACAATTTCATAGGCAATGTTTTTCTCCTCGTTCTCAATGGCAATAGATTTGGCCTTGTCCAATATTTTTAGGCTTTGTTTGTAAAGTCCCTTCTGATAAAGAATGGTAGCAAAATCCAATTGTTCCCTAATTTGCAGACGTATATTCTGGTTCACCGGATTTAGGCGTAGACTAACCAAGATTTGTTTGTATAAATGTGCCTTAAGGTTGGAAAGCTGTGCTTTTTTAACGATTCCACTACCTAAAATAAGCTTTTCATCGTACTGCTTTATTTTGTCCAACAGGTTGAAAAGCGCTAGGAATTTTGCATCGGTATTTACACCTAGTCGGCCTACATAGAGTTTAAATTGTCGCTTTTCGGATTTTGATAAGGACTTTACCAAAACGAACAGAGCATCTTTGTGCGCATTTGTCATCGTAAAAAAAACAGTTTAAGTATTTGAAAATCAATCTATTGATTACACAAAAAAGTGTCTTAACGTTGTAAATTCCATTTCAAAATTTACATCTTTTGTGTAGATGGTCATATATTCGTTCGACTGGTTAAAATTACGGAAATATAATGAGCAAAGATATAGTACAAATATTTGATACTACACTACGGGATGGAGAACAAGTTCCTGGCTGTAAACTGGACATGGAGCAAAAATTGGTTATTGCGGAACGTTTGGACGAGCTGGGGGTAAACATCATTGAGGCAGGATTTCCCATATCCAGTCCAGGCGATTTTAAATCTGTGGAAGCCATTGCAAAACTGGTTAAAAATGCAACAGTTTGTGGACTAACCAGAGCGGTGAGAAAAGATATCGAAGTTGCAGCCGAAGCTCTAAAATATGCCATAAAACCAAGAATACATACGGGAATAGGCACCTCTGATTCCCATATAAAATTTAAGTTCAATTCTAACCGCGATGCTATTATCGAAAGAGCAATAGCCGCCGTAAGCTATGCAAAAACTTTTGTGGAGGACGTAGAATTTTATGCAGAGGATGCCGGAAGAACGGATAACGAGTTTTTGGCACGTGTCTGCGAAGCCGCAATAAAGGCAGGTGCCACAGTGCTGAATATTCCCGATACCACTGGTTATTGTCTACCGGAGGAATATGGAGCTAAAATGAAGTACTTAAAAGAAAACGTAAAAGGAATAGAAAAGGCTATTCTTAGCTGTCATTGCCATAACGACCTAGGGCTAGCCACGGCAAATAGCATCTCGGGGGTTATGAACGGTGCACGCCAAATAGAATGCACCATAAACGGGATTGGCGAAAGGGCTGGAAACACTTCCCTCGAAGAAGTGGTCATGATCTTAAGACAACATCCAGACCTTAATTTGGATACCACAATTAATAGTAGGTTACTTTATGACACTAGCTTAATGGTTTCTAGCAAAATGGGAATGTTAGTGCAGCCCAATAAAGCCATTGTAGGTGCAAATGCCTTTGCGCACAGCTCTGGAATTCACCAAGATGGTGTTATAAAGAATAGGGAAACCTATGAAATTATGGACCCCGCAGATGTAGGGGTAACCGAGTCCTCTATCGTTCTTACGGCCAGAAGCGGAAGGGCGGCATTGGCTTACCGAGCAAAAAATGTGGGGTACGAGTTGACTAAATTACAACTTGATGAAGTTTATAATGAATTTTTAAAATTTGCCGACCGCAAAAAGGAAATTTTGGATATTGACATTCATGAAATCGTTGAGGCCAGCAATATTAACTTACAACGGGTAAGCTAGGTATGCAATTAAATATAGCAGTTTTAGAGGGTGATGGTATTGGACCTGAAGTGGTGGCACAATCCATAAAATGTCTTAGATCGGTCGAGGAAACTTTTGGCCATAGTTTTACGTTTAGAAAGGCTGTCGTGGGGGCCACGGCAATAAAAAAATATGGCGATCCCCTGCCGGATAAGACCCTTGAAATATGCAAGGATTCGGATGCTATCATATTTGGTGCTATCGGTGCTCCTGAATATGATAATAATCCTAAGGCTAAAATATGGCCGGAACAGGGCTTGCTAAGGCTTAGAAAAGAGCTTGGGCTTTTTGCAAATATTAGACCGGTTAAGGTCTTCCCGTCTTTGGTGAAACAATCGCCATTGGCAAAGAATATTGTCCAACACACAGATCTCGTAATTTATAGGGAATTGACCGGGGGTATCTACTACGGAAATAAAAGTATAGACGAAGCCACCAATACCGCCACTGACACATGCACCTACTCGGAAAGCGAAATAAGTAGAATTGCCCACCTAGCATTTAAAGCAGCCAAGGCACGACGAAAAAAACTAACGCTCGTTGATAAGGCGAACGTTATGGAAACATCCCGCTTGTGGCGCCGAACTGTCATTGAAATTTCAAAGAGCTATCCAGATGTAGCATTAAACTATCTTTTTATAGACAATGCTGCCATACAGATGATACTTAATCCAAGTCAGTTCGATGTTATTTTAACGGATAATATGTTCGGGGATATCCTTTCTGATCAAGGGAGTGTAATTGCGGGCTCAATAGGTTTATTGCCTTCTGCTTCTGTAGGATTGGAATATGCCATGTTCGAGCCCATCCACGGTTCGTATCCAAACGCCAAAGGTAAAAATATTGCGAATCCGGTAGCCTCTATACTTAGCATCGCGATGCTTTTACAGCATTTTAAAATGCAAGAGGAATCCGATGCGGTGGTAGCGGCTGTCCTTAAATCTTTTTCTAAGAAAATAGTAACTCCGGATATTATGGGCAGCAGTAAATATGGCACCGATTATGTTGGCGATTTTATTGCGGATAATATAATGGAATTGGACGATAACTACAATATGAACGATGAGAACATTGGTCTAGGGAAATCTACTATTATCTAAGGGCGAATAATACAATAGATTGGGTTATACTCATGCTTAATCAAAACCCAGAATTTTAGGAGATACCACATATTCGGAGGCCAGGTAGTTCATTTTTAATTTTTTCGCCCCGACCACCTTTTACCTACTTTGCACTTAGTTGTTCTTCCTATATCTATTTTTGGGTTATTGCCTAATCCACTCCCAACGTAGTTGCTTCTTTTATTTCTTCCTTTTATTAACTCCTTCCTGCCCATCAATTTAAAGAATAAAGAAATAGCCGGCAAATCACCTAGCTAAACATGTCCTTAAACTTAGTATGGATAATTAAAAGCTCCTTTAAAAAATTTAAAAGTAAATCAACCACATGCCTATTGAATGTCTTGGGGCATTGTTTTATCTTTACCCGCTTTAAAACCAACAAATGAAAATTTCCTATAACTGGCTAAAACAGTTTATACATCTAGATTGGGATTCCCGAAAAACCGCCGAACTTTTAACCGATCTTGGTTTGGAAGTAGAAGGTATATCAAATTTCGAGTCTATAAAGGGTGGTCTAAAGGGTGTTGTGGTTGGTCGTGTAATTGCTTGCGAAAAACATCCGAATGCAGACAAGTTAAAGTTGACCAAAGTAGATGTAGGAACATTGAGTCCGCTACAAATAGTATGTGGCGCGCCCAATATTGCCAAAGGACAAATGGTGCCAGTAGCTACAATTGGCACGAAGCTTTATTCGGCTGATGGAGAGGAATGGACCATAAAGAAAGGTAAGATTCGAGGAGAAGAAAGCTATGGAATGATTTGCTCGGAAGCCGAATTGGGACTGGGTACAAGCCATGAAGGAATTATGGTGCTGGAAGACCATTTAATTGCGGGAACTGCATGTTCCGCTTTGTTTGCAGTTGAGAACGATGAAGTATTTGAGATAGGACTTACGCCCAACAGGTCGGACGCCATGAGCCATTTTGGGGTGGCAAGGGATTTAAAGGCGGGCCTGAAGCAAAGGAAGATTACAAAAGAACTCATAACACCGCCAACCAGCCATTTTAATGTGGATAACCGTTCTTTAAAAATCGATGTGGATGTCAAGGATAATGACCTTGCTCCAAGATACTGCGGCGTAACCATAAGTGATTTACTAATACAACCATCTCCAGATTGGTTAAAAAACAGGTTAAAGGCAATTGGGATTACTCCAAAAAATAACTTGGTAGACGCCACGAACTTTGTGCTTCACGACCTAGGACAGCCCTTACATGCTTTTGATGCCGCTAAGATAAAAGGAGCTAAAATTATTGTAAAGACAATGCCAAAGGGGACAAAATTTACCACTTTGGATGGCGTGGAACGGGAGCTCCACGAAGAAGACCTGATGATTTGTGATACCGAAAAACCCATGTGTATAGCCGGAGTATTTGGTGGACTACATTCCGGTGTTACGGAATATACCACATCCATATTCTTGGAAAGTGCCTATTTTAATTCGGTTTCTGTTCGCAAATCCGCAAAAAGGCACGGACTGAATACCGATGCCTCCTTTAGATTTGAAAGAGGGGTGGATATTGAAAATGTTGACTATGCTCTTAAGCGGGCCGCCTTACTGATAAAGGAAATTGCCGGGGGCGATATCACTTCTGATATTGTAGACCTATACCCTAAAAAGAAAATGGATTTTGAGGTGTTTTTGGCGTTCGAAAAGATAAACAAGCTCATTGGACAGGAAATTCCTAAGGATACTATTAAATCTATTTTAGCCTCTTTGGATATTAAGGTTAAAAACGTTACCGAATCCGGTATGGGTCTTTCCGTGCCGTCATATAGGGCAGACGTGCAAAGGCAAGTGGATGTAATCGAGGAAATACTCCGGGTGTACGGGTATAACAATGTTGCTTTCAGTTCAAAATTAAATGCTTCCGTAGCTAGTGTAAGTTCATTCGAAGATCATAAGATTCAGCACATCGTCGGTAATTTATTAGCTTCTAAGGGCTATTATGAGATTTTGACGAATAGTTTAACATCACCTGAATACGATAAACTTTTAGAAGATAACCAAAACGAAAAAAAAACGGTACAGTTACTAAATCCTTTAAGTGGTGATCTATCCATTTTAAGAAAAACTTCCATTTTTTCGGTATTGGAAGCCGCAGCTTATAATTTGAACAGGAAAAAGCCCAATCTCAGGCTTTTTGAATTTGGCAAGACCTATCACACCTTAAGTGAAAAAAGCATTGAGGAAAAATATTTGAGCATTTTATTGAGCGGGAATACATTAGAGTCTACTTGGACGGCTCCTAATGTGCAAACAGGTTTCTTTCAGCTTAAATCTATTGTAGTTACAATCCTTGTCCGTTTAGGAATAGACAACAGCGAAAGCCAACCCGATACATCAGGTCTTTTTTCAGAAGGATTATCGCTTGTAAAAGAAACTAACGAGCTTGTTTCTTTTGGAGTTGTAAAAAAATCGTTTTTAAAAAAATTCGATATTAAACAAGATATATTGTTCGCTAATTTTAATTGGGACAATATTATAAAGCTTATCAACAATAAAGAAGTTGCTTTCAAGGAAATTTCCAAGTATCCTGAGGTAAAAAGAGATTTCGCCCTTTTACTTGACATTAGCGTTTCCTTTAAGCTTGTTTATGATTTAGCCTATAAAACAGAAAAAAGTCTTCTTAAGAGTGTGACGCTTTTCGACGTTTATGAAGGAGAAAAACTACCACTGGGCAAAAAGTCCTATGCCGTAAGTTTTACATTGCAGGACACCACTAAAACGTTGACGGACAAACAAATAGATAAAACAATGTCCAAGCTTCAACAGAATTTTGAAATAGAACTTAAGGCAGAGCTACGATAGTGCCCATATTTAAAGAGCCGATGCTGGCAAAAAAACAGAATCTATTTCGTGAATGACACCATTGCTTTGGTTGGCATCCGCTGTGACTATTACAGCTTTATTCCCATATTTATCTGTTAGAACTATATCTAAACCTTTCATTGTAGCGGTTAGGTTTTCACCGAGTATGGTGGTAAAACTGGCCTCACCGCTTCCACTACACATAGACCTTAATATAGTAGAGGCAGAAAGTTTTCCGGCAACGATATGGTAAGAAAGTATGGCTTTTAATTCTTCCTTGTTTTTTGGATCCATCAGCTTATCTATGGTAAGTTGGGACAGCTTTTCAAAGGCCATATTTGATGGTGCAAATACTGTAAATTGACCATTATAACGCAACACATCGTCCAAATTGGATGCTTTTAAAGCGGAAAGTAGTGTGCTGTGCCTATTAGATTTTTCGGTATTGGTCAATATGGATTTATCAGGGTCCATGATGAAATTGGAAATTAAGGGCAATTTAGAAGCTACCAGTGCTTCTTGCGCCGAAGAAATGAGGCCAGCAAGTAGCAAACATAGCAACACAAGGGATGTACTTTTTTTCATATGAAATTTTTAATTGGGGCGAAAATTCCGGATTTCGATAAAAGGTAAACTTTTCAGGACAAGATACAATCTAAGTCCTATCTGGCACTATTAGAAAAAAGGGAATTTTGACATTTAACTAAATATTAACATTTTGAATTGTTAAACAAAATTTTATTCAAATCATTTATTAGGTAACTTTGGAAACATTGCTAAAAAAGAAAGAAAATGTTGCTACAAAAAACGAACATTCAAGAGAAGCTAGCTCGAGAGAAATCCAAAAATCCAACAGGTGAGCAGCAAATATTAGACGAAGTATTTCAAATTCTTAAAGATCTTGATATTCAAGACCAAAGGATACAGGAAAGCATAGCCAATGGTAAAGGTGGATTGACCAATAATTTCAATTTTGACTTGTTGGAAAGTGCAAGGATATTCCACATTTCGGACATCAAGAAAATATGTATTGACTATCGTTTGCGATTTTTAGATTCCCGTTATTTTAAAGGGGAAATTCCCGCAGAAGGAGTTTCAAAAATAAAATCCTTGGAAAGAGCGCATAATATGGAGTTAAAGGGGTTTAAAATTATTGCGCCTTCTAAACTATTTAAGCTAGAAGATAAAGACGATCCTTTGTTGTTCGCTCCCATAGGAAACGGTTATTTTTATTTGATTCACCAGTGGGGAAATGATTTACATCCCTTGCGCAAGCTACTCATGTGGCCATTTAAGAACATTGTAAACCTTGCTTTCCTTGTGCTTTTAATTAGTTTCTTGGTAACGCTAATGGTTCCGGAGGGATTATTCTCAAAATCTAATTCTGCACTTGAATTTTGGATTTTATTTTTCTTTATGTTCAAGGCTGTTGCCGCCGTTGTTATAT
>Ga0075117_1001015_pt1 | contig 17857 bp, 13 predicted proteins | sample AntAceMetag02UKJ_FD_69789 | JGI IMG/M metagenome (GOLD analysis project Ga0075117, IMG submission 69789) | Saline lake microbial communities from Ace Lake, Antarctica - Antarctic Ace Lake Metagenome 02UKJ | ecosystem: Environmental > Aquatic > Non-marine Saline and Alkaline > Saline | place... | reverse complement strand
ATCCAAGGCATGTGCAACCTCCGAATAGGTTATTAAAATTTCTTTTGGAATACCCGTCATTAGATCGCGTCCACGCACGGCAAAAGGAGGTGGGGCTTTGTCACCAAGATCAGTCAGTGCTGATCCGACTTCAATTTTGATTTGTTCTGCTGTTCGTTCACCCACTAAGATATTGTGTTGACGTCGCATATACTCTTCAATGTCTGTTGTGAAATCATCACCCGCAACACGAATCGATTTGTCACAAACGATACCACCTAAAGCGATTACCGCAATTTCAGAAGTACCACCACCTATATCAATAATCATGTTGCCCATTGGCTCTTCCACATCAATTCCAATACCAATAGCCGCCGCCATTGGCTCGTGAATAAGGTAAACCTCTTTGGCACCGGCGTGCTCACAACTATCTCGTACGGCTCTTTTTTCTACTTCAGTAATACCAGAAGGAATGCAGACCATCATTCTCAATGATGGTGTAATTAAGCGATTCCCTGTATGGATCATTTTAATCATGCCGCGAATCATCTGTTCGGCTGATTCGAAATCCGCGATAACACCGTCCTTTAAAGGTCGAATAGTTTCGATTAACTTATGTGTTTTCCCGTGCATTTGTTGCGCCGTTTTACCGATTGCAACAATAGCACCTGTTTGAATGTCACGGGCGACAATCGAAGGCTCGTCAACGACAACTTTATCGTTCATGATGATCAAGGTATTGGCCGTACCGAGGTCAATTGCAATTTCGCGTGTAAAAAAATCAAATAGTCCCATTAGACGTTCTTTATTTCAGTGGTTCGTGGTATAATCTTTAGTTTACTGCTTTAAGTACAAAAGGTTACCTTTTAGCAGGGGGGAGCTTATTTTTTTATTTTTTAGTGTTTAAAATGACGGTTTCCAGTGAAAACCATACTCATTCCTACTCCATTACAATAATCAATAGAGAGCTCATCTTTTATTGAGCCTCCTGGCTGAACAACAGCAGTTATTCCAGCATTGTGGGCGATTTCGACACAATCGGGAAACGGAAAAAATGCGTCTGAAGCCATCACCGCACCATTTAGGTCAAAATTAAATGATTGTGCTTTATGTATCGCTTGTCTCAAAGCGTCTACACGAGAAGTTTGTCCTGTACCGCTCGCCAATAATTGGCCGTTTTTAGCAAGAACAATTGTGTTTGACTTGGTGTGTTTCACCAATTTGTTGGCAAATTCCAAATCAATTAATTCTTGCGCTGTTGCAGAAGTTGTGGTTTTCTGTTCGAAATTCTCTTTGCGATCCGTAATTAAATCTTTTTCTTGCTCTAAAATTCCGTTTAGAATCGTACGCACTTGTTTTTTCGGCAGTTCAACTTCCTTTTGAACCAATATAACGCGGTTCTTTTTTTCTTTGAGCACTTCAATCGCCTCTGAACTATAGGCTGGAGCAATGACCACTTCGCAAAATAATTGATTTATTTCTTGTGCGGAGGCAAGGTCAATTTCAGTATTTGCAATTAAGATGCCGCCAAATGCCGAGACAGGGTCACCTGCTAAAGCATCTAAATAAGCTTGCTTCACTGTTGGTCGTGTTGCTAAACCGCAGGCATTGTTATGTTTTAGGATGGCAAAAGTAGGCGCCGCTCCTTTAAAGTCATTCATTAATTGAACAGCAGCATCTACATCCAGTAAATTATTGTAAGACAATTCTTTTCCATGTAATTTATCAAACATAGCATCTAAATCACCATAAAAAACCCCTTTTTGATGTGGGTTTTCACCATATCGTAAAACCGTAGCTTCGGAAATGCTCGCTTTGAAAACATCTCGTTCTCCTTGATTGAAGTAATTGAAGATATGTGTATCGTAATGCGAAGAAACTTCAAAAGCTAAGCCAGCGAATGCTTTTCGTTCTTCCAGCGACGTGCCTTCATCAGAAGCTTGAATAATCTCTAAGAATCTTTGATATTGATTTTTTGAAGGGATGATCACCACATCTTGATAATTTTTAGCCGCCGCCCGAATCAGTGAAATTCCACCGATATCAATCTTTTCAATAATATCTGCATGACTTGCTCCTGAAGCAACCGTGGCTTCAAAAGGGTAAAGATCTACAATTACCAAATCTAAATCTGGTATTTGGTATTCTGCCGTTTGAGCTTGATCTTGTTCGTGATCTCTGCGAGAAAGAATTCCACCAAAGATTTTTGGATGTAATGTTTTTACACGGCCACCTAAAATGGAAGGGTAAGAAGTAAGGTCTTCCACACGCTCAACCGGAATGTTTAATTCCTCAATAAAAAGTTGTGTTCCTCCTGTTGAATAAATCGTTACACCTTGTGCGTGAAGTGTTTTAACAATTTCGTCTAATCCTGTTTTGTCAAACACAGAAATTAATGCATTTTTGATCCTTTTTTTGTGCGCCATTTTACTTTAAAGTCGATTCTTGTTTTAGAATATACAAAGGTATTATTTTACGTGCGACTTTTAGGGCAATTCAATAAGAAAAATGGCATTCTTTTTAATAAAAGAAGCGGTTTATTGATTATTTGTTAATAAATAAGTAGAATTCAAGTTTCAGAACGGCTTTAATTTCTTTTTACCACCCACTTTTATAGACTTTTGTTCCGGCACCACACGCGTGTTTTTCACAATAAATTCGACCTGCGTTCAGACCTATTTTTTCGGGTGAAATTCCGGCGACCCAATCGTCAATAATTTGGGCCAAAACATAAGCGCCCGGATAAAGTAAACTTTGCGACCGAATGAGTGGATAACCACCTGCTTCCATAAATTCTTCTTGTAAATAGCCGTAAGAGACGCACGAATTCATGACAACGTCCGTTCGTTTATCTGTGGAATTATACCACGGCTTTATGTTGATATAATCCATCACACCATTATGTCCATTAAACAGAAAGAGGTCAGCATGACCACCGGCTAAAATTGTATCCTGTTGGGTGGTGTAAATGGTGTCCTGACGGTTAACGGAAATAGCGGCTAAATAATCATTAATACATGCCTCCATGCGGTCTCCGCGATACGCATCAGCAACCAAATACACGGTAGTTTTTGAATAAGTTTTTTTGAAAACAACGCGTTCGAGCACATTTGTGTCAATGTCATATTCATCATAGATTAGGAGCCAATCGCTTCGTTTTTTGAAATAGGCTTTTGTGCCGCCACTTGTGGCCCAATACAGATTGGTTTTCAGATTCATACCGTCGCCTAACGAAGCAGAGGTAGGCACAATACCTTGATGGATATTGTCACATAAAGGTATGTAAGCATGAACAACGAGTGGTTTGTTGGAACTCATTTTTTCGGCTAATCGAATCTGGATGGTTGTGCGGTCAAAAAAGGTGTCAATGGGTGTAAACGCTTCCGGTTGGATTGTGTCGACAAACAGGTTGGTTGAGCTCGACACGCTTATTTCGTTGTGATTAGCAGCCGAATGGCAGCTAACAATAACGATTAAACTGATGTAGACAAATACCCTCATGGACCATCACAATTTAAGCAAATAATCATTTTTACGCGAACCAATACGAAAAATAATTTTTTCAGCGGTTGGTAAATTCGGTTAAAGTATTCTTATTTTAAGACAGCGTGTGGCAAGAGGGTTACTTTTAAAAGGCTTTTTTGCTAAAATAAAGTTGTTGAAGCATTAAGTTACAAAGAGGAAAGAACGCGAAAGGATTCCAGACATTCAATAACGATTTTATCGATCTATACCCTGAATCCCATTACGCAAATATCATCTATTTGAGGAACTTCGCCTTTCCATTCTTCAAAAGCTTTTTCAAGTCGATTTGCTTGTTCTTCAAAGGATTTGTTTACGTTGTCAGCTAAAAATTTCTGCACCCTGTGTGGCATGAGTTTTTTTCGCTTTGGACCCCCGAATTGATCTTGTAATCCATCCGAATAGATAAAAAAGGTGTCGGTCGCGTTGATTGTAATTTTATGATTGGTAAAATGCTTATCATGAGAAAATCGACAAACTGATTGCCTGTCAGCCTTAATAATTATTGGTTCTCCCCCTGAAATATAGTATAGACTATTGTTGGCACCCGCATACTGAAGTTCCATTTTGGTTCGGTCAATTCGACAAAGGGCTATATCCATTCCGTCATAAACCTTAAAATCACCACCATCAAACGTTTCTATGATAAGTCGTAAACAATTATCAAGTATTTCAGCAGGTGTTTTTAATCCAAATTCACGAACGCTTCTGTCAAGTGCACTCAAACATGTCATGCTAATCATAGCGCCGGGAACACCATGTCCTGTGCAGTCTGCTACTGCAACATACGTATAATCTCCGCTTTGCACCAACCAATAAAAGTCACCCGCTACAATATCTTTAGGCTTGTAGAACACGAAGGAATTGGGCAAAAGTTGTGCTATTTTTGCTTCGTCTGGAAGAATTGCGGATTGTAAGTGTTTGGCGTAATTGATGCTTGAAAGTATTTCTTTATTAAACCTGTCGGTTTCGTTTTTCGAATTTTCAAGATCTTGTTTGTAAGCATCATTTCGTTTGACATACACAGAAATGATATACCCCGCGAAAACGAGTAAAACACATGATATAAGGCAGAATACAACAATGGTTATGCGCGTTCTCGACCCTTCTTTCTCCACTTCTGTAAGTTTCGCTTGCATGTGAGAATCCTCTACTGCTTCTAATTCACGAACGAGGGACGTAATTTTGTCCATTATTTCTTGATTGGATTGGATTAAGGAGAATTCCCGCGCTTTCAGTTCTTCCTCTCGGGCGATTTCTCTCTTTTTTAACGTGTTAAATTCGTGATTAAAGATTTGATACGAAAAATCGGTCTGCTTTTTTGTGGAGGTTACGGCTGAAGGTTCGTCATTGTTTTTTCGCGTGCCAAATAGTTTTTGAAAAAAACGCCCATCCACTTCCTCATTTTGGACAGGTTCAACTGTTTCTTGATTGTCCTGCGGAGAAACACGGATTTGAACTTTTTCCAATACGCCACGAATACTTTGTTCGTTGGTGACTAAGAGCAATTCATCCAATATTTCAAATTTTTTATTCGATAAGGAATCAATTCGTTTAACCTCTAAATTGAATTGTGAATCGCCTTTTGCTTCGCGATAAAGTAGTTTTAAGGTAGAGTCTACCCGCGTTATGGATTGATTATAACGTTCGAGGTATTGTTCGTCAAACGTGATACCGTAGGATTTTACCTGACTTTCCGCGCTTGTAACAATATAGAGCACACTTTTCAAATGAATGAGGCGCGCATTGGGCTGCGCTTCTTCATTAATATTGTTCACTATATTTTGAAGTGTTCTATTGACTAAAAAGGCACTTGAAATAGCCACCAATAAGGTAGTTATCAAAACAATTAATACGCGATCTTTCGTTTTAAATTTTCGCATTCGTGGAGAATCTGTCTGTTCTTTTTAAATGCAAAGTTAAGAAAGACTTGTAATAATCATGTTTATAGCACCTTACTTTCTATTGCGGTGCGATTTGTTTCGACAGCCACAATTGGCAATGCAAGAGGGATAGGAGCGGCAGCGCTCTTGCGCATGCAAGAGACTACAGCGGATAGCCCGACCCCGCTCGGCTGAACCGAGAAGGGGACTTGCCCAACAACCTATTAGATTCTAATTTTACATTGATAAATCCCTCATTTTCATTGAATTTAGAATTATTTTCAAAACCTTTAAAATATCTTCACACGTGAATCGTCTTTCAAGAGGCAAGCAAGAAAAATGGCAAACGCAAACGAAATTGTAATTTCTAAAACAGTCGAAAAGGAGCAAAACAGACTCTTTAATTTCATTCGGAAACGGGTAAAATCGACCTTGGATGCAGAAGATATTTTGCAAGATGTTTTTTATCAATTGGTGCGCGTTTCTGAAGAGGTAAATACGATTGAGAAGATGAGCGCTTGGCTTTTTCAAGTAGCCCGCAACCGGATTACTGACTTGTACCGAAAGAAGAAAAGTTATACTTTTTCTGACATGAATGGCTCGGATGATGAAGAGGAGGGGTCATTACAATTTGAAGATTATATTCCCGACTTAACGGACATGCCAGATGCTTTACTAACGCGTGAGATGGTTTGGGAAGTGCTGGAAGAAGGACTTGCTGAATTACCTGAAGAGCAACGGTTGGTTTTTAATTTACACGAATTTGAAGACGTGCCCTTTAAAGAAATGGCTGAGCAGTTGGGAGAAACTGTGAATACGTTAATTTCTAGAAAACGCTACGCTATTTTGCACTTGCGAAAAAAATTAGCAGCCTTGTACACCGAAATAGTTGAAGATTAATACTTGAAAGAGATGAAAAAGAAAATGATATTTATTCCGTTTTTCTTTATTGGAATTGTGGCTTTGTTGATTTGGGGACTGATGCATTTATGGAATTGGTTAGTACCTGATATTTTTGGTTGGTCGGTTATAACGTATTGGCAAGCAGCCGGTTTATTGTTGCTGTCTAAAATTTTGTTTGGAGGATTTGGCGGTGGCGGAAAACATAAATGCCATTGTAAACAAGGCTATGATAATGGGTGGAAACATAAGTTTAAAAATAAATGGATGGCTATGTCTACTGATGACAAACGCAGATGGGAAGAAAAATTTGCAGGCATAACTGCGGGGAGAGCTTGTCATGATGATCGTTCTGAGTTAGACGCATCAAAAATGGATGATAAAGAATAGTTGTAGGCTGCAAGTTGCATAGAATGAGCCCTTTTTCAATATAAGCGGTTCATTTTTACTTTTTAAGACGAAAAGTAGACGATTTTCTTTTTGATCATGCGATCATATTCATCACGAATATAGACGAGATAGGCAGCTGACCCAAAGTTGCGAATCGGAACAGAAGAAATAGGATTAAGTTCTTGATCATAAATTGCTTTTCCGTCAAGGGTATAAATAAATAAGTGGGCCTTAAGATTAGGATCGGCTAGCAGGACGGTAATTACGCCTTGTGAAAAATTGAGATTGGCCCAAGGACCAGCTGCAACAGTTCCATCTTCAGTGACAAGAAAATTAAACGTAACCGTGTCGTGGAGTGAGGTGTCTGCTAAACTGCTGACGAGATAACGCACATTGCCTTCGCCGAGGACGCCATTTACAGCTAAATTTAAGGAGATATAGGCTTCCTCTCCAGGCGCTAAAGCACCTAAACTTCCGCTTTTGGGCAAGATGCTGTAGCACGTTTGATTGGTACATATTGTTGCCGACCATTCAGTTGGCAAGGTATTATCTACGAGATCAAAATTTAAACTTTGAGACTGATTGGAGATATTTTGGATGAAAATAAATTCAGTATTGTAATAATTAGCAGCGATTGTTTTATTGAGCTTTCGGTTGGGCGTATAGTCCAAAATTTGAGAGGCGCCCCAAAAGGGAGCGCATAGTAGAACGGCGAACAATTTGTACATGGATAAATATACGCAATATTGAGTTAATTATTGTGAGGCATTTAATTTTCCCAATTCAATTCGACAACCAAACATCAGTCGCTCTGGCAAACGAGAAGCTTCGTTGAGTGAGCTCAGTTCGGGAAGTCGTTTTCCTTTTGTTTTTACAAAACACCTTTCTGATGAGGTGATGGCGATTGCTTGAGTATAAGATGTAAAGAGATTAAAATACGATCAAGACTTTTCAACCTGTATATTAAAAGTAGGATTAAAACAGTTAGTTCCTAAAGAAGTAGCGTGAAGAATACTTTGAACGTAAATAGATGTCAAATTATCTAATTCACCTCATTGTTGATGTGAATTGTCAAACATTTCATTAACTTGATCCTTAAATTCAAGAACTATGGAACTTTTAGGAGCAATTATAATAGGTGCAGCGGCCGGCTGGTTAGCGGGCAGAATTATGAAATCCAAATCAGAAGGCGTAGTTTGGAACATTATCTTAGGAATTGTAGGTGGTTTTTTTGGAGGATGGATCCTTCAATTTGTAGGCTTTGGCGGCGAAAATTCATCTTGGATAGCGTCTATTATTACAGGTACAATAGGCGCTTCTCTCTTAATTTTCATTAATCGTAAACTATTTAAGCGTTGAGCTAGATATCGATTACATCTTCTGCTTCATCCATTAAATAAGGTGTAACAGGCATTGAATCTATCCGCGCTTTGATCGGTTTAATATAGTCGAGATAAGAAGGAAGTAAAGAATCTACCATTGGAACAGAAGTTGGAAATTTTTCAGCTCTGTGATCAATTTGCTGACCATTTTTCCAGAAACGATAACAAACATGTGGACCAGTTGCTAAACCTGTGCTTCCTACATATCCAATGGTTTGTCCTTGCTCAACATACACCCCTTGTTTAATGCCTGGTGCAAATCCCGACATATGCAAATATTGGGTTGTGTACGTATCATCATGTTTAACTTTCACATAATTTCCATTTCCACTTGTATAGGACGCCGCAATGACCGTTCCGTTTGCTGTGGACATAATAGGTGTGCCATGGGGCGCAGCATAATCTGTTCCTAAATGGGCCTTCCAACGGTTTTGGACAGGATGAAAACGGCGCATTGTAAAACCTGAACTGATTCTCGAATATTGAACGGGCGCCATAAGGAACGGGCGTCTCATTTCTTTACCTTCCTCGTTGAAAAACCCGATTTGTGTGCGTGCCGAATCGAGTGCATATTGAAAGGCATAAAACTCATGTCCTTGATGCTTAAACCAAGCAGACGTTATTCCACCGACCGAATACGGAGTGCCTTCAACTGATTTCTCAGTGTAAATCACTTTAAATTCGTCGCCAGGATGAAGTCGGAAAAAATCAATTGTCCAAGCAAAGACACCTGCAATATATTCGGCCATTTCACCCGTCATGTTGATGTCATGCAATTGTTGATCTAAAGCAAAGGTGAGGTTCGAATTTTTAATAATCTCACCCGATAAAATTTGTTCTTTTACTTCGTTCGGCTTTGAACGCAATTCTACAACAACTGAATCTCGGAAATCGAAAACAACATATTCTACAATATTTTTAGGGTAAATACAGTATTGTACTTTTTTGGAGGTATCTCCCAATTCCGCTAAAATGATAAACGGCATCCCTTCTTTTACATACTTTAAGCCCACACTAGAGTCTGCGGCAAAGGCTGCTGCTTGATTAATATTCCATTGCGACACGCCATAAGGCGCAAACATATGACTCATAGTCCAGTTGGATTGGATCGTATCACGGATCACTTGAAAAGAGTCGAGTGTAAAACCGTATTCAATTACCGGCGGCGGAATAAGAATGGAGTCATTATTGTTTGAAGCGTCATCTGAATTTGAATTACTGCCGCATGAAAGGAAAAACAAGGGGAGGAAAAAAAGGCTGTAATACAGTGATTTATACATGAAAAAAAAATTTTGTAGCGTAGTGTGTAACAATTCAACAAAACTAGGACTAATCTCTCTAAATTCCGAATCAATACCAAGTCTTTATTAATAGGACAATGTTAGTTTTGATTTTAGGAAATAAAACATTTACTAATATTATTAGTGTTTTGCAAAATAAATTTGTATTCTTGTAAAAAATATTCGCCCATGATTAAAGTTGAGAATCTTAAAAAATCATTCAAATTATCCGCTAAACAGCGAAAGGAGTTTAATACGACGGACACTGAAGCGAAATCCGTTGATGGCATTTCATTTACTTGTCAGCCGGGTAAGATCTTTTCACTGTTGGGGCCAAATGGTGCCGGTAAAACAACAACATTGCGGATGCTTTCTACCATCATTAAACCAACGAGTGGAACAATTGAAATAGCAGGGTTTAATGTCGATACGCAAGCCAATGAAGTGCGAAAAAGAATTGGTTTTTTAACGGGGTCTACAGGTTTGTATGAGCGACTTACACCGGATGAAATTTTGAAGTATTATGCCGATTTGAATGATGTTTCGAAGGAAGATTTTGAGCAACGAAAACAGCATTATTATGATTTATTGGATATGAATGATTTTGCTAAAAAGCGAATCGGACAATTGTCGACGGGGATGAAACAAAAGGTTTCAATTACACGCACTATGATTCACGATCCTGAAGTGGTGGTTTTTGACGAACCAACCTCAGGTTTGGATGTCATCACCGCGGAGAATATTATCACGTTGATTCGCGATTGCAAAACTGCAGGGAAAACAGTTATTTTTTCTTCACATATTATGTCAGAAGTAGATCTATTGTGTGATGATTTAGCCATTATTAATAGAGGTAAAATCTTGTATCAAGATACTATGCAAAATTTTAGAACGAATATGAAAACAGCTAATTTAACTTCTGAATTCATCCGAATTGTAAACGAAAATCAACCTGTAAACGCTTAATCCGACCATTATGAAAAAGATCTTAATTATTGCGAAGAAAGAATTTTTAGATATGTTTCGGGACAAGCGAACCATTATGCGAATGATTTTGATTCCGCTCCTTGCTTTTCCTGTAATCATTTATTTGGTTTCTTCTTTGCAAGCTTCTCAATCGGAGAAGGAAGCAACTAAAGAGTTAGTTGTTGGGTATTATTTGAACGATCAATCTTCTGCCATGATTGATAGAATGGATACAACCGCACATTTTACATTTGTGCCATATATTGATACAACAAGCCTGAGTGCAGCAGTGAGCAGCGATTCGATTAATTTGGGCATTTGGTTTTCTTCGTCTTTTGATCAAAATTATGAAGCTCGTGAACAGGGTGAATATGGCATCTTTTACCGTTCGGCCGACTTGGAGGAGTATGATCGTTTTCAAGAGCTGATAAAAGTTCAAGAAGAATATTTGGTACAAGAGCGCTTGGCGCAAAATGAATTGCCTTCAGCATATATTCAACCTTTATTACTCAATACGCAAGGAGGAAATAAAAGTACAATGACCGAGACGATAGCGAAATATGCAGGCGGAATTTTACCTTATATATTTATGGCCTTTTGTTTTATGGGTTGTATGTTGCCTGCAATTGATTTATTTGCAGGAGAAAAAGAAAGGGGTACAATTGAAACTTTGTTGGTTACTCCTGTTAATCGCGTGCATATTTTGGTTGGGAAAATGATTGTCGTTACGGCTTTTGGATTGCTCAGTGCAACAGTAGCGCTAGGCGGTTTAATTGGAAGTCTTTATTTAATGGAAATAGATCCGCAACTCAATGCAATTATAGCTATGGTGATTACTCCTAAATTAGTTGTAATGCTGTATTTATTGCTCATTCCAACCGCTATTTTCTTTGCAGGAATAATGATTCCCGTTTCGGTTTATTCAAGGTCTTTTAAAGAGGCACAAAGTATTTTAACACCACTAAACATGGCTGTTATTATCCCTACTCTGGTTGGTTTTTTACCGGGTATTGAATTGGATTATACCACAGCATGGATTCCGATTGTAAACGTGGTGCTCGCCACGAAAGCTATGATTGCCGGTAATCCTGAAATTGGTCCAATTATTATCACCTTTGCTTCATTGATCTTTTTATCTGCCATAGCCGTGTTTATTTCCTTTAAACAATTTGGTAAAGAGGGTAATGTGTTGCGGTAAAATTTGCGCATTTGGGTTTTACTATTTAATCCGTAAAAACTGATTTGCTTCTGGTGAGATTATATTATAGACGCATACAGAACCATAGACGCGCAAAAATTTCTTCTGCCAATCACTAATCTCTAGTTAGTAATCTTTACTTTGAAAACTAAGAAAAGCTTGGTTTTTTCAGATCTTTTGGGATAATTTCAGTGAATTTCCGCTTACACCTATGTGCAGACAAATCTGATTTCCCAATAAGGCATAATTCGGTTTAATTATTACCATCTTTTGAACTTGATCAACGAAGCGAGCACCATTAATTGTTAAAACATTTAGCCCTTTCGTCGAAATAAAAATAAAAATTTTTTTATCGACAAAGTTGCAAAAATGACACTTAAACAGTTCTTTTGCTTCGTCTAATTTTGTCGCTAAAACAAATTAATATTATTTTGTTGAAAAGTTTTTTTGTTTTACAATAATATTGTAATAAATTGAAAAACAACACTTTAAGACAATTTTATAACAAAAAAACAATTAAGCATTCATCATTTTAATCAATCAATTATTAACATTTTGTGATTCATCTATAAGTTTTAAGGGTTGGTCGATTTATTTTTTGTGGGCAAATAAAAATACTTAGATTTTGTCCGAGAGAAAGTAAAATATTCTCTTTGCAACCAATTAAAAAATGACCTATGAAAACAATGCTCTACTCCCTTTCTAGTGCCCAAATTTTCGTTATGCTGTACTTTAGTTTTTTCACTTGTGTTCAAGTATCGGCTCAGGAAACATATGCTGACACCTTGAATTGTGGTGGCGGCACACCTACCTTTGTTGTTGACTTAAGTGCTGACGCAGATTCTTTATGGATCAGCGATCCAGCAGCAAGAGGAGGGTCTTGTTGTACACCCCCTGATAATAATTGTGTTCAATTCGCGCTGACGCTGGCGGACGACGCGGTTGGAATTATCTTCAGTGTTCCTGATGGATGTGGGGCTTCACCTTCCTGATCACTTTTTTATCAAGTGGATTGCGGCCCCTTAACTTCCGTTGGTGAACCTCTATGTTTAGATGGTCCCGGTCCGTTTACGATCACTTTTTGTAAGCCGGGGAATAATGAGAATTGTTATTCCATTGAATCAATAAAAGAGCCGAATGCGAGTGAAGATGTGACAATTACTGATGCTTGTTTAGACACCTTGTGGGTGGGGGATTAGATGAGCCGTCTATCGGATGGACGTCAATTTATCCTGGTGAGATCGGTGAGTACGATTATTTATTAGACTGTGTCGTAGGTTGTGACACCGTAATTGTAGAGGCTGAATTAGGTGGTTTCTATCCTGAACTTGTTAAATTTCAGGTTTGTGGAATGAGTGTTGGTGGTTGTGGGGGTACTCCTTATTGCGATACGGTTAGCGTTTCTATTGTTCCTTTATTAGCTGTTGTTATTGAGCCTGAAGAACCGACTATTTGTTATGGCGGAACAGGAATAGATCTTACGGCTACACCGGCAGGTGGGGCAGAACCCTACACGTTCGTTTGGAACACAGGAGCGATTACGGATGGCATTTATGTTGATGCTCCAGGAGTTTATTTTGTTGAAATACTTGATGGTACAGGTTGTTCAATAGCTATGGATACGGTGGTGGTTACTGAATACATGGAGCCCATCACTGCAAATGCAGGTCCTGACGTAACGCTTTGTGCGATTCCCGCACCAACTGTGCCATTAAACGGAATAATTACGGGATCGACGACAGGGATTTGGACGGGAGGCATGGGAACCTTTTCGCCAGATGACGTCACCTTGGATGCGGTTTATACACCAACTCCTGAAGAACTCTTATTTGGAGAAGTAAATTTAATCCTAACCACTACTGATAATGGATCATGTCCGGGAGATTCGGATACGATTACGATCAATTTCGCGGTGTTTTCAACTGAAGTAGATGCGGTGTTAAACAATGTTGCTTGTTTTGGTAATGCAACTGGTGGAATTGATCTTACCGCTACTGGTGGCGCCACTCCTTTAACTTATGTTTGGGATACGGGTGCCATCACAGAAGATTTGTACACTCTTTTTGCTGGAGATTACGGCGTAATGATGACAGATACGAATGGCTGTACTGAGGCTATGGACTTTACTATTACAGAACCGCCTGTGCTTGTTGAAACCACCACCACCTCTTCAATTTCTTGTTTTGGATTCACAGATGGTATTATAGATGTTTCGCCAACTGGAGGGACACCCGGATATGAATATTTATGGAATACTGGAGCCACCACTGAAGATTTATTAGATGTTGCGGCGGGCGCCTACACTTTTACTATTACAGATGCGAATGGTTGTACATTAATAGGAGCGTATACGTTAACTGAACCATCAGAACTGTTGGCAACTGCTGCGAGTACAAATGTTTCATGTACTGATTTTACGGATGGTGCAATTGACGTTACAACTGTTGGTGGAGTAGCTGGATATTCGTATTTATGGAATACTGGTGCTATCACGGAAGACCTTACCGGATTAGGTGCGGGGTTATATTTATTGACGGTTACGGATGAGAATGGTTGTGAAACACCAATTGAGGTTGTTGTTTCAGAGCCAGATTCACTTCTTATAACTACTGATTTAACTCATGTCTCTTGTTTTGGAGAGGTAGATGGTGCAATTGAGATTACGACAGCCGGAGGAGTAGTTGGTTATACCTATTCTTGGGATTCTGGAGAAATATCAGAGGATCTCGGGGACCTTGATGCTGGCACATACACGTTGGAGGTAACTGATGCAAACGGATGTCTTATTTCTGGGATTTACACTTTAATTGAGCCGGCACTCTTAACTGTCGATTTGACGGGAACAAATATTAATTGTTTTGGCGATTCGACGGGGACAATAAGTTCTGCAGTTGCAGGAGGAACACCGGGATTTACTTATTTATGGAATACGGGTGAAATTACCCCTATTGTTACGGATTTAATTGCGGGAACATATGAATTATTGATTACAGATGAAAATGGATGTGAAATGAGCAGTTCTATTGCGCTTACGCACCCTAGTCCACTCACCACTGACATTGACGGAACGGATGAAATTTGTGTCGGTTCTATGGATGGAACGGCAGATTTGGAAGTTGCTGGAGGTGTGCCTCCCTATACCTATGAATGGGGGGTAGGTGATCTAACGATTACTGACGAAGATTTAGTTGGATTAGAAGATGGAACCTACATTGTTGAAGTGTTGGATGACAATGGCTGCCCAGTAATGGATTCTATAACGATAGGTAGCCCCATTGATTTTGAAGCAGGACCAGACAGTACTTTTGCTGCATGTTCGGGTGACGGAATTGTATATCTAAATACCTTTTTAATGGCAACAACTTCTGGTGTTTGGTCAGAAAGCACAGGTTCGGGTAGTTTTGATCCGGTAACGTCAGCGTTTGATTTAACGGGTTTACCAGCGGGGAATTATATTTTCAACTATATCATTCCCGTTTTTACACCTTGTACGGATACTATTGCGACTTTTATCGTTACTGTTTACCCGAAACCTATCGTGAACTTTACAGCGGATGAAGTGATGGGTTGCGCTCCTTTAGCGATTTCTTTTTCCAACTTAACAGCATATGAAGGTTCTTCTTGTGTGTGGAATATGGGAGACGGAACAATTATAGAAGACTGTGGCCCAATTAACCACAGTTATGAGTATCCAGGTGATTATGATGTAACATTGGAAATCACATCAGATATGGGATGTACGAATGAATTTACGGCGGAAAGTTTTGTGCATATTTATGACAGTCCTGAAGCGTCGTTTACTTATTTACCAGACTTCCCAAGTATCCAAGATCCTGAAGTCGCTTTTACCAATACTTCGGTGGATGACGTTTCAAGAATTTGGAGTTTTGGTGATGGCACGCCAAATGTGACGACGGACAATCCTTATCACATGTATCCGACTATTGGGAACGAAAACTATGATGTGATGCTAATCGTGACCAATGAGTATGGATGTGTTGATACAGCAATTCAAAATATTTTAATTGAAGACGTGTTGATTTACTACGTTCCAAATGTATTTACGCCGGATGGAGATGAATATAACAATGTGTTTAAGCCAATCATGACAGCTGGGTATGATATTTATGACTACCGCTTAATGATTTTCAACCGTTGGGGTGAACTTGTTTTTGAATCCATGAATGCCGATTATGGTTGGAGTGGAACTTATGGAGGGGGTGATTTGGTTGATGATGGTGTTTATATTTGGGTACTCGATTTTACCGAAAGTACCTCCGCTAAGAAACACACTGTTGAAGGTCATGTGACTTTACTGAAGTAGCAATTAAAAAGCTAAAATTAAAAATTGGATTTAAAGACGATTTATCTTAATGTAATTTTTGATGCTTACAATTTCAGTAAATTTGCGCTCTTTTAGGATGGTCTTAAATTTGGTAAAGGGGGGAATGTGTTGAGGTAAAAAAATTAAAAACGGATCTCTACATAACTATTCACGAAAACGCGCAGTTTGGGATCAATTGGTTCTCCCATTAATCGAAGAACGCTTGAAGGGTGCGCCAGAGCTGGCAGCCACGGTTCGGGCAACTCTTGGAGGAAGTTTGTGATTGGACCTGTGCATGCAGAAAGTTGGGCGTCTGATCCTTTAAGGGTGATTTCACCAATATCACCGTTTGTGTATAGTTCAAAAACGACTATGAGGTTTGTTAATGATACTTTTGCAGTGGTTTGATTTGTACTTAAGGAATCAATTAGCAGCTGTTTTAAATACGCCATACTGTTTTCGTATGTGTCAAACTTTTTGACGTTGTAAATAGCCGGAGAATCTACTTTTTTTGCAAATTTTGGTGACCAATACGTGAGCTCATGTTCCATTGCTATAGGAGACCTCCAATTGGGATGCGATTCGATTTTGGGTGCATTTTTTTCGGCAATTGCCCAAGATATAAAAGGTTCTAAACTTAGATCCAGGTTTTGCTTCGCACCAAAAAAACCAGCATAAACGTACATTTCTTTTGTGATGCCAGTGAAGTGATTCTCCCAGGTTATATTAACTTCAGAAATACCATCAGGAAAATCGCTTGGGGATAAGGTTGATTTTCGATAGGTAGTGCCATATAAAAAGGGATTTGCACGGTATGTTTTTACGGCCTGTTCCATTCCATATTCTTCATCCCTTTTACCATTTGTTTCGAGTGAATTTATGTAAGGAAAAAATTTAATGATCCAACCGGATGTATAAAACCCATTATATTCCATTGCATTTTTATAAATTTCTCGCCAAAAGTTGCGATTGATATTTCCTTTAGACGCTTCAATAAATTGAGAAATAATTGGTTTCAATTCATTTTTCCATTCGCTGAGGTCAAATTGATCAAGTAGTTCAAGCTTTTCATAAATGCTTTCCCAATCTGCAGTGTTGCCGCGTATTGAAATAGAAGGAATTCCGCACCCACTCTCACCAATAAAAGTGAATGCTTGTTTATAAACTTCCATTAATGTGATTTGATAGGCAGTGGTATGAACTGAATTGCTTGTTGAAAATTTTGGAATAAAAAAATCATAGGTGTTTGCGACGGTGTATTGTTCTATTTGATTCGATAAATCCGCAATTAAACTTATCCACGCCTCATTATTTTCTGCCAAAGTATCGTTACGCGCAATGAGTTGATCTGGTTTATTTGCTTTGAAAAGCAGTGGGGACATACGATCAAAATGTTGATTGATATGTATGGACACTCCTTGGCAAATGGTGAGCCATATTGCATCTGGACTTAGAATTAAAGGCCTATGTTCGTCATAACAGTAGTGCACCGTTTGCATTAGCCCGTTAAATCCATATAAATAAACCAAACTATCTGTTTCGGGGTCTACAGGAGTATAGCTAATTTCCTTTTTGGTTTTCCATTGAAGAATGTCTTTCACCGCATATACAGGCAAAAATGATGGAGCTAATTCAACAGCGTCAACGGCAAAGGTAATTGTATCTTCGATCAAGGTTAAAGGTTGTTGTTCTGCAACGGGATGAAGATCTATTCGAACCGCATGATCCTTTTCTACATTTGAACATGCAAAAACTAAAAGGGGAATAAACAAGACAGGCTGAATTTTCATGAATTCTAAATTACAAAATCTGACGGAATACTTACGTTAGGGATTGAAACGGTTAGCTTTTGTTTGTGAGTAGCGTAAACTTAAGTTTATTTTTACGGGCAATCTAAATTCAGCAATGAACAAACAAAACTAGTAGTGAAAAGCCCGGCAAATGCCCTTTCGCCCTTTACATTTCGACTCCGCTCAATGTGCCGGCAAATGCCCTTTCACCCTTTACATTTCGACTCCGCTCAATGTGCCGGC